>Ga0170475_101997584_pt1 | contig 11430 bp, 7 predicted proteins | sample Soicark_Litter_5_FD_111474 | JGI IMG/M metagenome (GOLD analysis project Ga0170475, IMG submission 111474) | Avena fatua rhizosphere microbial communities from Hopland, California, USA. Combined Assembly of 48 SPs | reverse complement strand
GCCCTCGCGCGCGGCGCGGCGCCTACTTGCATTGGCCGCGCTCGTCGTGACCACCGCGCACGCTGAGCCCGCGACTGACGCTGCGATCCTCGGAACCCGCAACGAAGGCATGCGCATCGACGAAGTTCGCTTGCGCATGACCAGCTACTATCAAGATGGCCACGGCTACCAATCATTGGCAGGGCCGCTCTCTGGTCCGGGCAGCGAGCGCGCGCTGATCCTGCAGCCCATGGGGATGATCGGCGTGCGCCAGAATGCACGCATTCATCACGAACTCGTGGTGCCGGTCGACATCGTGAGCGCCGCGTCGGTCAACGCCATCGACATCTTGTCGCACGCGTCGGGGGTCAATGAGGCGATCGGTGTCGAGCTCACGAGCCGCTTCGATGTGACCCACGAGGATCAACTCGTCACACGCTTCACCTGGCACGAGGAGGAGCCATTCGGCTCCGGATCATTCGGCTTGGGCTACACGCGTTCTCTGGCGGACGACAACGCCACGCTCGGCATTTCTGGCCAAGCCACGTTCGACCGTTTCGATTTCTTGCAGCGCAATGGGGACCGCTATGGCCGGCGCAATCGCACGACGCTGAACGGCAACCTGAGCCTGTCGCAGTTGCTCTCCCCAACAACGGTGTTCGATGCGACCTATGGCCTCACTCTGCAACGCGGCATGTTGCAGACAACGTACAACAACGTACCCCTGGCGTCGGGCACAGGCAGTACCGACGAGATTTTTCCGCACTCGCGGGCGCGCAACGCCGTACAGGCGCGCGTGGCTCAGCACCTACCCGTGACGCGCACCACGCTACGCGCAGCGTACCGCTACTACGTCGACTCCTTCGAGCTCACCGCGCACACGGTCGAGTTCGAGCTGCACCAGTACCTCGCGCAGCGGTTCATCGCGCGCGGCTCGTATCGCTACTACACGCAAACCGGGGTGGACTTTTTCACGACTGGCTTCGTGGCCGACGGCTTCTTCTCGCAGCCCCGCACGGCTGACTCCGATTTGGCCCGCTTTCATGGCTCTGAATTCGGCCTCAAGCTGCTCTGGCTGGCACCGGGAAAGAGCACGCTCGATGTCAGTTGGTCTTACTACGAGCGCAGCAATGATTTTCACGCGAACATCATCTCCTTCGGCTATGGAGATCGGTTTTGAGGCTCGGCGTTCTTTTGTGTGGGCTGCTCGTGAGCTGCGCTTCAGCGGTAGCGCCTCGCCTGCAAACGGCGAACTTACCCGCGCTCCCGTTACAGCGAGCGGACGGCCAAGCTTCGTCTTTTGGCGAGGCCCTCGGCGGCTCCGTGGCGGTGATCGACCTGTGGGCAACGTGGTGCACCGCGTGCGAACGCGAGCGGCCCAAGCTCGTGCGGCTCGACGCCGCTTATCGTGCTCAGGGGCTACGGGTGATCGGGCTGAACGTGGGCGAAGCGTCCAGTGCAGTCAGCGTTTACCTGAGCGCGCACCCCGCCCCCTATCCGGTGTACCTCGATCCCGAGTTTCGCGTCGTTGATGCCCTCGGGGATCATCAACTGCCGACGCTCCTGATCGTGGATCGTGAAGGGCACATTGCTCGTCGCTCGCCCTCGCTGGACGCGCCCACGCTCAGCCGCATCAAAGAGCTACTCGCGGCCCCGCCACGTGCCCGCGACATCATAACCAATTGAATTTACTCAACTAGTTCCTCGGGGCCTGGAAAAAGTTGGGCCTCGACGGTCGCTCGATGGCACATAGGGAACCATGTGCGGAATCGTTGGTTACGTGGGCCCGGGGCGAGCAGCTCCGATCTTGATCGAGGGGCTGCGTAAGCTCGAGTACCGCGGCTACGATTCGGCGGGCCTCGCCATTCACGACGGGCAGGGGCTCGAGCTGATGCGCGCTGTGGGCAAGCTCGACAACCTAACGCGCGCCATCGAAGGCAAAACCCTCGCTGGCACGATGGGCATCGGGCACACGCGCTGGGCCACACATGGCCGCCCGAGCGAACCGAATGCCCACCCGCACTTGGTCGGTGACGTTGCGGTCGTACACAACGGGATCATCGAGAATCACCTGGATCTCAAGCGTGAGCTCGAGCGAGACGGCGTACATTTTCAAAGCGACACCGATACCGAGATTGTGGCTCACCTCGTCAACCGAGAGGTCACCGAAGGCAAAGGCCTGTTCGACGCCGTGCGCGCGGCGCTCGGGCGCATTCGGGGGGCGTACGCTCTGGCTGTCATTTCGGCCAAAGACTCGGATCGCATCGTCGTAGCCAAGAACGCTTCACCGCTGGTGATCGGACTGGCTGATGGCGCGACTTTATGCGGCAGCGACATTCCCGCGCTCCTCGCCCACACCCGGCGCATGCTGTTCCTCGAAGAAAACGAGATGGCCGAGCTGACACGCGATGGCGTGCGTGTGGAGACGATCGCGGGTGCGCCGGTGAAGCGCGCGCCCCGGCAGATCGATTGGAGCCCCGTGCAGGCCGAAAAGGGCGGCTACAAGCATTTCATGCTCAAAGAGATCTTCGAGCAGCCGCGCGCGATCGAAGACACGCTGCGCGGCCGCATCCTGCTCGAAGAGGGGGATTTGGTGGACGCCGAGTTCGGGCTGGACGCCGAGGCGGTGCGCGGCATCGAGCGCGTGTACTTCATCGCCTGCGGCACGAGCTACCACGCCTCCCTCGCCGGGCGGCACTGGGTCGAGCAGCTGAGTCGTATTGCTGCTCAGACAGAGCTCGCCAGTGAAGTGCGCTATCGCGAGCCCGTGTTCACGGCCAAGGATCTAGTGGTGGCCGTGAGCCAGTCTGGCGAAACTGCAGATACCTTGGCGGCGCTGAAGACGGCGCGCGAGGCGGGCGCGCGTATCCTGGCGCTAGCGAATGTGGTCGACAGCGCGATCCCGCGCGCTGCGCATGGCGCGTTGTACACGCACGCCGGTCCCGAAATTGGGGTCGCGTCCACCAAGTGCTTCACCACGCAGCTCGCCGCGATGCTCCTGTTGTCGGTTTACCTAGGCCGACGCCGCGGCTCGCTCGACGCGGGGCAAGCGCGGGAAGTGCTGCAAGCGCTCATCGAGCTGCCCAACGAGATGCGCCGCACACTGGAGCAGAAGGACCACGTCTTGGAAGTGGCGCGCCGCTGGCAACACGCCAATCACATGCTCTTCCTGGGGCGCGGGCTGGGCTTCCCCATTGCGCTCGAGGGCGCGCTCAAGCTCAAGGAGATCTCTTACGCGCACGCGGAAGGGTACGCTGCCGGCGAAATGAAGCATGGGCCAATTGCGTTGATCGACGAGCACATGCCGGTCGTGGTGGTCATGCCGCACGACGCGCAGTACGAGAAGACATTGGGCAACGTGCAAGAAGTGCGAGCCCGCGATGGGCGAGTGATCGCAGTGGCCACCGAAGGGGACGAGGAAGCAGCGAAGCTCGCCGAGCACGTGCTCTACGTACCCAAAGTCCCGGACGCGCTGATCCCGCTGGTGAGCGTGCTGCCGCTGCAGCTCCTGGCCTATTACATCGCCGATTTGAAGGGTACGGACGTCGATCAGCCGCGCAATCTGGCGAAGACCGTTACCGTCGAATAGCGGGGCCGCCGAGGCGTGAATCGTTCGTGATAGAACGGGCGCCGATGTTGCGCCCCGCCCTCTTTTTGTTCGTTCCCTTCCTTGTTGCTGCATGTGGCGGCGCGCCGGTCGCAAAACCGGTGCCGCCGGAGAACACCGCGCCTGCACCTGAATCGACGGCGGAGCCCGAAGGCGAGCCGAAGGCGGATGTGGCAGTCGCGGTGACGGTCCCTACTGGTTGCGCCAGCAAGGGGCGGCTGTGTTTGCCGGACCAAAAGTTCACGAAGCGCATGTGCAATGACAGCTTCCCGTCGCTGGCTCTGTACCTCTTCGGCAACGGCTTCGGCTTCGCGCGCGGCTACTTGACGCGCAAAACGCAGGCTTGGAACGCAGCGGGAGGCGCCTCGGACAACACCTTCCTCGAGTTCGACGAAGAGGTGCTGCTGCTCGTCGAGCGCGGCGCTGACGCAAACGCAATGCAAGTCAGCGGTGCGGGTGGCGGTTATGAGGCGCTACGCTGGAATGGCTCGTGCGTCACCCTGGCCAAAGAAGAGGTCAGCCTCGAAAAGCCTCCGACCCCCAAGTTTGCCAAGGTGGAGTGGCGCTTCCTGGACGACAACGTGCAATAAGCGCTGCGCCAGGACCCCACCATCAACGGAGCCGTACAAAAGCGGCGCAAGGAGTGCAAAGGCGCAGTCAGCGGTGACGTCACGCTCACGTGCGTGAAGGCCGACGACCAGCTCACGCGGGCGATCATCGATTACTTGAGGAAGGACGGCAAATTGCCGGTCCCCAGCAAGCTGCCGCGCTAACCGTCACCGAATGAGCATGACGGGAGCGGCGCGCTCGCCGCCCCCCTTGCGTGCATCGGAATGTCGCGGCGCTGAACCCGCTCAGATCACGGGAAAAGCACGAAGCGCACGCCCAACGTGAGCCATTGGTGACCGCTCTTGTTTGGGATGTCGATATCCCGACCGCGGAAATGATTTGAGCTGTATTGCCCGAGCGAATACTCGACGAAAGGCCCGACGCCGAACCCGCGGTTGACCCTGAAGTCCACACCGCCGGACAGGCGCGCGAACTGAAACCCACCCAAGCTCCGGGTTTCTGTCGCACCGTCCACTGGAATCGACACCGCTAACGACTCGAAGCCGAGGCCATATCCGAGCCACGGATTGACGGAGCCCGCTGGCAGGATGTGATACTGAGCCTCAATACCCAATTGGGCGCTCACCGCGACACAGGTCTGATCCGTCGCCTTGCACTCCTCCTGGAGTTGGCCGGCGGTGCCACCGAAGCCCAAGCCGAAGTACCCGCCGATGAACAGCTCTGGGATGACTTTGCCGCCGATGTCGACGATGATCGGAACCTGCCCCGACACGCCATCGGACATTTTTTCGTCCTTGGCAACCTCCCCCATCGGCACTGAATAGCCCGTGCGGAACGCCATCTGAAACCCGACCCGAGGTGGCGGTGTCTGCTGCGCGAACGCTGACCCAGACAACGCACACATCCCTACAATCCCCAAAAGCGAAACCCCAATTTTCATCGCGCCATAGTCCTTCACGCGCAGAAAGAACGCAATACCCCTCATTCGATGCGCGTGCAGCGCTGCGCGCGGCGTGTGCTAGGAAGTGGGCAATGGACTACACGGTGACACTCGAGCGGCTCGAGCCGCGAGTGCTCGCGGCGGTTCGGCGAGTCGCTGCCCCGCGAGAGATCTCGACGGCGTTCAAGCCCGCGCTCGACCGGGTGTGGGCGTTTCTCAAACAACATGCCGGCCTGCGGAGCGACGGTCACAACGTGTTCCTGTACCATCACGTGGCTCGGCCCGAGACCGGAATGCCGGTCGATTTCGGCGTTGAAGTGAGCCGACGCTTCGAGCCGGAAGGTGAGGTCTGCTGCATTGAAACGCCCGCGGGTGAGGCGGCGGTTCTGCAGCACCGAGGTGCGTACAGTGGGCTGCCCGAGGCGCACGCCGCGCTGCACCGCTGGTGCGCTACGAATGGCCGATCAATCGGCTCTCATAGCCTCGAGATCTACGGTGATTGGTCCGCTGATCCGCGTGAGCTCGAAACGACCATCCAATATCTATTGCGCTAGCAGCGCGGTGCCGTGATGACTCTCACCTCTACAACTCGCACGGCCGCGAGCGTTCAGGGTGAGGTCGATGCGACGCTGGCAGCGGCGGGCTCCGTGCACCGGTTCGGATCCCGCGGGCAGACTAGCTTCGTCGCCGCTTCGGATTTACGATCGAAGCTGCGTTCGAATTCGGCCAGCCAAGCGTCGCCGCGGAACGCGCCGACGCGCGTGTGCTGGGCGTCGAAATCGACGCCAGCGGAGATCGCATGCAAGCCAGCGAGCCTCAGCAGCAGCGCGCCCTGAAATCCGTCAGGCAGGCTTTGCAAGCGACCACGGGCCACCGCGGGACCTCCGCTGAGCTCCACCAGATGAATGTCGGTCAGGCGACAGCGGCGAGCGATGGACCCGGTGATCGATAGCCCGCGAAGTGGAAATGCGCTCGCCACCCATTTGGGCAAAGAGCCCTGAGACGCAAGCACGGCCAAGCCCGGCGTCGCGTCGCGTAGAGCGGCTCGAAAGGTGCCACCAAGTTCGAGATTTTGGTCTGCTCGACCGAACAGCGAGTCCAAACGGATGTCCCCCCACCAATTGGATACCGGATCCGGAACGTCCGGCAAGGCGGTGTTTCGGACGTGCACGGCGCCCGACGCATGCGCCGTCCGCGCAACGATGTTGAGCTCGTCCAAAGTCAGATCGGCATTCAGGTCAGTGCTCAGGTGCGTCTCACCGATACGGCCGCGTGCCTGCGGAGCGTTCAAAGCGACCGAGCCCGTCAGCGCACCAGAGCTCCGAGCCAGGTTCGCCCGCACACTCAGCTGAGGGACACTCGCCGCCCAGCCCTTGTTGTCGTCACCGCCGCTCTGCAAGCGGGCATTTTGCACCTCCACTTGGAACAGTCCCTCGCCGTCCTGCTCCAAGAGGCCTTGGCCAAAACGCGCAGATAGGCCGATGTTTCCGCGCGTCAAGAAGTCACCCCAGCTGACCTCACTCTGCCGCAGGTCCCCGTTCAAGGTGTACTCTGCATCCCCACGCGGCAAGAGGTGCGCGCTACCGTCCAAGCTGAGTGATTGCACGCGAGACCAAGGGCAGTCCGCGTTCTGCGTGGTGTCGCCGAAGGTCACGTCGTTCGAGGTCAAGCGGGCTTCGAGGCGACCGCTGTTTCGCGCTAAGTCGAAGTCGGTCAATCGAGCCGCCAAGGCGGACTTGCCCGAGAAACGCAAATTGCCAGCGATGACCGTCCATGCAGCCGGCGCAAGATCGAGTTTGCCGGTCAGCGCCCCTTCAGAGTCGCTGTTCAACGCCGCGTGCAGCGCGACGCGCGGCGTGCTCGCGCTTTTTTGCGGGCTCGTTCCGATCTGCGCCCGCGGCTTGAGCAAATCTGCCCAGACTTCAACGCGTTTCTCGGGCTTATTTTTTTGTTGGGCGAGCGTGCCACGGGCCTGCGCGGCGGTCGTTAACCGCGCGCCACGCCCCGTTGCAATCAGCGCCGGAATTTCGGCGTTGAAATGAGTCCGCTGCTCGCCGTCCGGTCCTTGCTCGGACGTCACGAGCCCCGTCACTTCCGGAGCTTGCAGGACGAAGCCCGCGTTCGAAGTAGACAAGTTCCAGACCTTCGCCCGCCCTTGGACGGCGTTTCCTCGCTCGTCGCGATTCACTGACACGTGTGCCTGCAGCCCGGCCACCCGCAAATCGCCCTGGCCCAACTCGGCCTGCATGGCATGCCCGCTCAGATCAGCGACGGCCCTACCCGTGAACCGCTTCGGGTCGGCATGTTCGACCGATACGGTGAGCGCCCCCGCGTAGTGCACGTTCTTGCCAGCCACCACGGCGGCGATGCCGTTGCTCTCGAGCACAGCCTGTCCGTCGATCAATGCGTTTTGGTAGCGCCCTCGAGCGAGTAACGAAACCCCGCCGGAGGTCAGGGCGAAGTTCGGGCCCTTGAGCCAGCGATTGAGCCAACTCGCGTCGCCGAGCGCTAGCCGCGCTTCAGCGAGGCGTACTTCCTTCATATCGAAGTCTCGAGACGTATCGCGGTTGTTGCTGAGCACGCTCAAGTCCAAATGCTCGATGCCCGGTGGGTGCCCGGGCGCGATCGGCTCCTTGAGCGTGCCGCGTTCGATCAAGAGCGTGGCCCGACTACCCGTCTGTTCATCGACGCTCGCGTGCAGCTCCAAACGAGCTGCGTTCAGATCACCGAGCCCCGCGCGGAGCTCGAAGCCGTGCTGTACGACATCGATGCGGCTTTGTGGCGTGAGCACCCCGTGCTGGGTCTCAAGATCGACGTGAAGCGAGCCCCCGGCAGACGACACACGCGCCGCGGGCTCACCACCGAACAAGGCATACACCTGCGGATCGAGCACTGGCGCATCTAAGCGAATGCGCGCCGAAATGAAGCGCAGCGGCTGGAGCCCGCGTACCGGTCGCACGTCGAACCGGTGCACCGTGCAGTCGATGTGTCCGTGTAGGCCAGGCGCAACCCGATACGTTCCCGCAGACAGCAGCCCAGGTTCGAGATCGAGCGTCGCGGGACCGACCCGGAGCTCGCGCGCGGGCTTGAGCTGAAATTTACCACGCGCACGCCCACGCCCCGTATATCGAAATTGCTGCGCCCACACCTCTGCGACCCCGACGTCCACGTCGTCGAAGTGGATCTTCCAAAGGTGATACTCAGCGTCCGGAATGGGCGGCTCGGGCACATAGGCTTCGAACACTGCGGGGCTCGAGAACTCGGGGATTGGCGGAAGCGCCCCCACCCAAGGCTCGTGCCGCAGCCAGGGATCGATGCGGTGACGCATCCGGAACGACACGCCGTCGCCCCGCAACTGCAGCACATGGAATGAACGCTGCGGGAGCTCGCGCAGACTGAGCACCAGGAAGCCGCGCGGCAAATCGATCGAAAACTGCACGTTGTGATCTTGGAAAGTCAGGCGCACGTCTCGCACGTGAAGGCGTCCAGGTAACACGCTCCAGCCGCTGCGCACGGTTGCGTGCACCTGATTCGTGCTCTCGAAGGCCAACGGCAGCAGGTTGAAATTCAAAAATACGTTGGCGCCGATCAGGTACAGCACCCATAACCCCAGGAACCCGAAGCCGAGCCAGCGCAAGGCTCGGAGCCAAGGTCGACGGCTACGCGAGGCAGGCGCGTGCGCGTGCCGTGGAAGCTCCCGAGCGCGTGACGAGCGAAGCACAGCACCCCTCAATGCACGAGTCAGGCCGTACTTCGCGCATCTGATTCAACGACCGACGGAGCGTCTTGCGCCAGTTCCGTCCACTATTCCAGCTGGTTTTTACAGAGACAAATTGGCACGTTGGGGCGTTCGAGCTGCGCGACTCAATCCTTCAGGCGGGTGGAAGACGTAGCTTTCGGTACAGCTCGGCGGTTTGCTGGGCGATCGCTGCCCAGCTGAATAGCGCTTCGACACGGGCACGCCCCGCTTTCCCGAACGCAACAGCCTGCGCAGGATCGGCCACCAGCTCATTGACGCGTGCCGCGAACGCCCGGGCGAACGCCTCCCGATCCTTCGGCGCGCCGAGCGGTGTGCCGTCGGATTCGAAGTGCACCAAGTGCCCCGTTTTTCCGTCCTCGACCACCTCGGGAATGCCGCCCACCGCTGATGCGACGACAGGAGCGCCGCAGGCCATGGCCTCCAGATTCACGATCCCAAAGGGCTCATAGATCGAGGGACACGCAAACACGCGCGCGTGACTCAAGATCTGAATCAGCTCCTGGCGAGGCAGCATTTTTTCGATCCAGCGTACGGGCCCGCGCGAGCGTTCGAGCTCGGCCACCAGCGCGCGGACCTCCGCCCCCATCTCCTTGGTATCGGCGTCACCGGCGCATAGCACGAGCTCGACCTCGGGGCTGAAGTAACGGGCCGCTTCCAGGAGGTGCACGATGCCCTTTTGGCGCGTGACGCGACCGACAAACACCACATACGGGCGCCCCGGATCGATGCTCAAACGCTCGAGCACGTCGGTGCGCGGGTCTGGCTGGAATTGAGCGGGATCGATGCCGTTGTAGATGACGTGCACGCGTGACGGATCGACGTTCGGGTACGCGGCTAAAATATCTTTGCGCATGCCCGCGGATACCGCGATCACCGCGTCAGCCCCTTCGATGGATGTTTTCTCGCAGTAGCTAGAGAGCGCGTAGCCACCGCCGAGCTGCTCGGCCTTCCACGGGCGGAGCGGCTCGAGGCTGTGAGACGTCATGACGTGTGGCACCCCGTACATCAGCTTTGCCAAATGGCCGGCAAAGTTCGCGTACCAGGTGTGCGTGTGCACGAGCTCAGTCCCACGCACCGCCTTGGCCATCAGCAGGTCGACGGACAGCGTGCGCAAAGCAGCCAGCTCGGGGGCGTCCCCATCGAGCGTGGCCCACGGCTGATAAGTCCCCGCCACCTCGGGCGCGGTGCGCGCGCCGCCAAAGCAGTGTACCGCGAGCTCGAGCCCCGGGACCCGCGCGAGCTCGCGCGCCAAATATTCCACGTGCACGCCGGCCCCGCCGTAAACTTCGGGCGGGGACTCGCGGCTCAAGAGCGCGATTTTCATCTAATATTCCGTGCGATTCACAGGCGAACTGGATCGTCTTTCCCGAGCACGACGATGCCGTTGTCACTGAAGGTGAAGCCACGCGCGCGGTCTTCCTCCGGGTCAACACCGATGCGAGCCCCCGGCGGCACCTTCACGTTCTTGTCCAAGATGGCGCGCCGAATGACCGCGCCGCGCCCCACATCGACGCCGTGCATCAGCACCGAGTCCTCTACCGTCGCGCGCGAGTGAATCGACACGCCCGGCGAAAGGATCGAGCGTTTGACGGACGCACCAGAGACAATCACGCCCGCAGCCACCATGGAGTCGATGGCCGAGCCGCGACGCTGATCCTCGTCGAATACGAACTTGGCGGGCGGAAGCGCTCCAAGCGACGAATGAATCGGCCACTCGTGGTTGTACAGGTTGAAAATCGGATGGACGCTGATCAGGTCCATCTGCGCGTCGTAGTACGCATCGAGCGTGCCCACGTCGCGCCAGTAGCCCGCGTCGCGCTCTGTCGCGCCGGGGACCTTGTTCTCGTGGAAATCATAGACGGCGGCCTGACCGGTGTTGACCATCCCCGTAATGATGTTGCCGCCCATATCGTGAGCGCTGTCTTTGTTCGCTGCGTCTGCGTGGACGGCCTCAATCAGGGCCTTGGTGTTGAAAACGTAGTTGCCCATAGACGCAAAGACCTGATTGGGTGCGTCGGGTAAACCCACGGCATTGTGCGGCTTTTCGGTAAAGCTCGCGATCTTGTTGTTGGCGCCCGGGGTGATCACGCCGAAGCGCGACGCCTCCTCGATCGGCACGCGAATCGCGGCCACGGTCACGCTCGCACCCGATTGCATGTGTGCGTCGATGATCTGCTCCGGATCCATGCGGTAGATGTGGTCCGCGCCGAACACGCAGATGTAATCCGGGTTTTCGTCCTGGATCAGATTGAGGTTTTGGAAGATCGCATCCGCCGAGCCCTCGAACCAACGCGGGCCGAGCCGCATCTGCGCGGGCACGGTCATCACGAAGTTGTTGAACAGCGGAGACATCCGCCACGTCTGGGCGATGTGCCGGTCGAGGCTGTGGCTCTTGTACTGCGTGAGCACTGCGATGCGCAGGTAGCGACCATTCACGAGGTTGCTGAGCGCAAAATCGATGATGCGATAGTTGGCGCCGAAGGGAACTGCGGGCTTTGCGCGATCGCGCGTCAACGGCCAAAGCCGCTTTCCTTCGCCACCGGCGAGAACCACTCCAAGAACGTGCGGGCGTTT
>Ga0170475_133095417_pt1 | contig 11432 bp, 13 predicted proteins | sample Soicark_Litter_5_FD_111474 | JGI IMG/M metagenome (GOLD analysis project Ga0170475, IMG submission 111474) | Avena fatua rhizosphere microbial communities from Hopland, California, USA. Combined Assembly of 48 SPs | reverse complement strand
GGACCTCTTTTCCGATCCGGAATTGCCTCGGCGTTCGACAACTCTCCTGGGTGAGGAATTCGCGCCGACCGGGGAACCGGTCGAAGATGGGTTCCCAAAAACGATAGGAGCTAACGATGTCTCGGATCATCACGTGTGCGATTCACAAGGGCGGGTCCGGCAAGACGACGGCCGCCTATCACTTGGCGAGGCGCTCGGCGGAGCGGGGATGGCGGACGCTGATCGTCGACCTCGACGGCCAAGGAAACGCCTCGGTGGTAGCCGCTGGCGTCGGCCCTGGAAGCGGGCTGGATTCGAGCGGCAGCCTGAGAGCGGCTGACCTTTTCGACGAGGAGGAGGGGAGGGGAAAGCCCATCCTCAGCTCGCACGCCCCGGGGCTCTTTTTGCTGCCCGCCGACATGCGCCTGCTCGACGTCGAGAGGCTTCCCTTCGAGGCGATGGGGACGTTTCGGACGCGGCTGCAGGAGGTGTCGAAGGGGTTCGACGCCACGATCATCGACACGCCACCGACGATGGGAATGGCCATGCTCGCGCCGATGCTGGCGAGCGACTGCGCCTTCGCGCCGGTGGTGCCAGACGGGTTCGGCTTCGCCGGAGCGATGTCGATCGTCGAGCGCGTCTCGGACATCAAGAGCTCGCAGAATCCCGACCTGCAATTTCTCGGGCTGTTGGTGAATCGATGGTCGAAGCGAGACCGTGACCAAAACAAGGTGGTCGCCGAGTTCGAGGCGGAGCTCGGGGCGTTTCTCATCCCGCACAAAATCCCGCACAGCACCGCGATCAGCGCGCTCTCGCACACCCGCCAGCCGGTGTGGCACCGTGCGAAGTCCGGCTCGACGCGCGAGGTGGGCAAGGTGGTAAGAGCCGCGATGGACTGGGTGCTCGACGCTGCCTCGATCGGTCCCGCTGCCGCACTGGCAGGTGCGCGATGAGCACGGCACCAGCGACTCCAGGGCAGGGGAGCGTGTTCGGGAGGATGCCGTCGCTCGTTGCTGGTTTGCAGAAGAGCAAGGGCCCATCGATCGTTCAGCTCGAGGTGACGAGCATCGACCGCGATCCGTCCCAGCCGCGGACCGAGTTCGACGAAGGGAGTCTCCGAGAGCTCGCCGAGTCGATCAAAAGCGAAGGGCTCATCCAACCGATCGTCGTGCGCAATAACCCCGGGGCCTTCGGGAGATACCTGATTGTCGCTGGGGAGCGCCGATGGCGGGCGTGCAAGCTACTCGAGCAGTCTCACATTCTTGCGATCCTCCGTCCGGAGGAGGGCGCGAACGATGTGACGCTCGTCGAAAACCTGCAGAGAGAAGACCTATCTCTTGGTGATCAGATCGCTCTCGTTGCGAGGCTGGTCGAAGAGCGTGGTGGACCCGCTGCCGCTGCGGCGGCGGTTCACAAGCCGATGAAGTGGATCACGGAGCGGTCGCGGCTCGCTGGCGCGCCGGAGTGGTTGCTTACCTTCGCACGAAGCGGGGCCTCCAGCGACGCCACGGCTCTCTACGATCTCGCACGACTGGCGGACGCGGAACCGGAGATCGCGCGTCGGCTGGTGGACGAGTACGAGGAGGGCGACTCGTTGAGGACGCTTGTCCGGAACGCGGTGAAGGTTGCCAAGGCCCCTCCGCCGTCTCCGAGTGGCTCGATCGGCGAGTCGGTGGCGTCGTCCGAGGACGTGCCCGCCTCGAGCTGGGAGACGAGGGAGGTCGAGTCGCTGGTCGGAGAGGACCGGTCCGTGGGTGGCGGATACGACAGGGAGGAGAGGGGAAGCGCCGCCCAGAGAAAAGCGAGCTCGAGCTCCGCGAGCGAACGCTCGGGCGGAAGGAGTCACGCCGATGATGCTGACGAGCGGACCAGCGGGTCGACCGAGTCGATCAGTGACGAAGAACCCTCGGTGGTGCCGGTCGCAGCGAAATCGATCGAAGCTGACGTGGACGCGAGTTGTCTCCTCGTGAAAACGAAGGACGCTGTCTTCCGAATCGCGCTCTCGAAGCGCCTGAAAATCGAGATGCAGAAGGCGCTGGCGCAGCTCTAGGCTTCGGCCTGCGCACACACGGGAACCATGTCGCTACCGCAAGGGGCGGAGCCGATCCGCAGGGCGATCCCATTTAGTCAGCCATGTCTCAACAGCGCCGTCGCCCTTGTCGACCGCCAGGAGAAGGGTCAACAAAGCCTCGAACGGTTGACCAGAGAGCGTCCGGTAGAGACGGGCAAAGGACAACGTCTCGTTCGCTGTGTTCCAGAGCGCGAAGGCGGCAAGAAGCAGGGACGCCTCTCCGCTCGACAGCGGGCCACCTCCCGCCTCGTACATCTCCAAGGCCTCCGGAGTGGGACCATCGACCGTCCAGAGCCCATCGAGGGCGGGCACCAAGCGAAAGAGGACGAGGATGGCTCGCGAGGTCTGTCGGTCGTTAGCGAACATTGCCCGGCTCGCCAGGCGTGGGAGAAAGCACCTTGTTGAGGCAGTCACGTAGCTGTGCAGCCTGAGTGGACGAGAGCATCAGGGTAAAAAGAGTGGAGCCATTCCCTTCAGGCGAGAAGCTCATGCCTGCCACCCGAACCCTTTTGCCTTCTTCGGGGAAGGCGTGGAACTCGTTCAAATGGAGGAACGCATTCACATGCCCCTCCTTGGATACGCACGTCACGTTGACTCGGTTCGGGTGTCCCTGCTTGGTTCCGTCGCCAAGAACAACCTCGACGTAGCTGGCTGAGAGTGGAATGGCAGTCTCACTGAGGGGCCGCTGGTCGTCAGTGCCTTTGGGGACGTAGCGGAGGTGGGGCGATTTGAGCAGGTCAGGCATGGGAGTCCTCTCCTTTTCAATTTGGGAGGCGAGCACGTCTCGCTTGAACGTCGAGAAGCAAAGCGGCAGTTAGGAGTTGAGAACGGAGAGCTGGAGCACCTCTTCGTGGCACGCTTCGTTGCCACGCCAGTACTCCCTGGACAGGCTCACCAAGGCACGAGCGAGGCCCTCATCTCCTTGCACCTGGTGGCAGAGGGCAGCCCACCGCTGGCGTTGTGACTCATCCACCGCCGCGGCCTCGAGCTTGGTGCCCACGGAGAGCGCCGCTGGCAGACCCATTAGAGGGCGGTACCCGAGGGGCAGCGCCTCGAAGATGGTGAGCGCATCCTCCGCGCTGAGCCCTGCTCGAGCGACGAGATCGAGGGCCTCCCGCCAGTCGCGATTCGCGTCCTCGATGAGACCTCGGACGTAGCGAGATATCTCCGCAACCCGATCGAGTAAATGCGATGTTGCCTCGGGAAGGGTGATGAGTCGTTTGGTGTACGCCGCGGGGTTTCTCGGGCTGGACAAGGCTTCTTCTCCGAAGGGGTGGTACCCTGGAACTGACCGCGCTGGCCTGGTGGTTCCGGGTTTACGCGGGTGAGGAAACGCCGGGGTTGCCGCCCCGGCGTTATCCTCGACTCCGGCTCGCTTCTACTGCCGGGCGCGGCTACCGCAAGGCCGGCGGAGGATGCGAGACATGATCGCGAGGCACGAGCTCCCGCAGAGGGCCCCCACCTACGTGAGGGCCTACTATAGAGGCTCCTACTCAGAACGGGATGTCTTCATCGGAGGGCGGGGGACCGGACGGACCGTCCATCTCCCCCGGACCGTCGCCCCACCCGCCGCTCGCTCCTCGAGCTCGGCCGGCGCCGCCCTCGGCGCGCTCGCCTCCGCCATTGCCTGATCCGAGGAACACGACACGATCAGCGACGACGTCCGTCGCGTAGTGCTTCTGCCCGTCCTTGTCGTAGGAACGCGTCTGCAAGCGCCCTTCGATGTAGACGGAGCGGCCCTTCTGCAAGTACTTCGAGCAGTTCTCGGCCTGGTCGCCCCACACCGTGATCCGATGCCACTCGGTCTTCTCTTGGCGTTGGCCGCCCTTGTCCTTGAAGACGTCGGTGGTCGCGATGCGGAGGTTGCAAACGGCGCGATTGCTCGGCGTGTACTTCAGCTCGGGGTCCGCCCCCAAATTCCCTACCAATATGACCTTGTTCACGCTTCCCATGTTCATTGCTCCTTGATGGTGGTTCCAACCGGAAGGCCGTTTCGCTTCGAGAGCCAGAATTGCCGTCCTCACTCTCTCGACCCACAATCAGCATACCACAATGAGGATATCTTGCAAGATATCCCTATCGGGTGCGCGCGTTGTCCGTGCGCAATTTGACGTGCTCAAGAATCGCGGCAATTCAGGCCACAGATGGCCCCGGACCTGCATTCTTTCCCTATCGCTTCCTTCATTGGCGGATCACAAACGGCGCGCCCTCATTACTTGAGAGCCAATGCGCATTACTGAGGCCTTCAGGACGTCGTTCCAGTCCTTGTGTCGCGCAGGCGAGTGACGAGCGACTTCGCGTTTGCAGTCAGCAAGAGCGACCGTGAGACGGGTGACGAAGCGATCCCCTCCCTGGTCGCGATCAACTGCGAGGATGACCTTGCCGTCCGGTGGGAGGCGTGCGACCGCGGCCTTCAGATGCTCGAGTTGTTGGCGACCAAAGTCGCCCCCAAAGCTCATGTACCGTACGCGCGGGAGTGGGTGGAGTTGCGCATAGCTGAGAGCATCGATGGCGCTCTCAGCCAACACCAGGACCTTGTCGTTCGGGAACTCGCTGCTGCTCCAGAGGGTTTTCCTGCCGCCAGTTGCAAAGCCGGTCCACATGGCGGACTTCGCCTCCCATCCGCAGACGCCCTCCGCGTCGCGGTGGAAGAAGATCGTCCGACCCGCGGCGTCCTGACCGATGGAGGAGGAGAAGCGGCAGTGGCGGATGAGCGAGTCGTTGAGGCAGCGCTCGCGGACGAGGTAGGACGAGTCGGTGAGTGGCCGGGTGGTCTTGAGGTGCTGGATGAACGCTGCGCGATCGAAGGGACGGATGGAGGGTAGGGGAGGGGTCTTCGACGGCGGAGGGAGAGTGCCCTGGCCGTGGTGCTGGGCGATGAGGCGGCACGCTTCCGCAGGAGAGCGAGCACCGTCGTGGCGCATGACAAAATCGATGATGGTGCCGTTGTCGACTGGATCCCTGAAGGAATAGTAGAGCCAGGTGCCATCAGCGGCGCGTGAGACCGAAATCTTGTCGCCGCTCTCGTGCCGGAGGACGGGGAAGCGTTGCGAGCTCTTCTTCGTGTCGCGCGTGTAGCCATAGCGCTCGCAGGCCAATGCCATGAGGTCGATGTCGCGTTTGAAGTCGAGCATCACGTCGTTCACGCCGCTTTGGTTGCGCCGGCGGCGGGTGCCGGGCCTTTTCCGCGGACGATGAGGTGAACGACTTGGTCGGTCACCTTCTTCAGAAACTCGTCGAGGGTGAGCTCTCCGCGCGTGATCTTCTGCATGCGGAGCTCCCAGACGGCTGTCATGTCCGGCTGCACGAGCTCGCGAGGCAAAGCCGCGACGAGGGAGCGACCGAGGGGAGTTGAGGTGATGGCCCGCTTGGACTTGGTGACGTAGCCCCTCTTTTCGAGCGTCTCGAGGATGGTGGCTTGGGTGGCCGACGTGCCGAGAGTGAGGGGCTCGCGCTTGCCGTTGGCGTCGACGAGGTCCACGAGTGCCTTCTTCAGCTGCGGATCGGCGAGGTGAGGGCCGACGTTGTTCATGGTTGCGAGGAGAGTCGCGTTGGTGAAGCGCTTCGGCGGCGAAGTCTTCTTGGCGATGGCTTCCACTTTGGCGAGGAGGACCTTCGAGCCCTCGCCCAGTTGAGGGAGGGAGGAGGGCAGCTCGGTCTCCTCGTCCTCACCGTCGGCGTCACGGGCGTCTCGTGGATAGATGAATTTCCACCCTGGGCTTGCCTCCTGCCGGGCGGTGGCGACGAACATCTCGCCCTCGCAGCTGATCTCGATGGTGGTGGCGTCGTACTCGAAGTGCGGCAGGAACTGGGCAACGTACCGGCGAGCGATCAGCTCGTAGACGGCCCGCTCCTGGTCGGAGAGTGAAGCCGGGACGCTGCGCGCGGTGGGGATGATCGCGAAGTGGACTTGAACCTTCTCGTCGTTCCATGCGGGAGATCGCCGAGATGGGATTGCGACGTCCACGGCGCCGGCGAGCTTCGGAAGGTGGGCCTTGATGGCTGCAAGAACTGCAGGGGCATCCGGATGCTGACTCAACGGCAGGTGCTCGCAATCAACGCGTGGGTACGTGGTGAGCTTGTGAGTTTCGTAGAGCGCTTGGACAATCTCGAGGACACGAGCGGGCTCTAAACCGAGGCGGCGGTCGCATTCCGCCTGGAGGGCGCTCAACTTGAACGGCAACGGTGGCGCTTGGGTCTTGCGCTCACGAGAGCACTTCGAGACCGCGCCGGGACGCCCGCTCAGCCGCTGGACAAGTGATTGGGTGAACTCTGGTGAGACGAGGCGCCGTTCGCTATCGAGGTGTGGCGCCGCGGACTCCCCAGGGCGCCACGTAACGCCGAACGTTGCCGTGGAGCCAGGAACAGCGACTGTGCCATGGATGGCGAAAAAGGGCTTCGCGGTGAAGGTCTCGATCTGAATGTCCCGCGAGACGATGAGGCCAAGCACCGAGGATTGGACACGGCCGACGGATAGAGGCGACTCGCCACGATAGCCGCCTTGGCGCGCCCGCAGAGTGTGGAGGCGCGTGAAGTTCATGCCGATGAGCCAGTCGGCTCGCTGGCGAGCGAGCGCCGCGTCTCTCAAGGGACGGGACAGGCTGTTCGGCTTGAGATTGGAGAGCTCGCGCTTGACCGCTGGGAGGTTGGTGTCCGCGATCATGATGCGGTCGACCGGACCGGTGTATCCGGCCTGCTCGAGAATCTCGTCGATGAGCAGCTGCCCTTCTCGGTCCGGATCACCCGCATGAACGACACGGGCGGCCTTCTTGAGCAATTTGGCGATGTGCTTGTAGAGAGCCTGCTCCTTCACCTCAAGCTCCCATTTGGCGGGAACGATTGGAAGGTGTTCGAGGGACCACTTCTTCCACGCAGGGTTGTAGTGCTCGGGGGGCTGGGTCTCGAGGATGTGACCCCTGGCCCAGGCGACCACGTCACCGTTTGCGCATTCGATGTGTTGACCTTCGGTCTTGCGAGGCCCAGGAAGGGCCTCGGCGATGGCGCGTGCCAGAGATGGCTTTTCGGCGAGAAAGAGACGCATGGCAGTTGCTCCGGTGAGGAAAAGGCGGGCGCGCACGGTCGGTCCGCGCCGCCCGCCGGGTTGATTCAGGGGTTCAGCGGGACAAGCGGCGGGAGGCCTCTTTGACGGGAGGCTCTTGGCCGATGGTGTTTTCGCGGGCGTGGACGCGGAATGAGATCGCCTGGACGTCGTGGAAGGTCTTGCTGATGCCGTCGCGTTCGACGGTTCGGCTTCCGATCGAACCCTTGAGGCTGATGACGTCTCCTTTCTGGAGAATGCGAGCGGCGGCGTCAGCCGCCTTGCCCTTGAGGACGACGTTGTGCCAGTCGCTGGTGCCCACGAGCGCACCGTCGCGATTGCGGACGGGCACCGCGACACTGATCGGGAGGAGCGCGAGCCCGTTGACGTTCAGCAGTGTCGGTGTTTCACGGATGGCGCCGTAGAGTTGTGTCTCATTGCGGCCACGCTCGAGCTCGTGAACGCGTTGGAACTCCTTCACGATGATCTCGCTCGAACGGATGGACTGCCCGTCTTCGGTCGTTCTCGAACGGACGCGGAGATCGCCATCGATGTCGAGGTGATCTCCCTTGCGGAGGCCTTGGATCAAGAGCTGGCCGGCCTGGGGCTCGAACGCGACGACGCTGTGCTCTTCGGTGTGGGAGCGAAGCTCGTTGTTTCGGGTGGTGTAGGTCTGGGTCGTTTGGACGCTGAGCCGGGCGAAGGACTCTCCCTTGGAGGATCGGCCGAAGTACGGCTCGCGGACGAGGGTGCCGGTCAGCTGCGTTTGGCTCGGGCGGATGGATGGATCGTCATGGGCGGGTGACATGTGGGCTCCTCTCTCGTGGTGGATCGGTCAGCAAAGGACGGTGGAAAATGAGGGACGGCAGCCGCTCACCTAAGGACGCCGTCGACAAAGGCTTCTGCGAGCTGGTACGGGGGAAGGACGATGTCCTTGTTAACGAGCACGTTCACCGAGTAGCCGGGGCGAATGGTGAGCGTCGGCTGGATCTGCAGGTTGCGTTGGGTGATCTGCTGGCCGGCCTGGTTGATGGAACCTGCGACGTTGCTTGCCCACTGCTGCCCTATCGAGGGCTGATAGCCGGTGACGTCACCCTGGGTCCGTTGGGCGGTGCCAGCGAGAACGCTGGCAAGGAGGGCGCCGGCAATGAGACGGGTCCAGTGGTTGTCCACGTCATCCGAGAAGCCGGAGTAGCCGGCGAGGTCGACGCCCGGGGCGCACCCGAGATCGAGCGAGCTTCCGTCGGGGCGGATGAGCCTTTGCCAACACAGCAGAACGCGCTCCTGGCCCCACACGACGTTGGAGTCGTACTTGGCCAGGAGTCGAGAGCCCTGGGGAATGAGGAGGTAATTGCCGGTGACCGTGTCGTAGACGTTGGACCGGACCTGGGCGACGATCTCTCCCGGCAGATCGCTGGAGATGCCGGTGAGCAGCGAGGCCGGGATTATCGAGCCCGCCTTAATTTCGTAGGGGCTGCGGGGCAGCTGAAGGGTCCCGCTGACGTAGTTGTTGGAGGCGTGGCGTTGCGCGAAAGAAAATCGCTCTTGCGGTCTTGGTCGCCACTCGGGGCCTGTGCGGCAGCGGCCGGCGAGGTCGAAGGAGTCGATGGTGATTGGGTGAGAGCGGGTGCGGCGGGTGCACCCGATCGAGCCGTCGGGCCGCCGTCGTCGGGAAGCTGAACGCCGGACGGAAAGAGATCGGAGCCTCGGGCGTGCTGAAGCTCCTCCCGGGCGAGCTGAGCGGGGCTGGGGCCACCCTGGAACGTAGAAGGCGATTCCGTAGGAGAAGGGGTGGGAGCCTGGTCTTGAAAGCCTCGATGAAGAGGTCGGCCGTTCTGCGGCAGCCCCTGACTCGCAGTGCTTGAGGCGAGCGGCGGCGGGTCCTTGGGAGGATCAGCGATGATGTCGGGCAGAGGGCGAGCGTTCTTGAGCGGCCTGGCGACGAGCTCCTGCTCGAGGGGGCGAGCGTCGACAGGAGGTGGCGCCGTCTTCTTGAAGAAGCCAAGCACGGCCAAGAAGAGGGTGGCACCGACACCGCCAATGACGAGCCACGCGACCCACGCTCGGAAGAAGCGGGAAGGCGGACGCTCGAGCTGTAGGTCGGGACTGTCGAGCGGCTTCTTCGGCGCGTGAACATCGGTGCGCCCAGGAATGCCGTCGACGGTGGTGCGTGGAATGGCCTGAGCGGTGAGGTCAGAGCCGGCAGGAAAGGGGGGAGCTTGAGTGGTCATCGCCGACCTCGAACGACGCGGACGACGTCAGGGTCCTTGAGCCCTGATCGGAGCTCAGCTTCGGCAAAGAGGCCGTCGACGACGTACCAGGTGCCGCGGACGCGGTATTGGACAAGCTGGGCGTCCTTCTCGGCGGAAAGAACGAAGAGGACTGGGGCCTCTCGTTCGAGCATCGACGGAGGGAATCTCAAAAAAGTCTTGTGCCCATCGTCGAACACTTGGGTGGGCACCCACTCGGGCCGACCATGCTTCACCTTCACCGCGTAATTGAAGTCGAGGCCGTCGACGTTGATGGCGGTCGAGACCGTGGAGCGAGCAGCGGTCTCCTCTTTGGATAAAATCGCCGTCATCTGGTCGAGCTCGGAATCGGCGTAGCGCCATTGGACGGCGACCATGGCGGTGCTCTCGTAGGACTTGAGCTCGAGGTAGTAGCTGCGGCGATCGGTCGTGATGAGCGCGGTGGTGATGAGCCCACTTCGCAGGGGTTTCACGAGGACGTGTTGCTGTGCCTTCTGCCCGTCGCCCGACACCGCGGTTCCGACCTTCCATCTCAGCGGATCGCCGAGCGCAATGGGGCCACCGCCTCGCTGAAGGAGATGCTCGCCGGGCTCAAGCTCCAGCGAGGTCACGCGCAAGGGGGCCGCGAAAACGGTGAAGAGACCACCCGGGACGTAGTCGTAGGTCGTAATCGCGTTAATGAAGGCTTCCGTGTCCGGAACTGAGGTGGCTCGGCGATTGGCCTCGTCCACGACGGCGTCAGGGGTCTTGAGCGGGGGCTTCGGTTCGGTGGGCTCGCGATCGGGGCGCGGTCGCAGCTGACCGGGCAGGGCCACTGGCTGCGGCACACGCACGATCACCTGGCGCGGAGGAGGTTCAGGCATGGGTGTTGCGCGGACGTATGAAGCCTGCTGTTTTGGAGATGAGGCGCAGGCGGGGAGGAGAGGCAGAAGGAAGAGGATGGCTGTTGAGGTACGCATCGAGACTCCTAGCTTTGGACCTTGGTCCAGTTGAATTGGTCGACGAAAAGGCCAAGCGGATTCGGCTCGATTTCGTCGAAGTTCGACGGAGGGCGCTGGATGACGCGGACAGCAGCGCGCCATTGCGACACGTCCTGTTGGGTGCCGGTCTTGTCCCAAGCGATCTCGGTCCAGTCGGCCTGCCAGCGGTCCTCACCGATCTGGACAATCGCCTTAAGCTCAATGGTCACCCGACCTTCGGTGGCGCGATGGAATGGGTCGTGGTCGCGCACGTGCGCAGTGAGCTGGTTCTGAGCCACGTCGCTAGAGAGGGCGTAGGCCTCCTTCCAGTTCTTCTGGACGACGCGGACATCTGTCGAGACTGAGCGAACGTCGTCGAGCCATCGTTGGACGTGCGCCTTGATCTCAGGCTGTGTTGCTTTGAGTGACGTGGCGTCGGCGGACAGCTGGCCGGCGAAGGCCGCCGAGCCAAGCCGGTCCACCCGTACGACGTAGGGGACGAGCTTCGGCTTCCCCCCGACGTGGACGAGACCGAGAACCAGAAGACCGGCAACACCGGACTGAGCGAAGAAGGCGGTGCGCCATCGGCGCTCGCGCGCCATGACGTCGCCCACGGTTCTGTCCCAGACTTGGCGTGCCTTCAGGTAAGGGGTCTCGAGATCGCGGCCGGGAGCGAAGTGGGAATTGGGAACAGGTCCGAGTTCAGACAGCGACATGGGAATTTCCTCCTCATGTGTTGTCGAACGCCGAGGCAATTCCGGACGCTCTTTGTCTCGCTATTGCGCTCTGGCGGGGGCGGCGGCGAGGACTCGCGGAGCTGGAGGCGCGGCGTTGGTGGGCTGGGGAACGGAGGTGGGTGAAACAAGACCTGCAAGGTACTTGGGAGGAATGGGGAGATCGGCGCCCGGCATGATGATGGCGTCCGGCATAACTGGTCCACCTGCAGAGCCTGAAGCGGCGGAGCGTGAGGAAGGAGCGGAGGAAGCTCCCTGCTTGGCGTGCGCTCTGGCATTTGCAGCGCCTGCTCGAAAGGCCTGCTGCATGGGTGACGCCGCGTTGGCGGCGACCTGGCGCGCGCCCTGGCCCATGGCGCTGCCAACGGCGCTGGCGACGCCGCGAGCGGCTCCGGCCGCAGT
>Ga0170475_105674689_pt1 | contig 11432 bp, 7 predicted proteins | sample Soicark_Litter_5_FD_111474 | JGI IMG/M metagenome (GOLD analysis project Ga0170475, IMG submission 111474) | Avena fatua rhizosphere microbial communities from Hopland, California, USA. Combined Assembly of 48 SPs | reverse complement strand
GGATGGATGATGTTGCGGTGATCAGGGCCGAGAGCAAGGCGGTAAAGTGAAGGCAGGGTGGTTCTCCTGCCGAACTTTGCCAACGCAGCTATCGGCCTTGAGCACCCGACAGCATCCATTCAATTCAGCGTGACTGACTACTAGGACACATAGCGCTGCAATTGCCTGTTGCGCTCGCCTTTATCCAGCGCCGCGAGGCGTTTGACGCGCGCATAGAAGACTGCGAAATCTTCACCACACTGCCGAAACAGCGCGCGAAATGCCGGCACTTTTTCATGGTAGGTGGCGAGGCTGGCAAAATGCCCATTGTTAGGCAAGGGATCAAACCAGCTATCGTAGCCGGCATAGCCATTCCAGCTTACCTTGAGCTTCAGGTAATGATCGCGCAGTGCGGTCAATATGGCCAGCTTGCGCTGCGCTTTTTCTGCATCGGACACGTTGCTGCGGTAAAGCGCCTGCAGCGCATCATGACCCTTGGCCATCAGACCACGAAACTCTGCGCCGCGCACCTCCGCTTCCGCGTAGCGGCCAAGGCTCGCGGTGTCGCCACGCTGCTTGAGCCAACGCTCCAGGCCTTCCTGCTCGACGGCGGTGGCAAAAGCCTCGTTAAAGCTGCTGTCGTCTTTGACATACAGCACCTGATGCGCCAGCTCATGGAAAATCAGGCGCGCCAGTTGCAGGTCGCCATAACGCAGGCTGGTATTGAGCAAGGGGTCGTCAAACCAGCCCAGCGTCGAGTAGGCGGGCACGCCGTAGAAAAATACATCCATGCCCTGTTCACGCAGACCATTGGCATAGCTGATCGCTTCCTGCTCCGAATAATAGCCCCGGTATTGCAGGCAGCCGGCGATGGGGAAGCAGCTTTCCAAGGGCCGCAGCGACAAGGCAGGCGTTGCCACCACATTCCATAGCACATAGGGGCGACCGACATCGCTGTAGCGGGTATAGCTGCCGTTATCGGGCAATTTCAGTACGCTGATCGCAAACGCACGCATCGCCTGGGTCAGTTGCAAGCGCTGCGCCAGTGCGGCAGGCGTCGCCGGATCGGCAATGACCTCGGGGATGGATCTGGCCTTGGCCGACACTTCAAGTTGTCCCACCGCTGCCTGCTGCAGATAGCGCAGGGACGCGCAACCCGGCAGTTGTGTAAGCGACAACAGCAACGCGCCCAGTCTAAGCGTGTATTTCGCCAGGAAGGAAGGCATGCTTTACCTTGGGTTACCCGCCAATTGCCCACGCCGGCTCAGCATCAGCAGCGCCAGCACACCGGCCACCAGGCCCCAGAAGGCGGAGCCTATGCCGAACAGCGTCATCCCCGAGGCGGTGACCAGGAAGGTGATCAGCGCCGGCTCGCGCTGCTGGTCTTCACGCGTTGCAATGGTCAGCGCGCTGGCAATGGTGCCGAACAGGGCAATACCCGCTATCGCCAGCACCATGGCCTTGGGCACGGCGGCAAACAGCGCGCCGACCGAGGCGCCGCATATGCCGAGTACCAGGTAAAAGAAGCCGGCGGCTACACTGGCCGTATACCTTTTGCGGGCATCCTCATGCGCTTCTTTCGCCATGCAGATGGCGGCGGTGATGGCGGCAAGATTCAGGGCGAAGCAGCCGAAAGGTGCCAGCAGCAGGTTGACGAAACCGGTCCAACCTATGATGGGCGAAATGGGCGTGTTGTAGCCATTGGAGCGCAGCACCGCCACGCCGGGGATATTTTGCGAGGCCATGGTGACGATGAACAGGGGCAAGCCTATGCCTATCATAGCGGACAGATCGAATTTCGGCATCACGAATACCGGCCTGGATAGGCTCAGCACCAAACTATCCACATGCAGCAGCCCGAAAACGGCACACAAGGCCATGCCGACCGCCAGCACTGCCACCACCGCATAGCGGGGCGACAGGCGCTTGGCGAGCAGATAGGTAAGAAACATCGGCAACACCACCGCCAATTGCCCGGGCATGGAGACGAATACATTCATGCCGAACTTGACGAGCACGCCGGCCAGCATGGCAGCAGCCAGCGGCAGGGGTATGCGCTGCATGACCCGCTCAAACCAGCCGGTGATGCCGCACAGGGTGATCAGTGCGGCAGAAAAAACAAAGGCGCCGGTAGCGACTTCGATACTATGCCCTTGCAGGCTCGTTGCCAGCAAGGCGGCGCCAGGCGTGGACCAGGCCGTGACGATGGGCGCACGATAGCGCAGCGACAGCCCAATACAGGTAACCGCCATGCCTATACCGAGCGCCATCAGCCAGGAGCCCAGTTGCAGCGACGTGGTACCGGCGGCGCGGGCCGCTTCGAAGATAATCGCAGCGGAACTGGTATAGCCGACCAGCACGGTGATGAAACCGGCACTCAGGGCAGAAACGGATAGATCGCGCGTCATGTCGCCTACAGGAAGGGATTGCCGATAGCAGATGCCGGAATGAGAGGCAGCGAGAACGAGGGAAGGCATCGCCTCCCCTCGCCACAGCGGCGATCAGGCAGCGTAAACGGGGAAGCGCGACGTCAAGGCATGCGCTTTTTCCTTCACGGCCGCGATATTCGCCTCGTCGTTGGGGTTATCGAGCACATCGGCGACCAGGTTGGCCACTTGTACCGCTTCCGTCTCCTTGAAACCACGCGTGGTGATGGCCGGGGAGCCGATGCGGATGCCAGACGTCACGAACGGGCTTTCCGGATCGTTCGGAATGGCATTCTTGTTGACAGTAATGTGGGCACGGCCCAGCGCCGCATCCGCCGCCTTGCCGGTCAGCCCCTTGGGGCGCAGATCGACCATGAACATATGGCTTTCGCTGCGCCCGGAGATGATGCGCAGTCCGCGTTCGGCCAGGGTGGAAGCCATGATGGCGGCGTTCTTCAGTACCTGCTCCTGATAGGCCTTGAATTCCGGGCTCAACGCTTCCTTGAAAGCCACTGCCTTGCCGGCGATAACGTGCATCAGCGGGCCGCCCTGCAGGCTGGGGAAGACATTGCTGTTCAGCAGCTTTTCGTGTTCGGCACGGGCCAGGATCAGGCCGCCACGGGGACCGCGCAGGGTCTTGTGGGTAGTGGAGGTGACAAAGTCGGCGTGCGGCACCGGGCTGGGGTAGACACCGGCTGCAACCAAGCCCGCATAGTGGGCCATGTCCACCATGAAGTAGGCGCCGACCTGCTTGGCAATGGCCGCCATGCGTTCCCAATCGAAGCGCAAAGCATAGGCGGAAGCGCCGCCGATAAACAGCTTGGGCTTGTTTTCGATGGCGATGCGCTCCATCTCGTCGTAATCGATCTCTTCCTGGGCATTCAGGCCGTAGGGCACGATCTTGAACAGCTTGCCGCTCAGATTGGCCGGCGAGCCATGGGTCAGGTGGCCGCCGTGGCCCAGGTTCATCCCCATCACCGTATCGCCGGGCTTGAGGACGCTGAAGTAAACAGCCTGGTTGGCTTGCGAACCGCTATGCGGCTGCACATTGGCGTATTCCGCACCAAAGAGTTGCTTGACGCGATCAATCGCCAGTTGCTCAACGATATCCACGAATTCGCAACCACCATAGAAGCGCTTGCCTGGATAACCTTCCGCATATTTATTGGTGAGCTGCGAGCCTTGCGCTTCCATCACCGCCGGACTGGTGTAGTTTTCCGAAGCAATCAGCTCGATATGCTCATGTTGGCGGACCACCTCGCTGCGGATGGCGCTAGCGAGTTCGGTGTCATAGTCAGCGATGCGTAGGTTCTGAAACATGGCGTGTGCTTTCAGGGAGTAACAGGTTTAAGGAGAACGACGGCGATTTTATCACGGCATGCAACACTCGCGCCCAGACAGTCTGCACAGGAATGCTCCGGTACAGATGCGGCACCCACATATGGTGGATTGCAGTTGCGTGACGGCGATCTGTTGCTAATATGAAGTCTATGAAAGAATACACAAAGCCATCTCCTCCCCCGCTTATTCTGCCCAGCAGCCTTCCAGCGTCAGCAGCACGTGAGTTCAAATTCACTGCGCAAGACTTCGAGCGCGTGAAGAAGCTGATCTATGAGTACGCAGGTATCTCTCTGAACGACAGCAAGCACGACATGGTATACGGACGCCTGGCAAAACGCCTGCGCGCCCACGGCCTATCGACGTTCCAGGACTACCTGACCCTGCTGGAGCGGGGCAATACGGCGGAGTGGGAGGCCTTCATCAATTCGCTGACCACCAACCTCACCTCCTTCTTTCGTGAAGCGCACCACTTCCCGATACTGCAGACGCACCTCAAGGCAGCGCGCGGCCAGGGACAGCTAACTGTCTGGTGCTCGGCCTCGAGCACGGGGGAAGAACCCTACTCCCTCGCCATCAGCGCCATCGAAACCTTTGACACCATGCGCCCGCCTGTCTCCATCATTGCGACCGACCTGGATACGAGCGTATTGCGCACCGCCGCTGCCGGCATCTATAGCGCCGACAAGATAGATAAAATGACGCCGGCGCAGATACAGCGCTACTTCAACAGGCTAGCCGACGGCAACTATGAAGTGAAGGCGGAGCTGAAAAACCTGATTACGTTCAGCAAGGTCAACCTCATCGATCCAAACTGGCCGATACGCGGCCCGTTTGATGCGATCTTCTGCCGCAACGTGATGATCTATTTTGACCGGCCTACACAGTTGAAGATCCTTGAACGCTTTTCACCGCTGCTGCGCCCCAATGGCCTGCTCTTCGTCGGCCATTCGGAAAACCTCTACCACGCCGGGCATATCTTCAAGCTGCGTGGCAAGACGGTGTATGAGAAGGCGGGCTAGAGGCGGGCTAGCAGCCTGTTCCTTAATCCGGCGAGCCTCCAGGCAAAAAAGCCCGCGATAATCGCGGGCTTTTTTCTACGCGCCTCAACTCAGCGCTTTTCCACTTTCTGCTTGGCCTGCAAGTCATTCACATAGCCCAGCACCGATTGCACCATAAGCTTCTGCTCTATATCGCCGGCAATCGAAGTACGCTCTTCAGGCGGCACAGGCGTGGCATCGGCCTTGTTGACGTTGAATAACATGAACCCGCGGTCCCCCTCGGCCATGACACCCGCGTAGGCTGGCAGCTTGCTATCCGCCGTACCGAAGATCACCTCATTGGCCTTCTCCGGCAACATGCCTTGCGAACGCATGCGGCTTAGCACTTGCGGCGGCGACCAGGTGAGCGTCAGCTTCTCGCCTTTTTGCAAGGCGGCCAGCTTTTCTTCGCCGTCCTTCTTGGCAAGATCCAGCGCCAGTTGCCGTTTCAACTTGTCGACAATCGCCACCCGCGCCTCTTCCAGCGTCAGCGTACGTGCCGCCTCATAGGCGGAGACACGCGCCGCAACCAGGATGCCTGGCTTCACTTCCAGCGCTTCCGTATTGTGCTTTTTCTTCAGCACATCATCTGAAAACACCGCATCACGCACCTTGGCGTCGTTGAGCAAAGCATCCGCCGCCTTTTCGCGCGTTACCCAGTCGCTGGAGCGCACGGACAGCTTGAACTCATCCGTCGCCGGCTTCAGGCTATCCGGCTGCTGGTAGACGAGATCGCCAAACTTGCCGGCCTTGGCATCGTAGTCTTTCTGCGCCTTCTGCTTGCGTAGGACGCCTTCGATACGTTGCTTGGACTCTTCCAGGCCATTGACCTTGACTTCGATCAGTTGAATGATGTGATAGCCAAAATCTGTCTGCACGACACCGCTGATTTCGCCCGCCTTGAGCTTGAAGGCCGTTTCTTCAAAGGGCTTGACCATGGCGCCACGCGAGAAAAAGCCCAGGTCGCCGCCCTTGCCGGCTGAGCCGGGGTCCTGCGATTCCTTCTTGGCGATCTCGGCAAACTGCTCAGGATGCTGCTTGACCTGGGCAAGCAGCCCCTCTGCCTTTTTGAGGGCTTCCGCCTTTTGCTCCGGCTTGGCCTTGGCATTGGCCAGGATCAGGATATGCCGGGCGTGGCGGCTTTCACCGGCGAATTCCGCCGTGTGATCGTTGTAATACTTCGCCACCTCGGCATCGCTGACGGTGACATTTGCGGCCAGATCTTCCTGCGACAGCGTCAGGTAGTCGAGTTTGACGCGTTCCGGGTTACGGAAATCGGAAAGATGCGTATCGTAGTACTTCTTGATGTCTGCTTCCGGCACCGTCACCTTGTCCATGTACTGCGCCGGCATCAGCATGACTACGCTGATGGAACGGGGCGCAGACAGCTTATCCACCAACTTTTCCGTGATCACGCGCGAGGTGAATGCCGACTGCTGAAAGCCCGACAGCATGTCCGCAATCTGCTTCTCCTCACGCAGGCGCGATTCATACTCGGGTATGGAGAAATTCTGGTTGGACACATAGGCCTTGTAACGATCAGGATCGAACTTGCCCTTCTCGTCCCTGATCTCCTTGATATCAAGGATGGACTGCTGCAATTGCTTGTCGGAAGCCATGATGTGCTGGCCATCCGCTTCGTTCAGCAACACGGCGCGCTTTACCAACTGGTCGATGGCTTGCGCACGCACCGCATCGTTCAGGGGCTGCCCACGGCTGAAAACAGCCAGGTCGCGCTCCGTGATTTTCCGGGAGCCTGCTTTGGCAAGGAAGGACTCGCCTTGAAAACCGTCATAGCTCATGGCACCGCCGCCCACCAGCAAGCCTAATGTTACGGCGCTCAATGCGATTGTTACAACCTGGCGGTTATTGTTGACGAAGTCAAACATGAAACCCACTTTCGTAGCACATGAAACGAGATGGCAGAGGCTGGGGCGCCAGGAGCCTAAGCGGCGATCACAAAAAGCGCTGGCGCTGCCTGCATTTCCCCGCTGGCAGCGCACCCCAAGCAACTACTGTTCGCAAAACTTTGACAATAAAAAAGGCGAACGAAGATCGTTCACCTTTTTTTCGTTTTTCTGGCGTAGCGGCATTTTTACTGGGGGCGTGAACGGAATTCCAACCCGCAACTCCCAGCTTTATAAGCAACTGCACTACCACTTCCGCTTATTCCCGCAATCCGCAGAGCACTCGCTTCGCAACTTCAGCTTCAAGCTGTGAACACCGCAGCCTATCAAATTCAGTATGGTGGGTGATGACGGGCTCGAACCGCCGACATTCTGCGTGTAAGGCAGACGCTCTACCAACTGAGCTAATCACCCATCTCATCAAAACGGCACCATTAAAAAGAAGTGCCGAAAAACCAGGGAAACGACTTATTACGTATCAAGCATCTTGTGACAACTTGAAGCGCTGCATCAACCAAGCCCGTTATTGTACGGCATCTTTTAAAGATTTACCAGCACGAAATTTAGGTTGTTTGGCAGCCTTGATCTCGATGGTATCGCCAGTGCGGGGATTGCGGCCATTACGGGCACTGCGCTCGCCGACATAGAAGGTACCGAAGCCAACCAGTGTAACCGGATCGCCACTTTTCAGCGCATTGGTAATCGTGACTACCGCCGCGTCGAGCGCCTTTCCGGCAGCCGCTTTGGAAATCTCGGCTTGGGCGGCAATCTCATCAATCAGTTCCGACTTGTTCACTTATGTCCCCTTTCAACTGGATAGATGCGCAAAATTGAGAATACTAAGCTTTATAGCAAGCGTGTTTTTCGTCTGTCAAGCGCAAAGCCGCACCAAGCCTAGATTTCAGGCTGATGCGGCATTATGACAAATTAATGCTTGGTCGGCAAAAGACTCTCTGCGGCCACGGGCGCCGCGGCTGCTTCCACCTTCTCCACCTTGGGCACATCGATGACACGCGGCTCAGGCTGGCGCTCCAGGGCCAGGGTCAGCACCTGATCTATCCACTTTACCGGGTGGATTTCGAGCTTGCTCTTGATGTTGTCCGGTATCTCAACCAGATCCTTGGTATTGCCTTCCGGAATCAGCACATGCTTGATGCCGCCGCGATGCGCCGCCAGCAGCTTCTCCTTCAATCCGCCGATAGGCAATACTTCGCCGCGCAAGGTAATTTCCCCCGTCATCGCCACATCTGCCCGCACCGGGATGCCGGTAAGGATGGACACCATGGCCGTGGTGATGGCGATGCCCGCAGACGGCCCATCCTTGGGCGTAGCGCCTTCCGGAAGGTGAATGTGCACATCGTGCTTCTGATAGAAGTCCTGATCGATGCCAAGGCTATGGGCACGGCTGCGCACCACCGACAAGGCAGCCTGGATCGACTCCTGCATCACCTCGCCCAGCTTGCCGGTGGTGATCATCTTGCCCTTGCCTGGTAAGGCAACGGCTTCGATGGTCAGCAGCTCGCCACCCACTTCCGTCCAGGCCAGACCCGTCACCTGGCCTACCTGATTGTTTTCTTCGGCCAAGCCATAGGTGTACTTACGCACGCCCAGGAACTTGTCGAGGTTCTTAGCGCTCACCACGACCTTTTTCTCGGAAGGCTTGAGCAGCAGGCTCTTTACCACCTTGCGGCAAATCTTGGCAATTTCGCGGTCCAGACTACGCACACCCGCTTCACGCGTATAAAAACGCACGATGTCGCGCAGGGCCGTTTCCTGTATCACCACCTCGCTATCCTTGAGCCCGTTCGCCTTCATCTGCTTGGGCACCAGGTATTTCTCGGCGATATTGATCTTCTCGTCTTCCGTGTAGCCGGACAGGCGGATGATTTCCATACGGTCAAGCAAGGCCGCTGGAATATTCAGCGTGTTGGCCGTAGCTACGAACATCACATCAGAGAGATCAAACTCGACCTCGATGTAATGATCGACGAAAGACTGGTTCTGCTCAGGGTCCAGCACCTCCAGCAGTGCAGAACTGGGGTCGCCACGGAAATCCATGCCCATTTTGTCCACTTCATCAAGCAGGAACAGGGGATTCTTGACGCCTACCTTGGTCATGGACTGCAGAATCTTGCCGGGCATGGAGCCGATATAAGTGCGGCGATGCCCACGGATCTCGGCCTCGTCACGCACGCCGCCCAGCGCCATGCGCACGAACTTGCGATTGGTGGCGCGGGCGACGCTCTGCCCCAGCGAGGTCTTGCCGACACCGGGCGGACCAACCAGGCACAGGATGGGCGCCTTCAGCTTGTCTACGCGCTGCTGCACGGCGAGATACTCGACGATGCGTTCCTTGACCTTCTCCAGGCCATAGTGATCCTGGTCGAGGACATTGTCGGCGTTCGACAGGTCCTTGTTGATCTTGGTCTTTTTCTTCCAGGGCAGGCCGACCAGCGTATCGATGTAGTTGCGCACCACCGTCGCTTCGGCGGACATGGGCGACATCATCTTCAGCTTCTTCAGCTCGGCTTCCGCCTTGGTGCGGCCTTCCTTGCTGAGGCCTGCCGTCTTGAGCTTCTTCTCCAGCTCGTCCAGCTCGGCGCCCTCTTCCAGCTCGCCCAGCTCTTTCTGGATGGCCTTGACCTGCTCATTCAGGTAATACTCGCGCTGGCTCTTCTCCATCTGCCGCTTTACGCGGCCACGGATGCGCTTTTCCACCTGCAGGATGTCGATTTCCGCTTCCAGTTGCTTGAGCAGATGCTCCAAACGGTCGCCGACCGTGAACATCTCCAGGATATCCTGCTTTTGCTCCAGCTTAAGGGGCAGATGGGCGGCGATGGTGTCGGCAAGCCGCCCGGCACGCTCGATACCGGACAGGGAGGTCAACACCTCCGGCGGTATTTTCTTGTTCAGCTTCACGAACTGGTCGAACTGGCCGAGCAGCGCACGGCGCATGGCTTCCGTCTCGGTATCCTCGACGGCATCCATGGGCACCGGCGTCGCCGTCACCGTGAAGTAGCCGTCGCCTTCGACGATATCTTCGGTGAGCGCGCGCTGGCTGCCTTCCACCAGCACCTTGACGGTGCCGTCCGGCAGTTTGAGCATTTGCAAAATAGTGGCTACCGTGCCGATGTCGTACATATCGGCGGCCACTGGATCGTCCTTGGCGGCGTTCTTCTGCGCCAGCAGCAATATCTGCTTGCCGGACTCCATGGCCGCCTCCAACGCACGGATGGACTTCGGACGCCCGACGAACAGCGGGATGACCATAAAGGGAAACACGACCACATCGCGCAATGGCAACAGCGGCAGCTCTATGGGGCTAGCGGGTAACTCGGTATGCTGAGACATGAGGTGTCTGTCCGATTCTTGGGGGGAACAATGGTCTCTAGATGGGCCTTGGCAGCGATATTTCAACCATCGCGCAGTGCATCATTACTGAAACCTGGCGGCTTCGCAATCCTCTGCACATGAAAAACCGCCCCTGAAGGCGGATTTTCATGATGATCAAGGACTTGCAGCAGCAAGGATTTCAGGCACTTTGCACCTTGCTGGTTTCCTCGTAAACGAGAACCGGCCGGCCCGCTTTCTCGATCACATTTTCATCAATTACCACCTTGCTCACATTACGTTCGGACGGCAACTCATACATGGTATCGAGCAATACGGCTTCCAGTATGGAACGCAGGCCACGCGCGCCCGTCTTGCGCGCCAGGGCACGCTTGGCAATGGCAGCCAGGGCCTCGGTACGCACTTCCAGTTCGGCGCCTTCCAAAGAAAACAGCTTTTGATACTGCTTGATCAGCGAATTCTTCGGTTCCGTCAGTATCGTCATCATGGCGGCTTCATCCAGCTCATCCAGGGTCGCCAGGACCGGCAGGCGGCCGACGAATTCCGGAATCAGGCCGAACTTGATCAGATCTTCCGGCTCGATGTCGCGCAGCAGCTTGCCGATGGCTTTACCGTCGTCCTTGCTGTGCACGGTCGAGGCGAAACCGATGCCGCCCTTTTGCGAACGCTGGCGGATGATGTTGGCCAGGCCATCGAATGCACCACCGCAGATGAACAGGATGTTGGTGGTATCGACCTGCAGGAATTCCTGGTTGGGGTGCTTGCGCCCGCCCTGCGGCGGAATGGAAGCCACCGTGCCTTCGATCAGCTTCAGCAGCGCTTGCTGCACGCCTTCGCCCGATACATCGCGGGTGATGGACGGATTTTCCGAGCGCCGGGAAATCTTGTCGATTTCATCGATGTAGACAATGCCGCGCTGTGCCTTGTCGACGTCGTATTCACACTTCTGCAGCAGTTTGGCGATGATGTTTTCCACATCTTCACCCACGTAGCCCGCTTCCGTCAGCGTCGTCGCGTCGGCAATGACGAAGGGCACGTCCAGCAGGCGCGCCAGGGTTTGCGCAAGCAGGGTCTTGCCGGAGCCGGTAGGCCCGATCAGCAGGATATTCGATTTGGACAGCTCTACGTCGCCCACCTGCGCGGCCGGATTCGCCAGGCGCTTGTAGTGGTTGTAGACGGCGACGGCCAGCGACTTCTTAGCCTTGTCCTGGCCGATTACATATTGGTCTAGCGAGCTGCGTATCTCGGCGGGAGTCGGCAGCTTGTGCGCGGAAGCGGACTTGCCGGCACTGACGGTGCCCTGCTGTGTCTCTTCGCGAATGATGTCATTGCACAGCTCGATGCATTCGTCACAAATGAAGACCTGTGGGCCGGCGATCAGTTTGCGCACT
>Ga0170475_100396670_pt1 | contig 11433 bp, 11 predicted proteins | sample Soicark_Litter_5_FD_111474 | JGI IMG/M metagenome (GOLD analysis project Ga0170475, IMG submission 111474) | Avena fatua rhizosphere microbial communities from Hopland, California, USA. Combined Assembly of 48 SPs | reverse complement strand
CAACATTGTGCGAGTAGCTGCATATGGGACGTTGTTACGAGTCACCGACGGTATTCGCTGTTAGTGCAGCCGGATCATGGATCTAATCGGCCTGATATTTTTCGTCGTTGCCTCGATCGCCTTATTGGTCTTGCCACGCAAGTGGGCACCAGTACCGTTGTTGGTCAGTTGCTGTTATATGACGCTGGGACAGGGGATAGTGCTCGGTCCGTTTTCGCTGCCTGTCTACAGAATGGTGTTGACGGTTGGAATCGTTCGGGTATTTGTTCGAAACGAGCGGCTTGAGGGACGCATTAATGCGATAGACCTAATGGTCGTGGCCTGGGCCGCCTGGGTTTTCTTTGCCAGCTTCTTCCACGAATGGGAGCCTGGGTCCGGTCCCGTATTTGCGAGCGGCTTTATATTCAATATTACCCTTGTCTATTTTCTCGTTCGAATCTGGTGCAGAAATCTCGACGAGATTAGATCACTAACGAGAATTATCGCGTTCATGCTCGTGCCGGTAGCGCTCGAGATGCTTTTCGAGCACGTCACAGCGAAGAATCTATTCGCCATATTGGGTGGCGTCGCCGAGGACGTGCATGTTCGGGACGGGACGTTGCGTGCCCAGGGGCCCTTTCGCCATCCAATTCTTGCCGGGACCGTCGGCGCAGTCACATTTCCACTAATGATTGGCATCTGGAGGGAAAATCGATCTGCGGCACTAGTGGGTTTCGGAGCTTGCCTACTGATGGTGCTAACGAGTGCGTCCAGTGGACCAGTGGTGAGTCTTCTGATGGGACTGGCTGCAGTGGCTGCCTGGCGCGTGCGTGGTTGGGCCAAGGTTGCTCAAATCTTGACCGTATCTGCCTACGTCCTTCTCGACATCGCGATGTCGAGACCAGCGTATTACCTCATGTCCAAAATTGACTTTACCGGACAAAGCGAAGGTTGGCATCGGTCGCACTTGATTGAAATGGCGATCAGTCACTTTTCTGAGTGGTGGATTATTGGCACCGATCGAACAATACACTGGATGGGCGTTTCGGTCGGTTGGAATGAGCGGCACGCGGACATTACGAACTATTACATTTGGATTGGTGTGATTGGCGGCTTCCCCGCGATGTTGCTTCTGTTGGCGATTATGTGGCGTGCTTTTGGTGTTGTAGGCAGGTTGACTGCCATCGATACGAAACTCCCCGCGACCGACTCGTTCATGGTGTGGTGCCTTGGAGCAGCGCTCTTTGCCAATGCGGGCACAAGCTTATCTGTCGCATACTTCGATCAGTCACTGGTGTTTTTTTGGTTGAACATCGCAGTTATAAGTTCGATGTATGTAGCAGTGGCGCGGGTGGTGCCGCTCGGAGTGGTTGCGCACTCAACCGCGATGCGCTCTGAGCGGACACGCGTCGTCTCGCACAGGTCGGCCGTGCCCATCAGACGGTCGTCAAGATTGACAAAACCTCGACTCAAAGCGGAACCGGGCAGGCGCTTGTGATCGTACGTCTACTAAAGTTGTTCGTCAGTTGTATCGTTCGCGCAGGCGATATTGTGCTAGACGGAGCTCTGAGACTCGCCGCTGTTGCCCGTCCGTCAAGCTGCGTAATCCTGTACTACCATTCGGTTCCCGCTTCCAAGCGGTGCGCGTTCGCCCGTCAGATGGACTGTTTGGTTCGCACGACTGTGCCAATGTTGGTGGACAATGATCTGAGAGGTTCTGACACCGGCGTGAGGTATAGCTGTGTCACATTCGACGACGGATTCGCCTCCGTTCTGTACAACGCAATCCCGGAACTCTTCGCCCGTAAGATCCCATGCATCATCTTCGTGCCAACGGGTTCCATGGGCACTCATCCTCGATGGCTCGGTGAACCGCATCCGGATGCGACCGAGACCGTGATGACACCCGAGCACATTCGAGGTTTAGCAGCTAGCGATCTCGTCAGGATTGGGTCACACTCAGTCACCCATCCGAACTTTCGCATTCTGGGTGATGCGGCAGCGATCAGTGAGTTGACACGATCCAAAGTTGAGTTGGAGGCAATTGTCGGCGACGCGGTAAACTTCTTCAGCTTCCCTCATGGAGCATTTAACGACCGGTCGTTTTCGCTGACGCGCCTGGCGGGCTATAAAAAGGTTTTTACGATCCAGCCGACTGTCGCGATTCCGACCCGAGGTGAATTCGTGTACGGACGCATTCGAGTGGAGCCTGACGATTGGATACTCGAGTTTCGTCTCAAGGCTCGCGGTGCATACCGATGGCTTGCCCGCGCATCCGCGTTGAAGAGAGAGTTGATCGGCTTGTCCAGAGCTGATTCGGCACGGGTCTAGGTTGTCGACGATGCGTCGAGTTGATCTCAAGCCGATCGGCACTGCGGAGTTGCCTCGAATTGGTGAATTCCTCCACGCCAACCTGAACCAGCGGCTCACGGCTGAAGAGTGGAGTGCGTGCCTCCAGGCCCCATGGCGTACCGGCTCCGGCAATCACGGTTACATGCTGGCGGCCGACGATATGGTTGTCGGAGCGTACGTCGCATTTTATGCACAGCGATCAGTTGCTGGCCGGACGGAGCGGGTCTGTAACCTGGCAGCTTGGTGCGTGCTTCCAGAGTACCGTTTTCACAGTTTGCGGTTGCTGAAAGCGTTGTTAGCCCAGTCAGATTGCAGTTTCACCGACTTGTCGCCGAGCGGTAACGCGGTTCAGGTCAACGCGCGTTTGAATTTTCAATTCCTCCCCACGGCAACGCGCCTCGTCGTGAATTTGCCATGGCCGCCGTTCTTCGGCGGTGCCCGCGTCGAGACTGATCCCGCGGTGATCGAAAATTTGTTGACCGGGCGTGATCTGGAGATTTACCGCGACCATGCGACAGCCGCAGCGGCGCATCACGTCGTGCTCAGGCGCAAGTCGGAACTCTGTTACGTCATGTTCAGACGCGACCGCCGGAAGCGGTTACCCATTTTCGCGTCGCTGCTATACGTAAGTAATCCAACGCTGTACCGCCGCATGATTTGCACGTTTTGTCGGCATGTATTGCTGCGGCACGGTGCCGTGGCAACGCTGGTGGACTACCGTGTCGCGCCGGTCACGTTGTGGCCGGCGGTTGCGGTGCAGCAGAACCGCCCGAAGATGTTCAAGAGCGACCGTGTGAAACCGGCTGACGTTGACTATCTTTACAGCGAACTGGCGTGCGTTCCCTGGTAGGAGAGGGTGTCTGACATGCTACGTTGCCTATTGCATCATTTAATCGCTGAAAGCGCGTGTGCGCGCGGCGATGCTATTGCGCTCACGTTCAAGGACACGAGCCTGACGTATCGCGAACTCTGGAGTGAAAGCCGCCGCGTCGGAGCCGGACTCAAAGCGCTCGGTCTGCGACGCGGTGAACGGGTCGCGATTTATCTCGACAAGCGCATCGAGACGGTTGCCGCGGTGTTCGGGACGTCGGTGGCCGACGGTGTGTTCGTTCCGGTCAATCCCGTGCTGCGTCCCAAGCAAGTCAGCTACATTCTCGAGAACTGCAGCGTTCGTGTCCTGATTACGTCGCCGGAGCGACACGAATCGCTGCGCGACGAGCTCCGATCGTGTCCGTCGCTCCACCGAGTCATCGTCGCCGGAGAAGAAGCGGCCGGCCCAGGGGATGCCGCCTATCAGGTCACTTCATGGAGCAGCATGTTGGCCGAGCCGGTGGATACCCCGAAGCAGGGCGGTGCCATCGACATGGACGTGGCCGCTATCTTCTACACGTCCGGTAGCACCGGTAAGCCAAAAGGCGTCGTTCTGTCCCACCGAAACCTGATCGCAGGCGCCGAGAGCGTCAGCCACTATCTCGAAAACGTTGCGGACGACATTATTTTGTCTGTGCTGCCGCTGAGTTTTGACGCCGGTTTCAGCCAACTCACGACCGCCTTCACCGTCGGGGCTCGCGTCGTTTTGGTGAACTACCTCTTGCCCGAAGAGGTGGTCCGGCTGTGTAGCCGGTACAAGATCACCGGATTGACTGGTGTTCCTCCATTGTGGATTCAGCTCGCCGAGAAATCGTGGTCGCGAGAGGCCACTGCGAACCTTCGCTATTTCGCGAACACCGGCGGACGAATGCCGAAGGCGACGCTCGATCGGTTGCGTTCGATCTTTCCGGGTGCGAAGCCGTATTTGATGTACGGGCTGACGGAAGCGTTTCGGTCGACATACCTCGACCCGTCCGAAGTCGATCGCCGACCGGACTCGATCGGAAAGGCCATTCCGAACGCGGAGATTCTCGTCGTGCGACCCGACGGAACGTTGTGCGGTCCGGGCGAGCAGGGGGAACTCGTTCATCGAGGAGCCTTGGTGGGAATGGGCTATTGGAAAGACCCCGAGAAAACCGCCGAGCGCTACAAACCGGCCCCGGGACGCGAGGAGGGTCTGTGTATTCCGGAAATGGCTGTCTGGTCAGGTGACCTCGTGGTCCGAGACGAAGAAGGCTTCCTCTATTTCGTCGGACGAAATGACGAAATGATCAAGACGTCGGGATACCGAGTCAGTCCTACGGAAATCGAAGAGGTGGCCTACGACACCGGTCTGGTGCGCGATGCGGTGGCGCTCGGAATCGACGATCCGCGGATTGGCCAACATGTGGTTCTTATCGCCAGTCCCTCCGGCAGCCGCGATGTTCAGCCGGCGGAACTCCTTGCTGAATTGAAAAAGCGCCTTCCTCTGTACATGGTGCCGAAGGAGGTCATTCTGCGTGACACGCTGCCGCGTTCGCCCAATGGCAAGTTCGATCGGAATCTCCTTCGCCAGGAGTTGACGTCTGACCAGGAAAAGACAAACGCTGGGAGCACTCAGTGACGATACGCAATGATGCGGGGGAGACGCACGTCGCTCTCCATCCATCGATCGCGCGTTTCCGCCGTCAGGCGGGCTGTCTCATGCTTGGCGATTACACGCTTCCTCGGCTCGCGGCGCGAGTGGGAATGACGCCATTTTTCGCGTACGACCGAAGCCTGCTCACGGCGAGAATCGCAGAACTTCGTAGCTCCCTTCCTTCGGGCATCGCGCTTAGTTACGCGATTAAGGCGAATCCCATGCCTGCGGTCGTGCAACATCTCAGCGGCCTGGTGGACGCACTCGATGTGGCGTCGGCGATGGAAATGCGGACCGCACTCGATACGACCATGCCTGCGTCCCGGATCAGTTTCGCCGGCCCTGGAAAAACCGAGGCCGAACTGACCCAGGCAATTGCCGCAGGGGTCACGATTGAGTTGGAATCTCCGACGGAGGCACGTCGAATTCTCGAAATTAGCACGCGAATGAGTATCCGTCCGCGAGTCGCTGTTCGAGTCAATCCCGATTTCGAGGTCAAGGGGTCGGGAATGCGGCTCGGTGGCGGTTCTCAACAGTTCGGCGTCGATGCCGAAAAGGTTCCGGCGTTACTGCAGACGCTCGCGGCGAATGACGTTGAGTTTCTTGGTTTCCATATCTTCGCCGGATCCCAGAACCTCCGAACCGAGATCCTGTGTGATGCGCAACGCAAGACGGTGGCGCTGGCGCTCAAGCTCGCGGACGGCTCTCCACTGCCGGTGCGGTATCTCAACCTGGGCGGAGGCTTGGGGATTCCCTACTTTCCTCGGGACCTGCCAATCGATCTTCCGGCGATTGGCGCAAATCTCTACGAATTGCTGGCCGACGTCATAAAGCCCAAGCTGGGCGATGCACGCGTCGTGATCGAACTGGGGCGCTATATCGTGGGTGAGTGCGGGGTCTACGTAACACGTGTCATCGACAAAAAGGAATCGCGCGGCCGGACGTTCCTGATTGTTGACGGCGGTCTCCATCATCAGCTCGCCGCGTCCGGGAATTTCGGCCAGGTCATTCGCCGTAATTATCCGGTCGCGATTGGCAATCGAATCGATGAAGAAACCACCGAGGCCGCTAATGTGGTGGGGTGCCTGTGCACCCCCCTCGACGTGCTCGGAGATAACGTCTCTCTTCCGACAGCCGAAATAGGAGACCTGGTTGTCGTTTTTCAGGCTGGCGCGTATGGTCTGACGGCAAGCCCGACCGCCTTTCTGAGCCATCCGATACCTGCAGAGGTACTGGTTTGAAGGCTTCGCAAATCCCCGACTGAAGGCGTGCGCGACGCTGATGCGTATATTGAAAGGATATAGATGCAACCCGCAAGTACGACACTCAATGACGTGAAAAACGTGTTGATTACCGCCCTCGGTATCAAAGAGAACGCCGCATCCCTCGGTCCGTCAACGCCGCTGCTGGGCAGCCTTCCGGAGCTTGATTCGATGGGCGTACTCCAGCTGGTTCACGCCCTGGAGGATCATTTTCAGATCACCATACAGGACGACGAAATCACCGAGGAACTCTTTGAGACGCTGGGCACTGTCGCCAATTTTGTCGAGGCGAAACTCCGGTGACTATTTCCATCCTCATTGTCAACTGGAACTCACGCGAGCTGCTCCGGAGGTGCCTCGAATCGATTCGCACGACTTGTCGCGATCTCGGTCCCCAAGTGGTGGTCGTTGACGGCGGCTCCTTCGATGGGTGCGGCGAAATGATCGCGGCGGATTTTCCGGAAGTCGAATTCGTTCAAAGCCAGGAGAACATCGGGTTTGGCCGGTGCAACAATCTGGGATTCGAGCGCGTCAACGGCGACATGCTGCTGCTGTTGAATCCAGATACCGAGATCCGGCCCGGTACCGTTCAGACGTTGTTGGCTGAATACGCGCGGCTTCCTCGGGGCGGAATGCTCGCGCCGCGGTTGTTGAACTCCGACCTGACGCCCCAATCGAGTGTCCACGCGCTGCCTCGTCCGGTCCGTCAGGCACTCGACTCAGAGTTCCTGCGGAAATTGCTGTCTCCTGTGTCGTGGTGGGCACCGCCAACCGGCTTCCACCCGAGCACCTCCGTCGCCGTCGAAGCCGTCGCGGGCGCGTGCATGTTGTTGCCCTCCAAGCTGTTTCGACGGGTGGGCGGCTTCGGCCCCGAGTATTTCATGTATGCGGAAGATATGGATCTGTGTCTGAAGATTCAGCAAGCCGGCCACATCATTTACTACGTTCCAGACGCCGAGATTCTCCATCATAGTGGCGCCAGCTCGGAGACCCAGGGCAGCAAGTTCTCTGCGGTCATGATGCGGGAAGCGCTGCACACGTATTTGACTCGTCACCGCGGCGGGTTTTCAGGATTTCTCTATCGTGCAGTGACTTGTTCCTCAAGCATCGTTCGATTGCTTTTTCTGTACGTGACACTTCTTGGGACGCGCGATCAACGGCGGCTTGTTGCTAAACGAAATATTTCCAAATGGCGGTCGATCCTGTCATGGAGCATCGGCCTCGAGCGATGGGTCAAGCCTTATTTTGTGATCGAGGAGCCCAAAGAGCACATTTGCGGAACTGTGGTGAGATGACATCGGGTTTTTGCCGTGGTTATTTGACAACTCTTAGATTCGATGGTGCGGCCGGCGCTGGCGGCGTCGATGTCGCCACAACAGTGGCTCCAATATCGCTCCCGGCTGGCGACGACGCGGCACCTTTCCCCAGAGACCCAACTGCTAACTTGAATCCTGTCAGAGTTGTCGGCAGCGATCCACCGACGTAGGTTGGTGAACCTTGGATATCGCCACTGATAGCTCCGGAGCGAACCAGATTGTGATCGCGCTGAGCGTATGTTGAACCATTTGTCGTGGCGATTGATGTGGCGATATTATCGACCAGCACTGTTCCGCGTCCCGCTGGGTCGGTGGACTTGTGATCTAAAGCGATGGTTCCACACGGAAGGTTGTAATCGCAGGTGGCGCGGTAAACGACGGTATTGTGTCGAACGACAGAGTTAGTGTCAGCATAGAGTTCGATCCCCCAGGGGCGACTTGCAGTATCAACAACGTTATCCTCGATCGTAGCGCGCGTAACACCGTCGTATGCCACTATGCCCGTTGAAACGTTGTGAATGTAATTGCCTCGTATGACCGAATCTGACGCGCCTAACAGCTGAATCGCGTCAGTGTGGCAATCTGTGCACGTTCCCTCTTTGATGTTTCGAAACTCATTGTTGATAATGTTGACGCCTACGCCCGTTTGGACTCCGTCCGCGCTTCCGCCGTCCATCAGCGAATTCTGAATGGTCACTCCAGAAGGGGTAGAGCTACCGTAACTCAAATGAATTCGGGCCGGTGCGATGAACTGTCCCCCACCCTGAATATTATTGTGAGTGTTAGCATTGAGCAAAACGTTCGCGTTGGCAAGATCACTGATGACAATCGCTCCAGTGAACGCGGAATTCTGAATCGTGATGTTTTTGGTGGTACTGCCTGAAAGGCTAGCATTCGGGATAGTAACGCTATCAATCGTGAGCCCGTTTGTGCCTGTAAGAGTGATCCCGAGGGACGCACTTTGGCCAGTTGTGGACCGAATGGTGACGCGCGGACTCTTCGTGACGTTCGTAAGCGAAAGATTATAACTTCCCGCGTTCAAACATATCGTCGAACCGGCCGCGGCTGCCGATACCGCCGTTGAGACATTTGCGCCTGAGTTCATGGTCTGCGTGCATGTCTGAGCAGACAAAACGGAGGCGTTTAAGACGAACGCAATCGGGCCAAAAACGAACCCGAGCCGCCATTGCTTGTGCCGTGTCATCGTTTACCAGCTCCATCCGCAGTCAGAGCACTGCTAAAGATAGCGCCGCAACAGTCATGCCGTGCAACCGACCCGACGGGAACGCATGCCTGTTCAGACTGTCGTCCCCTTAACAGGTAAAATCGCAGCCAAAATATGAGTTTTCGCGCGTGAACCTGTTCATTACGGAAGGCGCGCGCGCAACCAGAGGCAAAAGCGGGCTTCGCTCTAGGGGGAAATTATTACATCTCCGGAGCCGAAATTTCATACCTGATCGTTGGGTTCTAATCCAAGTTCTGGATGAAACCCCGGAGTCCTGCAATGAGGCTCGGATCTGCGTAAGGACCGATGGGGTCGGCAGCGCGGAGCCGATCGAGTTGTTTGAGCCTTTCCGCCAACTCCATTTCGTCGAATGCAACCGTCACCTTTCCCATTTCAGAGAGGCGACGCGCAGTCGCCAACTGGTGCTCGTTGCGCTGCTCGCCGAGCGTTGCGCGACGCGGCATAACGATGAGGGGCTTTCCGTAGCGCAGCGCCGAAAGAATGGTGCCCATCCCTGCATGGGCAATCACGAATTCTGCTGAAGAGAAGTGCTCGGCGAATTGCGGCGGATCCAGAAACTGATGCACACGAATGAAACGCGGCCGCAGATTGGATCGTCCGATTTGCGCCACGACGTCCTCGCGCGCACTCTCTCCCGCCCAACGGTCGACAGCGGTAATCAATCGATCGAACGGCGCATCGGTCCCTACCGTTACGAATATCATAGGACGCTGCCGAGAAATCCCGGCCCCTCTGGTCGCTGCAGATGCGACCACTGCGTCAACCACAGATCGGCGTGGCGTCCGGCCATTTGACCGGACATCGACAACTCCTCGACGTTCGCAACGCTATCAACCCAGATCGTGCGCGCACCGACCCACCTACCAAAGCGGACAGCGAAGTAGCCAATGGCAGCGCCAGTTGTGACGACGACATCTGGACGCACTTTTATGAGAAGCAGGAGAATGCCCGCCGCTGACCACAACACTCGCAATTTGTGCGATCGGTTGCAGTCGCGTACAACGATGAACGATCCTTCGCTGATGTCTTGTTTGTACCCGGGCCGCACCGTCGCGAAAGTCACGTCACAGCCCGCGAATGCTGGACGCAGCCGTAGCAGCTGTACCCAGTGACCGCCACCAGACGCTATTGCCAAAACCTTCTTCTTTGCCGGTTCCATACGGCTACATTGTGCCCGATCCATGTGGTGTGCGGACTGGCTGATTACGGTCGGCGAGAACGATGGAAGCGAAGCGAGGATTAAGGGAGAGCCGCGCCGGTTGACGCCGAGGACGGCCTCATTCCCGTCCTCGGCACAAATTCAGGAGGCCTCACTGCGCGACCGGCGACCGCGACCAGGTAGGCCCGAAGACGAGTCGTCCAAGCAGGTTGACACCGATATCGAAGGCTGGTCTTTTCACCGGCTGATGCGTCTGTTGTGTCTCCCAGTCGGTGAGCAGATCGACATGTCGACCCGCGATCATCTGGCCGTGCGAGATGACTCCGTCCGCCGCCACCACGGTGCCATCAGCCACGATACATCCATCAACCGTGGCACCTTCCGTGATCACCGCGCGCCGCCAGATCGCCGCTCGCGCAACCATTGATCCCGATTCAATTGTCGCGTCGCGACCGACAGAAGTTGGACCAAGCACAATGGCGCCCGAGAGGATCCGCGCGCCAGGTGCAACGATGACCGGTCCGACGATCGCGGCGTCCTCGGCGATGAACGCATCCTTGTGGATCAGGCTCTGCGCGATGCGCTTGTACCCGTGGCGCTCACCGCCCGAGGTGACGAGATGCTCGACCATCCACGCATTGGTGGCCAGATACGTCGAGGCGTCCAGGACCCTCGGCGTCGCGGTCGATGCGATGAAAGGAATAATCGCGTGTCCGTCGGCGTACAGTTCTGGGATCAGTCTTTCCTTGATGTCGCAAAAACCGTGGAGCTGTACTTCTTCGAGCGCTCGACGGTCGAAAACGTAAATACCGCTGGGCACGTCGATCGGCGCGTGTCCGTTCGCCCGTGCCTCCGAATGGACGACAACCGTGACGGAGGCACCCGATGACCGGTGCTTGGCGAGCAGCTCATGGAGATCGATGTTTGGGATTGCGGTCCCCTCGATCACGACGAACGTCTCGCCGGGGAGATTAGTGGCCGCGTCGCGCGCGGAGCCGCCGGCGCCTCGGGGCATGCGATCCTCGTGGTACGACACACTCATTCCGCGCGGAACGTGACGCGGCAGGCGTGATCGCAGCAGGCGGGTTTCCCGGTTTCCGCACACCGCGACCGCCTGAATACCTCCCTCGTGAAGCCAAGATAGCCCGTATGCGATGACGGGTTGGAGGGCGACAGGAAGCAGAGTGCGCGGCAACGTATCGAACGCGGAGCCTGTCCATGGATGCGTCCCCGCGAGAACGATTCCGCTGGTTTGAGTTGACACCACTCCCTCGCGATTACTGTTCTGTATGTTGCGGTGCATAATGGTTTGATTCTGCTCAACGTCAGCTGCTAATCCCGGGCCAAAACGATGGACATCGAGGGTTCGCAAACTTCGCCGTTTTTACAGGTGAAATTGAACAATTTGCTCGCGTGCCCTCTCGCACTCGAGCGAAAGTCGCCCATTGAGCGGATTTAAGTCTTGCTTCTGAATCGGACTCGGCGTTAGCGAACCTCTGCGCCTCGCGACCGACTAGACCGGACGTGCGAGGCCCCGACGTTCGTCGCACGTCGCTTCGCTGAATTGCTCTAGACGTGTTTCGGTGAAATAGAACTGGAGAGCTGACCTGATCCCGCCGTTTGGACGCACT
>Ga0170475_106247575_pt1 | contig 11441 bp, 9 predicted proteins | sample Soicark_Litter_5_FD_111474 | JGI IMG/M metagenome (GOLD analysis project Ga0170475, IMG submission 111474) | Avena fatua rhizosphere microbial communities from Hopland, California, USA. Combined Assembly of 48 SPs | reverse complement strand
GGAGCGTTGCGACAGCCGATCGGCTGCCAGGCTTGGGCCGATTCTTCTCAACGGCGCTCACCCGACCTTCTGGCCGCGGTGAGTTGCGCGGTCGATTCGCTGTTTGGACGATCCCGCTGCCATGACCACCGCCTCCACTTCCGTTCACGTGCCGCCTATGAAACTCTCGGGGCTTGAACCCGTGCTCATAGGCGATGGGTCGCTGTTCGTCAACATCGGCGAGCGCACCAACGTCACGGGCTCCAAGGCCTTCGCGAGGCTCATCCTCAACGGCGAATTCGAGAAGGCATTGGCTGTCGCGCGACAGCAGGTCGAGAACGGCGCCCAGGTCATCGACATCAACATGGACGAGGCCATGCTCGACAGCAAGGCGGCGATGGTCCGTTTCCTGCATCTCATCGCATCAGAGCCCGAGATTGCGCGGGTGCCGATCATGATCGACAGCTCGAAATGGGAGGTCATTGAGGCCGGCCTCAAGTGCATCCAGGGCAAAGGCATCGTCAACTCGATCTCGCTCAAGGAAGGCGAAGAAAGCTTCCGGCATCAGGCCAAGCTCCTGCGCCGCTACGGCGCCGCGGCCGTGGTGATGGCCTTCGATGAGAAAGGGCAGGCCGACACCTACGAACGCAAGATCGAGATTTGCGAACGGGCATATCGCCTCCTCGTCGACGAGATCGGCTTTCCACCTGAAGACATCATCTTCGACCCGAACATCTTCGCCATCGCAACGGGCATCGAAGAGCACGACAACTACGCCGTCGACTTCATCAATGCGACGCGCTGGATCAAGCAGAACCTGCCGGGCGCCAAGGTGTCGGGTGGCGTGTCCAACGTGAGCTTCAGCTTCCGCGGCAACGACCCGGTTCGTGAAGCCATCCACACCGTGTTTCTGTACCACGCGATCAAGGCGGGCATGGACATGGGCATCGTCAACGCCGGCATGGTGGGCGTGTATGACGACCTCGAGCCCGATCTGCGCGAGCGGGTGGAAGACGTGGTGCTCAACCGCCGGCCGGATGCGGGCGAGCGCCTGGTGGAGGTGGCGGAGAGCGCCAAGGGCGCGGCGAAGGACGACAGCGCCAAGCTCGCGTGGCGCGCCAAACCGGTGGACGAGCGCCTGAGCCACGCCTTGGTGCATGGCATCAACGACTTCATCGTCGAAGACACGGAAGAGGTCTACCAGCGCATCAAGGCCGGGGGCGGGCGTCCGCTGCACGTGATCGAAGGCCCTTTGATGGCCGGCATGAACATCGTGGGCGACCTCTTCGGCCAGGGCAAGATGTTCCTGCCGCAGGTGGTCAAGTCAGCCCGCGTGATGAAGCAGGCTGTCGCCCACCTGCTGCCCTACATTGAGGAAGAAAAGCGCCTGCTGATCGACGCTGGCGGCGAGGCCAAGCCCAAGGGCAAGATCGTCATCGCGACCGTGAAGGGCGACGTGCACGACATCGGCAAGAACATCGTGACCGTCGTGCTCCAGTGCAACAACTTCGAGGTTGTGAACATGGGCGTGATGGTGCCCTGCCAGGACATCCTCGCGCGGGCAAAGGTTGAGGGCGCGGACATCATCGGCTTGAGCGGCCTCATCACGCCCAGCCTCGAAGAAATGCAGCACGTCGCCGCTGAAATGCAGCGCGACGATCACTTCCGCATCAAAAAGATCCCGCTCCTGATCGGCGGCGCGACGACGAGCCGTGTGCACACGGCCGTCAAGATTTCTCCGCACTACGAAGGGCCCGTGGTCTACGTGCCGGATGCGAGCCGCAGCGTGAGCGTGTGCAGCGACCTCCTGAGCGACGACAAGGCCGCGGCTTACATCGAAGAGCTGAAGAACGACTACGAAAAGGTGCGCGTGCAGCACGCGAACAAGAAGGCCACGCCGCTCGTTACGCTGACGCAGGCGCGCGCCAACAAGACACCGATCGATTGGGCGAGCTACGCCGCGCCTCAGCCCAGATTCACCGGCCGTCGGGTGTTCAAGAACTACGACCTCGCCGAATTGGCGCAGTGCATCGACTGGGCGCCGTTCTTCCAGACCTGGGACCTGGCCGGGTCGTACCCCGGCATCCTCACCGACGACATCGTCGGCGAATCGGCGCGCCGCGTGCTGAGCGACGGCCAGCGCATGCTCAAGCGCCTGATCGAGGGCCGCTGGGTGACGGCGAACGGCGTCATCGGTCTCTTCCCCGCGAACACGGTGAACGACGACGACATCGAGATCTACACGGACGAGGCACGCAGCGAAGTGCTGATGACATGGCGCGGCTTGCGCATGCAGAGCGAACGCCCAGTGGTCGACGGCGTGATGCGGCCCAACCGCTGCCTCGCTGACTTTGTGGCGCCCAAGGAATCGGGCGTGGCCGACCATGTCGGCCTCTTCGCGGTGACCGCGGGGCTCGGTGTCGACAAGAAGGAAAAGCAGTTCCTCGACGACAACGACGACTACAGCGCGATCATGCTGAAGGCCCTGGCCGATCGATTGGCGGAAGCCTTCGCGGAGCGCATGCACCAACGCGTGCGCACGGAGTTGTGGGGCTATGCTGCGGACGAAACGCTGAGCAACCCCGATCTCATCGCGGAGAAGTACCGCGGCATCCGCCCGGCGCCCGGCTACCCGGCCTGCCCCGATCACACCGTGAAGGGCGAGATGTTCCGCGTGCTGCAATGCGAGGACATCGCCATGGGCCTCACCGAGAGCCTTGCGATGACGCCAGCGGCAAGCGTGAGCGGCTTCTACATTGCGCATCCGCAGGCGGCCTACTTCAACGTCGGCAAGATCGGCGACGACCAGCTTCGCGATTGGTCCGAGCGCAACGGGCTCGACATCGCGCAGGCGAAGCGGTCGCTGGCGCCGCTTCTTTGATCTCGCGCTGGTGGCGATCGCGCGACGCATGGCCGAATCTGACGAACTTTGATGCGGCCAAGCGTAGTCCCGGATACATAGCCTGATTACAGGAGTGCGGGCTCGCCAGCCTGCACACTCTTACAAATGAATCAGGGCTGTGGGCAACGATCGCGAGGGTTCAGTCGTTCAAATGCCTGAGAGGCTGAGTGCGCAACAGCGCGCCAGCAAATGAACAAGGAAACATCAATGAGCACCACCCTCGAAAGTCCGGTGTCCGCCGGCACTGGCCCTCGCAACCTCTTTGCCCGAAACGCATGGCTTGCTGCCGGCGGCCTGGCTCTCACCGGCCTCGGGCTGGCTGCGGGCCTCGCGTGGCATCCGGCGCCGCAGTCTGAATTGCTTTCGGCCGGTTCGATGGAAGCGACTCGGGCATCGCTTGCATCCAATGAAGCGGTTGTCGACACGGGTGCGAAGGCCGGCGACAAGCTCGCCGAGAAATCGACGACGGGTACGCTGGTGCCGCTCGTCGCCAACAACGGCACGCAGGCACCGCCCGCCCGCGTCGCGCCCAATCGCAGCAGCCCGGCACATCGGACGTCGCCTGCGCAGTCGCAGCAATACGCAAGCGTCGGCAGCACGACACCTCTTGCGACGCAGCCTGCAGCAGTTTGTGCGCATTGCGGCGTGATCGAGGCCGTCCGGGAAGTGACAGTCAAAGGCCAAGGCACGGGCCTTGGTGCCGTGGCAGGCGGCGTGCTTGGCGGGGCAGTGGGCAATCAGATGGGCAAGGGCAACGGCCGCGCGGTAATGACCGTGCTCGGCGCCATCGGCGGCGGCTTTGCAGGCAACGAGGTCGAGAAGCGCACCCGCAGCGAACAGATCTATGAAGTGCGCGTGCGAATGGATGACGGCCAGGTTCGCACATTCCAGCAGAAGAGCGCCCCGACGCCGGGATCGCGGGTCACGGTGGAGGGCAACGTGCTGCACATCACCCACGGCAATGGCAGCGGCAACGGCGACGAGAAGATGATGCGCACCTCGACGGGCTCAAGCAGCTGACGTCAACACCCGCCGATATTGAATGGCCTCCGCGAGGTGGCCAATCTTCACGTCGGCGTCACCTGCAAGATCGGCGGCGCTGCGTGCCACTCGCAGCACACGATGGAAGCTGCGGGCCGACCATCCGAGCTTGGTCGCGGCGTTCTGAAGAAACTTGGACGCCGCGGTGTCGAGCGCGCAGTGTGCATCGATGCCGTCGCCATCGAGCGCCGCGTTCAGGCGGCCTTGACGTGTGCGCTGGCGCTCCTGGGCCTTTGCCACCCGCGCAGCCACCAATGCGCTGGTGTCGCCATCGGGTGCGGCGGCAAGCGTCTCGGGCGCAACCGCTGGCACCTCCACCTGCAGATCGATGCGATCAATCAAAGGTCCGCTGATCTTGCCCTGATAGCGGAAGATGCCATCGGGCGTGCATCGGCACGATCGCAAAGGGTTGCCGTGGTGTCCGCACGGGCATGGGTTCATGGCCGCGATCAATTGAAAACGCGCCGGGAATTCTGCTTGGCGCGCCGCCCTGGAGATCACGATGCGGCCAGTCTCCAAGGGCTCACGCAGCGCCTCCAAAGCTGCCCGGGGGTACTCGGCCAATTCGTCCAGAAACAGAATGCCTTCGTGAGCCAGGGAAATCTCGCCTGGTCGCGGTGGAGACCCGCCTCCGACCAGCGCCACCGACGAGGCTGTGTGATGCGGGCTGCGCAACACGCGCTGTGCCCAGCGCGACGGATCGAAACTCGCCGTGAGGCTCAATACCGCGGCAGATTCCAGCGCTTGTGTTTCGGTCAAGGGCGGAAGCAGCCCCGCGAAACGCTGGGCGAGCATCGACTTGCCAGTGCCGGGCGGTCCCACCATCAGCATGCTGTGACCCCCGGCTGCGGCAATCTCCAGCGCGCGCTTGGCACCCGACTGCCCTTTTACTTCACGCAGATCCGGATACGAGGGGGCCGCCGTCCTGCGCTCCGCGATCGCATTTGGCAGGCCCTGTGCCGCATCGCCGGGCAGCAGCGCTTGCACGACGTCGAGCAAGTGCTTGGCGGCCTGTATCTTCAGGCCTTCAACCAGCGCCGCCTCGCGCGCGCTTGCCTGTGGAAGCACCAGTGCCCGCGCCGAGCCGCTGCGCCGCATGGCGAGCGCCATGGCCAACGCACCGCGCACCGGCCGCAACTCGCCGGCGAGCGACAACTCCCCCGCGAACTCGAATCGGGACAGGCGCTGCGCATCGATCTGTTCGCTGGCCGCGAGGATTCCCAGCGCGATTGGCAAGTCGAAGCGGCCTGATTCCTTGGGTAAGTCGGCGGGCGCCAAATTCACCGTGATCCTTCGGTTATGTGGAAATTCGAGGCCGCTGTGGAGCAATGCTGCTCGTACTCTTTCCCTCGCCTCCTTCACCTCGGTGTCGGCCAAACCTACGAGCGTGAAGCTGGGCAGGCCGTTCGCAAGGTGGACCTCCACCGTGACTTCAGGGGCGTCGAGACCGTTCAGGGCTCGGCTGTGCAACACGGCCAATGACATTTGATTCCTGCTCTTTTCTTGAGGCAAACGGGGCTCGATTCTGACGAGGCTGCCCGCACTTGGCGCACCCCTTGCGGGTCACTCCGATGGGCGGGAAAGTGCACCAACAAGCGGCTCACCAAAAAGCAACACCAGCCTGACTGAAGGCCTTTTTGGTCGAAATTCGCACTCAACTCGGGCATAAATGAGCTTCAGCGGTGCGGTCAGCCTTTCGTCATCGCGGGCACAGAAGCTGCAGAGCCTGCCGCGCACCCTTTCTAAACGATCCCGGAGAGCCAATGAAGAAGACCCTATTGAGTGTGGCCGCCGCTACCGTGTTCACCTCGGTACCCGTCCTCGTGCATGCCGAAGACGCGAACCCCCTGTCATTCAACGTCAGCCTGACGACCGACTACCGCTACCGCGGCATTTCGCAAAGCCGCCTGAAACCTGCACTGCAAGCCGGCGCCGACTACGCATTGCCCAACGGCTTCTATGTCGGTACCTGGGGTTCGACCATCAGGTGGATCAAGGACGCCGGCACCATTGTCGGCGTGGACACTGGCAGCGCGCCGGTCGAAATCGACTTCTACGGCGGCTACAAGGGCGAAATTCAGAAGGACTTTACCTACGACATTGGCCTGCTGCAGTACTGGTACCCCGGCAATCATCTGGCGAACATCGCCAAGAACGCCAACACTCTCGAGATTTACGGCGCATTGACTTATGGTCCTGTGACCGTCAAGTACTCGCATTCGCTCACCCCCCTCTTCGGTGCGGTCACTTCAGCTGGCGACAGCAAGGGCAGCGGCTACCTCGACGTGAGTGCCTCGTTCGACGCCGGAAGCGGCTTCACGATTGCCCCACACATCGGCCACCAGAAGGTCAAGAACTGGAGCGACGGCTCCTACACAGACTACTCGCTGACCGTGAGCAAGGATGCCGCAGGCTTCACTTGGAGCGCAGCGGTTGTCGGCACTGACGCCAAGCACGATCCCAACGCAGTGTTCGCTTACCCGTCCCCCTCGGGCAAGAACCTTGGCCGCAACGGCTTGGTCCTCGCGGTCAAGAAGACCTTCTGATCTTTTTTTAACCTGGAGATGACCATGAAGATGGTGACTGCCATCGTCAAGCCGTTCAAGCTTGATGAAGTGCGTGAAGCCCTGAGCGCCATCGGCGTGCAGGGAGTCACGGTGACTGAGGTGAAGGGCTTCGGTCGCCAAAAGGGCCACACCGAGCTTACCGCGGCGCGGAATACGTTGTCGATTTCCTGCCCAAGGTAAAGATCGAAGTGGCCGTGGACGACGCCATCGTGGATCGCGTCATAGAAGCGGTCGAGGTCGCTGCCCGCACGGGCAAGATCGGCGACGGGAAGATTTTCGTTTCGGCCTTGGAACAGGTCGTCCGCATTCGCACGGGCGAAACCGGTAAAGACGCGCTCTGAAGTCATCACACCAGAGAGAGACCACCATGAAAAAACTGATTGCCTCATTGGCTCTGGGCTTGTCGGCCCTGGGCTTCGGCGGCGCGAGCTTCGCGGCCGACGATGCCGCTTCGGCGCCTGCCGCACCTGCGGCAGCCTCGGCTGCTGCTGCCACCATCACGGCCGCGACCGCTGCCCCTGCGGCGTCCGCGGCCACCACCGCAGCGGCGAGCGCGTCGGCGCCCGCCGTCGCAGCCAGCGCACCGGTGCCCAACAAGGGCGACACCGCCTGGATGCTCCTGTCCACCGTGCTCGTGATCATGATGTCGATCCCGGGCCTTGCACTGTTCTACGGCGGCCTCGTGCGCAGCAAGAACATGCTGTCGGTGCTGATGCAGGTGTTCGTTACCTTCTCGATGATCGTGGTGCTGTGGGTGCTTTATGGCTACAGCCTCGCATTCACCGAGGGCAACCAGTTCTTCGGCGGCGTCTCTCGACTCTTCCTGAACGGGGTCTTCGACCCGATGAAGGGTGAGTTTGCCAACGCGGCCACTTTCAGCAAGGGGGTGGTCATCCCCGAGATAGTGTTCGTGGTGTTCCAGGCGACCTTCGCCGCCATCACCTGCTGCCTGATCGTCGGTGCCTTCGCCGAGCGCATCAAATTCTCGGCCGTGCTCGCTTTCATGGTGCTGTGGTTCACCTTCAGCTACGTGCCGATCGCGCACATGGTCTGGTATTGGGCAGGTCCTGACGCCTACACCAGCAAAGAGGTGGCGGAGAAAGTCACCTCGACTGCCGGTCTGATCTGGCAATGGGGTGCGCTCGACTTCGCCGGCGGTACGGTGGTTCACATCAACGCGGCCGTCGCCGGTCTGGCGGGCGCCTACATGATCGGCAAGCGCGTCGGCTACGGCCGCGAAGCCTTCACGCCGCACTCGCTGACGCTCACGATGGTCGGTGCCTCGCTGCTGTGGGTGGGCTGGTTCGGTTTCAACGCCGGCTCTGCCCTCGAAGCCGGCAACAGCGCCGCGCTCGCCTTCTTGAACACTTTCTCTGCCACTGCCGTCGCGGTGCTCGCCTGGTGCATTGGTGAATCGCTGCTCAAGGGCAAGGCCTCGATGCTTGGTGCCGCTTCCGGTGCCGTCGCGGGTCTCGTCGCCATCACGCCTGCCGCCGGCAACGTCGGCATCATGGGTGCGCTGGTGGTAGGCGCCGTCGCCGGCTTCGTTTGCCTGTGGGGTGTGACCGGCCTGAAGAAGATGCTCGGCGCGGACGACTCGCTCGACGTGTTCGGTGTGCATGGCGTCGGCGGTATCGTCGGTGCATTGCTGACCGGCATCTTCAACCACCAGTCGCTTGGCGGCCCGGGCATGGTGACCGACTGGGTCACCGCCACGGTCGGCTCCAACGGCATCTGGGCGCAGTTCATCATCCAGGCCAAGGCTGTCGGCGTCACCGTTGTGTGGTCCGGCGTGGTCGCAGCGATCAGCTTCAAGCTGGTCGACCTGGTCATCGGCCTGCGAGTCACAGAAGAAGAAGAGCGAGAAGGCCTGGACATCTCGTCACACGGCGAGACGGCTTACAGCAAGTAGGCACCAACACTTCTGCTGATTGGAAAAAGGCCGCCCCCGAGTGGCCTTTTTCTTTTGGGGCGTCAGGCGCACCGACTGTGACGCGAAGGGGCTTGCGACAGGCGATAGGCACCCCAAATGCCTAGAATCCTTTGAAACTCCAAACGCCCTGCTGCCCGGCAGGGCGTCCTCTTCGGATTCCCCCCATGGTTCCTCACCTCATCACGGCGCTTACCGGCCCGATCAACGAACTGGAGCAGCGCATCCTGGAATCGCTGCCCGCCATCGAGCGTTGGTTCCGCCTGGAGTGGATGGAACACACGCCGCCGTTCTACACGTCGGTGGACGTGCGCAACGCCGGCTTCAAACTCGCGCCGGTCGACACCAACCTCTTTCCGGGAGGCTTCAACAACCTGACCCCCGAGATTCTGCCGCTGGCAGTGCAGGCGGCCATGGCGGCGATCGAGAAGATCTGTCCGGAGGCGCGCAACCTGCTGCTGATTCCCGAGAACCACACGCGTAACAGCTTCTACTTGATGAACGTTGCGCGCCTCGTGCAGATCTTTCACCAGGCAGGGCTGAATGTGCGGCTCGGTTCGCTCAACGATGAGATCAAGGCCCCGACGCAGATCGACCTGCCCGACGGCAACTCTCTGACTGTCGAGCCACTGGTGCGCAACCGCGGCAGGCTCGGGCTGAAGGACTTCGACCCCTGCACGATCCTGCTCAACAACGATCTGTCTGCGGGTCTTCCCAAGGTGCTCCAGAACCTGCACGAGCAGTACCTGCTGCCGCCGCTTCACGCGGGCTGGGCGGTACGGCGCAAGACAAATCACTTCCAGGCCTACGAGGAAGTGGCGAAGAAGTTCGCAAAGCTGCTGGGCATGGATCCATGGCTTATCAACCCGTTGTTCGCTCGCTGCGGCGAGGTCAACTTCTCCGACGGCACGGGCGCCGAATGCCTGATGAGCAACGCCGAGACGCTTCTCGCCAAGGTCCGCCGCAAGTACAAGGAATACGGCATTCAGGAGAAGCCCTTCATCATCGTGAAGGCGGATGCCGGCACCTACGGCATGGGCATCATGACCGTGCGTGATCCGAAGGATCTGGCCGACCTGAACCGCCGCGCACGCAACAAGATGAGCGTGATCAAGGACGGCCAAGGTGAGCGAGGTCATCCTGCAAGAAGGCGTGCCGACCTATGAGCGCGTGCACGACGCGGTGGCCGAACCGGTGGTCTACATGATCGACCGCTACGTGGTTGGCGGCTTCTACCGCGTGAACGCCGAGCGCGGCATCGACGAAAACCTGAACTCCCCGGGGGCAAGCTTTGTTCCGCTGGCCTTCGCCGAGTCCAGCCAGTTGCCCAAGCCCGGCGTGAAGCCGGGAGCAAGCGCACCCAACCGGTTCTACATGTACGGGGTGATTGCCCGTCTGGCGATGGTGGCTGCGAGCTACGAGCTCGAGGCGACCGACCCGGATGCAGAGGTCTACGAATAGCGCGTCGCTGCAATGCTGCAATGGGAAGCCTGACCGGCTTCTTCATTGCAGCGCTCCAACAGAGAGGCTGAGCCGGAGTCGGCTGATCGGCCTTCCCGTGGCCGAGGGGGTGCCACAATCGGCTTCCCAAAACAATGCCGCGCGGGGCCGAGCCCGCCGCGGTAGACCGTGACTCAGATCCGACCTACCTCCAGCCTGGCCGTCCTGACCCTGGGCGCTCTGGGCGTCGTCTATGGCGACATCGGCACCAGTCCGCTGTATGCCTTCAAGGAAGTCTTCGCACACGGTCACGTCCCGCTGACGCCGGAGAACATCTATGGCGTGCTGTCGCTGATGTTCTGGACGCTGACCGTTGTGGTCTCTTTCAAGTACGTGGTGCTCATTCTGCGCGCCGACAACAACGGCGAAGGTGGCTTGATCGCCATGCTCGCATTGGCATCACAGGCTGTGAAAGACCGGCCGGTACTGCGACAGCGGCTTCTGATGCTGGGCATCTTCGGTACGGCCATCTTCTTCGGCGATGGCGTCATCACCCCGGCGGTGTCGGTGCTGGGTGCGATGGAAGGTCTCGAAGTGGCTGCGCCGGGACTGCACAGTTACATCGTCCCGGTGTCGCTGGTTGTCATTACCGTGCTTTTCATGGTGCAACGGCACGGCACGGGCGGCATCGGAAAGTTCTTCGGGCCAGTGACGGCAGCGTGGTTCGCGGTGATCGCTCTACTGGGTCTCGTGCACATCTTGCGCAATCCGGCCGTGATGTTCGCGCTGAGCCCGCACCATGCCCTGCGATTCCTCTTTCTGCAGCCGGCTGTTGCTTTCGTTGCACTTGGCTTCGTCGTGTTGTGCGTCACGGGTGCCGAGGCGCTTTATGCCGACATGGGCCACTTCGGCAAGCGGCCAATCCGCACCGCCTGGTTCGGCCTCGTGATGCCTTCACTGGTGCTCAACTATTTCGGCCAGGGTGCGATGCTGCTCGAATCGCCCGAAAAGGCGCACAACCCGTTCTACGAAATGGCGCCTGAGTGGGCCTTGTACCCACTGATTGCGCTGGCGACCTGCGCGGCAGTGATTGCCTCGCAGGCCTTGATCTCAGCCGCGTTCTCGGTGACCAAGCAGGCCATCCAGCTCGGCTACATGCCGCGGCTTCGCATCACCCACACGTCCGTGCGCGAGACCGGTCAGATCTATGTGCCTTTCGTGAACTGGGGGCTGTACGTCTGCATCGTGGGCGCGGTGCTGGTGTTCGGTTCGAGCAGCAAGCTGGCGGGAGCCTATGGCATCACAGTGACGATCGACATGACGATCACGACAATCATGACCTTCTTCGTGATCCGCTACGGCTGGGGTTTTCCGTGGGTGCTCAGCACCGCCGCCACTGTGTTCTTCTTCGTCGTGGACGTCACCTACTTTGCCGCGAACATCGTCAAGGTGTTCGATGGCGGCTGGTTCCCTCTCGCCATCGGCGCGGTGATGTTCACGCTGATGATGACCTGGAAGCAGGGTAGGGCGATCATGGCCGAACGCCTGCGCGACGACGCCATCGAGCTCAAGAGGTTCATGG
>Ga0170475_102055955_pt1 | contig 11446 bp, 10 predicted proteins | sample Soicark_Litter_5_FD_111474 | JGI IMG/M metagenome (GOLD analysis project Ga0170475, IMG submission 111474) | Avena fatua rhizosphere microbial communities from Hopland, California, USA. Combined Assembly of 48 SPs | reverse complement strand
GGATCGGCCGACCGTCAACACTGCAATTGATGAAGGCAGGCCCGCCCACCACGCCTTCGATGGTCCCCCGGCCCCGGCTGAGTGCCAAGTGATGAACGCGACGCCCTCCGAAATAACGGTGTTTTCTGCCGCCGCGCGCCGCTGCGTTTCGGCCTTTCACATCGAGCTCGAGTACGTGCAGCGCACGTTACGTCGCCTGGGCACCGACCGCTCTGAAGTCGATGACTTGGCGCAAGAGGTGTTCTTGGTCTTGCATCGACGCTGGGCAGAATACGATCCGGATCGGCCGCTTCGGCCGTATCTATTTGGGATTGCGCTTCGCATCGCGCTCGCCCACCAGCGCAAGCGGTGCAGGGAAATCGCATTTGGAACGGTCGAGCTGGGCGACGACGGCCCCGGCCCGGAAGATGCGCTGAGCACCAAGCAAACGCATGCCTTGCTGCAAGCCGCGCTGCAGCGCATCCCGCTCCCGCGACGCACCGTGCTCGTCATGCATGAGCTCGACCTCGTTCCCGTGACGGAGGTCGCGTCGACGCTATCGATTCCACTCTTTACGGTCTATTCACGGCTTCGCAAGGCGCGGCGTGAGCTCGAGATCGCAACGCGCCGTATCCTGAACGCCCCCGACGAACGTCGCAAGCATCTGGACTCGAGACGGTTGTCCACCTCGTAGGCGACGTCGCGCGCCGTTCATCGTTCACGACCGCGCAACAGTGCTGCGCTTCACTCCTCGGGGTGATTGCCACGTTTCACCAGCCACACTGCCGAATCGAACGAAGCTCGGGTGGGCCGAGGAGGCTGAATCGGCCACGCCATTCGCCGCCCCGGCGCCGCTGATTGGCTGTACGCGGGTAAGCGACAGGCCATTCAGCGCACGGTTTGCGCGGCTGAATCCGGCCTAGGGAGGACGATTCGGTCCTCCCCTCACACGCGCCCGCTTCGTGTATAAAACGGATGGCGGTTTGGCAAGATGACCATCGAGTTGTTGATCCACGCGATCGTTCGCCAAACTACGATCCTCATCGCACAACTTGCCACTTCCCGTGGAGTTCGAGCGCCTCTGGCGCAAATCGCCGACCAAGTTTTCATCGAGCTTGCGCGTGAGATCGAGCGCCAGGGCGTCAGTAGAAAGGTCAGCGCCGACATGTTCGGCCTGGGCTTGCGCACCTATCGCCGGAAGATTCAACGCCTCAGCGAGAGCTCGACCGAGCGCGGCCGCTCACTCTGGGAGGTCGTCCTCGAGCACATCAAAACCAAGAACTTGGTCACCCGGCGAGAAATCCTGGCGCGCTTTTCGAGCGATGACGAAGCTCAAATCCGGTCCGTCCTGCGGGACCTCTGCGACAGCCAGCTGGTGTTCTGGACCGGCACCGGTTCGAACCCCTCCTATCGCGCGGCGTCGGATGAAGAGCTGGCGACGCTCCAAAGAAACCTGGGCGCCGAGGGCGCCGAGGAGTTGGTCATTGCGCTCATGTACCGAGAGGGCCCGCTCACGTTGCATGAAATCGCAGAGCGAGCCCAAACCGAGGTCACCGCAATCGAAAGCACCGTGCAGGGTTTGATTTCGGCAGGTCGCATCGAGCACCTGGAGCAGGATGGCGTTTCGCGCTACAGCGCTCGCGCGCTCGTCGTCCCTGTGGGTTCACCCGTGGGCTGGGAAGCTGCCGTGTACGATCACTTCAAGGCGCTAGTGACGACGATACTCAGCCGCTTGAACGAAAACCGAGCGACTGCTCCCGACGATCGCGTGGGCGGCGGGACCTACACGATCGACGTCTGGCCCGGACACCCGCTCGCCGACGAAGTGTACGGCACGTTGGCTCGCCTTCGCAGCATGCTCACGGATTTGCGCGAACGGGTCGCACAGCACAACGCCACGGAACCTGTTCCCGAAGCACATACCCGTGTCGTAGTGTACGCTGGCCAATGCTTGATCAGCGAAGACGGTGACGGGGACGATGCTACTTAGCAAAGCGAGGACTTGGAGCGCATGCCTGCTGATCGCGCTGGCGTGCGCGTTCGGTTGTCGAGCAGAGAAGACCGACCCGACCGGTGGGGAAACCCATTTCTTGATGCGTTGCGACTCGAACGCCGACAGCTGCGGTGCGCCGCTGCAATGCGTGTGTGGGGTTTGCACCCTGCCCTGTGCCGAGCGAGCGACTTGCCAAGCGCTCCCGACGGCGCAGTGCGTGCCTTCCAGCGCGGTACAAGGCTGCGCCGAGACAACCGGCTCCGGGATCTGCGATGTGGGCTGCGTCGTGAACGCTGATTGCGCTGCGGTGTCCTCGTCCCATCGCTGTGAACAGGGCGTGTGTCGCGCAGGCTCGCTGAGTAGCGGGGGCGCGGGGGGCGCACCAGCCATGCAGGCGGACGCCGGAGCCAACGCGTGTGTTCGCGGGACCGTTACCGCGAATCAGGTGCTCGTCATCGGCGATAGCTTTTTCGCGTCCAGCCACCAAATCACCGCCTACCTCGAAGCCATGGCGCGCGACGCGGGTGCGATCTCCGCCGGAGAACGGTATCGGGATCGCTCGGACTTGGTCGCAAACGGCCTGGCTTTGGGCGGCAACGGCATTGCGGCCCAATACGCGGGCGGGGCATCGGAGGCACCAGTCAAGGTCGTGGTCATGAACGGCGGCGGAGCCGACACCCTCCTGGGCTCCTGCGATGTCGTCGACAGCCATTGCCCAGTGCTCGCCAACGCTGCGACAGCCGCTGAGAAGCTGCTCGCCAAGATGGCCTCGGATCAGGTTCAGCACGTCATCTACGTGTTTTACCCGGACCCAGGGGACGCGAAGGTGCGCGCCAACCTCGACGCCCTCCGTCCTTTGATCCAGAGCGTGTGCGAGTCGGCGCCTGTGCCGTGCCATTGGTTGGATTTGCGGAGTGTGTTCGCGGGTCACTATCCGGCATACGTCCAAAGCGATCAGCTCAACCCCACCGACGCCGGGTCGCAGGCCAGCGCGAAGGCAATCTGGGACACGATGCAAGCGAGCTGCATCGCCCAATAGTGCTGTCAGGCTGGCAGAGCTTGGGGCGCGTGTCGCTTCTCGACTGGGCCTGGAAGCGGCCGGACCCGGTTCTGCGCCCCTCCGAGTTACCGAGGTTGGGATTTCTGTGCAATAGCGGGGGCCCAACGACAGTAGCAGGTACGCCGGGTCCCATTTCGTGCGAGGGAGCCCCGGTTCCGGCGCCCTGTGTGACGCCGCACCTCGAACGCCTGGACGCCACTAGTCAGCGCGGAATGCGCGCGGTACCACACCGGTTCATATTTTAACCTGGACGGGAACAATTTAAGTGATGAGTGCTCGAGCAGCTGCGTTGACGTGGGCCATGAGCCTTGGGATCTTTTTCCTGGCTTGCAGTTCTGAACAGAGCCCGACGCCCCAAACGGGCGGAGCATCTGCCGGCGGGGCGTCTGCGGGTGGCGCACCGAACGGTGGGTCCCCTGGGATGACGTGCGGGGCGTCTCCGTGTGGGGGCACTGCGGTCGGAACTTGGAACGTCGCATCTTCGTGCCTGGCCGTGAGCGGAACGCTGGATCTGTCGCTCGTCGGCGCTCAGGGCTGTTTGGCACCGATCACGGGTTCATTGACGGTAAATGGAACCTTCACCGCCAACGCAGACGGAACCTATTCGGACCAGACGACCACGACAGGGACCGAGCAGTTTACAGTCGCCTCCTCGTGCCTCGTCATTTCGTCGACCCCCGTCACGTGCAGCGGCGCCGCGAGCATCATCAAGAGCCTCGGCTATGCCACGGTCACCTGCAATGATGCGGCAGGCGGCGGGTGCAGCTGCTCGGCGACGATCAACCAGGCGGGCGGGATCGGAGTGCTCTCGGGTGCTCCTTCCAAAAACAATACCTACACCACGGCCGGCAGCAGCCTAACGATCACGAACGACGGCGGCGACACGCCTTACGCCTATTGCGCACAGGGCAACCAACTGACCCTCACCCCGCAGGTCACGAGTCCGAAGATCACGGGCTCAATCGTGCTCGAAAAGGGCTCCACGGGGGCCGGTGGAGCTTCGGGCGCAGGCGGTGTGGGCGGCTCGGCCGGGAGCGCGGCAAGCGGGGGCGGCCTCGGTGCAGCCGGCGGGTCTGGCCTCGGAGGCGCAGGCGGAATGGGGATGGGGACCGCTGGACAAGCCGGCAGCGCGGGCGGGCCGGGAACCACCACCGGGCCGTGCGACATTTACAGTCGCGCCGGGAACCCGTGCGTCGCGGCTCACAGCACTGTGCGAGCGTTGTTCGGCGCGTATTCGGGCAAGCTGTACCAAGTTCGGAACGCGGCCGGTGCAACCAAGGACATCCTGACCCTCGCGCCCGGCGGCGCCGCTGACGGCCTCTCCCAGGACACCTTCTGCACTGGCACGACCTGCGTCATCACTGTGGTGTACGACCAGTCAGGCAAGGGCAACGATCTTTGGTACCAAGGGTCGACCCAGGTTCCGGGCTCGACGTCGAGCACGCCGTCGAAGGCGACGAGCGAAGCGTTGACCCTGGGCGGCCACAAGGTTTACTCGCTCTACATCAACCCGAACAACAGCTACTGGGTCGACGCTTCGAAATCCGGCATCGCACTCGGTAAAGATCCCGAAGGGATGTACATGGTGACGAGCGCGAAGCACTTCAACAGCGGTTGCTGCTTCGACTACGGGAACAGCGAAACCGACCGCAAGGCGGACGGCTCGGGCGCGATGGACGCGCTGAACTTGAGCTCGATCACGTCCTGGGGCACTGGCGCCGGCAATGGTCCGTGGATCATGGCGGACCTCGAATACGGCGTGTTCGCGCAGAACGACACCAAGAAGAATCCGAACAGCCCCTCGCAGACGGCCGCTTATCTGACTGCCGTATTGAAGAACAACGGGACCAGCGAATTCGCGTTGAGGGGCAGCGACGCTACCGCCGGTAACTTGAGCACCTATTACAAGGGTCCGCTCCCCGGCGGGTGGAGCCCAATGAAAAAGCAGGGTGCTATCGTCCTTGGCAGTGGCGGTGACTGTTGCAAACCGGGCGGCGGCGCCAACCAGAGCCTCGGCACCTTCTATGAGGGGTCCATCGTGACGGGCTACCCGAGCGACGCTACCGAAGAGGCGATTCAAGCCAATATCGTCGCCGCGGGCTACGGCAAGTAACCGCACCGGCGCTCGTGATCCAGGCCTCAAGCATCCGCAGTGCTTGGGGCTTGGAGCAAGACCGACACTCGCTTGCCGAGCGAGGCCGATTGGGAATACGCGGCGCGCGGCGGCGCGAAGTCTTCGCCCAGCTCTGAGATCCGGCTTTCGCGATCAGCTAGGAGGACAAGGCTGAAGGTCGTGGGGCGACCGCCTTGTTGAAGGCGGAGGCCACGCGTAAGCGCTTCAATTCACGGCGGATCCGCTGCCGTGCATAGCGCAAACGCGAGCGCACGGTGCCCAATGAGATGTTGAGCAGCGTGGCAATCTGAGGGCCATCGAGGTCATCGACTTCGGCGAGTTCGAAGACGATGCGTTGCGGCTTCGAAAGCTTGGCGAGCATTTCTTCGACCGCGACTTCTTGCGATGCGCTCGGTTGGGTCGGGCTGTCCCCCGGCTGGACGAATAAAGAATCGAACTGAGTCGGGTCAGTCATCACTTCGTAACGCACGGCGCTCGAGCGCCGGTGAGCGATCGCAACGCGACGGCAGATCCCCCACAGCCAAGTCGACACGAGGGATCGCCCTTCGAACTCCGGGAGCTTCAAAAAGGCGACCAGAAACACCTTTTGTGTCAGGTCCATTCGGTCTGATTCGCGCACGCCAAGCCGTGCCAACGCAGACCAAACCAAACGAAAGTGGGCCTGATACAAGGCCTGAAACGGCTCATCGGCGACCGCCGTCTGCCCGAGGGGCTTTGGCCGGTGCTCTCCGCTCTGGCTGACTAACGCCGGCCCCAAACCGCGCTCGATCGACGAGCCGCCCCCGTGGACCTCAAAATTGGGACTCGAAGCGTCAAACATGCGCGCCTCCCCGGTTTGAAAAAGCCCAGGAATGACGACCGAAGACTGGCTGATTTCGCACGCTGCAAACCTCGCCGGTGGGGTTGATTATGAACAACACCGTACTTCCGGCACTCCAAATGATCTTGGAGAGGCCCCGCAGCAACTTGTAAAAAACGCGCACCTACCCCCTTTGAGGATCCGGGGCTGCGGGCACGAGTAGGGCCGGTTTGGCCGAATACTTTCGACGATACTGCGATGGAGAAATGCCGCGATGACGTAGGAACTGGTTGCTGAAATGGCTCTGGTCGTAAAAGCCGGTCTGAAGCGCAATATCGGAGATCGGCAGCTCGCTCGAGACCAACAAATGACACGCCGCGTTCAGGCGCACGCGAGTCAAATAGCTACGCGGCGTGGTGTGGAACTTCTTCTTGAATTGGCGATTGAACTGGCTCACCGAAAGAGCCACTTTTGCGGCCAAATCCTCAGCTCGGTGAGGCTCGGCGTAGTCGCTCAGCATTGCCTCGAGCACCGGCGCCCAGGACAAGAAATGAGCGGTCGCCGAGTTGGTCTTCTTCACGTCACGGGTGATGCCCGCCACGCCGATCGTGGCGCCCTGCTTGTCGAGCAGCGGCAGCTTCGTGGTGGTGTACCAATCGATGGAGCCGTCGGGATTGCGCATCAGCTCGACTCGGTCGACGATCGCCTCACCGGAGCGCAGGACCAGGCGGTCATCGTTCATGTAATTTTCCGCCATGCCTGGTGGGAAAAAGTCCGAATCTCGGAAGCCGATCACGTCTTCTTCTCGCGCGCGGCCGACCAGACCGAGGAATGCCTGATTGCAACGCACGAACCGACCATGGCCGTCTTTTACAAAAAAGTAGACGTCGGGAACGTAGTCGAACAGCACCTCGTAACCCGCGGGTTGCGCGACCCGCGCCAAAAAGTTGCGGCTAAACTGCCGATCGAGCCGGGCTGCTGGCTCACTCTCTATCACGTCAGGGGATTCCTCAGGCACGCTGGGTAAGTGGTGAGATTTGCCAACGGGCATCCCAGCTATTTGACAGCAAAGCAGCTGCAGCACCGTGAAAACTAATACCGGTCGGGCAGCTTCCCGTAAATTTAGAAAAATCCAGGGATGCGGCCAGCGCAGCCGGGCCAAGACCGTTCGCCACAACGAGGTCCGCCCAAATCGCGCCTGGTCGGAAACATAGATCCTCGGTTAGTGATCGGTGGCACGAACCCGGCGCGATCAAGTCCGGGCCAGCCCGCCCAATGCTATGAACGACGGAACGACGATGGCAATCAAAGCATTCGAACCTCGGTACATGAAACTCGGCATTCTCACCGCCGCGCTTCAAGAATTAACGCCGCCGCTCTCCGTGACGAGGATCCGGATCGTGCAATCGATGACTGGTTGTATTTCGCGCGCGAGATCGGCGCCGACAACGTTCAGCTGTCGGCCGCGCTGCACCCCTCCGAGAGCGACGTGCCCCCGGAAGCGATGCTCGACCCGGTCGCGAACACGCTCGACCTGCGGCAGCCGTTCTCGGCGTCTCGCGCCAAGCGCGTCGCAGCCGCTCTCCAGGAGTCGAAGGTCGGCATCTCGGACATCGCCTACTTCGACAACTTGCTCCACCACGACGCGGCCACTCGTCAAAAGAAGCATGCCTTCATGCTGCGCGTGTTCGACGCCGCGGTGCTACTCGGCGTGGACGCGGTGTGCGGCTTCGTAGGCCGCAACCAGACGCTGAGCATGGATCAAAACCTCGAGCAGTTTGCGGTCGACTTCGTACCGCTCTTGAAAGAAGCCAAGGCGCGCGGCCTGACCTACCGGGTCGAGCAATGCCCGATGCCGGGCTGGACTACGAGCGACAACTGGCACAACAACATCGGCTACACGCCGGGGGCCTGGATCGCCTTGCATCGCATTTGCGAAAAGCACGGCGTCGGTGACCAGCTCCGCATCCACTACGATCCCTCACACGCGATCCTGATGGGTCAAGACACACGCTCCATCTTTCAATACTTGAAAGACTCCGGTTACGCGTTTTTGATTGCTGGCTTTCACGTCAAAGGCCAAGTCATCGACTCCAAGGGCGTGGCAGCCTGGGGCTACGGCGGGCAAACCATGGAACGTGGGGACTGGAAAGACGGCAAGCCTTCGGAAAACCCCGCAGACCAACTCAACGCCTGGTTGAAGCAAACCGTGTTCAGTGAGCACGAGCTGCCCGGGACCGCCAAGCACGACCCGCTCGCGTACCTGCAAAATCGCACGGTGGATTGGCTGGACCATCAACTCGCGGCACGCGAGCTGTTGCCGCTCGATCCGAGCCAAACTCACCTGATCGTCGAGCACGAGTATCCGCGCGCGCGCATTCAGGACAAAGACCGCCTCAAGCCGATCTTGCAAGGTTCGCTCGCGTTCACGCGCAAGATCGACGAAGCAGCGGCCTGCATGCACGCTCTGCAGACAGAGGTGCTGCGCGCTCAAGACATCCCGGTTCAAGGGCGCGGCCGGGAAGCGTACCGAAGCTGAACGTTCCGAGACGCTGAATGAAACCAAGCTCGGTCAACGATTCGTTGGCCGAGCGCTCTCCCCTGGCAGGGTTTGGGCGCCGGCGGGGGCGCTCTTTGGCGAGCGGCACCTCCGCCGAATCAGTCGGCTACAGCCCGTGCCCGGCCCATTTGACGCCAGCGATCAAGAACTTCATAAATTGGGGTTCATTGAAAGCGGAGACGTCATGACCGAAGGCCGTGTAAAAGACGCGGCCTCCGCCGGGCATGTCGTGCACCCACGCGGTCGGGCGATCGGGAAACGCACTATCATGCGCGATCAAAAGCACGGTGACGCCCGCCACATTGGTCGGGTCACGATCCAACGTGTACCACTCCTCGCTCCGCGACCACGGATTGGGGACCCCACTTTGAGTGAGGATGGGATGGGTCACCCCTTGCTTGATGCTCGCCGACCCCTGCGTTGGGTAGGAGCTATGATTGACGAACTTCGCTCCAATCATGTCCATGTACCACTGCCACAAGGCCGCGCTGTGGAAGGTGTCAGTCGCTGAGTGAGTACCGACGAAGCCGCGGTGCTTCTTCTCCAGGAAATCCTGCAGGGCTTGTTTGTATGCAGTTTCTTTGGCCGCGCCGTCCGAGCTGAGGGCGTCGCCGGTCGTGTTCAAGAAGAACACGACATCATACGCTTCGAGCCCGGCGTCGCTGAAGGTCGACATGTCCGGCTTGAGGTTGAGTGACGAGTCGGTCTTGCCTTCCCCCTGAACCGCGGTGAGCGCCGATTTGGTATCGAAGTTGATGCCGTTGGCATCGCCTGCCTTCTTCAGCAATGGGATGGCGGTCTCGCGGGATTGATGGCCGTAGGTCGTGGTGTAGTTGAAGAGCAAGACGTTGATCGGACCCGCCGTTCCGCCTCCTGCACCGCCAGCGACAGCCCCGCCCCCCGTGCCGGTGCCACCCGAAGGGGTTGCACCACCAGTGTTGGCACCGCCCGTTGTGCTCCCGCCCGTAGCACCCGTTGCGCCGCCCGAGGTACCTCCCCCCTGGTCGCTGGGAGTTCCAGCGGAGCCGAGCGGCGGCGCGCCTGCAATGGACCCATTGCCGGCGTCGCTCGCTACCGAGCCCCCCTGCGAGAGACCGCTGCCATCGCCAGCGGTAGCCAGGCCCTTGATCAGACCGACTTGCTCCGTTCCGCCGCTACAAGCCGCAGCCAGAGCCACCGAAAACCCCAAACCTAACAGGCAAATCCCCGAGAAGTGTTGCATCGCTCTTCTTTCAGTCGGTAGGACGGCAGCCCGCGAGCCAAAGCCGCGGGCTACCAGATAAGGGTCGCCCCAGCGTTGATGAAGTTCACTGTTTGCACAGGTCGGATAATTGCCGTGTCGTTGCCCTGAGCTTGGCCGTGGTCGTTCCAGGTAGTTTGAGCGCGAAAGACCTCAAGCGCCACGATCACAGTCTTGTAAAGCCCCTGGTACACCCCCGCCGACATGCCCACCTGCTGCTTCGGAACCTTCGAGTCACCGCTAACGGCGGGGTCATCGACCGAGCGTTGGAGGCGTGAAATACCGAGGCCGCCGGCGAGTTTGGTTTGGCCAAAGGTCAACGACGCTGCGCCGTAGTAACCGTTTTGCTTGCGCAGTTTGCCGCTCGGTTCCAAGTTCGTGAAGGGGTTGTCTTCGAGCGGCGTGTAGAGTCCGAGGCCCTTGCCCAAATAGCCGCTGAAGCCGAACGCAAGCGGGGACACGTCGACCATGAAGCCATAACTGAGGCCCGAGGCGTCTTGATCCTGTTGAGAGAGCGCCATCGTCACGGGATCCGTCAGGTTTCGCGAAAGGCGTTGCCAGAGAGTGCCAGCGAAGGCGCGAAAATATCCCGGCGCCTGATAAGTCAGCTCGGCCTCTACGCGAGGTAGCGGTGTCCGGCGGTAGGAGCCTTCCCCGATTTGCGCAGGATCGTACAAGCCTGCGGCTAGCTGGAGCCCAGCGAGCTTGGGCGTGTTGTACACGAGCCCGGCGTGAAACCCGGGGAACAGCACGCCGAAGCCGGCGTGCCCACACGACCCGCCGACGACGACCTTGACCCCGCACGGGTGACCCAGCCCATAATTGTGCTCGAGATCGTAGTTGAGAGAAATGGCTCCGCGAGAGAATAGGGACATCGCTCGCCCCGCGACGAAGCCGCCCCAAGGAGCGTCGATCTGCAAGAACGCCTCGCGGGCACTCACTGCCGGCTCATCGCCCCAGGTGCGCTGACTGGACGCCAGCATCCAAAGTGCAACGCGCGCTTTTGCAGTCACGTTCGTGTCGAGCTGTTTTTTGAGCGTGAACCCAAGCACGCTCTGAATGAAACCGGTCCGAACTCGCGCCGATTGCAGCTTGTGATCGGGCGTGTACTCGTCATCCGTCCCCGTAAAGCTCGACTCGTCCGTCGGCAGGGCATCACCGCGCGCGATGCTCAAGAAGGTATTGATCCTGCCGTCCGTGCTCAGGGCCCATTCCTGGCCCTTGAAGAGCTCGACGTCAGCGCGCGCGGGGAGGGCAGAAAAAGTGCCCCCGAGAACGGCTAGGAAAGACAAAACGCAGCGTTGCGCACGCCGCAACGAAGGCCAAACGAGTCGATATCTCAATTCATTCTCCTAACGTGCAGGCCGCACCAGAAATCACGACTCCCCCCACGGCCCGCCGCTCCAATCGAGCAAACCTGAATTGCTCATGACCATAACAAGGTGCCAAGCCAGACGTGGGATCCGTCACTTTTTTTGGTGCCGCCCCGCGCATCGTTCGTGAGTTCAGTTGCCCTTCCCCTAGCGGTTGAGCACTCGCTGGCCGAAATCGCCGATCAACCCCCGCGTCAAAGACGTTCGCATAGTCCAAGCAAACGCGCAAGGTGATCGGCGAGAGTCTTCAGCGATCGAAACGTCACTCGCCAGTCGTCACTCGTAACAAATGATCACAACAGTCAGCG
>Ga0170475_103321543_pt1 | contig 11448 bp, 11 predicted proteins | sample Soicark_Litter_5_FD_111474 | JGI IMG/M metagenome (GOLD analysis project Ga0170475, IMG submission 111474) | Avena fatua rhizosphere microbial communities from Hopland, California, USA. Combined Assembly of 48 SPs | reverse complement strand
GTTAGTTCAGCTGGTTAGAATACTTGGTCGACATCCAAGGGGTCGCAGATTCGAATTCTGCACCGCCCACCAGAATTCAGTAAGAGCGAGAAAGGCATCCACGGTTATGACACCGCGAACTACAACGAGGTTGTGGGGGAAGCGCTAGACGCGTAGGGTGTGCATGTGCTCGACACAATGAAGAAACGCGGCTGGCCCGCGTTTTTTTTCGTCCATCATTTTCACTAGTCTATTTATCCGGCGCGGCGCGCCGATTGGAGATCAGTATGCCTAAAGTTCGACTTCCCGATGGTTCCGACCGTCAATTCGATGGCCCGGTCACGGTTGCCCAGGTGGCGGCGAACATCGGCACCGGCCTGGCCAAGGCCGCGCTCGCGGGCAAGGTCAATGGCAAAGTGGTCGATACCTCGTTCCTGATCGATGAGGACGCGGACTTGGCGATCATTACCGACAAGGACCCGGAAGGTCTCGATGTCATCCGCCATTCGACCGCCCACCTGCTGGCCTATGCCGTCAAGGAACTGTTTCCCGACGCGCAGGTGACGATCGGCCCGGTCATCGAAAACGGCTTTTACTACGACTTCTCGTACCGGCGCCCCTTCACCCCGGACGACCTGGCTGCCATCGAAAAGAAGATGGCCGAGCTGGCCAGGAAGGATGAGCCGGTCACCCGCAAGGTGTTGCCGCGCGACGAAGCGGTCGCCTATTTCAAGTCGATCGGCGAAAACTACAAGGCCGAGATCATTGCCTCGATTCCGGCCGATGAAGACGTGTCGCTCTACACCGAAGGCAAGTTCACCGACCTGTGCCGCGGTCCCCACGTGCCTTCGACCGGCAAGCTGAAAGTGTTCAAGCTGATGAAGCTGGCCGGCGCCTATTGGCGCGGCGACGCGAACAACGAGATGCTGCAGCGCGTCTACGGCACCGCCTGGGCCAGGAAGGAAGACCAGGAGCAGTACCTGCACATGCTGGAAGAGGCCGAAAAGCGCGATCACCGCAAGCTCGGCAAGCTGCTCGACCTGTTCCACTTCCAGGAAGAAGCGCCGGGCCTGATCTTCTGGCATCCGAAAGGCTGGACCGTCTGGCAGCAGGTCGAGCAGTACATGCGCAACAAGTACCAGGCCAGCGGCTACAACGAAGTCAAGGCGCCGCAGATCCTCGACCGCTCGCTGTGGGAGCAGACCGGCCACTGGGCCAACTACCGCGACAACATGTTCACGACCGAGTCGGAGAACCGCTCCTACGCGCTCAAGCCGATGAACTGCCCCGGCCACGTGCAGATCTATAATTCCGGCCTGCGCAGCTACCGCGACCTGCCGCTGCGCTATGGCGAGTTCGGCCAGTGCCACCGCAACGAGCCGTCGGGCGCGCTGCATGGCCTGATGCGCGTGCGCGGCTTCACCCAGGATGACGGCCACATATTCTGCACCGAAGCGCATATCGAGGGCGAAGTGACTGCCTTCCATGCGCAGGCGATGGCCGTGTACGCGGACTTCGGCTTCGAAAACATCGATGTGAAGATCGCGCTGCGTCCCGACAGCCGGATCGGTTCCGACGAAGTGTGGGACCAGGCCGAGGAGGCGCTGCGCTCGGCGCTGCGCGCCTGCGGCGTCGCCTGGACCGAGCTGCCGGGCGAGGGCGCGTTCTACGGCCCGAAGATCGAATACCACCTGAAGGACAGTCTCGGCCGCCCCTGGCAGGTCGGCACGGTGCAGGTCGATTTTTCGATGCCGGGCCGCCTGGGCGCCGAGTACGTGGCCGAGGATAACGCTCGCCGCGTGCCGGTCATGTTGCACCGCGCCATTGTCGGTTCGATGGAGCGCTTCATCGGCATCCTGATAGAGCACTATGCCGGCGCCTTGCCGCTGTGGCTTGCTCCGGTGCAGCTCGCGATCTTGAACATTTCCGACTCACAGGCGGAATATGCACAGCAACTCGCAGCGAAGTTGAGGCAGTCGGGATTCCGTGTTCATGCTGATTTGCGGAACGAGAGGATTACCTATAAAATACGCGAGCATTCCGTTCAAAAACTGCCGTATATCCTGGTAGTTGGCGACAAGGAACGGGACGCCAACACCGTGGCCGTGCGAGCCCGTGGCAATGTCGATCTGGGCGTGATGTCCGTCGACGCACTGGTGACGCGCCTCCGTGGCGAGGTCGATGCCAAGGCTTAATGAGCCAGCCAATTATCAAACATTAAAAGGAAACAACATAGCTACTGATAAGTCGCATCGCATTAATGGCGAAATCACCTATCCCGAAATGCGTCTATCCGGGGTGAACAACGAGCCGCTGGGTATTGTGAGCCTGGCGGAAGCTTTTCGCCTGGCCGAAGAGGCGAACGTTGACTTGGTGGAAATCGCTCCGAATGCGAATCCGCCGGTCTGCCGTTTAATGGATTACGGCAAGTTCAAATATTCGGAGCAGAAAAAGGCCCACGAGGCCAAGTTGAAGCAGAAGATCATCCAGGTCAAGGAAGTCAAGTTCCGGCCGGGTACGGATGAGGGCGATTACGGCATCAAGCTGCGCAATCTCATCAAGTTCCTGGAGGACGGCGACAAGACCAAGATCACCCTGCGTTTTCGCGGCCGCGAGATGGCGCACCAGGACATCGGTTTCCGGATGCTGGAGCGCCTGAAGGCCGACCTCGAACCGTACGGCCAGGTCGAGCAGTTCCCGAAAATGGAAGGCCGCCAGATGATCATGATTCTCGCGCCGAAAAAGAAGAAGTAATCTCGACGCGCCGCAATGCCGGGGTCGGGCTTGGGGAGTGTGGATACACTCCCTGGCCCGGCTTTTTTTCGTGGGCCGCACCCCGATCGTTCTCGACGTCGCGCGGGGCGGCGGGAACGGCAGGGCGAATGACCCGGTATATTTTGCGTGCGAACTGTGCTAGAATCTGCGGCTCCTGTTTTTCGAGACAGGCTGTAGTGGGCTCGCTCCCGCTGCAAGACAAGTGAAAGCAGGCATCTAAGAGCAGCGGTTGCTGCCACCTGCAATCCTGTTAAATATGGAGCTGTCCGCTAAGAGGACAGATGACTATGCCAAAAATGAAGACCAAAAGCTCCGCGAAAAAGCGTTTTCGCGTGCGTCCGGGCGGTACCGTCAAATCGGGTATGGCGTTCAAGCGTCACATCCTGACCAAGAAGACCACCAAGAACAAGCGCCAGCTGCGCGGCACCCGTAACATCAATGCGTCGGACGTGACGAGCGTCTACCGCATGATGCCGACTGCTTAATCTCACACTAAGGAGCGAATATGCCTCGAGTAAAACGTGGGGTTACAGCACGTGCCCGTCACAAGAAAGTTCTTGAGCTTGCTAAAGGCTACCGTGGCCGTCGCAGCAAGGTATTCCGTATTGCCAAGCAAGCAGTCATGCGCGCCGGCCAGTACGCATACCGCGACCGCCGTAACAAGAAGCGCGTGTTCCGCGCTCTGTGGATCACCCGTATCAACGCGGCTTCGCGTGAACACGGCATGACCTACAGCGCGTTCATGAACGGCCTGAAAAAAGCCTCGATCGAACTGGACCGCAAAGTCCTGGCCGATATGGCTGTGATGGACAAGCCGGCCTTCGCCGCGATTGTCAACACCGTCAAGGCAAAACTGGCTGCCTGAGCAGGCCATCAGCACGACCGGCGCCGCGGCAATGCGGCGTGAAAAGAGCGGGGCAGAGGTTCACACCTGTGCCCCGTTTTTGATTGTGGCGCCTCACGCCACCCGAAACAGGAACGGAACAAGCATGAATTCGCTGGAAGAACTCGTCGTCTCGGCCAAGGCTGACTTCGGCGCCGCCGCGGACGCCGCCGCCCTTGAAAATGCAAAAGCGAAATACCTGGGCAAGACCGGCCAGATCACCGAACTGATGAAGAGCCTGGGCAAGCTCGATCCGGGCCAGCGCAAGGCGCACGGCGCCCTGATCAACGCCGCCAAGGAAAGCATCGAACAGGCATTGACGGCGCGCCGCGAGGCGCTGGCCGACGCCCAGATGCAAGCGCGCCTCAATGCCGAGGCGATCGACGTGACCCTGCCGGGGCGCGGCCGCTCGATGGGCGGCATCCACCCGGTGATGCGCACCTGGGAACGGGTGGAGCAGATCTTCCGTTCCATCGGCTTCGACGTGGCCGACGGCCCCGAGATCGAGACCGACTGGACCAATTTCACGGCGCTTAACAGCCCCGAAAACCACCCGGCGCGCTCGATGCAGGATACGTTCTACATCGAGGGCAATGATTCGAGCGGCAAGCCGCTGCTGCTGCGCACCCACACCAGCCCGATGCAGGTGCGCTACGCGCGTACCCACACGCCGCCGATCAAGGTCATCGCGCCGGGACGCACTTATCGCGTCGATAGCGACGCCACCCATTCGCCGATGTTCCATCAGGTCGAAGGCTTGTGGATCGGCGAGGACATCAGCTTCGCCGACCTGAAGGGCGTGTACCTGAACTTCGTCAAGGCATTCTTCGAGACCGACGACCTGCAGGTGCGCTTCCGTCCCTCGTACTTCCCCTTCACCGAACCGTCGGCCGAGATCGACATCGCGTTCGGCAGCGGCCCGCTCAAGGGGCGCTGGCTGGAAGTGTCCGGCGCCGGCCAGGTGCACCCGGCCGTGGTGCGCAACTATGGTCTCGACCCCGAGCAGTGCATCGGCTTCGCGTTCGGCTCCGGTCTTGAGCGCCTGACGATGCTGCGTTACGGGATCAATGACCTGCGCCTGTTCTACGAAGGCGATTTGCGTTTCCTGAAGCAGTTCAACTAAACCGCACCCCGCAGCTGAAGGCAAGAGATATGCAATTTTCCGAAAACTGGCTCCGTTCCATGGTCGATCCGAAGATGAATTCGGATGAACTGGCCCACCTGCTGACGATGTCCGGCCTCGAAGTCGAAGAGGTCGAGCCGGTCGCGCCGCCGTTCTCGAACGTGGTGGTGGCCCAAGTGCTGGAAGTGGTCAGGCACCCGAATGCCGACCGTCTCAATGTATGCCAGGTGGACGTGGGCACGGGCACGCTGCTGAACATCGTCTGCGGCGCGCCCAACGTGCGCGCCGGCATGAAGGCCATTTGCGCCAAGGCCGGCGCGGTGCTGCCGCCGGGCGCGGACGGCAAGCCGTTTGAAATCAAGGTCGGCGCGCTGCGCGGCGTCGAGTCGCAGGGCATGATGTGCTCGGCCAGGGAGCTTAAAATCTCGGAAGAGAGCAGCGGCCTGATGGAGCTGCCCGAGGACGCGCCGGTCGGCCAGAACATCCGCGACTACCTCGGCTTGAACGACCTGAAATTCACCATCAAGCTCACCCCCAACAAGGCGGACTGCCTATCGGTGCTGGGCGTGGCGCGCGAAGTGGCCGCGCTCACCGGCGCGCCCCTGCAGGCGCCGGTTTCGCGCCCGGTCGCGGCGACGAGCGGCGAAGTGCTGCCGGTAAGGGTGTCGGCGCCCGACCTGTGCGGACGCTTCTCCGGCCGCGTGATCCGCGGCCTGAACGCGAAGGCGGCGACCCCGGAATGGATGAAGCGGCGCCTCGAGCGCAGCGGCCAGCGCTCGGTGTCGGCCTTGGTCGACATCTCGAATTACGTGATGCTCGAAGTGGGCCGCCCGTCGCACGTGTTCGACCTGGCCAAGATCCACGGCGGCCTGGAGGTGCGCTGGGGCCGCAAGGGCGAAACGCTCAAGCTCCTGAACGGGAACACCGTCGAGGTCGACGAATGGGTCGGCGTGATCGCCGACGACAAGGAAATCGAATCGCTGGCCGGCATCATGGGCGGCGACTCCACCGCGGTCACGCTCGACACTACGGATATCTACCTGGAAGCGGCGTTCTGGTGGCCGGGCGCGATCCAGGGCCGCGCGCGCCGCTACCACTTCTCGACCGACGCCGCGCACCGCTTCGAGCGCGGGGTCGACTACGCGACCACGGTCGAGCACATCGAACGCATCACCGCGCTGATCCTTGAAATCTGCGGCACCGCCGAAACCCGCGTCGGACCGGTCGACGACCAGATCGTCAACCTGCCAAGGCGCGAGCCGGTCGCGCTGCGCACCGAGCGCGCCGCGAAAGTGATCGGCGTGCCGCTGACCGACGAGGCCATCGCCGGCATCTTCACCCGCCTGCATCTGCCGTTCACGCAGGCGCCAGGCCGTTTCGAGGTCACCGCGCCGTCGTACCGCTTCGACATCGAGATCGAGGAAGACCTGATCGAGGAAGTGGCGCGTGTCTACGGTTTCGAGAACATTCCGGCGCTGCCTCCCGTGGCGCCGTCCGCGATGCTGATCGAGCCGGAGAATACGCGCTCGCTGTTCGCGATCCGCCACCAGCTGGCCGACCTGGGCTACCAGGAAGTGGTGAACATGAGCTTCGTGGAAGAGGCGTGGGAACAGGATTTCGCGGCCAACGCCGAGCCGATCCGCCTGCGGAACCCGATCGCCAGCCAGATGAGCGTCATGCGCTCCACCCTGTTGGGGGGGCTGGTGGCCAACGTGCGATACAATCTGAATCGTAAGGCGGGACGGGTGCGCGTGTTCGAGATCGGCGCCGTCTTCAAGCGCGATCCCGGCGCCGCCGACGGCCCGCTGTCGGTCGCGGGTTTCGACCAGCCCAAGCGCGTGGCGGCAATCGCCTACGGCCCGGCGCTGGACGAGCAGTGGGGCGTGCCTGCCCGCGCGGTCGATTACTTCGACGTGAAGGCCGACCTCGAGGCGCTGTTCGCGCCGCTCGCGGTGCGTTTCGCGAAGGCCGAACATCCGGCGTTGCACCCCGGCCGCTGCGCCGTGGTGGAGCTCGATGGCAGGCAGGTCGGCCTGATCGGCGAATTGCATCCGCGCTGGCTGCAGAAGTACGACCTGCCCCAGGCGCCGGTGGTGTTCGAGGTCGATGCGGAAGCACTGCGCGTCCGTCCCGTGCCAGACTATTGCGAGATCTCGAAGTTCCCCGGCGCCACGCGCGACCTCGCGCTCGTGCTCAAGCAGGACGTCGCGGCCCAGGACGTGCTCGATACATTTGCCGCCGAAATCGCGGCGAACCCGCTCGGGAAAATTGTACAAGCCGTTGTTTTGTTTGATGAATATCGTGGCAAGGGGCTGGAGGCGAACGAAAAAAGCCTTGCTTTCCGCTTTAGCTTGCAAGATACTCAATCGACGCTTCAGGATCAGGCGGTGGACGCCATCATGGGGGCCGTGGCCGAGGCGGCAAGACAAAGACATCATGCGAAATTGCGTGGATAAGTCTCCAAGACATCGTTTTGAACTGAAGGCAGGGATTAAAATTAATAACAAGAACGTTGATTCGGCCGTATTCCAGGAGGCCCTGGCGGCTGATCTGCATCGGGCAATGCAGGTGGCGCGGGTGCGGAAAGAAGCGGAAAAGGCGTTGCCGACCTTGACCAAAGCGGAGCTGGCCGAGCTGCTGTTCGAGCAGGTCGGCTTGAACAAGCGCGAGGCGAAGGACATGGTCGAGACGTTTTTCGACGAGATCCGCAACGCGCTTGAGCGCGGCGAGGCAGTCAAGTTGTCCGGCTTTGGCAACTTTCAATTGCGCGACAAGCCGCAGCGGCCTGGCCGCAATCCGAAAACCGGGGAAGAGATCCCGATCACGGCGCGCCGCGTCGTGACTTTTCACGCCAGCCAAAAGCTCAAGGGCATGGTCGAAGAAACCAGCCCGTCGCTCGCGCGTGCCGCATAAGTGACCCATGAACGACCGTCCCAACAAGAATGAACTGACTGCGCTGCCGTCGATCCCGGCCAAGCGCTATTTCACGATTGGCGAAGTCAGCGAATTGTGCGGGGTCAAGCCCCATGTACTGCGCTACTGGGAGCAGGAATTTACTCAGCTTAAGCCGGTCAAACGTCGTGGAAACCGTCGCTATTATCAGCACCACGAGGTGCTGCTGATCCGGCGAATTCGCGAGTTGTTGTACGAACAGGGCTTCACGATCAGCGGAGCCCGCAACAAGCTTGACAACCGCGCCGGCGAGCTTGCCGGTGGTGGTGAGTTCGAGCAGGTCGAACGGGCGCCGGCGGCGCCCGTGGTTGATCCCGAGCAGTTGCGAATTGAGCTGCTGGGTATCCTCGATCTGTTGAAGCAGGGTTCACGGATGGTCTAACTCAGCGTCCGTGCGCCGGTTGAACCGCAGCGTCGGGGTGCTAGAATGTCATTTCCGGTCATGCGGAACCAATGCATGGCAGCCGGACTTGAGGCCGGCTCTTTCCTATGCCAGGAAAATGTAAGGGAAGACAATGATACGCGTTGCCATTTGTGACGATCACCAGATAGTCCGAGCAGGTTTCAAGCAAATTTTCTCGTCATCGGGCGAATTTGAAGTCGTCGCCGAACGCGCTACCGGCCGCGACGCCCTTGATATTGCACGGCGCGAAGTCTGCGACGTGTTGCTACTAGATATCGCGATGCCCGACCAGAGCGGTATCGATATCCTGCGTACCATCCGCCAGGGACAACCGAATCTGCCGGTGCTCATTCTGTCGGGCTATCCGGCCCAGCAGTATGCGCTGAACCTGTTCAAGATGGGCGCGAACGATTACCTGAACAAGGAATGCGAGTCCGACGAACTCAAGACCGCGGTACGCACCGTCCACCAGGGCCGGCGCTACGTGAGTTCAACCGTCGGCGAACTGCTGGCGCAAAGTTTCGACCGCGATCCCAACACGGCGCTGCACACGGAACTGTCGGACCGCGAGTTCCAGGTGTTCCTGCGCCTGGCCAAGGGCGCGACGGTGTCCGACATCGGCACTGCGCTGTCGCTGTCCATCAAGACCGTATCCACTTACCGTACCCGTATCATGGAAAAGATGGGGCTGCAGTCGAATAGCGACCTGACCTATTACGCCATGAAGAACAACCTCCTCGACTAAGCGGGCGGATTGTCGCGGTCGCCGTACTGCATGCAGGGCCTTCCCGTGACCCGGCGTGTGCCTTCACACATTTTCATGGCAGGTTACAGGTGAGTTCGCATGCGTTGCGCGACGTACCGGACTATAATCGCTCCGGTTGGCACAAGTTGCGCAAAGGAACCCGAGGATGTTTTTCACTACCGCCCCCCACGCCAAGCCGAAGCGCAGCCTGCCCCTGTACACGACCCTGCTATGCCTTGCCTGCGTACTGATTCTGGTCATCAACGGGGCATTTCTGCTGCGTAACCTCGATGGGCTGAAAGCGGCCAATGCCTTGCAGGCGCAGTCGGCGCGCGTGTCGGACGAGCTGCAATATCTGAACCTGCTCATGACTGACCGCGAAAGCAATTTGCGCGGCTATTTCCTCTCCGGTTCCGATGTCTACCTCGGAGGGGCGAAGGCGGCTCCCCAGCAGATCGAATTGCAGCTGAACAAGCTCGCGGTCTTACTCGCTGACAATCCCTCGCAACAAAAAAACCTGAGCCAGCTACGCGTCCTGGTGCGGCGCAAGCTGGACACGATGCGGCAGGCGCTCGACGTGTACCGCGCCAACGGCCTGGCTGACATCCTGGTGCTCTGGGGCAGCCCCGATGCGCGCGCCGACATGGACGAGATCCGCCTGCAGGTGGTGATCATGACCCGCGAGCAGAATGAGATCCTGGCCGCGCGCACGGCAGAGTTCTATCAGCAGTACCGCCATACGGTGCTGCTCGGGGTGGGAATCAATGGCGCGGCCATCATCGTGATCCTGCTCTTTTACCGCCTGATCCGGCGCAGCTTCAAGCTGCGCCTCGTGGCCGAGCGCGCGCTGCAGCGCACCAACGGCCAGCTGGAGTCGATGGTGGCGGTGCGCACGGAACAGCTGTCCGTGCTGTCGCGCCACCTGATTCGCGTATCGGAGGAAGAAAAATCACGCCTCGCGCGCGAGCTGCACGACGAGATGGGGGCGAACCTGACCGCGATCGGACTGGATTTGTCGGCCGTCGGCGAGCGCCTGTGCGCGACCCATCCAGAACTGGCGGCGATGCTGGCGCGTGCGCGCAAGGCGCTGGTCGACACGGTCCAGCTCAAGCGCCGTATCATCGAAAACTTGCGCCCCAGCCTGCTCGACAACATGGGCCTGTCGGCCGCGCTGGAAAGCTATTGCGCCGATTACGCACGCGTGACCGGGCTCGAATGCGATGCGTTGATCGAGAGCGAGATCGACGCGGCCGGGCCGACCCAGGCTATCGCGCTGTTTCGTATTGCCCAGGAAGCGCTCAACAACGTGGCCAAGTATGCGCAGGCGCGCAACGTGATCGTCAACGTGGGGCGCGAGCCGAACGGCTGGTCGCTGGAAGTGACGGACGATGGCATCGGCATTGCGCCAGAGGCGCTGTCCAAGTCCAAATCGCATGGTTTGCTGGGAATGCGCGAACGCGCGTTGCTGCTCGGAGGAAGCCTGACGGTGGAGCGGGGCGTCAACGCCGTGGGAACCTGTGTGCGGGCCTTCATTCCGCGCATGGCGCCTGGCAGCGGGGGAAACATTCTGCCGTCAACACATTGGGGCTTGCACCAGCAGACCCCGGTTTGATTCCCGGCTTCGCAGCCGTCACCGTCAGCGACCATTAACCGACCATTAACGCGACACGTCCATGAGCAGGCGGTCGTACTCCGACTTGGCGACCTTGTAGCATTCACCGGCATATTCTTCCAGGCCGGCGCGGTCCAGCACCGTGATATTGCCTCGGCGATAATGGATCAGGCCCTCGTCCTGCAGCTTGCCGGCTGCGGCGGTGATGCTTTCGCGGCGTACGCCCAGCATGATCGAAATCAGTTCCTGAGTCACTTTCAGCTCATTGCCAAGCGAACGGTCGAGGCGGTCGAGCAGCCAGCGACACAGCTTTTGTTCGATGGAGCTGTGGCGGCCGCCGACCGCGTTCTGGGCCATCTGGGCGAACAGGGCATTGGTATAGCGCATCAGTACCTGGGGCAGGGCGCCACCGCGGTTGAATGCCTCGCGCAGGTACTGGCTCTTGAGGCGGTAGCCGTAACCCTCGCCCTGCACGACCGCACTGCACATGGCGCGTTCGCCCATGAACAGCGACACGCCGACGACGCCCTCGTGGCCCACCACGGCGATTTCGGTGGTGGCGCCGTCTTCCATTACGTACAGCAACGATATGATCGCGGTCGTTGGGAAAAACACGTATTCGAGTCTGCTGCCATACTCAAACAACTCCTTGCCGAAGGGCAGGGGAACCAGTTCGAGATGCCCGCACAGGATTTCCAGGTCTTGCTGGGGAAGCGCGGCGAGCAGTTCGTTCTGCTGGGTGCCGCTGTAACTGACAACTCGCCGGGACGCAACTTCCATGTCATTCGTCGCAGGCATCTGATTTCCTGCCTGCTTTTTTTGCGTAGCACCACCAAGTTGAGTGTTGTTCATTTGGTCCTCTTATCTCTGACATACATCACGGGCGATCCGTCGAGGCCCTCTTTGCTTACCTCATCGCGATGTATGTACATTAGAGCTAGGGTCCGGTGCCGAACATAAGATTAGCAGTCGCACT
>Ga0170475_128896749_pt1 | contig 11449 bp, 11 predicted proteins | sample Soicark_Litter_5_FD_111474 | JGI IMG/M metagenome (GOLD analysis project Ga0170475, IMG submission 111474) | Avena fatua rhizosphere microbial communities from Hopland, California, USA. Combined Assembly of 48 SPs | reverse complement strand
GGTCGTTACCAAGAGGGCAGCGTGTTTGAATTTTCTTCTATCGAGATCTATGGCATTATCGCTTTTGTTGTTGTACTTGCAACAATTGGAATGTCCAGTATTTTTCCTTCGCAGAAAGATACCCCAGAAAAATTTATGCCCTACGAATCTGGTATCAAAACAGAAACTCATCTTCTTCAGAAAAGGTTTCCTTTAAGGCACTATCTTGTCGGGCTTATGTTTTTGATTTTCGATGTCGAAGTCGTTTTCATGTATCCTTGGGCTGTTGTCGCCAAATCTATTGGCCCTTTTGCCTTCTTTGAAATGCTCACTTTTCTTGTAGTTTTATTAGTGGGATTTGCCTACGTCTGGCGCAAGGGGGGATTGCAATGGGAATGACAAAAAGAGAAAAAAAACCTTTCTTAGTAGCCCCACTTGAAGAATTAATCAAATGGGCAAGGGGTAATTCCCTCTGGCCAGCCCAATTTGGCTTGGCATGCTGCGCCATTGAAATGATGTCAACAGCGGCTGGCCGCTATGACATTTCACGTTTCGGCATGGAAGTCTTTAGAGCTTCCCCAAGACAAAGCGATGTCATGATTGTAGCAGGTAGGCTCAGCCAAAAGATGGCCCCAGTTCTAAAGATGGTATATGATCAGATGCTTGAGCCAAAATGGGTAATTGCCATGGGCGACTGCGCATCTTGCGGAGGGATTTATAACAACTACGCCATCATTCAAGGGGTTGATAAAATTGTTCCTGTAGATGTGTATATTTCTGGATGCCCACCGCGCCCAGAAGCTCTGATAGATGGACTTATTCTACTGCAGAAAAAAATTGCAGCGGGAGGCCCTATACGATGAATACACAAAATGCCACAAAAGAAGCAGTTGATAAGGGGTATGTTTCTGAAGTTGTCGAATTTCTTGATGAAACAACCCTTGTGTGCATCACAGAAAATGTCAAACATGCTTTAGAATTTCTAAAGAAGAATTTTGGCTTTAAAGTCCTTATGGATCTAACTGCTGTTGACTACCTTAAAAACGATTTAGATCCTAAAGTTTTCCCCGAAGGGGCAACAAAAGTTGTCTATCTGCTACACAACCCAAGCGACATGTCTCGCATTAGAGTCGTGACCTATGCCGATAGGGGAGGAAAGCTTTTTTCTGTCGTAGACTTATGGCCAGGGGCTAATTGGTATGAACGGGAAGTTTATGATCTTTATGGCATACATTTTCAAAATCATCCCAATTTAACACGGATATTAATGCCAGACGATTGGCAAGGACATCCTCTTAGGCGCGATTACTGCCTTACAGAAGAAAGTGTAGAATTTAAAAATGGTGTGTTCCCAAAAGTACCTTCGGAAATAATTCCTTATGTCAAAGACAAGCGATCTTATTAATACATCTTTGCGAGAAGATAAAGATATCATGGAGCTCCATTTAGGGCCACAGCACCCTTCTACTCATGGAGTTCTTTGTATCAAATTAAAGCTCGATGGGGAGCTTGTTTTAGATGCAGAGCCTGTCATCGGATACCTCCATACAGGTATTGAAAAAGAATGTGAGACTAGGACGTATCACCAAGTGTTTACTTTGGTTGACCGCTTGGACTATCTTTCTGGGCCTGCAGAAGAGCAAGGGTGGGCAGCTGCTGTAGAAAAGCTTATGGACATAAAAATTCCAGAGCGTGCAGAAGTGATTCGGCTGATTATGCTAGAGCTTGCAAGGCTTGGCAGTCACCTCCTTTGGCTTGGTACTAGTGCTCTAGAGCTAAATATGTCTTCCATATATATGTACTGCTTTGCAGAGCGAGAAAAGATACTCGATATTTTTGAAGGGGTATCTGGCGCTCGGATGTTTCCGACATATTGGCGAATAGGGGGGCTTTCTCGCGATCTCAATGACGAATTTATTCCTCAGACGAAAGACTTTTTGAAGAATTTTCCAAGTATTTGGAAAGATTTAAACAACCTCTTGACTCACAACTATGTATGGTGTGAGCGCCTGAAAGGTATTGGTGTCATCGATGAAAAGATGTGCTACGAATACATGTGCACAGGCCCTATTCTCAGGGGCGCTGGTGTGCCTTACGACATACGCAAGGCCTATCCATATTTAGGTTATGAAAATTATTCTTTTAATGTGCCAACACATCCCGATGGCGATGCTTATGCTCGCTATTTAGTGCGTCTTGAAGAAATGAATGAAAGCGTGTCTTTAATCTACCAAGCTCTTGATAAACTAAAGCCAGGACCCGTCATTGTTAACGACAGAAAAGTAACTATGCCACCGCGTGCAGAGCTCGCTGTAAGCATGGAAGCTGTTATCCATCAATTTAAATTTGTCAGCGAAGGAATAAGTCCAATTCCTGGCGAGGTTTATATTCCAGTAGAATCAGCTAGAGGAGAACTTGGCTACTACGTTGTAAGCAATGGAAGCAATAAACCTCATCGTGTACGTGTACGGTCTCCTTCGTTTGCTTCTGTACAGGTATTAAAAGAATGTATGCGTGGACTTTTGCTCTCAGATGTTGTTGTTGCTATTGCAAGTGTTGACCCTATTTTAGGAGATGTAGACCGCTAATGCTCAGTGAAGAAATTAAAAATACTATTTTAGATCTGCAAAAACGCTATCCTGTCAAGCGTTCAGCATTGATACCATCGCTTCATATAGCGCAACATGAGGTTGGCTATCTTCCAGAGGAGGTGCAAAAAGAAATCGCAGATCTTTTTGAGCTGCCAACGACAGAAGTTATGGCAATTGTTGCTTTTTATGACATGTTTCACGATAAACCAGTCGGCAAGCACCATATTCATGTGTGTAAAAATATTTCGTGCATGTTGAGGGGATGTGATTCTTTGCTTCAAAAGCTATGCCATAAGCTAGATATCGAGCCAGGTGGCACAACAAATGATGGCGAGTTCACAGTAATCCCTTCAGAGTGCCTTGGAGCATGTGATAGAGCTCCTATGTTTATCGTTGATGATGAAGTTGTTGGACCTATTAAAGAAGAAGATTTAGATGCTATTTTACAGCAGGCAAAAAAAGGACATGGCCATCCATCTCCAGTGAAAAGAGGTCAACATGGATGAAACAAGAATTTTACTTGCAAATGTTGACGATCCAAGCCAAATAAATATCGATACGGCAATATCTAAAGGGGCCTACAAAGCTATAGAAAAAGCTTTAGGGAAAATGCCCCCCCAAGAAGTGACCGATATCGTCACGAATTCAGGATTAAGAGGGCGAGGCGGCGCTGGCTTTGTCACAGGGAAAAAATGGGGCTTTCTTCCCAAAGATACAGAAATTCGCTACCTTGTTTGCAACTGCGACGAAAGCGAACCTGGAACTTTTAAAGATAGGCTTCTAGTTGAAAAAGATCCTCACCTGTTGATTGAAGGGATGATCTTAGCCTCTTACGCTATAAAATCGCGCCTTTCATTCATCTATTGCCGTGGAGAATATTTCCAAGCATTTACAATCCTTCAAAAAGCTATCGACGATGCTAAAGCAAAAGGTTTTTTGGGCGAAAATATTTTAGGATCTGGATACTCTTTAGATATTATCGTTCATCCCGGTGCTGGAGCCTATATTGCTGGTGAAGAAACTGCCCAGTTGAATTCTCTTGAGGGCTATAGGGCAACTCCACGACTGAAACCCCCATTTCCTGCCGTTGCTGGCCTTTATAGCAAACCGACGATTGTCAACAACGTAGAAACGCTTTGCAATGTAGTTTCAATTGTAAATAATGGGGCTGAATGGTTTCGAAGCCGGGGTACTGAAAAAAGTGCAGGAACAAAAATTTTTCAAGTTTCTGGCCACGTTCAACGTCCTGGATGTTTTGAGTTTCCTCTTGGAACTCCCCTTTCTATGATTTTGGAAGCTGCAGGTGGCATGTTGCCGGGTAGGTCTTTGAAAGCTTTCTATCCCGGGGGATCTTCATGCTCCCTGCTCACAAAAAAGCATATCGACATACCCATGGATTTTGAGTCTCTTGAACAAGCAAAAACAGCCCTTGGCACAGCCTCAATTATCGTTATGGACGACTCTACAGACATGGTTCAAGTTGCCCACCGCCTTATGCAATTTTATCAAAATGAATCTTGTGGCAAATGCACTCCGTGCCGAGAGGGCACGCGTTGGGTTGTTCAAATTCTTGAGCGTATAAAAAATCAAAAAGGCACAGTTCCAGACCTTAAAACTATAGAGCAAGTGTGTAAAAGTATGGCTGAAACTTCCTTTTGTCCGCTTGCAGTGGGTGCTGCACCCCCTATCCTAAGCGCTATGCGGGAATTTCCCGAAGAATTCCAAAAATATATCGATCAAAATCCAGCTCATGAGCGTTTACCGCCGATGCGCATAGCTTATCCATATATTGATCCTGTAAATTCATCCTTTTATGTTAGTGATCGCTATGACCGATGAAAAAAAAGACGTTGTCACACTGATAATAGATGGGCAGCAAATAACAGTTCCAAAGGGGACAACTGTTTACAATGCTGCAATGGAAATCAGAGCAAAAATACCTATTTTCTGCTATCAAGACCGTATGCCGCCATTTGGGGCTTGTAGAGTGTGTCTTGTGGAAGTTGAAAAAATGAATAAATTGCAGACCTCTTGCACTTTAGAAGCTACTGAAGGCATGGTTGTCCGTACGCAATCAGATAACGCTGTGGCAGGAAGAAAAGATATTCTTGAATTCCTTCTCATTAACCACCCGCTAGATTGCCCGATATGCGATAAAGGGGGAGAGTGTCCTCTGCAAGACAACACTTTTGATTATGGTCCTGGTATCAGTCGCTTTTTTGAAGAAAAAAGAAAATTCAAAAAACCTTTACCCCTTGGCCCTGTTCTTATGCTAGATAGAGAGCGGTGCATCGCTTGCGCTCGATGTACGCGTTTTGGCGAGCATGTCGCTGGGGATAGCGCCCTTGTTCTTCTAGAAAGGGGATATAGAACTGAAGTTGGCACTGCAAACGGTGGAAATGTAGAATCAAAATTTATTGGCAATACCATTATGATTTGCCCTGTGGGCGCATTGACAAGTCAAGCTTATCGCTTTAGAGCGCGCCCTTGGGATAATGATACGGTTTCTAGCACTTGCACTCTTTGCCCAGTTGGCTGTAGCCTCCGCCTTGATTGTCGCGATGGCGAAATTATGAGAACGCGTTCTTGTGAGCAAAAAGATGTTAATGACATATGGCTTTGTGATAAGGGGTGGTTTGGCTATGAATTTGCAGAGCATGAAAACCGATTGCAAACTCCTTTAATAAAGAAAAATGGCGAGCTCAAAGAAGCTAGCTGGGAAGAAGCTTTAAATGTGATCGCTAAACGTCTAGATTTAGCAAGGCAAAATGGACGCATAGCCGGGCTTGGGGGAAGTTCCTTAACGACAGAAGAAAATTTCCTCTTTCAAAAATTCATGCGAGATTGCCTTTCTGCAGATAGTATTGATTATAGGCTTGGGCAATCAATTATTCCTTCGAATGCCAACGGAATGGATTCTGGAATGGACATATCAATTGGTGAATGTGAAAAGCTTACAAACTTTTTACTATTGGGCATAGACATCACCGAAGAGTTTCCTGTGATTTGGCTGAGGCTAAAACAAGCGATGAATAATGGCGCTAAAGGAACTTTCTTTGGACATTTTACTCCAGAGATAGCTCCTTTGCTAGAAAATGCTGTTATACATAAGCCCGGAAAAGAATTAGACACACTCAAAGCCCACATTAAAGATATCGAAGAATCTTTGCGCGGAAGTAAGAGGTCTGCAATCTTTTTGGGGCGGCAGTATCTTTCAATGGAAAATAGGGCGCAAATTTTAGAGTTTATCAAAGCTTTAAAGGAAAAAAATCCTAATCTTTCGATCAACTTACTTGAGGGCTCTGAAAATAGCATGGGAGCCCATTTTGCGGGAATGCTCCCAGATATCGGCCCTGGGGGAACTCCTTTGAATGTCGGTGGCGATGATGCTATAGAGATCTTAGAAAAAGAATGGGATGTGCTTTATATTGCAGGGAATAATCCAGCTTCAAAACTTCCAAACCGCTTTAAAGAAACTCGAAAAAATGTGGGATTTATAGTTGTGCAAGATCTTTTCCGTACGCCAACAGCAGAACTTGCAGATGTTGTACTTCCTGTGCGCTCATTTATTGAAAAAGAGGGAAGCTTTATAAATATCGCAAGGAAAATACAGAAATTAAAGCCTGCAAATATACGTTTGCAAAATATTTATAGCGACGGAGAAATTTTTGTGCTTCTGGCTGAAAAGCTTGGAGCTTCATTAAAATTAGATCCTGGATTTTCAGAAGAGCTTAAACAGCCATACCTTTCTATTTCGCAGAATAAAAAAAGCGCAATCAGCCACTTGGTAGAGCCTTTGAAAGACTCAAGTTTAGCTGCAACTTTTGCTATAAGCCTTTTTGATAAAGGACAAAGGATGATGCACAACAAAGGGCTTTTACAGCTTGTTAAAGAGCCAAGAGTGCGCTTAAACAATTCAGAAGCTGCAAAAAGAGGATTGAAAAATCATCAAAAAGCTTATGTCACTGCAAATAATACTACTATAGAAACAACAGTTCTTATCGACAACGGCGTTGCAGATGGTACCCTTGTGCTTCCTTTGGGATTTGATGAAGCTCCTTTTTCAGAGCTAAATCCTCGACTCTTTAATGGTTTTGCTGTCGACATAGTTGGGAAGGAGTAAATTTCATGGAAAGCTTGTGGATGACGCTTATAAAAAGTCTTGTTTTGATAGGCTTGCTTATGAGCGCTGCTGGGTATATGACTTTTATAGAAAGAATTGTTCTTGCAAGGCTTCAACAGCGCTATGGTCCAAACCGTGTGGGACCTTTTGGGCTTTTACAGCCACTTGCAGATGGTATAAAGCTTTTAACGAAAGAAAATTTTCAACCGGCAAATGTCGATACTTTTACCTATTGGCTAGCCCCTTGCCTCTCAATGTTTATAGCCTTATTTGTTTTTGCTGTGATTCCCTTTGGGGATCCTATGCAAATTTTTGGATATACTGTAAACCCGTGGATTGCAAATATCAACGTAGGGCTTCTTTTTGTACTGGCTTTTTCTTCTCTTGCTGTTTATGGCGTTGTCTTAGCTGGATGGTCGTCAAATAATAGATACTCGCTGCTTGGCGGCCTTAGAAGCACAGCGCAAATGATTAGCTATGAAATTCCTATGGGCATTTCTCTTTTGAGTGTTGTTTTGATGACTGGAACGTTAAATCTCTATCAGATTGTAGACTATCAAAGAGACCATTGGCTCATATGGAGCAACCCAATTGCTTTTATTGTCTATATTATTACGGCATTGGCAGAAACAAATAGAGCTCCTTTTGACCTACCAGAGGCTGAACAGGAGCTAACTGGCGGGTACCATACGGAATATGGTGGAATGAAATTTGCCATGTTCTTCCTTGCTGAATATGTGAATATCTTAGCTGTTTCTTCAGTTGCGATAACGTTGTTTTTTGGAGGATGGCTTGGCCCTTATGACATACCTTTCCTTTGGTTTTTTGTTAAACTTGCACTCTTTGTTTTCTTCTTCATGTGGGTGCGAGCTACAATGGCAAGACTTCGCTATAATCAATTAATGGGCTTTGGGTGGAAAGTGTTGATTCCTGTTGCTACTTTGAATTTAATAATCACTGCGTATTTTACTTTGGTGTGAAATGAGAAAAACAGCCTACAGACTTCTTTCTGTCATCAATGGACTATTCATTGTGATGAAGTATGCTTTCAAAAAAAGACTGACAATTCGCTATCCAGAAGAAAGGCGTGTCCTTCCTAAACGCTCAAGAGGGCGCCACTATCTGACAAAATGGAAAGATGGAAAAGAAAGATGCGTTGGCTGTGAGCTTTGCGCTATTGTATGCCCTTCCCAGGCCATATATGTTAAAGCAGCCGATAATCCTTTAGAAGATCCAATTTCTCACGGGGAAAGATACTCTAAAGATTTTCAAATCAATATGCTCCGGTGCATTTTTTGCGGCTATTGCGAAGAAGCTTGTCCAACTGGCGCTATCATCTTAAGCAATGAATTTGAGCTTGCAAGTTTTACTCGCGAAGAGCTTATCTACACAAAAGACATGCTCACCGAAAAAAAGCCAGGAGATTCTGGAAGAGACCCAAATAGAGAAATATAATTCGAGGTAATGTTCATGACAGATTCTGGAACTTTTGGCCAGTGGATACTTTTATCTTTGGTTGCCCTGTCATCGTTTGGAGTGATTTTTTTTCGCAATCCAGTGCACGCTTGCTTATCCTTCCTTTTATCTTTAGTGTGCCTCGCAGGACTTTATTTACGCCTTGTAGCACCATTCATTGCTGCTATGCAAATTCTTGTCTATGCAGGCGCAATCCTTGTCATGTTTATGTTTGTCATTGTGCTTTTCCAAGACGCTTACCATAACATAGAAGAAACTCCTTCAGGAAGTTATGCTCCTCTTTTATATCCCACTGCCGCTGCTTTTTTTCTTACTATGATTGCCATGGGAAGGCATTTTTCTAGCATTTCGCTGGAAAAAAAATCCTTTACCAGAAAATTTTGGCACAGTAGAAAATATAGGAAAGGCTTTATATATAGATTTTTTCTTTCCTTTTGAGATCATTGTTGTCATTTTCTTAGTGGCAGTTGTCGGAGCCCTCTATATCGGCAAAAAGGAGATTGTGTGAACATTTTTATCATCGCTAGCATGCTGATGTTTGCTATTGGAATTACCGGAGTCCTTATCAAACGAAATGCTATTATTTTCTTTCTATCATTGGAAATGATGCTAAATAGCGCAAATCTACTTTTTGTTGGTTTTGCCCACCGCTGGGGCAATGAAATTGGACATATATGGGTTTTTTTTGTGCTCGTTGTCGCAGCTGCAGAGGCAGCTGTTGGCTTGGCGATTATTATCAATATGTTCAAGACTAAACAAGTTGTCGATGTCGACCAATATAATACGCTAAAAGGATAAAATGGATTACGCTATCTGCTTAGGAATGTTTTTGCCGTTGCTTGGCTTTATTTTTCTCTCTTTAGGAGGAAAATACTTAAGCCGACAACAGATCAGCCAAGTTGCTTGTGGAACTTTGTTTGTTTCTTTTCTTTGCTTTTTAGGGCTTTTGATGCAGCATGTTTTTCTAGGTAAAGAAAGCACAAGCTTGATTTTATTTCAGTGGATTCATGTGGCTGGCGTAGAAGCAAATGCAAAACTTACCCTCGATGCTCTGTCTTTAATGATGTGTTTGATTGTCACAGGAGTCAGCTTTTTAATTCATGTCTATTCCATCGGCTATATGGATCATGAAGATGACTATTATCGATATTTTGCATGTTTAAATTTCTTTGTCTTTGCAATGCTTTTGCTTGTTCTTGCTGGCGATGCACTTTTGCTTTTTGCTGGTTGGGAAGCTGTAGGCCTTGCTTCTTACCTCCTTATTGGCTTTTGGTATTCTCATCCACCAGCAGCAGCTGCTGCTACTAAAGCTTTTGTTGTCAATAGAATTGGAGATTTTGGCTTTCTTTTGGCCCTGCTTTTGACATTTTACCTTTTTGGCACAAGCGATTTGACTGCAATTTTTGACAACGCAAGTGCTCAATATCCTATTGGCTCTATGTGGATGACTGCATTGACAGCTTTATTTTTTGTTGGAGCTATCGGCAAATCAGCACAAATTCCTCTGCATGTTTGGCTGCCAGACGCTATGGAAGGCCCAACACCAGTGTCTGCTCTTATTCATGCTGCCACTATGGTTACTGCCGGAGTGTACCTTGTTGTGCGCATGAACCCATTATTTACTTTAGCTCCAGAGACTCTCCAAGTGATTGGCGCAATTGGTGGGACGACATCGCTTTTTGCAGCTTTTTGTGCTGTTGGGCAAACAGATCTTAAAAAAGTCCTTGCTTACTCAACAGTAAGTCAGCTTGGCTTGATGTTTTTAGCGTGCGGTGTTGGAGCATTCTATGCTGCGATGTTTCACCTGATGACACATGCTTTTATGAAAGCTTTGCTTTTCTTGTCGGCAGGAAATGTCATCCATATGATCGGTGGAAAAACGGAAATGAACGACATGGGAGGGCTTGGAAAAGTCTTTACCAAGACTAACATTTTTTTCCTAATCGGCGTTTTAGCTATGTCTGGAATTCCTCCTCTTGCTGCCTTTTTTAGTAAAGATCTCATTGTTGAGCAAGAATATCAAACTGGCCATTATGTTTTGTTTTATGTTGCTATGCTAGCTTCACTATTGACTGGATTCTACCTTACAAGGGCCTATTGCTTGACATTTCTTGGGAAACTTAAAGTTGACTCTTCTACGCCAAAAACTTTTCATGAAGCTCCGAATGTGATGCTTATTCCAGTTGGAATCCTTGCCTTTTTTTCTGTGATTGGGGGATTTATAGGGGCTAAACCTTTGCTCATGAGCTTCCTTGAAAAAGTAGGTGTTACTTTAGCTGTAGAGCCTCATGAGCCAACATTTCTGTTTTCTTTTGAGACATGGATGTCAATTGGTATCGCTCTTTTAGGCGTGGGAGCTAGCTTTTTAGTCTATACTCAGTATAAAGGGCTATTGCCAGAAAAGCCTTTTAAAGTGTTAAAGCAAGCTTTTTATATCGACCAAATCTATGATTTCCTAATTGTTAAGCCCTATCAACAGCTTTCGATTTTTGTGGCTAATTTTATTGAGCCTACAGTTTTTGGAGGAACAATTCGAGGGGTTGCGAAAACAACAAACTATGCCGCTGGAACTTTACAACTTTTACAAAGTGGTCAAATTCGTTCCTATGCAGCTTGGCTTGCTGCCGGAGCCCTTTTTATGATTCTTTTTTTCGCTCTGCAAATGTAGTTTTTGTTCAGGTAAAGTTTTTAAGAAATGCAGGGGAATAGAAAATTTATGTCAGAGCAAAAAAGGCTATTTCTTGGCTTTGAAATAAAAGCCCCATGGCCACTTAATTTGCCACAAGGGAGACTGATAGCAGAAGAACAAAGGCACTTAACTCTTGCTTTTTTAGGAGATTGCAATTGCGATGTGCTTTTAGGCGCTTTAAAAGATATTCCAATTCCTCCCTTTCAAGTTGGACCTTGCGGGCAATTTGATAAAGTCCTTTTTCTTCCAAGTAAAGAAAAGAGTAATGTGTGCGCTTGGCATGCTCATTTTTTTGAAAAAGCTAATGAGATAAAAAGCTATCAAAAAAAGCTTGTTTCTTGGCTTGAATCTCTTGGCTATTCTCACCCGAGTTTTAAAAGAGATTGGCTTGCCCACACAACGCTTTGCCGCAAGCCTTTTGATCATGAGCTGTGGGAAAAATCTTTTTTGCAGCTGCCATTTTTTATAAAAGCTCTTAATCTCTATGAAAGCAAAGGAAATTTGCAATACGAGCTTCTTTCAAGTTTTTCATTCAAGCTTCCATTTGTTGAAATGGAGCATACTGCAGATATTGCTTTTTTAGTGTGTGCT
>Ga0170475_105905216_pt1 | contig 11449 bp, 9 predicted proteins | sample Soicark_Litter_5_FD_111474 | JGI IMG/M metagenome (GOLD analysis project Ga0170475, IMG submission 111474) | Avena fatua rhizosphere microbial communities from Hopland, California, USA. Combined Assembly of 48 SPs | reverse complement strand
TTCCACTGGCGGCTGGTGGCGATCGAGAGGGTGGCGACCCGCGAGCCGTTTGCCGTGCTGCGGACTTCCGGATCAGCGCCGAGGTTCCCGATCAAAATGGCCTTGTTCAGACTGCGACTCACAGACACCTCCAAGGTTCAGCAGTAAAGTCTACGAGACTGGGCGAGCGGATAATATAGGCTCCGGCGTAGCTGCTTCAACCAAACCCGTGCCGGGGCCAGTGTTTTCACGCGTGTTGTTCCAGCGGCAGCCACAGCACCAACGCGTCTTCCTTGGGATTGCGATAATAAGCGGCGCGCTGGCCCACCGGGCGAAATCCCGAGCTCAGGTACAGCGCCTGGGCCGACTGATTGGACTCGCGGACCTCGAGGTACACCTCCTCGACTCGACGCCGCCGGAGAAAGCCCAGGGCCGACCTGAGCAGCGCGCGAGCAACGCCCCGGCGGCGGAAATCTGGTGCGACCGCCAAATTCAGAACCTCACCGGTGCCCGCCACTTCGCGGCCGATCAGGTATCCGGCAATTCCGCGTGGCGCGTGGGCCACGAGCCCGAATGTCCAGGGAGACTCCAGTGCCTCCCGGAAGCTCGCCTCACTCCAGGGATCACTGAAACAACGGCGCTCGATCGAGACGAGCGGCGCCGCATCAGCCGGGACGGCCGACCGAATCCGGTAAGGGTCGTCCATGAGCCATTTCCCAACGCGCCTGCGCCTCGGCGGGCCGGCCGTAGGTGGGCTCCCATTGCCAGATGGCAGGGATTTCCCGCGCACCGCCAGGCCGCCCCACCAGATCGAGAAGGCGAGCAGCGTGCGGAGCCCCCTCGGGTGGCCCGACAACCGGCTTCCCCGCCCACTCCTCCAGCATGCCCAGCACCGACGGGGCAGCCTCCCCAACCACAATGTCCGGCTGAAAGCCGAGCGCCACAATATCCTCCGGCCGCCGGACCGACGGCACCAACTCGGTGCGGATGCCGTTCCCAGCGAACCGGTAGGCACCGGCGTACACCTCGCCGCGCAGCGCGTTGGACACAGCGAGAACGAGGTCACCGGGGTTTCCGACTTGGGCGGCACGCACCAGCAGTGATGGCGCCGTCCAGAGCGGAAGCAGTCGAGCATGCGCCAGGGCCTTGGCCACCGAAGCTCCGACGCGAAGGCCGGTGAAGCTGCCCGGCCCGTCGCTCAGGACGATGCCCCGGACGCCGTCGAGCTTCGCGCCGGAGCGGGCCAGCAGGGTTTGTAACATCGGCAGCAATGCGGCCGCATGCCGTCGGGCCCCCAGCAGATTTTCTTCCATCGCGCGGTGCCCGGCGCCCGGCTCACCCACGGCCACCGAAGCCCAATCGCTCGCGGTATCCAGAGCCAGCCACATCAGAGGGTCTCCAAGCTGCGCAGCTCCCGCTGCGGCAGGTGCGAGAGCCGGAATCGTCGGGTGGGCGCCGGCATCCATTCACCCGCTCGCTCCGGCCACTCCACCAGCACCGCGTCTCCTTCGGCCAGCAGTCCCTCCCAATCGAGATCGGCGGCCTCCTCCGGAGAGCGGAGCCTGAAGCAGTCCAGGTGAAACACCGGGCCGCGGGTACCCTGGTATCGATGCACCAGCGCGTACGTCGGGCTGGTGGCAGGCCGGGTGACGCCCAGGCCGCGGGCAATCGCCTTGATGAAGGTGGTCTTCCCTGCTCCCAGATCGCCTTCTAAGCTGACCAGCTCGCCGGGGGCCAGTCGAAGCCCGACCGCTTCTCCCTCCGCTTCCAGCTCTGTTTGATTCAGGGCTCTGGTCACGCCTGCCGCCGCAGCTTTGGGGATGCCCGCCGGACCTCGGGCGCACCCACGGCCTTGAGGTCGTTCAACTGGTCACGAAGCATGGCCGCCAGCTCGAACTCGAGATTGGCGGCTGCCTCACGCATCTGGCGCTCCAGCGAGGTTATGGCGGCGGCGCGTTTGGCAGGATCGTGAAGATCGATCCGCTCCGGCACTGCATGCTTGGGGTCAGGCCGCTCGGTACGAGCGTCCGCCACGTGGGTAGAGAGCCGCACCTGCTCCATGCTCTTGACGATCGACACCGGAGTGATCCCGTGCTCCTGGTTGTAGGCCCGCTGAATTGCCCGCCGCCGATCCATCTCCTCCAGGGCCCGCTGCATCGAGCCGGTGATGCGGTCGGCGTAGAGCACGGCCCGACCATTGATGTGCCGCGCTGCCCGGCCGATGGTCTGCACCAGGGAACGGTCGGAGCGCAGAAAGCCTTCCTGGTCGGCGTCGAGAATGGCCACCAGCGAAACCTCCGGGAGATCGAGCCCCTCGCGCAGCAGGTTGATGCCGACGAGTACGTCGAAATCGCCCAGCCGAAGACCGCGAAGGATTTCCATCCGTTCGATCGCATCGATGTCCGAATGGAGATAGCGCACCCGAACGCCGGCCTGCTGCAGATAGTCGGTTAGGTCTTCTGACATACGCTTGGTCAAGGTGGTAACCAGCACCCGTTCGGCCCGGCTTTCCCGCAACCGAATCTCGGCCAGCAAATCGTCCACCTGCCCTCTGACGGGCCGCACATCGACCTCGGGATCGAGCAGGCCGGTGGGTCGGATGATCTGCTCCACCACGGCGCCCTGAGACAATTGGAGCTCGTACTCTCCCGGGGTTGCGGAGAGATTGATCATCTGTGGCGCCAGGGCCATGAACTCTTCGAACTGGAGGGGCCGGTTGTCCAGCGCAGAGGGCAGCCGGAATCCGTATTCCACCAGGGTGAGCTTCCGGGCGCGGTCGCCGTTGTACATGCCGCCGATCTGCGGCAGACTCACGTGCGACTCGTCGACCACCACGAGAAAGTCAGGCGGGAAGTAGTCGATGAGACAGGCCGGCCGCTCGCCCTCGCGGCGGCCCGTCAGATGACGCGAGTAGTTCTCGATCCCCGCGCAGGTGCCCACTTCCAACAGCATCTCGATATCGAAGGATGTGCGCGACTCCAGGCGCTGCGCCTCGAGCAGCTTACCCGCGCCCTTTAGTTCGGCCAGCCGGACCGCCAGCTCCTCCCGAATGACCTTGACTGCGCGCTCGATGGTGGGGCGCTGAGTGACGAAGTGCTTGGCCGGATATATGGCGCACTGATTCAACTGGACGATGGTCTCACCGGTGAGCGGGTTGATCTTGCTGATCCGCTCCACCTCGTCCCCCCACAGCTCGATCCGGATGGCCTGCTCCGCGTACGCCGGGAAAATTTCGATCGAGTCGCCCCGCACCCGGAAGGTTCCCTGCTCGAATGTCACGTCGTTGCGGCCGTACTGGATCCGCACCAACTCGGCCAGGATGGCGTCCCGGCCGCGGTGTTCTCCCTGCCGTACGGTGACCATCAGCTTCCGATACTCGGCCGGATCGCCCAACCCGTAGATGGCACTGACGGTGGCCACGATGACCACGTCTTCCCGTTCCATGAGACTAGAGGTGGCCCGGAGCCGAAGACTCTCGATGTCCTGATTGATCGACGCGTCCTTTTCGATGTACACGTCGGTGGACGGAACGTACGCTTCGGGCTGGTAGTAGTCGTAGTAGGAGACGAAGTACTCCACCGCGTTCCGGGGCAGGAACTGGCGCAGCTCACCGTAGAGCTGGGCGGCGAGGGTCTTGTTGTGGGAGAGGACCAGGGTCGGCTTGCCGTAGTTGGCAATGGTGTGCGCCAGCGTCATGGTCTTGCCCGACCCGGTGACACCCAGCAGGGTCTGGTACTTGTCTCCTCGGCGGAGACCCTCGGTCAGCTCGCGTATGGCCTTGGGCTGGTCGCCGGCGGGCTCGAACGGTGCGACCACCTCGAAACGGGGACTGCTCATCAGGGAAATATATACTGCCGGGGTTTCTTCGGGGAGTATTACACCTGCGCCATTGTCAGCAGCCGGTTCCACTGCGGCTCAGGCACCGGAATTACCGAAAGCCGGGGTTGCCGAACGAGGGCGAGATCGGCGAAGGCGGGATCGGCCTTAATCCGTGCGAGCGACACCGCGGCAGGCAGCCGGCGTCCGGCCTCGATCTCAACTACTGTCAGCTTACCCTCCGGGTGCTTTGGGTCGGGAAAGGGCGCGCTGACTACCCGGGCCAGACCCACGATCTCCTTCGTCTTGCCCGAGTGGTAGATCATGAGAGAATCCCCCGGGGCCATGCTTCGAATGTGCCGCAAAGCCACCGGGTTGCTCACCCCGTCCCAGACCGCCCGGCCTTCCCGCTCGAGCTGCTCGAAAGGATAGGTGTCGGAGTCGGTCTTCAGGATCCAGCGGTTCAAGCGGGAGGAGCCTCGCGCCGCTCGATCTCGGTGACACCTTTGACCTTCCTCACTGCCTTCATGACCTTGCCCAGATGGGGGAGGTTGTCGACCTCGACGAAGATGGTGCCGAACACGGAGCCATCCCGGGTATGGAGGTCGGCACCCCGGATGTTGGTGCCGGTCTGGCTGATGGCTTCCATGATATCGGCGTACAGACCGCGCCGGTCTTCTCCGGTCACGGCCAGCCGCACGGCGAAAGCCTCACCGGCAGTCTCCTGCCAGTCGATGTCCACCCGGCGCTCATCGGCGGCGAGGGTAAGCAGGTTGGGACAGTCGGAGCGGTGAATGGAGATGCCCCGTCCCTGGGTAACGTATCCCACCACGGAATCGCCGGGTACCGGCTGGCAGCACTGGGCGTAGCGCACCATCAGCCCGTCGACGCCCTGGATCTTGATCCCTCTCCCCAGCCGAATCCGGTCGATGACCCGACCGAACACGGTGGGCTTGGGCTCCTGCATCTCGTCGGTGGGCACGTCCGGATACAGCGCCCGGATGACCTGGCCGATGGGCACATCCCCCCGGCCCACGGCAATCTCGAGCCCCTGCCCGTCTGCCAGCGACAGCGTGTGAGCCGCCCGGGCCAGACGCTCGCCGTCCGGAGCATCGAGCCGCCGCCGCCGGACCTCACGGGCCAGGATTTCGCGTCCCAGCGCCAGGCTGACCGTCTCCTCCTCGTGATTGACCCACTGCTTGATCTTGTGCCGGGCTCGCGCGGTGCGGACATGGCTCAACCAGTCGCGGCTCGGCTTAGCGCTGGCGCTGGTCAGGATCTCGACCGTGTCTCCGCTCTTGAGCTCCCGGTGAAGCGGCGCGATCCGGCCGTTGACCTTGGCGCCCTGGCACTTGAGGCCGACCTCGGTATGGACGTGGAAGGCGAAGTCGATTGGCGTGGAGCCCTTGGGCAGCCGCTTCACGTCCCCCTGGGGCGTAAAGATGAAGATCTCGTCCTGGTAGAGGTCGATCTTGAGGAACTCGAGGAACTCCTCCGGGCTGTGGGTATCCTGCTGCAATTCGAGCAGCTGGCGGAACCAGCCCAGATGCTGATCCAGTTCGTCCCGGCTGCCGTCCCGCTTGTAAACCCAGTGCGCCGCGATACCGTACTCCGCCGTGCGGTGCATGTCATGGGTGCGGATCTGTACCTCGAAGAGCTGGCCCCCGGGACCGAAGATGGTGGTATGCAGCGACTGATACGCATTGGATTTGGGGCTGGCGATGTAATCTTTGATTCGCTCCTGGATGGGTGTCCAGGTGTGATGGATGATGCCGAGTACGTGATAGCAATCGGGCACCGTCCGCACGATGACCCTGACGGCCATGAGATCGTAGATCTCATCGAACGCCTTTGCCCGTTTCTTCATTTTCTGAAAGATGGACCACAAATGCTTGGGCCGGCCGGTCACCTCGAACCACTCGATGCCCGCCTTCCTCATCTCGTAGTCGAGCGGGGTCTTGAGCTTGAGGATGGTCTGCTCCCGCGCCGCCCGCTTGGCCGCCACTTGCATGGCCAGCTCACGGTAGTCTTCCGGCTCTAGGAACTTGAACGCCAGGTCTTCCAGCTCCGCCTTGATACCTGCCATACCGAACCGGTGAGCCAGCGGCGCGTAGATCTCTCGGGTTTCCAGGGCAATCCGGGTACGCCGCTCGGGGGGCAGATGTTCCAGCGTCCGCATGTTGTGCAGCCGATCGCCCAGCTTGATGATGATGACCCGGGCATCCTTGGCAATCGACAGCAGGAGCTTGCGGTAGTTCTCCACCTGTTCTTCGGCGGAGGAGTGGAAGGTCAGGCTGGAGATCTTGGTCAGACCATCGACAATACCGGCTACCTCCGGGCCGAACTCCCGGGCAATATCCTCGGTTCTGACATCCGAGTCTTCAACTACATCGTGCAGCAGCGCGGCCGCGATGGTGGTGCTGTCCAGCAGCTGCTCCGCCAGAATCAGGGCGACAGCGATGCTGTGGGAGACAAAGTCTTCCCCCGACATCCGCTTCTGCCCCCGATGCGCGGTGGCACTGAAGCGTAGCGCCCGCTCGACCAGCTCCAGGTCGAGCCGGTCGGCGCGCTTCTCCAGGACGGCTCGAAGATCAGGAGCCAAATCGGGAAGTGTCCCGGTCACAGCAGCCCGGCAGTTGCGAAGCTCACGAATCGGTCTCCCGCAATGATTACATGATCGTACACCGGCACATCCAGCAGGCGTCCCGCAGAACAAAGCTGTTTCGTGGCGGCCCGATCCTCCGCCGAGGGGGTGGGGTCGCCACTGGGATGGTTGTGGACAACAATGATTCCGGCTGCAGCCTCGGCAATGGCGGCTCGGAACACTTCACGCGGGTGCACCAGCGAGCTGTTGAGCAGCCCTCGCGTGATCAACACCTCCCGGAGCACCTGGCTCTGGCTGTCCAGTGCCAGCAGATGGAACTCTTCGACTTGCAGGTCTCTCAGCCGGGGACCAAACAGACGAAGCACGTCCTCCGGTTCCCGGATTCGCTGCACCCGCGGCCGCTGTTCCCGGGCGGCACGTGACCCCAGCTCGAAGGCTGCAACTAAACGCGCCGCCTTGGTTAAACCGATCCCGGGCGACTGAAGCAGCTCTGCACTGGGTCTCTGGGCGAGCCGGCGAAGTGAGCCGTCGCTGACGTCGAGCAGCTGTCGGGCCAGCTCCAGAACGTCCTGGCCACGTGCTCCCGTACCTAACAGGATGGCAAGAAGTTCGGCGGTCGTCAACGCGGCCGGGCCGAGGGACCACAGCCGTTCCCTCGGCCGATCAGCCTCGGGGATGATGGAAACCGGCAGGACCATCCCCTCAGGATAGGCCCTGCCTGGTTTGTTATGGTGTCATTATCCTGCGGAGACAGCAGAACTTACGCGCGGCTAACGTCCGGCTCCGTGACACTTCTTGTACTTCCGTCCGGAGCCGCAGGGACAGGGATCGTTGCGACCGACCTCCGGAACAGCGGCTGCGGTTGCACCACCGATCGTTCCCGCCGAGCTGCTGAGAGCGGGAGCCGGCATCCGGGGCGCCGGACTTGGGGGGGGCGGAGCGACTCGACGAGCCGGGCCGCTGAATAACTCGTCAGCTCCGACCGGCTCAGGCGCGGGAGCCGGCGGCATTCTCCGGGCCTGGGGCTCCGGGCGCGGCGGTTCGGCACTCACCTGGATCTTGAGGAACCGCTCCGTAAACGTGGAGTGAATGTCATGCATGAGGTCCTCGAACATCTCGAAGGCCTCGCGCTTGTACTCCACCAGCGGGTCCTTTTGACCCCAGGCCCGGTACTGAATGGCGTTGCGGAGCTGATCCAGATCGTAAAGGTGATCCTTCCACCGCTCATCCAGAACCGAGAGCATAACCTGGGAGAGAACCTGAGCATCGACCTCCGGGATTCCAATGCTCTTCCCGAAGTCCGCCAGATACTCGACTTTCCGGCGAAATGCCTCTTCACCTTCCTGCTTCACCAAGGTCACCAGCTCTTCGATGTCCGGGGCGGCGGCCGGATCGGTGACGGCGTCAACACTGACCAGGTACTGGAGCGCCAGGGCCTCTTTGAGTCCGCCGCGATCGTACTCCTCCGGGCGCGCCGCCCCGGAGAGGAACTGGGTTACTGCGCGCTCCAGCGCTCCCTCGATCATCCGGCGGGCCTCGGCCTTGAGCTCCTCGCCCCTTTCCAACGCGAAGAGCCGCAGCGAGTAGATCACCTCGCGCTGCTGATTCATCACATCGTCGTACTCCAACAGCCGCTTCCGCTGCTGGAAGTTCTGGAGCTCGACCCGCTTCTGGGCCTGCTCGATGGCGCGGGTGACCAGGCCGCCGGTTATGACCTCTCCCTCTTCCGCTCCGCTGCGGTCCATCCACCGCGCGATGCGATCGGAGCCGAACAGGCGCATCAGGTCGTCTTCCAGCGAGAGGAAGAAGATCGATTGGCCCGGATCGCCTTGGCGCCCGGAGCGCCCGCGCAGCTGCCGGTCGATTCGCCGAGACTCGTGCCGTTCGGTGCCGATGATCTGTAGTCCGGCCTCGGGCTGACCCAGGTCGAGGTCCTTGCCCAGCTTAATGTCGGTGCCGCGGCCAGCCATGTTGGTGGCGATGGTAATGGCGGCCTTCTGCCCTGCCCCGGCGACGATCTCCGCCTCTCGCTGGTGATACTTGGCGTTGAGTACCTCGTGTTTGAGGCCCCGGCGCTTGAGCTGGCGGGAGAGCGTCTCGGACACATCCACGTTGACCGTGCCGATCAGGATAGGCCAGCCGAGGCCGTGCAGCCGCTCCACCTCGTCCATGATGGCGTTGTGCTTTTCCTTGCGGGTCTTGTAAATGCGGTCCGGCTGGTCGAGGCGCTTGATCGGGCGGTGCGTGGGGATAACGCTGACGTCGAGCCCGTAGATGGAGTAGAACTCGGTTTCCTCGGTTTCTGCGGTTCCAGTCATTCCCGCCAGCTTGTCGTACATCCGGAAGTAGTTCTGGATGGTGATCGTGGCGAAGGTCTGAGTTTCGCCCTTGACCTGCACGCCTTCTTTGGCCTCGACCGCCTGGTGAAGCCCGTCGGCCCAGCGCCGGCCGGTCATCACCCGACCGGTGAACTCGTCCACGATCATCACCTGACCGTCCTGCACCAGGTAATCCACTTCCTTCTCGTAGAGGACGTGGGCCTGGAGCAGTTTGTGGATGATGTGCAGCTTTTCGCTCTTGATCGCGTATTCCGATTCGACCTGGCGGCGACGTTCGATCCGATCATGCGGCGAGAGGTCCGGATCCCGGTCGATCCGGTGGACCTCCTCGGAGATATCCGGCACCAGGAAGAGGCCTGGCTCGTTGGGCGACATTGCCTCGGCGCCCCGGTCGGTGAGGTGCACCGAGTGGCCCTTCTCGTCGAGGACGAAGTAGAGCGTCTCCTCCAAATCGCGCATCCGCTGCTGCTTCATCGGCAGCTTGCGGTCGCCAATGGCGTCCAGCTCCATCCGCTGGACCATCTGCTTGATCCCGGTCTCGTTCACCATCTTGAGGAGCCGCTTGTTCTTGGGCATACCCAGTTGCGCCTGGTAGAGCTTCAGGGCCGCATCGTTGCGGGTCTTGGGCTCTTCCAACAGCCGTTCGGCCTCAGCCAGCAGGGTGTTGACCACCCCGGTCTGCTTCCGCACCATCTCCGCCACCTGGCGGCTGAACTGGGCATACTTCTCATCGGTTTCGTTTCCAACTGGGCCGGAGATGATCAGCGGTGTGCGCGCCTCGTCGATGAGAATCGAGTCCACTTCATCGATGATGGCATAGGCGTGTTCCCGCTGGACCCGTTGATCCAGGGAGAACACCATGTTGTCCCGCAGATAATCGAACCCGAACTCGTTGTTAGTGCCGTAGGTGATATCGGCCAGATACGCAGCGCGACGCTCCTGCGTCGACGGCTCCGTATCATCCAGGCAGCCCACCGTCAGACCCAAATACTTGAATACGTGCCCCATCCACTGGGAGTCGCGACGGGCGAGATAATTGTTCACGGTGACCAGGTGGGCACCCTTACCGGCCAGGGCATTTAGATACAGGGGCAGGGTCGCCACCAGGGTCTTTCCTTCTCCGGTAGCCATCTCGGCGATCTTGCCCTGGTGCAGCACGACCCCACCGATCAGTTGCACGTCATATGGCACCATGTCCCAGACGAGCTCGTGGCCCGTCACCTGCACGGGAGTGCCCAGGAGCCGCCGGCAAGCCTCTCGAACTGTGGCGAAGGCCTCGGGCAGAATCTCATCGAGTCCGGCCGCAAGCTCCTTCTTGTACTGCCGCTCCAACTCGTGGAACCGGCTCTCGAGCCGGTCGCGCTCGACCGGATCAGCACACCCGTGCTTGGCCTCCTTCACTTCATCCAGCTCGGCCTTGAGCACGCGGGTGCGCTCGGTCAGCCGCTCCCGGAAGCGGGTGGTTTGCGCTTGAAGCTCGGCGTCGCTGAGCTGCTTGAGCCGTTCTTCCTGGGTGTGGATGAGGTCCACAATCGGCTGGATGCGCTTGCGCTCGCGGTCGAATCGCGAACCGAAGACCGCAGTCATGAGAGGCTTGATCATTCTGGGTCCAAATATAACCGGTGTCGAGCGATGTACTCCGCGACCGCTTCGGGTACCCAGTACCGGATCGACTGCTTCTGGCGCACCCGGCGGCGGATCCCGGTGGCAGAGATCTCCACCGCCGGAACTTCGATAACTTGGGCAATCATTGGCGTCACCGGGATCGGCGTTCCGGGGCGGGCAAAAACCACTACCCGAGCCAGCTCGGGGATGCGTTCGGACCGATGCCAGGAAGGCAAATCGGCAGCAGCGTCGGCCCCCAGCAGAAGCACCAGCGGTGATCGGGGGTCGCGCCGGGCAAAGCTCTCGAGGGTGTCTACCGTGTAGGATGGAGCTGGGCGGTCGAGCTCGGTGCGGTCCAACTCAAAACCCGGCGAGCCGGCGAGGGCAAGCGAGAGCATAGCTGCCCGATGCTCAGGAGCGCTGCGGTGACGTCCCCGCTTGAAGGGCTGTTCCCGAGCCGGCACGAAACGCAGAGTGTCGAGTCCGAGCTCCTCGGATGCCACCTGGCCCACGATCAGGTGACCATGGTGCACCGGGTCGAAGGACCCGCCGAAAACACCGATCATCGGCCTTCACGCACCGGCGGGATTGCCGGGGCAGACTAGTCCGGCTTTGGGTGCGTGGGGATGGAATCGGTGGATATATCCACAGGTCTCCTGCAAGTCCTCCCCGTAGCCCAACGCCCGATAGGCTTGCACCAGCCGCACCAGCGCTTGGAACTACCGTGGTCTTAGGATAGGTGGCGACCAGGTCCTTCAGATAGAGAATGGCCGAGTCGTACGCCTTCAGTCGGAAATAGTACATCGCTGCTTTGAAGGCCTTCGTTGCAAAGCGCTCGTTGACCTCATCGATCCGCAGCTGGGCTCGCTTGGCGGCACTGCTGCCGGGATAGCGATTCAACAGCTCCTGGTAGGTCGAGAGCGCGGTTTGGCCGTAGGTCGGGTCCAGCTCCGGCCGCCGCCAGAGATCGGCATAGACGTCGCCCAGCCGCAGCAGTGCCTCCGGCGCAATAGGATCGTTCGGGGTTTCATCCGAGGCCCTGCGGAACTCCCGAGCCGCTTCGAGTTGGCGTTTCTGGGCAAAATGAGCCTCCCCCAGAAAGAAG
>Ga0170475_102273678_pt1 | contig 11449 bp, 1 predicted proteins | sample Soicark_Litter_5_FD_111474 | JGI IMG/M metagenome (GOLD analysis project Ga0170475, IMG submission 111474) | Avena fatua rhizosphere microbial communities from Hopland, California, USA. Combined Assembly of 48 SPs | reverse complement strand
TGTAACGGCCCAGCTTGGTGTCCATGTTGTTGGTTTTCGTGTTAACAGCCCTCCTCTCTTTGGGGTGGTCTGACTTCACCTTAACTGGGGAAATCCAAATATTTACTACCTCCGACACTGGTTTTAATGTCGGAGACAATACCGACAATGGCTACACCTTTACTGCACTGGATTTCTACGGTCGCCCGACTGCAACAAGTGGCCCTACTGGGTTTACCAATTTCTGGAGGAGCAGTTCCGCGTCGCAAGTTTATCCCTATTCTTTGAACTTCGTTGGCTCCTCAAGCCCGTTTTCCTTTACTCGAAATCCGTTTCGTCCTGATGCAACGGCCTCTAATGGTACAGGCCCTGCAAGGCCCCCTTATACCGGGGCTTCCTGGAGTCCGTTTACTTTGCGAGTTCGGGGATTTGCTTCTGGAGCTGGATCTTTTTCTGTTTCGTCAACAGGCGATTTCGCGATGTATGGCAATGGCGTCCTTCTGTGTGCTCAACCTGGTATCCAAAGTGGTCGAGGAACCGCGTCATGCACCGTCACAGCGGGTTCCCAAATTGATATTTTCTTTGCTCATCGAGCTCCGTCGGTGACTCCGAAGCTTTCGATTCAGCTGCCCCAAACATCCCAAGCATCTTCAACTGGTTGCTCGGTAGCAACTCAGCAAATGCGGATGAATGGCATTTACCCCTTTTCCCTTAATACCTTGAGCACTGCCGGAGGTGTTTCTATCGCTGGATCATCCACTGCCCCAATCTTGACTATCTCCACACCACCTCTCTTGTCGGAATATGCGTGGTCTAAGACGTTAATCAGACCAAACAACGGGTTTCAAACCTCCTTCATCTTTACATTAACGAACACCGGAGGCTTCAACGCAGAAGGGTTTGCTTTCGTCATCCAGGGTTACAGTCCCTCAGCTTCCGGAGATGCTGGCCATAACTTGGGTTACAACTTCCCTTATAGTCTCGCCGTTGAATTTGACACAAGTTTTGATGCTACATTTGACACGATTGCATCAGGCGGTCAACATATTGATGTGCACACAGCGTACTCTGCAAAGAACAGTGCCTCTTCAGGCTCTTTGCAAAGCCTTGGAACAACGCCGAAATCTTTTAACTTCTCCACTGGGCAGGCCTACGAAGTTTCCATTGAATACACTCCTGGATCACCAAACGGCGCACTTGACGTTTATGTTTCCGCTGCTACTTCATTACTCTCGTCTGGCTCGTCTTGGACAAACAGAGTAGGAAGCAACAACCTTCATTTGCAAGCTTCCGTCCCTCATGCTAGTTATCTGACACTATTCCCATCCAAACTGGGTTGGGTTGGCTTCACCACTTCTTCCAGTGCAAATAATCCGAGTACACTTACGATCACCGACTGGAGGGTTTTTCAAGTCCCTGTCGCACCACTCCGCACCACTACTGCCCCGACCTCTACATCAACTGCTTTTAACACTGATATTGCTCGCAATGCCCCTTCTGGCACTGCAATCAAATTTAGTCTCTTTGATGCTTGTGCTACTGCAATTCCAAATGGTGGTGATTCCGTTGTTGCAACACTTCACGACCAGATTACTCCCACGACCGGAATGGTCATGCCTGTAAATGACAATGGAGATGGTACTTATACAGCCTGGTACTATTATACCTTGGCTCAAACAACTCCGATTCATTATTACGTGCAAGTGAACGGGGAACCCGCTAACCTGATTGGTTCCACTGGAAGTGAAACTTACTACCCTGTGACAATCACCCCCGCTCCTATTTCTGCTATCAATTGTACGGCGTCTGCCTGGGATAGCACAGGAACTCTAATCCCGAGTATTACTGGCTTCTCTTGGCTGGCAAGTAGCGTTATTACTGTGGTAGTCTATGCGAAGGATCAATTTGGCAACAACAACAGCTTTCCTATTGTCGCGCCTGATACTGGATTTTCTCTATCATTTTCTAACCAAGCACCAATCCCTCTCAATTTCTCTTCTGGGAATCAATACACCTTCACTAGTGTTCAAGATACGCTCGCCCTAGTGGGTCAATCCCTTTTTATCAAGTTCAATGGCAAAGATATTAATGGCGGCTTCCCGTGGAGTCCTATTAATGTGTTGCCTGATATTTTACCTGATGTTATCACCTCCGAGGCAACGATCTCAGGTACCGGTTTGGTTTTTGCTACTGCTGGTGTACCTGCCACGGTCACGTGGACTTTGAAAGATCATTGGTCAAACCAGATTACAACATTCACCGCTGGAGGGTTGACGCTCACTGGTGGAGCCACCCTCGTTTGCGCGGTTCCGTGCGGAGGAAATCCGGTCTATTCGGTGAGCTATAATACCGGCGTTAGTCCACCCCAAATGAGTCTGACGTACACTGCCACCATTTCTGGGCTCTACAACTTAACAATCAACATCAGCAATGCCTACCCCTATCCTAAACCTGGTACAACTCAGCGCTTTAGTCTTTATCAGCCAAGTATTTCTCCTGCTGTTGAAGCCTCAAAGAGTTCCGTCTTGTTACCCAAGCTACCCTACGCCGTTGGGACTCCAGGAATTCTGAGCATCCAGGTTGCGGACGCCTTTGGTAACAATCGGACTCAACCAAACACTAACGGTCCTTATTCGGTTCGTCTGGGGACTGCCCCCAACTCTGTCACTGTCGCGTGCGATGGTACTGTCGCGGCAGGTGGAACTGAAGTGAAAAGTGTGTCTTGTAAATACAATGGAAATGGTGTATTTTTGGTGTCCTTTACTCCTCAATTTTCGGAAAATCTTGCTGTGGCCGTAAGTCAACCTCCCACGAACTCCACCTGGACACCGTTGCCTACTGTTTTTGTCCAACCAGGCGTTCCTTGTCCTCAATGTGATATTATCACACTCCCTCCTCCCTGGACGAACGGAACTACCTTTACCCTAATTGCTGGTACTTCGAGCCAGTTTACTGTTAACGATTACGATTTTCTTTTCAATCCCCGAGTATTCCTTGATGATGCCTCTCTTTACTTAGCCAAAATCGTGATTCCTGGTCAACCCACTAGTAGTGCAAATATCACTGGCCCGACTTTCCCTGGAGGGCAAGTTGGTCAGTATGGTTTCTCTGGCACCATAGCAGGATTTTACAATCTCACCGTCACCCTCTTGGGCCAAGGCCTTTTAAATAGCGGGATTGGAGTGCAGATTGTACCAAATTACACAATCCTGGCTTATTCGGTACTGAATGGACCTGGATTAACTGGTGGGGTGGAAAACGTTTGGACGTCTTTTACACTGCAAGCAATGGACTCTTTTAACAACACTAACAATTATACCGCACTATCCGATGGGAATAGTGATACTATGAGGTGTTCTGTAAAAAATGGTGTTGCTGCTGAAAACTTCACTGCCTGTAAAGCTACTTTCAATGCTAATACTCAAGGCACTTGGAACATCTCTTACCAAGTTCCTCCTTATACACCTCCTTTCCAGTTTACCTTAACTCTTTACTTGACTCCAAAAAAAACTGGTGTTGAACAATTTCGTCCATTAACGCTTTTCACGGCAGCAAGCGGACTTTCCAACTATGCTATTCTTTACAAAGATCTCATCACCGAGACTTGTCCTCTTCCGTCGGGCGATTTTGGAATTATGCGTGCTGCCCAAACGAACTTCCTGTTTCTTCGTCATTTCGGAACGTTTGTTCCGTGTGGAAACACCTCAAATCCGGGTGCTCTTCCAACTTGGGCGTTCAAGTTTACTTCACCATCTGCTCTATTTAACGGAAACACAAACGGTTCAAATACGAATGCTCCCTCGAGTGCCGGGCCTCCTATCAAATGTACCCCTAAACTAAGTTCGACCTGTTTCATTGAATTTGTCAATTTTTATGCTCAGAGGACTGGTTTTTATTCGATAACTGTATTTGCTGGAGCGATTGAAACCGAGCAGTCGCAACAGTTGGGAGGCAATGGTAAACTAATGATCCAAATTGTTTTTGGAAATGTTTATGCCCCAAAAAGTTATGTCTCTGGGGGCTTGGACGGTCTTCAAACGGTTGCTGGTACCATCAATTTTTTCAATTTAACTCTCTCTGATCTCGAGGGTAATCTTCTCTCTGAGTCTGACAACGATGCAACTTTTCACAAAACCAATAATAACCTTGTGGAAGCAGTTAGTGGTTTAGGTCAATCTCTTTCCAACGTGATGTTTACCTCGACTCCGAGCGCAACTGATCCCGCAACCCTAGTATATTCCATCAATGCAACAATTGCTGGCGACTTAAGTGTATTTTTGTACATCAAGCCAAGTAAGCCAAGCAACCTCACCCAGAGTAGGTCATTTCCAGTCCATGTGGTTCCTGCCGCTCTCTTCTCGGCCTGCTTTATCCCGAGCCCAAGTAATCCTGTCTGTATTGCTCAAGGTACTTCAATCAAACCGAATGCAGTTGCTGGAAGCTTGTCTACTGTGTTTATTCTCGCGGAAGATCTTTGGCAAAACAAACTTGTTGATACCACTCTCACTTTTGCTCTTACTTTGGGTTCAAATCCAAATGCAAGTTCCACCGTCTCAACGTCCTGGGTCCAGGCGGGTATTTATCAGTTGACATTTACTGCTACTGTCGCTGGCGCCAATCTCGTCATTCAAGCTACGAATAACGGGGTACAGGCATCTGGCTCCATCAATGTTGATCCTGCCGATATCGATCCTACTACTTCTTGGGTTGAAGGTCTTAATAATACAGGTACCGCAGGAACGTTCTTTAATTGGATTTTTTACGCCCGGGATCGCTTTAATAATCCTTGGGTTTTCAATCCTGATAACCAAGCTTCCAAAGTTGATGTCCTTTTGACGGGTCCGGTGGGTGTCAAAAAAGGTCAGCCTCCAGCCCTCGGCGTTATTTATTCCAACGGAACCAATCCTGGAGGTGCTTTTCATTATTACTGGCTCCCCCAGATCGCGACAACACCCGCCTTGCTTTATACACTTTCCATAACTTGCACTGGGGCTGGTGTTGGTGCTGTTCCTGTTACCTACACGGCCACTCTTGTGAACACCCCTATCATGGGTTTGGTTCCTTTCGTGGTTGTCGCTGGGCCTCCCTACGCTGTTAAGAGTAAATATCCGTATTTTAGTAATTTGCAAGTTCCGGCTGGTAGCAACGCGACATTCGTCATCTCCTTGTATGATCAATATGGCAACAAAATTCTGAATAGTACCCCCTACCATCTAAGTGTTAATTTTTACCTGGGTGCTACTCCGAATTGTCCAAACTCTCCTGATGGTCAACCTGCTCCATCAACTCTGATAAATTCGAGATTTTTTGATCCTCCCTATTACACTAATTTGGGTAACGGATCCTTCTTGGTGAACATTTATGGATACAATGCTACGTATTATTATGCTTGGGTCCAGGTTGTCGAAGCTGTGATGTCCTCGAACCCCAGCCTCGAAACAGAAGTCGCTAATTGTGTCACCTGTATCACTTCATGTGCCAAAGTTCCAACGCCGTTCCAGATTATCCCTCTGGAGCCCAATGCAACCACCTCCTACTTGATCAATGGAGCCATTAGCTATCCCAATCTAACTATTGCTGGTCAGCCCCTCACTTTTGATATTGTACTCCGTGACAAGTATTACAATCCTGTCGGCAAGGGTGGCTGGGATTTAACTGCTGGAGCGCCCACGCCCAATGATTATTCCTTCGATATTTGCGGTGGTGATGCCAACAGAGCTTCTGGTGGTTGGCTGGATCTCCAACCAAGCGAAATTATTGATCTTGGCAACGGGAACTACACAGCCAAATGGACTGCTACCCGGGCGCGAACGGTTGGTGCTGTTATTTTAATTAAAGACAATTCAACGATACCCATCTATTCCGCCGTTGAATATCCAACCTGTCACAACATTACTATCTTACCTTGGTACGTCAACTATGAAAATATTTACCATTATTTTAATGATACTGCGCTTGTCATTACTGCAACCGAGGGTCTGGAAGGTCATGTATCGATTTATGGGTTTGATAAATTTAACAACTCAGTAATTTATGGGTCTTTTTATTGGACCGATCTGATCAACCGTGAAACAGCTGACTACCTCGCTCCTTATGCCTTCCTGGTGCAAACTATGCGACCAAATCCTAACAGTGATCACCAAGATGGTCCTTACATTCCTCACCATCCAGGCAATTATAGTTTTAACGTCCACTTCTTCCAAGACCCTCAGTACATCGATCAAACTCTTTATCCTCTAAAAGATCCGAAAGATAAAAAAGTTATATACAACATCATCCCGCTTTCTTGTGAAGGCCGACTCATTGCTGGGCTTCCTGGAATTAACGGAAATGTAACATGCCCGGATGACATAACTTGTGCCACTTCTCCTGCATCCTGCCCTGGTGCTTCTGGGACAGGGCCTGTGCAGCAAGGCAGTCGCGTGTGTCCGGCTGGGTACCAATTTTGCGCGGATCTGCGAACATGTGTGGGCCAAACAACTGAATGTGGTTCCGGGGCGCCCAATACCCCTGCTTTCCTAGGCACTGGCATCACTTGCAATTCTGGTGAAGTCCTTTGCCCTGATGGAAGTTGTCAAACTGACTCGTCTTGCGCGAATGTCGTCATTTACAGTTGCATTAAATCTCTTCCTTATCGATGTCCTGATGGCAGTTGTCGTGCAAACTTGGCTGATTGTCCTACGGGAATCACATGTCAACCCGGTTATAGTCTTTGCAATACGGGTCATTGTGTCAAAAGCCAATCAGAATGTGCTACTGTGGAGTTGCCCGGTTGTCCTCGTTCAACAGTGCGATGCCCTGATGGCACATGTAAAACAAATCCGCTCCTTTGTCCCACCGGTATAACTTGCCCTCCTGCCCGTCCTTTCTTGTGCGCTGATCGCTCTTGCGTGTCCGCTGTTGGGTATTGCCGTGCCCCAATTACTTGTGAAGGGAATGGGACGAAAGCTTACCCTTGTTTTGATGGGTCTTGTACGACTAATTCGTCTCAATGTCCAACTCCTCCAACTTGTGGGGTCACAGCTCCAGTGTTGTGCGAGGATTTCTCCTGTGCCGTCTCTGTCGCGGCCTGTCAGGGAAGCAACCCCCCTCAAAATAGCACTGCTCCTACAACGCCTTGCCCGCCTCATTTACCCTTTAATTGTCTCGACGGAACTTGCTCTAGTCAGCCAGATGCGTGCCCTACAAATGTGGTCTGTGGGGCTGATTCACCTGTCAAGTGCGCAAATGCCGCGTGCTCTGTCGCATCGAATGTTTGCCCTGTGTTTAATTGCGCTTCTATCGGTGTCTCGTGCCCAGGGGGAGGATGTGCTCCCTCTTACAGTGAATGCCCAACTGGTATTTCTTGTACTGCTGGTTATGTTCGATGTAGTGATGGTTCGTGTCGCACGAGTTGTTACGGTGTTACTCGCCACCCAAGCACATTCTGCCAATTTCCTCTCTTAAACTGCCCAGTTCACGAGGCTGGCTTTCAATGTGCTTTAACAGGCGCGGATTGCCCTCTCAGTGTTGCCTGTCCCGCAACGAGACCTGTTCGTTGTGTAGATCGCAGCTGCGCGCCATCTATCGAGTTTTGCAAACCCCCGCCAAGTTATATTCCTGGCAAGAAAACATGCCCTTCCAACACTTGGGCAGCTCAACAGTTTGATTGTGCAGCAGCTTCGGGTGTTACTTGTCCTCCAAATTTTCCAGTTAAATGTTGGGACGAAAGCTGCCGCGCGGTTGCTGCTGACTGCCCTCCTGAAGCGAAATGCACTCTCGACGCCGGCGACCCTCGAGACATTGCTCCCTATCTGTGTCAAGGTGGTAGTTGCGCTCGAAACGTTTACGATTGCGCTCAACCGACATCTTGTCCAAAGGACACACCGGTTAAATGCCCCGCTGCTAGTTTCCTATCTCCCCAGAAACAGTGCGTGACATCGATCTCCCAGTGTAGCAGTCTCACTAACTTTAGTCTTTACCTTGTCTGTGCTAACAGAAACACCCGTTGTAGTGATGGCTCTTGCAGGGGTAGTTGCCCTGCTATCCAATGTCCTCATTATATTCCCATCCTTTGTCCTGATGGTAAGTGTACGACAAATGTGAAGGATTGTAACAGTGCAAAGAATAGTTGCCCCCCTGAAAAACCAAATAGATGTAAAGATGGATCCTGCTCCAGCAATTGTCCAGGATCCGGTCCTTCTTGTAGTGCCGGCCTTACTGCTTGTGCGGATGGATCGTGTCAACCGAGTTGCTCATCAGCGGCATCATCACAAACGGGATGTGGAGACAAACCTCGTTGTTGGGATGGCCAATGCCCACCTCCTGGTGGTTGCAACATTGGCGTTTTCCCGGATGGAGTAACCAACCTCGCAAATGCTTGTCCTCTTCAAGCACCTTTCAAGTGTCCAAATGGGTTTTGCGCCTTTTCTTCCATCTTCTGTCCAGTCTTACCTCAAACAACAGTTCCTTGTGCCAACGGGAAACCTGTACAATGTGCCGATGGAACTTGTGTGTTTACGCCAGAGCAGTGTCCAGCCGTGCAACCTTGCGGCCTTAATATGGTCCGCTGTCCATCGTCAGGTCAATGTGCCCCTTCTCTTACCCAGTGTGCCTTGTACAATAAGTGTGGGTCCAACAAAATGTGCGACAATGGATTGTGCGCCCCTTCTCTGTCAGAATGCATCGACATGTGGACTGGATGTCCAAATGGAACCAAAAAATGTGCAGACGGCAGTTGTGTCTCACCTTGTCCTGCTGTCGTTTCAGGTACTGGTTGTGCCTCTGGTGTTCAAAGATGTTACGATGGTTCCTGTGGCTCTTGTGCTAATCCCCAAGATTGCAACGTTGCCGACCCTGCTGCTGGTAACTGTACCAGAGCTTCTTTCTCGAACACTGCGTGGGGCTGCGCTCTTACTACCCCGGTTCGCTGCTACGATGGTTCCTGTCAAAAATATCCTGCGGATGGCAACGCTGCCGCTGAGTCTTGCAAACCTGGTGGTGGCGCTGGTGCCACTCTTTCTCAAGCCCTTGCTGCTGTCGTGTGCCCTTCAACTCGTCCCAACGTTTGTCGTGATGGTTCCTGTGTTGGCCATCCCTCTCATTGTCCAGCATTCCACCCTTGCCCAGGAAACAAAGAGCCTTGTTTGGATATGACCTGCGGTACTTGTCCTTCTCTGTTTTGCCCTGTTGGAAGTCCAACGATTTGTCCGGATGGTTCCTGTCGGCGTGTTGCCCGTGAATGTGGCGCTCGTCCTGGAGCAAACTGTTCTGCCCTCGAGGTCCGCTGTTATGATGGTTCCTGTGCTCCCAAACCTTGGAATTGTATGTTGAAAACCCCTGGAATTGTCGCAAGCCAAGACTCCGGTGTGGATTCAGTTTGCTCGGGCGGAAAACTTTGTTGGAACGGACAATGTTTTCGATCGGATGGAACCAGTGACGTTCTCTACCAGACGAAGCACTGTCCTTGGGTACCTGCCTGCCCTCCCGAAGCACCTATGAGATGCTGGGATGGTAGTTGTATTAATGGAACGTGCCCAACGAAGTCTAATTGTCCTGCTGGTTTGCAGCGCTGTGAGGATGGCTCTTGTCGAGGGACATGTTTACCCTATGCTGGATGCAACCTCACCTTCCCTTTTCTTTGTCCAAACTCTAAATTTCGATGCGTTACCGACAAGGCAGCCTGTGACACCATCAAAACACCCGGTGTATGTCCTGGTAACTGCAAGCGCGATGTCGCTGTTATTCCCCAGACTCTCTCGATCCCTGCAACGACCTCTATCATGGCGGATATTGCAGTGACAAACACCTTCTCTCCAGTATTGTGGTTCGAAATTCCTGGTGGTGCTTTTGGAGGCGCAGCTCAGTTGCAAATTTGGCCAATTTCTTTGCAGTCACTTCGAGGAGGTCAGGCGAAGATTGGTGGAATTTTTGTTGATAGAACTCCAGAGCAAATTCTTCTTTCTCCTCCTTGGCAATTTAAAACAAGCACCCAGAAATCCAAAGAGGAGTTCCCTCTCAACTTCACCGTGAAGGGTGTAATCGATCGAACAGTGTATGCCTCTTCTGAAAGTGGACAAGTTGTTGTCACTGCCCCATGTCTCTGGAGAGCCACGTACGATACTTCTTTCAAGAGTTTTGCTTGCTTTGGGACGTTGATCGTCAAAGACACAATTATTTCGTACACCAGCAATCTCGACAACAGCGCCGATAATGCTTCTGGTTGTCCCGTTATTAATTATGTTGGGAACGTCTCGACCGTGACCTCGGATACTACCCCAGATAATTCTGGAACCTTGTACTCTTGTGTCTGCATCAACATCACCCAAGTAGGAGCGACAAATACTCCGGGGTATGACTACAAGGTAAAATCGACTGTTTGTATGAACTTTTTGTCCACTTCTACAGGTGGTTTGTTTGTCTATGTTGCTACAGCAACGACCGATGTGGGTAAATGTTACAAAGCGGGGGATCCTACTCCTTATGTCTCAACCGGATTAAGTGCTCAAGGTAGTACGAAGGCTGATTGTAGTGGTGGTAGTGCAGGAATCATTCCTGCGGATGATGTTTGTTTAGGTCAGTTCGATCCTTCCCCTAAGCCTCCTATCTGGTCGTGCATTAAACCAAGTTACAATGAACGTATAACCCACCGGGTTTGGACCCAAGACATGGGTGCCATGGCAACATTGGTGCTTGGACAGCAAACGAGCTACCAAGATAAAATCACTTATGGATTTCTCAATATCCCGCTCCCTCCTAATACGCCTATCGCGCCAGAAGGAGAGAGTTGGTGGCAGAAGTATGGTAAAATTGTGTTGGGAGTTACCATCTCGATGTTCATCTTGCTCTTGATTTTGGCCTATGCCATTTCTCGTTTAATTCGATATCGCGAGAAATATTTAGTCGAAAAGCGCGATGCTGCAGCATTACGAGAAGAGGCACAGGAGCTAGATGAAAAGCATGGTGGCCTTGGAGTCTATGACGAAGAGGTGGAAATGATCGCAAATCCATTAGTTGTACAAATGCAAGAATTACAGAAACAATTAGAACAAACTAATGCTTCTTTAAGTACCCAAGAAGAACTTGATGCGACTCAAATGGCTGCGATGGACAAAGAACGCCAGCGTATCTTGGAAGAGATCAAACGCGTGAAAGACGCGATTGCTGCTCAAAAAAAGAGTGCTCCAACTGCGGCCTACGATGCTCCCCAGACCAATCCTACATCGACCGCCCCTTCTGGCACCACTTCTGCCCAACCTGCAACGAGCGAAAGACAAGAGTTCGTCCAATCCGCCCCTCCTCGAAGAAAGAAAAACGAATTTTAATTTTTATTATCAAGGAATCAATATTCTGGGATTGTGTGAGTCTATACGCTGTACTCCCACGATCCTCTTTTATGTTTTATGTTTTATGTGGTTCTGTCAACGTAACGAATCCTTGCACCTCTTTCCACCCAGTTTGTAGGAGTCCATGTTGTAAATAAACCATTATG
>Ga0170475_113656072_pt1 | contig 11454 bp, 2 predicted proteins | sample Soicark_Litter_5_FD_111474 | JGI IMG/M metagenome (GOLD analysis project Ga0170475, IMG submission 111474) | Avena fatua rhizosphere microbial communities from Hopland, California, USA. Combined Assembly of 48 SPs | reverse complement strand
CCAAAAGTTTATTCAATGTTCATCACAAAGGGCCGTTCGCAACAAGCCGCCCCCAGACTTGCATTTCGCATACAGAAAGAACTTGATTCCATCCGTGAGCGGTGACCATTACATCACTTCCTATTTGGTTGTGACAATCAAACACAACAGTCGAATTCTCTTTGACAAAAGTTGGCATGTCACAAAGTGTTTGGGTTTCCTTGTCGCCAACAGAAACGCTCATTAATGGTGTGACCCACCCACCGGAGAGTATGGTGACGTGGTTCACAACCGCAGGTAATTGCAGCGGGACCACAATGGTGGGAGAGTCTGAAGGTATGGTTGTCAGGCAAATGGCCTCGGGAGCCACGTCAACCGAGGTGTTGAGCGGGCGATACTGAGCAACGTTCACCATCGAACTTGAAACTGGTTTGGAAGTCCACACGTGGACATTGCACAAGCTGAGCACCCCGTGGTCTGTGAGTTGAATATTCACATATCTGCCCAAAGCTCCACCACAGTTCACGTGCAGTACGCCATTGGCAAGTGATGGACTCCCACATAGATGGTTGCTGTTCCCATCGTTCATCACGCTCATACCAACACGCACCTCCAAGCGCTCCGTAACTGGCAACGCCAATCGAAGGTTCATGGTCTCCACTTCAAGCTCATCAACGCTGCGAGCGACACCAAGATCGATTCGCCACCATGGGTATTCCTCTCGTGCTGTTGAAGTGCATTTTAAATCGTTGCTAATGGCATTTTGGGCAATGAAGAGTTCAGATGCAGTGGAAGATTGAGCTGCGGTTGCTCCAAGTGCACAATCAAAACGAAGAGAGTTTGACGCGTTCAAATCGTTTCGGCATGCCACGTCCACGTTCCCAGACCACAATCCATTTGCTTGACAGGTTTGAGAAAGTGTTGAGGAGTTATCGCAATGGTAGCGACAGCTCGAGCCAAAAGTTGTGCCATGGCACACGAGTGAGTCAATGTGGAGCAAATGGACAGGGGGTCCACAATCGACAGGTTTACATCTCGGGGGGTGAGAGGACCACGTTTTACCCGATTCGCATTCCAAAACAAAAGCATCCTCTGAATCGGCCAATACCAGCTCATAGCCGCTCTCGCATGAAAATGCACACAATTGCTGGTACTGAAATGGCTCCGAGCAATTGTGCAACAGGTGTTCCGATGTGAATCCTTCAGTTGGATCATGACAAACCACCTTATCACATGATGGTGGTGTGAGACTCCAGCGGCCACTGGACATGCACACACGCGACGCCGGTCCAATCAATTCATACCCTTGTTCACAAGAGTAACTTGCGATTTGAGCAAATCCAGTGTTGCCACTCAAAGCAATGCGGCCATTTTTAATCGATTCCAAGTGTTCACATTTAGTTTCTAAGCACGAAATTTCCTCGCTCCAGTCAGAAGACTCAGTACAAAACGTCGAAATGCTTTGAGAATTGTCGGTGGTTTGGTAGCCAGTTTCGCATGTCAATGTGCATGATTGGTTGAATGAGGAACCCAATGGACAATCCATTGATCCATGGTCAACTGGAGGAATGTGACACATGACAGGCTCGCAAGAGTCTGGTAACACAATACCATTCCATTCACCGAATTCGTTGCAAACGTGGGAAGATTGAGATTGCCCAGAAAGCATATGATATCCATCTTGGCACGTAACATAACAAATGGAACCAAACGAAGCCAACGTATTCAATCCACCATCAGTGCATGCCATAACGCTATTTGATATTGGCTGGAAAGGGGAGCAATTAACTGGCTGGCAGAAAATGTTTTCACCACTCCATGCAGCTGTATCATTGCGAAGTTCACATTGTCTCAATGGCGAGCCAGATGAAATTTGATATCCTCGTTCGCAATTATAGGAAATCATGGATCCCAATGCCAGGGTAGGTGACATGAGAGAAATGAAACCATGCATTGGCGCGCTTGGCAAGACGCAAGTTTCTTGAATGCATTCAAAGTCAGAACCAAACCAAGAGCGATCGAGGCTACATTGCACTGTCACAGTCCTTCCTGATTGACTACTCAGAGTGTATGGAAGAATTCGATATCCATCAGCACAACCAACTTCGGTCACGGACCCAACGAACGAGCCGTTCGATGAATGGACAACGGCATGTCGCGGAGGAACAAAGGGCACGCAAGCAATTGGTTTGCAAGCAGGAAATGGTGCACTCCACCCATTGGGTTGGCATGTGGTGGAACCAGGTCCAAACAATTCGTATCCAAAGGGACAAGAGAAAACACATTCAGTCGCAGTATTGAGGGGAGAATCACATGAAACATGCAATGGCCCAGGCTCGTGTTCGCTTGCCGAAGGAATGTCACCGCACTCATGACGCTTGCAAACCGCACCAACCCCATTTCCAATCCAGTAAGGAGCATTCCCAGAACATTGTATCTCAGCGCTAGATACTTGCTGTGTCTCAGAAACAAAAAGATCGAAACCATGGTCGCAGGTAATGGTACAATGAGATCCTTGTTGAAGCCCATTGTGACAAGAGAGATGGGCAAAAGGAATAGCAATTGGAACAGGGCAAAACTCTGCAGTGCAGACCGGTAGTTCCCCTTTCCATGATCCGTTGCTCGAACAGGTCAACGTCGAAGCTGCAACAAGGCTTCCTGCGCAGTTATATGTGCATGATTGGCCAAACCGAGTTCCATCGCAGGAAACCTCACTGAACGCAGCGGTTGGAGGGCGTCCACAATCAACATCTAAACAAAAAGCGTGTGGTGTTGACCATTTTCCATTGTCAAGACACGACACGTAATTGTCGCCAAGTAGTTTCTGGCCTTCACCACATCTGAGAGACACAATTTCGCCAACCGCAAATGACGAACGTGTGCGGTCGTAAACGAGACCAAAATCTGTCGATGTTGGGAAAGAACACATAATCGGAGCACAAACTGCAGTTTCAACACTCCAGTGCCCATTGTTCTCGCAATGACGGATTGCGTCCCCTTCAAGAAGGTAGCCTTGCGCGCACCTGTACAGCGCAAGATCTCCAAGTTGCATGCCAGACCGAAGCTCCACAATGGGAATCTCATTGCCGGTGGGGCGTTGTAATCCGCCAACTGAATTAATGAGCAATGGTGCAGGAGGCCCACAGCTGAGTGGTTGGCATTCGTCAAAATCTTCGCCAGTCCAACCACTTGGCCCGCATGTGCGGGTGTATCGCCACTTGGTCATATCAAAGGGCAAACGAAAGCCGTCAGAGCAGCTTATCACAGCTGTGCGAAAGTCAATGTATTCAACGGTCGCAAAAAGTGGTATCGGAAAATCGGAGCAAGTGACCGGCACACACACCGGATACTCTCCAATCCATTCTCCATTCAGGCATTCGAGTACAGACGAAGATGTCGACAATTCGAAGCCCTCGTCACAACCAATGCCGTGACACACAAGGCCATCACAAACCATGTGACCATGATTTGGACTCGAAAGCACTGCACACTGTGTCAGCGAGCATGGCGTCAGTGGTTGCAACGCCGCCCATTTCCCGTCGGCGCCACAAACAATTTGTCGGATCGCAACGCTTGCATGTGGATGCGTCTCATCAGCTGATTGTAAACAGTGATACTCGCACAATTGCCCATACACAGTGGAATTGCATTCCACAGTTCCAAGATCAGGTGTTGGTGGGATCCCACAATCGATGGGGCTGCAAGAAGGAGCAATACCGCTCCAGGACCCAGAAGCCAGACATGCACGATGGGCCGACCCACTCAAAGTGTTGCCCTCATCACATGTGGCGGTAACGAGGCTTCCGTATGTTGTCGCGTGCGCTGAAAGATTGCCGCGATCGGGAACTTCTGGTTCCCCACAATCTGTGACTTCACAAACAACGGCCTCGTTACTCATCCATTCACCACTGGGAAAACATGTCTTGACCAGCGGACCGACCAGACGGCGCCCGCTGTCACACATGAAGTGACACTGCGAGCCGATTTCATCACCTTTGCAAGAAACGCGCCCTCCCTCGGGGGCATTGGGAAGTGGACAAGTCACAGTGGTGCACCACTCATCACCACCCGTCCATCGCCCATCTTTGTCGCACTGTGAAATTGTGAACGCAACATGCAAAAATGGAATAAATCCATCCGATGTTTCTGTTTGAATGAGTGCTGACTTGGGCTGATCCAAATCTCCTGGGCGAGTAGCAGGGCGTGTAATGAGATACCCTGATGGACAAGATGCGACACAAGTGTCTTCGAAGAAAGAACCAGAGCATTCCCATGTGCTCAAATCTGGTCCCGCATATGGAGGGCATTTTACAGGCACGCATTCAACGAAATCCCAAGGGCTCCATTCACCATCGATACCACATTCGAAGGTCAAGAAATCGCGCTGGTGATCTGCAAATTCAAACCCCTCCGTACAAGCAACATGGCAAGTTGTGCCAGCCAGCAAATCGTCGGTGGAACAGTTCAACTTGGTATTGTAGGACAAGTACGGCAACGGTTGGCATGATATCTCACGACATTCCAAAACTTCATCGGTGGCTCTTTCATAGTCACTCCAATTACCATCAGCTAAACAGACATGCGAAGTTTTGTGCACAGCAATGAGCGGATGCATCGCAAATGCCTCTCCACAAGCAACATCACAGTGCTCAGCGAATTGAGGCAAAGGGCCACAAGACATTACGGAGTGCCGAGGTGAATTTGGGGGAGTACAATTCAAACGATTGCAAACGAAATCCGAGCCTGTCCATTTTCCGTCTATGCACGTGCGAGCAGCACTGCCAAATCCCGCAAATCCGGGGGCACAGTCGAAAAAACAAGTATCCCCATCATCTGTGCCGCTGCAAATGGTTGACACGGGGGATGAGACTTCGATTTCCTCGCAATCGGACACACGGCATTTTGGAAGTGATCCTTCCCACATTCCATCAGCACCACAAACCATATCTGACAATGAAGACAGCAGTCCAACGGCACATGAAAATTGACATTTGTCACCAAATCGATGTCCTGAACACTCCATCAAAAGGTGTGGTTGTGGTTGCAGCTTCGGGCACTCATATGGGACGCACACCACAACAGGTCCGATCCATGTGCCATTGGAGCTGCAAGCTATTGTGGCATCTTCTGCGACCAGAGTTAAAGAAGAATATGGGTGGAATCCTGGTGAACATCTCAAACTACACTCAGCGTTGTGGCCGTAAGAGTTGCAAAAATATTGTCCGTTGGGAGGATCTGCAGGAGCCCCGCAGCTCAAGCGACGACATGGAGTTGTGTGTCCAATCCAGCCAGATTCGGCACACTCAAATGCTCCACCTCCAATTTCCCCTTCATCACAAACAACGGTACAACGAGAACGTGATGATTTGAGGACATCCACTTGCTCACAAATCGCGCTTCCCCCAGCAAGGTCGGGCAGCGAACCGCAAGTGGTTGGCTTGCAAATTGTTGAAGACGAAGAAAATTTTCCAGTGACATCGCAGAACCGAACAAAACTGCGAACTGCACTGGTGGTATTCAAAACCGTGTGGAAAGGATCGCAATCGGTGAAGCAGACATCACCGAAGGAGGATCCAGTGCATCTCAATTGCGCATTTTGAGGGCGATCAATCGAAGGGCATTCCAAAGGCAAGCAAAGCACGTCCTGCCCACTCCAATCTCCAAAGGCAGATCCCACAACTGGAAACTCGCAACGTCGGCTTCCAAGTGCAAGATCGTGTTGCGAATGATTGGTTGGATGGCTCATCACATCAACAGTGTCAAGGGAGCGAAGGGTTTTCACATACCCTTATTGCATGTTGTGGTGCATGTGGAGCCGATCCCATGACCACCGCATACGCGTTTGCCATTCGAAACTGCTGGGAGTGGATTGCAGTATGGCTGCAAACAATAAATAGGAGCTCGTACAGACCATGATCCATCTTCGGTGCATTGAAGTTCGCCGTCACTGGCTGAACTGGGGGACTGCCACGCTGTAACTTGGACAAATCCATTTGCGATGTCGCACGAAGTTCTGCAAGAAGATCCTTGCCAGGCACCATTTGGACAATTGTGCACCACGCCGGATGGAAGGACAGGGGCAGCGCATGAGGCATAACTGCACTGAGGTCCTTGAGCAATCGTCCAAGCACCATCGCCATTGCATCGCAGAATTGTTGGTTCTTCTCCACATTTCATGGTGCACGTATTCCCAACTTCGTAACCAGAGCACTCAGGATTCGTTCCATTCGATGGAATCGAGGGCACACCACAAGAAATTGTCTCGCATCGAACATCGGATCCAGTCCAAGCAGCGTCTGGGGAACAAGTTCTAATTGCAGAACCAATGAGCCGTTTTCCCGCAACGCATCCAAAATGGCATGTTGTCCCGATCGTGCGATCCGCACCACTGCCAGTGCAATACATGGTCACAGATTCTTCAACAGACAAAGCCGGGCACAGCGACGGTTGACAGATTGCTGCTTTGCCCGACCACATGCCATCAGGGCTACAAAGTCTGTCTGGGGTGCCCACAACATCAAATCCAGCATCACACTTTGTCCAGCAGTGATGGAATGCTGTGGTTCCTGAACATTCCAGTCTCCCATTGGAAGGTTCTCCCAACAACCCGCAATCCGTTGGTGAGCAAACAGTTTGTGCTCCGCTCCAACTGCCACTGGCCAAGCACTTACGCACATCTGATCCTTCCAGTACAAATCCGACAAGGCAAGAAAATGTGCATTCAGAACCAAAAACTGATCCGTTTGTGCAAACCGCATCGCCATGAGTGGGAGTGGAAAGCCCACCACACTCGATTGCGGTGCAATACGCAGGCGCCCCTGTCCATTTGCTATTCTCGCCACAAAATCTATCAGCATCACCAACCAAGCGATAGCCAGGATCACATGAAACATGACATGATGAGTTGAGGCTAGAACCGTCACATGAAATTCGTCCATTTGATGGGAATTCCACAACTGGACATTGAACAGGACGGCATATTGGTGGAACTCCTGTCCAGTGGCCTTCCCTTGTACACATTCTAATGTTTGAGCCAACTAACAATCCATCGGTGCACTCAAACGAGCAACGGTCAAGATAATTGAATCCTGAACATGTGACGTGCATTTGGGCATCTGAGATGAGACTTGGACACTCCACAGGAAGACATTGGGGAGGTTCGGACGACCATTGGCCTTCCCAATTGCAAACACGAATACGATTCCCAACAAGAATGTAGCCGTCTAAGCATTCGTGTTCGCAGTGTGAACCCAATTCCATTCCATCACATCGAACAGAACCATGCGAAGGTGCGGGTGCAACAGCGCAGCGACGTCGAATACACTCGGGTGCACGTCCACTCCATATTCCTCCCCCAAGGCAAGTTCGAAAGCGAGAACCAACAAGATCGAATCCGCTATCACAGAAAAATGAAACCGTTTCATCCAATCCAAGACCCGAGATTGTAAAGTTACCATGAGTAATGGGCTGAGGTTCAGGGCAGGTAATTTGAATGCATTCAATAGAAGGCATCGACCAAACGCCATTGGAACACAACGCAGTCGATGGAGCATTTGACAAAGGTCGAAACCCAGGCAGACAAGAAAGATGACACACAGATCCATCCGCACCATGATTCGAAGAGCAGTTTGTGAAAGAATTTTCCACTGGATGTATTGGTGGACACGATTTGACTGGAGCGCAAACAAACTCGCCCTCTGACCAGCCACTGCTCAGACATGACCGCGTTTTCGCTCCTAGCGCACCATAGCCAGTAGCACAGCTGATTGAACATGTTGATCCCAGCGTCAAACCCGAACAAGCAATCACAATTGCGTTTTCAGGTCGAAGAATTGGTGGACAAACTATTTTCTCACATCTTGATGGTTCGCCTGTAAACTTTCCTTGAATGAAACGATGGGTGGGCGAACCAACCAATTGGTAACCATTCTCACAGGTGTGATGGCACTGGTAGATTCCCACTCCATCCCAACCGCAGATCACGTCACCATGCGCAGGAAAAATTGCACCAAACTGAACAGGATGCAAATTGGCAATACAAGCATCGAGGGGCTGTCCATTTGGAACCCATTGAGCTGAAGCGTCGCATATCAGGGAAAAAGATTGTGTGACTGAATCTGGGGATGAGACGTGGGCAGAGACAGTGATAGAGTGATCTGCTTCGTTGGTGGTCAGATTCCACAAAGTGAAAACAATGTCAAAGTGATTTGTTGCATGAGTTCCTTCAAACACAAATTGTGTCACTGTGGAGCCAATGGCAGGGCCTTCGTCCATAGTTTTGACGATGGATCGCAACAATTTGAGACCGCTACTGCTATCCAGCAATGGTGTCCGCCACTCAAAGTCTGGAGGTTGAGTTGTGACAACGCTCAATTGCTGTCCCTCAACCAGCTCAGCATGTGGAGATGTATCGATGTCCAAATTTATTATTGCGGGTGTATCCAAATCGGCGGTTATGCACCTGTAGTCACACTTGGATCCAAAGTTCGATCCATCACATTCGGGCAAAGGAGAGCGTGGTAACAATGGCGGCGCTCCACAATCCACAACCGCACAAACGCCCAATTGGGTTGACCATTGGCCACTAACGCAGGAAGTTGTCGAATGGCCATCCAATGAAAAACCATCATCGCATGATAAACTGCAAATTGTTTGACTGCGAACAACTTGTCCAGAAGAATTAGATATTGCTGGGTTGCAAGTCAATTTTCCATTGGCCACCACAGGCAGTGCTGGGCACACCATCTCTGCGCACACCGGAATTTCTGGGGTCCATCCCAGGCCGTAGCATGTGGAGACCGTGGGACTGGGAACGTAATCAGAACTATAAACTTTGCTCTTCGCTATGGTATCTGGCATGTATCCTTCGTCACAAAGTACATCACAAACGTCACCAATTTGGTTGCCTGTGCATCGAGCTCGGCCGTTCATGATAATTGGTGTTGGACATTCTACACGATTGCAAATGACGTCAATCTCCTCTTCGCCCGACCAAGATCCATCACTAAGACAAGTTCTAGAATACGCAAGATGCTTGGGAGTTTCGTAGCCACTCTCACAGGTAATTTGGCAAGCGTCGCCAAGTTCGGTTCCGGAGCAGATGTAGTGACCGTGCAGCAATGGATGGTTAGCGGCTGGGTGTCCACAATCAATAGGCACGCATTCTGCTTGGGCTCCACTCCACAATCCATTCGTCAAGCACACTCTGGATTGAGTTGAGGGATGCTGAAGGACATATCCTTCATCAAGCAAAATCGCAGCGATCATTCAGCGATGAACCAGAGCAATTCACAGAGCCTCGATTGGGGCGCATGAGATTTGAGCATTGAGCTGGAGAACAACTTATTTCTCGGCCAATCCATTCGCCATTTTGTGAACAATGCAAAGTTCCTATTGGGAGCTCAAGGATCGTATGATCATTGCTGTAATGAGCCCTGGCAGCCATCTGCTCAAATCCATAGTTGCAAGTCTGCTGGCAAGTGGCACCAGTGCTGCGACCCGAACACATCATCGAGCCATTAATTGGTGCACCCGGCGGTGCAGGGCACTCCTTCAGAACACAGATTGGAGCTCCCTCGGACCAACTTGAGTTGCCCAAGCAAAAACGGGGTTCCGTCGAACCAACCAGTAGATAGCCCTCATTGCATGAATATCGGCATTCAGAACCAAGAACTGATCCGGTGCAATCGATTTGTCCGTTGGCAATGACTTCAATTGATGGGCACTTGATGGGGATGCACACAGGCATGGGCAATGACCACAAGCCGGTTGCACGGCACTCTTGCACGCTCCATTGACTGTTGCTGAGCTGGAAGCCATATGCGCACGAAAAATTACACCGACTGCCAACATTGTTGCCATTGCACAACACAAATTGGTTTGTGGATGCAACAATGCTCGCACACCGAACAGGTTCTGAGCAACTTCGACCAAGATATCCGGGCTCACAGCGACAAACTGAAGGAGCGACGCATCTTCCATGCACGCACCCTCCAGGGCACTTCGGATGAGAGCAGTCATCGCCAGTCCACTCCAGATCACAGCGGCACCGACCAGTCACCAAGCAATTTCCGTGAGTTGAGCAGTTTGATGGACAAAGCAAGCGATTAGGCCTTCGGCTCACAAGCGGTGGGCGTACAACGGACACAGGACCGGAGATATTCAATGAAGCGGTTCTCATTGCGGCACTGGTGACAATATCAGTGCTCCACAGCGCCACCAAATTATCGCCTTGCTCGATATCCGCTACAACATGCACTGTGACCTTCAAACAACGACCAAATTGCGTGGTTTGCTCAACAAGGGCTTCTCGAAGTGCAATTTTCACGAATTGAGTCTCAGGAGAACGAAGAAGATCATTCAAATTGCGTGCGAGTTGATCACGAAACGATGGTCCAGCGATGTCATCAAAGTGCTCTACAGAAACCCATGTTGGAATCAGCACTTGGAATACAATGGCAACTTGGGAGGCGTCTAATTTCGCTTCTGGATCCAAGAGTTCGATGTCTGCGGACACAGATGAAATGAGCTCCAGAATCAGAGAGAGGTTCTCGCGTTCTGCTGCACGCTGGTCTTGGCGGATTTGAAACGCACGCTCGATGTTGTCGATCGAATGGGCCCTTGAAACTCCAGAAAGCGTCAGTGCATTCGTCAATGCTCTTTGCTCCTCCAAATCAACAGATGCCGCATTTAAAATTCTCTGTGTGTCGGCAATTTGAGACTCAAATTCTTTCAGCGCCACAGTTTCTTCTTGAATTGAATTTGTGGCAATTAGTAGCCTCGTAACCACATCGTTTTTCATCTCGCTGATTCGATGCTCATTGTTGTCATTGAAAGTCTTCAGCTTTGATGTCAGGTCATCCATCAAGCCCAATAGTTCAGTTGGGATTTTCACTTGCGCATCGGCTGTCTGGGTGTTGATTTCGTGGGATACATTCTGGCTCAAATAATTGAGTGTCACCGCTGACATGGAGCATTGTGCAGCAACTCCTCGAAGCTCTGAAATGCGATTTGGAATTTCGTTCTCATATCTTGCTGCTTCAACGTGCAAGTTGTCAATGCGATTTAGTGTTGCGTCTCGCACGCGAGTCAATGCATCCAATCGAGCAGAAATTGACTGTTGTTCGTCCATCAGGCGCTGGTATTGGGTTTGAACATGCTTTCCAGACTGTTGCATCTCGTCAGTTGGTGTTGCAAGCGATTTGGCTCGAGCTTCAACCAGAAGACGGTCATTGGTTTCATCCGCTTGAACTAGCGCAAGCAAATGGTCAATCAGCTGATGTAGTGCTTGGACGCGAGGGCCATCAACGAATCCTGTCAGCTGAGCCTGTGTTTGGATGGCACGTGCTTCTGCCAGCAGCCCGGTGATGGCCTCGCTCCCTTGCTGCGATTGCGGTGGCAGATGCGCACAAGCAAATCCAATTGCCGCACACACAAGCACATGCAGCAACAGCATGAGCCCACAGTGTACTTTTT
>Ga0170475_130576122_pt1 | contig 11457 bp, 9 predicted proteins | sample Soicark_Litter_5_FD_111474 | JGI IMG/M metagenome (GOLD analysis project Ga0170475, IMG submission 111474) | Avena fatua rhizosphere microbial communities from Hopland, California, USA. Combined Assembly of 48 SPs | reverse complement strand
GTCGTCGCCGCGAACGCGGCGGATCTCGGCCTCGGGCAACCCAAGAAGCTCCTGGCCTTTGAAACGAATGGACCCGGATGGATGATGCGCGGCCGGATAGGGAAGAAGTTTCAACACCGAGAGGGCGGTAGTCGATTTGCCCGATCCCGATTCGCCAACCAGCGCTACCGTCTCGCCCCTCTTGATGGAAAAAGAGATTCGATCGACGGCCAACGTCTCCCGCTGGCCCTGCCGAAAGGCGATGGAAAGATCGCGAACGGAAAGGAGGGGCTCTGCTGAAATCACGCCAGCGCTTCTCGAATTTTTGTTGCGCCGTATACGTCTGAGGCGATGGCTGCCGGCGGTAGCGCGGATGCGGGATAGTGCTCGCGAATGATCTTGTTCATGCGGTTAGTTCCAAAGCTGGGATCGTTCCGCAATATTATCAGCTCATGGACTTTCTCGGATCGAAGGCGTCGCGCACGGCCTCGCCGATGAAAATCAACAAGGACAGCATGGTGGCGAGGGTCATGAAGCCCGAAATACCGAGCCAGGGGGCCTGCACGTTGGCTTTGGCCTGCGAGAGATCTCCCCCAACGAGGGCGAGCCGGGCGGCAGGCCGAAACCGAGGAAATCAAGCGATGTGAGCGCGGCGACCGAGGACGACAGGATGAACGGCAGGAATGTCATCGTTGCGACCATGGCGTTGGGGAGAAGATGGCGGAACATGATCACACTGTTCGAGACGCCCAGCGCGCGCGCCGCCTGGATGTATTCAAAATTACGCCCGCGCAGGAACTCGGCGCGTACCAGGCCGACGAGCGACACCCAGGAGAACAGCAAAAGAATCCCGAGCAGCACGAAGAACCCGGGCGCCAGCACGGACGAGATGATCAGCAGGAGATAAAGCGCCGGCACCGCAGTCCAAATCTCGATGAAGCGCTGAAACAGGAGATCGGTCCAGCCGCCGAAATATCCCTGCACCGCGCCTGCGGCCACGCCGATGACCGACGAGATGAGGGTTAGGGCCAAGCCGAACAGCACCGAGATGCGAAATCCATAGATCAGCCGCGCAACCACGTCGCGGCCCTGATCGTCGGTGCCGAGCCAGTTGTATTCGAGATCGCTGCAGCTCGACAGGCCCTTGCGGGCAAGCACCGCCTTGCATTCCTGCTCGGTTAAGAGCCAAGTCGGCTTCGACGGCGCCGGTGTTGGAAGATCCAGGTTCTGCGTGTTGTAGGAATAGCGGATCGGCGGCCATAACATGTAGCCGTCCTTTTCAGCTATCAGCTTTTGCAGATAAGGATCGCGATAGTCGGCAGCGGTCTCGAACTCGCCCCCGAACGTCGTTTCGGAATAGGTCGCAAAAACCGGAAAATAAGATTTCCCGTCATAGCGCACATAGAACGGCTTATCATTGGCAATGAATTCGGCAAACAGCGAGACCAGAAACAAGACCATAAAAAACCAGAACGCGCCATAGCCTCGGCGATTTGCCTTGAAATTGCGCCAGCGTCGTGCGTTGAGCGGAGATAGCGCCAGCTGGTGCCGCTCTGGCGGAACCGCAAGCCCCATAGGGGACTGCGCGGTTGTTTCCGGCACCTCAATGCTTGTGCGGTCGTCCAATCATACCTCCCGCGTCTCGAAATCGATGCGCGGATCAACCCAGGTATAGGTAAGGTCGGATAACAGGTTCACGACCAGCCCGACGAGCGACAGAATATACAGCGTGGCAAAAACCACGGCATAATCCCGGTTTAGGACGCTCTCGAACCCGAGCAGGCCGATGCCGTCGAGCGAAAAAATCGTCTCGATCAACAGCGAGCCGGAGAAGAAGGCATGCACGAACGCGCCCGGGAAGCCGGCAATGACGATCAACATCGCATTGCGGAACACATGTCCATAAAGCATCTGGCGCTCGGTGCATCCTTTCGCGCGCGCTGTCAGCACGTATTGCTTGCGGATCTCGTCAAGAAAGGAGTTCTTGGTGAGCAACGTCATGGTCGCAAAAGCCCCCAGCCCCATGGAGAAGATCGGCAGCACCAGATGCCAGAAATAATCCAGGACCTTCCCGGGAATCGACAGTTGCGCCCAATTGTCGGAAGTCAGCCCGCGCAGCGGAAAAATATTGAAGAAAGAGCCCCCGGCAAACAGAATGATGAGAAGAATTCCGACCAGAAACCCTGGAATCGCATAGCCTACGATGATCGTCCCTGAGGTCCACACATCGAAATGAGAGCCGTCGCGTACCGCTTTGCGTACTCCCAGCGGAATGGAGATGAGATATGTCAGGAGCGTGAGCCAGAGCCCGAGCGAGATGGAGACTGGAAGCTTCTCCTTGATGAGCTGGAGAACCGTGGTATCGCGAAAATAGCTCTTCCCAAAATCGAACCGGGCATAGTTCCACAGCATCAGCAGGAAACGTTGATACGCCGGCTTGTCGAACCCGAACTGTTTCTCCAGGCTTTTGATGAAATCGGGATCGAGACCCTGGGCGCCACGGTACTTCGACGTTACGGCGTCGGCGCCCGCACCGCCTTGTATTTGGCCGCGTGCGCCAAGATCGCCTCCAGGGGAGCCTGAGATGCGCGAGCTAGCCCCGGTATCGGAGCCGGACAGCTGGGCAATCACTCTCTCCACCGGCCCGCCGGGCGCAAACTGCACGACGATGAAGGAGACCATCATGATGCCGAGCAGCGTCGGAATCATGAACAGCAGTCGGCGGATGAGGTAGGCAGCCATCGCCGGTTATCAGCCTCCTTGCTCGATCCGCTCCGCCTTTTCCCGATCATACCACCAGGTTTCCGGGATGCCGCGGGCAAAGCGCGGCTTCGTCGCAGGGCGGCCGAATACGTCCCAGAATGCGAGCCAATGCGAGGGCTTGTACCAATGCGGAATCCAATAGTGCCCGCTCCGGATGACGCGGTCGAGAGCGCTGCAGGCAGTCACAAGCTCAACCCGGGTATTGGCTGCGATAATCCGCTCGATAAGCGCGTCGATAACTGGATCGGCAATGCCGGCGAGGTTCTGCGACCCCTTTAAGGCGGCGGCTTGCGAGGAAAAATAGCTGCGCAGCGAATCGCCGGGCGTGCTGGAAAAGCCAAGCCGCTGCACGATGAGATCGAAGTCGAACTCGTCCACCCGTTTGCGATACTGCACGGCGTCGACTATGCGCAGATTGGCCTCGATGCCCAGCGTGCCCAGATTCTTGATGAATGACATATGGTGCGGCTGAAACGATGGCTCGTCGATCAGGAATTCCACGCTGATGCGTTCGCCGCCCGGCGTCACGCGTTTTCCATCCTTCACGGCAAAGCCGGCCTCGCGCAGCAACGTGTTCGCCTTGCGCAGCAGCGCGCGATCCTGTCCGGATCCGTCGGAGACCGGCGGCACGAAAGCCTCTGCGAAAACTTCTTCCGCCAGCTTGCCCCGGTAGGGCTCGAGCAGCGCGATTTCCTCCGGTGTCGGCCGGCCGGTCGCCATCATATCCGAGTTCTGAAACACCGAATGGGTGCGCTCGTAGGACCCATACATGATGCTTTTATTGGTCCATTCGAAGTCGAAAGCGTAGACGAAGGCTTCGCGCAGGCGCTTATCCCTCAATTTTTCACGCCGCGTGTTGAAGAACCAGCCTTGCGCGCCCGACGGGGTATCGTCAGCAATCACATCGCGCTTCACGCGTCCGTCACGCATGGCTGGAAAGTCGTACCGGGTAGCCCAGATGCGGGACGTGAATTCCTCCCGGAACAGGTAGCTCTTGCCGGTGAAGCCCTCGAAGGCGACATCGCGGTCGCGATAATACTCGTAGCGCACCACGTCGAAATTGTTCTGTCCGCGGACGACCGGCAAATCCGCGCCCCACCAATCTTTGACACGATCGTACTCGATGTAGCGTCCTGGCTCGAAGCGGCCGACCCGATAGGGGCCGCTGCCCAGCGGCGGGTCGAGCGTGGTCTCATCGAAAGCATGCCCCGTGTAATAGGCGCGCGACAGGATCGGAAGCGAAGCGGCGAACAGGGGCACGTCGCGTGCTCTGTTTTTTACAAAGCTGACGCTCACGGTTGCGTCATCGAGCGCCTGCGCGCCGCTAAAATCGCGCAGAAGCTGCTGAGCTATGGGGTGTCCCTTGTCCTTGAGCGTTTGCAGCGAGAACGCGACATCCTGGGCCGTTATCGGGCTACCGTCATGGAAGGTAATTCCCGGCCGCAGGAGGAAAATGTAAGTCAGCCCATCCGGCGATATGCGAACCCCGCGCGCTGCGAGCCCGTACATCGCATCCGGCTCGTCGCCCGCGCGCGCCATCAAGCTCGCAAACGTCAGCTCCATCCCCTGCGCCGCATCCCCCTTGAGAATGAGGGTGTTGAGGGAATTGAAGGTAAGAAAATTCTGGTTGAAGGAGCGCGTGGAACCGACATGAGAGAAGACGCCGCCCTTTGGGGCGTTCGGATCGACATAATCGAAATGCGGGAAGTCGGCCGGATATTTGAGATCGCCAAATGCCGACATTCCGTGCCGGAGCGCCTGCGCATCCGCCTGGGCTTGCTGCGCGCATACCCGGACCAATCCGGCGGCGCCGAGAAAGAGCGCGGCGCGCCGTGTAAGGTCCGGGAGATTGATCACCGACGCGGCCCGATCTTTGCTGCCTTTTCGGAATCCCACCACCAGACCGTGGGGAATGCCGGCTCGGCATATTTCGGCAGCGGACTCGGCCGCGCAAATCGGTCCCACCGAGCCGTGCGGCTCCGCTCGATGGTGAACTGAGGTACCACATAGTGGTTCCACAGCAGGACACGATCGAGCGCCCGGGTCGCCGCCAGGAGACCGGCGCGATCTTTCGCGAATATGACGCGTTGGATCAGCGCATCCACCGCGGGATTCTTGATGCCCACATAGTTGCGCGACCCCGGCGTATCGGCCGCCTGCGAGCTCCAATAATCCCGCTGCTCGTTTCCTGGCGAGAGCGATTCCGGCCAGCTTGCGACGATAATATCGAAATCCCAGTTGCGCAGCCGGTTCTCGTATTGAGCATTATCCACCGTGCGCACATTCACGGTAATGCCGAGGTGCTCCAGGGACGGCTTATAGAACAGGATGATGCGCTCGACGCTCGGCTCCTCCGTCAACATCTCCACGCTGAACGGCTCGCCCGTCCTGGCATTCACCAGCTTGAGGTTACGGATCTCGTAGCCCGCCTCCCGGAGCAGGCGTATCGCTTCGCGCACATTGGCGCGAACGGCCTCGCGGTTGCCCCCGACCGGATTTGTATACGGTTTGTTGAAGACCTCCGGAGGCACCTTGTCGCGTAGCTGCTCGAGGATCTCGAGCTCCTGGCCTTCCGGCAGACCGGATGATGCGAGCTCGGTGCCATCGAAATAGCTCGTGATACGCTTGTACTGGCCGAAAAAAATTTGCTTGTTCATCTCCTCGAAATCGAAGGCGAAATTGAAGGCCTGCCGCAATCGCGCATCGGCGAACTTCTCGCGGCGGATATTAAAAGCAAACGCTTGCATGATGCCGCGATTGCGCTGGGGAAACTCCTCGAGCAGCACGCGCTTGTCTTTGACCGCGGCAAAATCGTAGGCCGTTGCCCAATTTTTCGCGATGTTCTCGGTACGCCAATCGACCTGATCCGCCTTGAACGCCTCGAGGGCGACCGTGGAATCGCGAAAGTACTCAAAGCGCAGCTCGTCGAAATTATCGCGGCCGATATTGACGTTGAGATCTTTGCCCCAATAATCCTTCACCCGCTCGTAGACGATGGTGCGGCCGGCGACGAACTCCTTGATACGGTAGGCGCCATTGCCGAGCGGCGGCTCAAGCGTGGTCGCTCCGACGTCGCGTTTCTTGCCCGATGCGTCGCTGCCCTGCCACCAGTACTTGGGCAGCACATTGAGCTGCCCCACAATCAACGGCATCTCGCGGTTACCCGGGCTGTCGAAGATGAACGTGACCTCGCGCTCGCCTGTCTGCTCGATTTTGGCTACATGACGATAATACGCCGAGTGGCCTGGGCTATATTTCTTGAACGCCTCCATCGAGAATATCACGTCATCGACAGTAACCGGTCTGCCGTCGTGGTGACGCGCGCCTTGACGCAGACGAAACGTTGCTGATGAAAAATCATAGGGATGGCTCACCGCCTCGGCGATGAGCCCGTAATCAGTCGATACCTCATCGAGCGAGGAGACCATCAAGGTATCGGAGATCACTCCGGCGCTCATGGCGAGCGATCCCTTCACGCCGGCTACAACCTCGTTGAAATTGTCGAACGTGCCAAAGGCAATCATCCGCACCGTACCGAGCTTCGGCGACTCGGGATTGACATAATCGAAATGGCGAAAGCCAAGCGGGTATTTGAGCTCGCCGAAGAGCGACAAGCCATGACGCCAGGTGGCTGCTTGACCGCTTCCCTGCGCGGCGGCAGGGCTGGCCAGCAGGCGCGCACCCAGCTTTGCCGTGAGGGGGGTCAAGGCTGCCAAAGCGCCGGTGCGAACGATAAGCCGACGGGTCAGATGCAAGAATACCTCCGGATGCGAAAATTTCAGATGCCGGCGATGAGCGGCAGTTTAGACCAATTTAGGCTCGAGAGGCGTATTGCGGCGGAAAGGTGCGTCAATTCGGCTATCACATTTGAGATATGGGAAGTGGCCATGGGCCAGCGCCCTCCCCAGCACTGCCGTCTGAAGCGGTCCTCCCCGTCCTGGTCCAGCGAATCGTGCATCCAGCGCAGACGGCGTCCTGCAACTATACAACGCCGGGTGGTTCACTGTGGCTTTGGCGCCCCCGCAGCTTCCGCTGCCTTGGGCAGGGGCGCTGGGTTGTCCGACAGACTATTGAGGTAGGCAATGATGTCGGCGCGCTCGGTCGCGCGCGGCACGCCGGCAAATGTCATGTTCGTCCCGGGGACCGTTCCTCTCGGGTTGGTAATGAATTGATTGATGTCGTCGATGGTCCAGTTGCCGCCCTTGGACTTGAGCGCGGCGGAGTAATTGAACCCCCCTTCCGAGGCTTTCGCACGCCCGACGACGCCCCACAGGTTCGGTCCTACCAGCGGCCGCCCGCCCTTGTTGAAGGTGTGGCAAGCCGCGCATTTCTTAGCGGAGTTCTCGCCACGGCCGGCATCAGCGCTGGCAAGAAGCTGCTCGATCGGCTGTTGTGGCTCCTGCTGCTTGGCCTCTCCCCCCGGTTTCTGCTCCGGCACCACGATCTCATACCCCGGTTTGGCCGGCTTCGTGGGCGCAAAAATTGCCCCCGCCGCGATATTAATTGAAAGGACGCCCAGGCAAGTTCCGAGGATGGCGCCGAGGATCTTGTTGAGCTCAAAGGAGTCCAATTCAAAGCTCCAGCGAGGCAGGTAAGCGCGTTCGGCTCAGGCCAGGCGTGGGGGATCTCGCGGCGCACAAATAGCCGGTTTGCCTCCCGCCTGGCAACCCGTATAAGCGCTTGCGCCACAGTCCATCAGCGTGCGGGTCCCGCGCAAGAAAGCTGTTGCAGATGGAATGGCCAACCGATGGCTGACGTTCTCATTCTGATCCCCGCCCGGATGGCCTCCACCCGCCTGCCGGGCAAGCCTCTCGCCGATATTGCGGGAGAGCCGATGATTGTTCGGGTCATGCGCAGAGCCCAAGGGGCCCAGATTGGTCCGGTGGCGGTCGCAACCGACTCAGAGGCAATAGCGGCTTGCGTCGAGAAATCCGGCGGTCGCGCGGTGATGACCCGGGCAGATCATGTGTCCGGATCCGATCGCGTCTTTGAAGCGCTGAGCATGATCGATCCGGAGGGAAAAGCGAAAATCGTGGTCAATCTGCAAGGCGATGTCCCCACTTTGCCACCCGGCGATCTCGCCCAAGCGATTGAGCCGTTGCGGGATGCGGCCGTGCACATCGGAACGCTAGCTGCGGAAATCAGACGATCGCAGGAGCGGGCCGATCCCAACGTGGTCAAGGTGGTCGGTACACCGGTGGCGCCGAATAGACTGCGGGCACTTTACTTCACCCGTGCCGTGGCGCCTTGGGGAACGGGCCCGCTACTTCATCACATCGGGGTTTATGCGTACCGACGCGAAGCGCTCACCCGGTTTGTCGAGCTTCCTCCCTCGTCCCTGGAGCAACGCGAGAAGCTCGAGCAATTGCGCGCCTTGGAAGCGGGCATGCGCATCGATGTGGCTGTGGTGGACAGCGCGCCATTGGGGGTGGACACCCCCGACGATCTGGAGCGGGCGCGCACAATTCTAACTGCATCGCCGTCCTAGCTCCCCGAGAGCTTCAAGTTCAGCGCACTTGCTTTCCCAGAATTGGAAATGTGCGAGGAGGCGGGGGCCGTTGACTTCAACGACCCGTCTGTGTACCGGAGCGTCATGGCCCCCATCAAGAAGATTGTCTTTCAGGGAGAGCCGGGCGCAAATTCCCACTTGGCCTCGCGGGAAGTTTTTCCGGATTTCGAGGCCGTGCCGTGTCCCACATTTGAAGATGCCTTCTCTGCCATCACAGGCGGCGAGGCGGATCTCGGCATGATTCCCATCGAAAATTCCGTTGCAGGTCGCGTGGCGGATATCCACCACCTCATGCCGGACTCGGGCTTGCACATCATAGCCGAGCATTTCATGCCCGTGCGACATCAGCTCCTTGCGCCTAAAGGTGCGGTGCTCGCCGACGTCAAGACGGTTGAAAGTCACGTCCATGCATTGGGCCAGTGCCGCAAAGCTATACGCAGGCTGAATCTAAAGCCTATCGTTGCCGCCGATACCGCCGGCTCAGCACGCGAAGTGGCACAAGCCGGTGACAAGACACGCGCCGCCATCGCCACCCGGTTGGCAGCCGAAATCTACGGCCTCGATGTTCTCGCGGCCGATATCGAGGACGAAGATCATAATACGACGCGTTTCATTGTGCTCTCGCGCGAGGCCAAATGGGCGCCGAACGATGGCAGCCCAGTGATCACGACTTTTCTCTTTCGTGTGCGCAATGTTCCGGCGGCCCTTTACAAGACGCTGGGGGGGTTTGCCACCAATGGTGTCAACATGACCAAACTCGAGAGCTACATGATCGAGGGCAATTTCTTTGCCACGCAATTCTATGCCGACGTCGAAGGTCACCCCGAGAATCGCAGCCTCGTCTTTGCGTTCGAGGAGCTCGCCTTTTACTCGAAGGAAATGCGAATCCTCGGCGTCTACCCCGCGCATCGGTTCCGTGCGACTTTCGAGGAAACTGCGGGCTAACGCCGTAAGACCCGATTCCGTCTGTCTGCCCGGTCAAATTGTCTGATTGTAGGCTCCCACTTCCGGGTGGGTACGCAGCACGGCATCGAGTGCCTTGAACATCTCGTGCATGCGCGCTTCCGACGCGGGACTTTCGACGACGACGACCAGCTCGGGCTTGTTGGAGGACGCACGAATGAGGCCCCACGTCCCATCGGCGACAGTGACCCTTACCCCGTTCACGGTGACGAGATCGCGGATTGGCTCGCCGGCAAATTTTTCACCTCCCTTGCGGGCGCGCTCGAAATGCGCAACCACATCATCCACCACCCGATATTTGACCTCGTCTGCACAGTGCGGAGACATGGTGGGCGACGACCAGGTCTTTGGCAGCGCATGCTTGAGGTCGGCCATGCTCTTGCCGGGGTTGCGGTCGAGCATATCGCAGACCGCCAGCGCGAATATGAGACCATCGTCGTAGCCGCGACCGAGCGGCTTGTTGAAAAAGAAATGACCGGATTTCTCGAAGCCTGCGAGCGCTCCGATCTCATTGACCCGCCGCTTCATATAGGAGTGGCCTGTCTTCCAGTATTCCGTTCTGGCTCCGTTTTTTCGCAGCATCGGATCGGTCATGAACAGGCCGGTCGACTTCACATCGGCGACGAAGGTGGCCTCGCGGTGCTGCGCGGAGAGATCGCGCGCGAGCATGACGCCGACTTTATCGGCAAAGATCTCCTCCCCTTCATTATCGACGACACCGCAGCGATCGCCGTCGCCATCGAAGCCGAGCGCTATGTCTGCCTGCACGCGCAGTACTTCGTCCCGCATGGCGTGCAGCATCTTCATGTCCTCGGTATTGGGATTGTAATGTGGAAAGGTGTGGTCGAGCTCGCAGTCGAGGCGGACAACCTCGCAACCCACAGCTTCGAGCACCTGCGGCGCGAACGCTCCGGCCGTCCCGTTGCCGCACGCGCATACGACCTTGAGCCTGCGTTTGAGCTTCGGCCGATCGGCAACATCGGCCATGTAGCGTGCGGGAAAATTCTCGACGAAAACATAGGAGCCGCAGCCGCGCATGTCGAAGCGGGCTTCGAGCACGATCTGCTTGAGACGCTGCATCTCGTCGGGACCGAAGGTGAGCGGGCGCTCGACCCCCATCTTCACGCCGGTCCAGCCATTGTCGTTATGGGAAGCCGTCACCATGGCTACGCAGGGGACGTCGAGCTCAAACTGAGCAAAATAGGCCATCGGGGTAAGAGCAAGCCCGATGTCATGCACCTTGCAGCCCGCGCCCATCAAGCCGCCGAGAAGGGCAGCTTTGACTGCCGACGAATAGCCGCGGAAATCGTGACCGGTAACGATTTCCGGCCGCACTCCCAGCGCATGGATGAGCGTGCCTAATCCAAGCCCAAGGGCCTGCATGCCCATGAGATTGATTTCCCCCCCTAACAGCCAGCGCGCGTCGTATTCGCGAAAGCCGGTCGCCTTCACCAGCGGCTCGGATTCGTAGCCATAGGTATTGGGTGCGAGCGCGGCTTTGGGCTTGGGAAACATCTGCTGGTCCGTGGGAACGCGATAAGGCGCGCTCGGTTCCGCTGCATAGCGCACGCGGCACGGCGAGAAAAGCGAATCGACGGCTTGCCTATGTGCCCCAGTCCTGTAAAGCGTCGGTCCCGAAGAACGACATTCCTACCCTCGGAACAGTCCCTGGCTCGGTGATCGAATGCAATTCGGCCGATTGCGACGACGCGATGTTGTGATGCTTCTCGGCGGAGCATCGGCATGGCCGTTCGCCGCTTCTGCGCAGCAAGCGGGCATGCCGGTGATCGGGCTGCTTGACGTCGGCTCTGCCACCGATCGGACGCACGCCGTAGCCGCATTTCGTCGTGGCCTTGCCGAGGCGGGCTACATTGACGGCAAAAATGTGAGCCTTGAATTTCGCTGGGGGGATGATCGATTTGATCGGTTGTCGACGTTAGTGGCCGATCTGATTGGCCGCAAGGTAAGCGTCATCGCTGCGTTTGGGAACGCAGCGGCGTTGGCGGCAAAGGCCGCGACTAGCACCATACCTGTGGTGTTTTCGAGCAGCAGCGATCCGGTCACCGTCGGTCTCGTCAGCAGCCTTACCCAGCCCGGGCGGAATATGACCGGCGTCACCATTCTCAACCAGGAGCTGGAAGCAACGCGGCTCGAGCGGCTGATCCAGGTCGTGCCGCAAGCGACCACGATTGCGTTCATGGTCAATCCAGACAGTCCGACGACGACGGTGAAATTGCGCGAGG
>Ga0170475_114662793_pt1 | contig 11457 bp, 11 predicted proteins | sample Soicark_Litter_5_FD_111474 | JGI IMG/M metagenome (GOLD analysis project Ga0170475, IMG submission 111474) | Avena fatua rhizosphere microbial communities from Hopland, California, USA. Combined Assembly of 48 SPs | reverse complement strand
CACATGCGCGGCCAGTGGACCGACCTGCATGCGCGGTATTGGCGGCAGTCGATGGAGCGGATTGCGGCGTCGTTGATGGACAAGGCCACGTGCCGACTGACACAGGCTGAGGTGTTGGAGGTGATGGAACCAGTCTGGACCACCATCAACGAGACCGCACGCCGCGTGCTGGGACGGATCGAGCAGGTGATCGAACACGCCATGGCGGTCGATCCTGGGCGGTTCGGTTGCGGCGCCAATCCCTGCGACAACGTACTGCGTGTCCTACCACGTGTGTCCGCTGTTGTTCAGCCGCGACCGGCGATGCCGTGGCGGCAGTTGCCGGGCTTCTACGCTGAGCTACGGGAACGCCTTGAGACGGCAGCACGCATGCTGGAACTACTCTTGCTCACGTGTTGTCCGAGAACCGGCGAAATCATCAGGGCGACGTGGGGTGAGATCGACGGCGACCACTGGGACGTGCCCGCTGCCCATATGAAGTCCGGTGTCGCGCGGGTTATTCCTTTGAGTGTGGCTGCAGTGAATCTGCTCGCCAGGATCAAGCCGGACCAGATCACTCCCGACACGCTGATCTTCGGCAGCCAGCGACGCGGCGGATCAGGTCGGCAGACGAATGATGCCATGCAGAACCTGCTGCGCCAGGAGATGGGCTGTCGATACACTGTACACGGGTTCCGGTCTTCGTTCATGGACTGGGTTGCGGAGGTTCATCCGCAGCGTCTGTTGGAAGCCGAGCGCGCGCTGGACCACAAAATCGGCAATCAGGTTCAGCGAGCCTACCTCAGGACTGACTTCCTTGATCAGCGTCGGGAGTTGGCTGAGCTGTGGTGTCGGTATCTGGCAGCGTAACCGTGCTGCTCTGAGCAGCATCAAACCACCGAACGGTGCGAAACTGACAATTGCAACCCAGTCGTGGCCGGCCGAAAGAGTTGAATTTGCGACTGCTTCGGACCCGTGTACTTAATACTGGACATTCGGCTCAAGCTGGATCGACCGGGATCAACCTGAATATCCGATCGGCGGCGGCGGAGCGCGGACCGCTGCCGCAACAGTCACCGTGAAGGTGGCGCAGTCCGCCTTGCGCGAAGCGTTGCGTTGCTTGCTGCAGAACGTTAGCTCCATTGGCGGCGATCAGACTTGACTTGGTCGCTCCACTACCACTGATTCCAGCCACCTCACGATCTCGCTCTGGTCAGAACCGGATCCGATCGCAGCCTCGGCGGCTGCCCAGGCCTCGCGGGACGCAGCGATCAGCGGTGCATGGATGCCAGTGGATTGTGCTAATGAGGCCGTCACTGCGGTCCCCTGCAGCACGTGGCCCAGTGCTAGCCCGGTATCAAACCTGCGCGTCAAAACCTGTTCCTGCAGCAGTCTTGCCATGGCCGGGCCAACGCCGCTTAAGGCTTGACCGACATCTATCACGGATTCAGGTTTTACGCCGAAACGTTCAGCAATAAGCAAAGCCTCACTGGTAGCAAGAAACTGAACGCTACGAAGAAAGTCGCCGATCGCTGCTACAACTTGACCCGAACCGACAGGTCCGACACAGAATGTGCGCGACGCCAGCACATCAAAGATCGGCAGACATCGCGCAATGGCTGTCTCATCGCCGCCGATAACCAAGGTTAGGTTGCCGCTCCGTGCCTCGGCCGGAGTGCCAAGAGCGGGTGCATCGATCAGATGGATTTCGCCCTCCGCCAACCGTTTGCCAAATTCGACAGTGGCCAGCGGATCCGATCGGCCCATGTCGACGACCACCCCTCCGCGTGCAAAACCACGAGCTAGGCCTTCCCATCCGTAGAGCACGTCTTGCAGCGCATCAGCTGAAGGCAGGACCGTGATGATCACGTCACAGCTTTGCGCCATCATCTTTGGCGAGCCAGTCATTGTGCCACCAACATCATTGGTGAACATTCGGACTGAGACATCGACGACGTCATAGACCTGTGGATTGAACTGTTCCCGCACCAAGCGCGTGGCGATACGCGCGCCCATGGCGCCAAGGCCGATCACGCCGATCCTCGGGCGTGCCGCGTCATTCATGGCTGGAACGAGCCTTCAACGTCTCATCGATCAGAAAAATATCGGTCAGCAAGGCGCGGATATGGATCGAGGCGTTGAGATTGTCGATAAGCTGCGAGCTCAGTGCCTTCTGCGCCAGAACCAAGCGAAGCGCTGCCCGCGTCCGGCGCGCGTCATCCTCCAGCACAACGATGAAGTCGGCAAAAGCCTGCGCCTGCGTCTCCACAACTTCCTGCAGGCAACTTGCGAGGCCATCGAGCGCCGCATCCGCGCGCTGCAGGAAGCGTCGGATCGAGCTGCTGTCATCCGCGTCGTCCTGCCGTCCTTGAGCGGCATAGGCCAGCATCAGCTCATAGGCCTGCTCGATCGCTTCAATGCGTTCGGCCAGCGACAGGGTGACACCTGGCGTGGGCATGGCTATCCTTTCAAGTGCGGTCACTCGCCAGCAGAATACGCTCTGTCCTGGCGTGATACATTGCCTTGGTCCCGGACTGACCAACGCTTCGGATCATGGTGCGCCAGGAAGTCCTCGCGTGAGATCCAGCCGTGGAACATGGAGCGGGTCATCCACAGCTTCTCAGGTCGTAGCGCGAAGTAGACGTGGGCCATGATCAGCGTGATCATGGCCATTCCGAACAGACCGTGGATTGCGTAGATCATCCCCCACTGCGTATCGGCCAGCCAATACGGATTACGCTGCCAGAACGGCGTGTCGATCTTGCTCAGCATCAACAGGCCGCTCGCCACGATGGCCAGCACAACGATCGCCACCAGCATATGGAAGCTTCTGCAGCGGAGAGTACTTGGCGTCGAGCAGGGGGGGCGGGCCACCCAGTCCCAGGGCACGGCGGATGAATCGCCAGGAGCTTTGCACGTCGCGCGGCCCGAACACCATGGACCAGAAATCCTGCCACACAGTGGCGCGGACGATATGAAACAGGATAGCGACGGTGAGAACGATGCCGGCAATCCAGTGCGTCGTCACCCACTGGAACTTCCAGCCCAGGATCGGCAAAAATGCCGAGAACAGGCATGTGAGCAACGCAACGGCCATGGTCCAGTGATACAGCCGATCGGCCGCGTGGTGCCGAAGGATCCGCTCACCCGTCACCCGCTAGGGCTCCGAATGCGGAGCCGTCGATGCGTGACCCACGATACGAGGGCATGCAGGACGATAAAGGCGGCGCCGGCTCCAACAAACCACCAGATCAGGTTCCACGACGCCCCGACCAGCACAGTCTGCCCGTAAACGTCGCTGGCATAGCGAAACAACGGCGCCAGCTTCAGGCGGTGGCGTCACGCACCGCTCGAGTGACAAGATTCGCCATCAATGGAATCTTGAACTGGTTATAGTTCACGGGGCGCGCGCCGCGCACCGCGGACTGGCCGGCGAGCTTGGCAATATTCGTATCTTGCGACTTGCCCTGGATCACCTCCTCTACAACGGTAAGTCGCCGGGGCACCGCACTCACGCCGCCGCAGGCAACACGCGCGCGCTCGATCGTTCCATTGTTGACGACAATGGCGGCAGCCACATTGACCAGCGCGAAGTCCCACGAGTCGCGGTCGGCCACCTTCTCGAAATAGAAATGCGCTTTGGCCCAGGTCTTGGGAATGCGGATCGCGGTCACCAGCTCGTTCGGCTGCACCGATGTCAGATGCGTGATGTCCACCTTCGGACCGATGAAGAATTCCTCGGTACCGATCACCCGCTCGCCCTTGGTATTGCGAATGACGAACTTCGCATCCAGCGCGACGAGCGCCGGGGCGGTGTCGGATGGGCTGACCGCAATGCAGCGGTCGCTGTCGAACAGCGCATGCTCTCGGTTGACGCCTTCCGGCGTATCGGCAAAGCAGGAATTCCCGCCGGCCCGGTAGCACGGCAGGCCATAGCGATAGTAGAGGCAGCGTGCATCCTGCGAGACGTTGCCACCCAACGTGCCGGTATTGCGGATCTGTGGCGCGGCGACCCGTCGCGCTGCATCCGCGAGTACGCGGTAGTTCCCGCGGATCACAGGACTGCGTTCGATCTCGGTCAGCGTCGTCAGTGCACCGATCTCGATACCATCCGGTGTCTCGCGGATCCCCTTCAGCTCAGCGATGCCGCTGATGTCGATCACGGCCTTGGGGCGCTTGATACGCTCCTTGAACCAGCTCAGGCTGTCGTTGCCGCCCGCGAGCTTCCAGCCGTCCGCACGGTAGCGGTCCAGCAGCGTGAGGGCATCGGCAAGCTGCTTCGGCTGATACAGCTCGAAGGTGGGCATCATGTCCTTGACGATCATGGCGATGCTCCTTCAGACCGAGTTGACCTGAAGCGGCTTGTGCGCCTGTGGGCGCCCATTCACCGCATTCAGGATCATGTCGAGCGACACGGGAGTGCGGTTGAACAGGTGGCCCCCAAGCGCATCCGCGATCGCCGTGGTGATCGCGGCGGCGCCAGAACCTTGCGGCGGTTCTCCCACTCCTTTTACACCGACCGGGTTTTGCGGATCAGGTTTCTCCACCGCGCCCCAACCGATCTCTGCCGGGACGTCAAGGTAGCCTGGCAGCTTCGACTGGTACAGAAGGACGGTCGTCGGGATACCGAGCTTCGGGTCATAGACGTGGCGCTCAAGCTGCGCCAGGCCGATGCCCATTACGTTGCCGCCGCGAATCTGGTGCGCCAGCCCCTGCGGATGCAGCACCGTGCCGCAATCAGCGACACACAGCATGTCCTTGATCGCGACTTTTCCGGTTTCGGTGTCAAGTTCGATCTCGGCGAACGTGACGGTAAGACCGGGCGTCACGCCGACGCGCGGCAGGTTGTCCTTGGCAACACCGACAAGGCCGGTGCCCGCAATCATCTGCACGCCATCCTTGGTGACCGGATTGATGTCGGCGGGCGCTTCCTTGCCGCTATATTTGCCACCTAGTTCGATCGCTTTCTGTGCGGCCTGCGCATAGGTGATCGCCTTTGATGGATCAGCCTTCGACACGACACGCTCATCGCCCAACTGATAATCGCCGGCCGCGCCGCCTAAAATTTGCGCCACAATGTCGAGCAGCTTCTCCTTCAAATCCATCGCGGCGACGTAGTTCGTCCGCGATTCGGTCGATGCCGTCAGGCTGCCAGCCTGCGGGCTGTTCCATGGCAGCCCGAGCCGGCTGTCGCCTCGCTCGATGACGACGTTCTCCCATGCAACGTTCAGCAGGTCGGCTGGAACGCGGGCCGTTGCTGAATGCGAGTAGGTGCCGAGATTGCCCACGCCGGTGTGGACATGCAGCTTGCCATCCGGCGTGATGCGCAAGAGGCCATCGAAGCCGTTGCTGCCGGCCGAATGATAGCCCTGGCCGACGCCGATGCCTATCAGCTTGTTGCCGTTCTTCTGGCCAGAGCGCTGCTTCCGCTGGTCCCAGTTGAACATAGCGGCACCCTTGTCCAATGCCTCCTTGACAAAGGCACTGGTCACCGGACCATGGTCGGCACCGATCTTTCCATTATTGTCCGGAGCGTTGATCTTGCGGATTTGCACCCGGTCAATCTTCAGTTCACGCGCCGCCTTATCGATCATCGGCTCGATGGCGGGAACCAACTGGTTTTCGCCCGGCCCGCGTTGTGGCCCGCGCAGGGGAGTGTTGGTCAGGACGGGGATCGCGCGAAACCGCATCGCTGTCGGCTGATAGACGAACGACAGTGCGTTGCCGGCGGAACGGAAGTCGCCCCCGCCGATGTCGGGGCCGTTCTCCTGCACGACATAAAGATCGGCAGACAACAGCCTGCCGTCGTCGCGGAAGCCGAGTTTGACATGCCCTTGGAAGGTGGGGCGTGCGGTACCGAGTGAGTACTCCTCGATGCGGGTAATGCGCATCATTACCGGGCGGTTGAGCTTCTTCGACATCAGTGCCGGTATCGCCATGATCGGATATCCGGGAATCTTGCTGCCGAAGCCACCGCCACAGTATTCGGCGATGAACACCAGATCCTTTGGCTCAATGCCGATGTAGCGGGCGATATTCGGCACCGCGGCTGTATGGCTCTGATTCGAACCGTAGAGGAAGCACTTGCCGCCCTGCCAATAGGCCATGGCGGTGCGCGGTTCCATGCTGTGATGTGAGTAGCCGGCGGTGACGAAGCTTTCCTCGATCACCAGCTTCGACGCCTTGAACGCAGCGTCGAGGTCGCCGTAGTGCCATTCTTCAGACGGCTTGCCCATCGGCAACTTGCTATCGTCGTAGAAGTCGCCAGCCTGCCATTTGACGGTCTGCAGATTGATCTGTGCCGCCGCGACGTTGCCATTCGACCGGGCATTCGGGCCGCCCGGATACAGACTGTCGAGTGGGTCGAGCACGTGGGGAAGTTGCTGGAACTCTATCTTGATCTTCTCCAGCGCATCGGCCGCGGTGGTTTCATCCACCGCCGCGAGCGCCAGTATCGCGTCGCCGATGAAGAACACCTCGTCCTTCTGCAGGATTGGCCGCTGCGGCGGCGGGAACTGCGGCACATCATCGGCCGTGAGGATGCCGAGGACACCAGGCATCTTCAGCGCGTCCGACGGATCGATGCTGCGGATCTTGGCGTGCGGCATCGGGCTGGTCAGCAATTTGCAGAACACCATGCCCTCGGCGCGGAAGTCTTCGGCGTATTTCGCACGACCGGTGACCTTTGCCACGACATCGTGCGGAACGAAATCTTGGCCAATCAGCTTGTTCGCCATATCACGCCTCCCCTGCCGCGCGCATGACGCCACGCAAGTAGTGATCGTAGGCGCCGCACCGACAGAGGTTGCCGGACATCGCCAGGCGTGCCTCTTCCATCGTTGGATGCGGGCTTTGGCTCAGCAGAGCGACGGCCGACATCACCTGACCACTTGTACAGAAGCCGCATTGTGGGCCCAGCTCAGCCACGAATGCCGCTTGCACCTTGTGCAGCTTGCCGTCGGGTCCTTATGCCTTCGATCGTGGTGATCTTTCGCTCGCGCACGCTGTGGGTCAGCGTCGTGCAGGAATACACCGCCGTGCCATCGATAATGACGGTGCAGGCACCACATTCACCGTGGTCACAGCCGAGTTTTGTGCCGGTCAGCCCGAGCTTGTAGCGGATCGTGTGCGCAAGCGTTTCCTGCGGCAGCACATCGACGCGACGATTTGTGCCGTTGACGTTGAAAGTTACCAGCCGCTCGACAGTTCCTGCGGCCTGCGCGTAGGCAGACGGCACGCCGGGGCCACGGAACAGGTACCCCGCCGCCGAGGCTGCCGCACCGGAGGCAATCACGCCCTTTATAAAAGCTCGCCGGGACGGAGGGCTTCGGCGTTCCAGTGACGCGGTGCCATTGCCTGCAGCTCCGCCTCGTTCCGCGTCGCGATACAGGACGGGTTTATCGTGGGCCATGGATGTTTCTCCCCAGCTACCGGCGGTCACATTCTACCTGGCAGACCACGGTAATTTTGATCCGTCGCACAGGGTAGCACGGACCTGACTTATTCGGCCTCCCGTAGATTTGCACAGGCGAGACGTCGAGACAAGTTGCCGGTTACGGCACGGAACGCTCGTGACGCCTGAACCACTCGCTGACAATGCCGAATGATTGTTGCATCTCCGTCGGCGAGAGATGTTCCAGGGCGACACCACGGCACTCGTATGCGTCGGATTGACCATTCGTCCCAGCTATGTCGCACCACGCGAAAGCCGAGACATAGCTCTGCGGTACGCCACGCCCGAAAAAGAACAGAGTCCCCAATAGCAGCTGCGCCTCGGCCTGGCCCTGTTCCGCGGCTTTGACCAACCAGGAAGCGGCCTCGCGATCGTCCTGCATCACACCAAGGCCCTTATGGAACAGGAATCCGATGCCGGCTTGGGCTGCGGGGTCGCCGCGTTCAGCCGGGCCCAGCCACTCGCGGAACGCGCGCGTATAGTCGCCGTTGTTGTAGGCTGAAAGTCCCGTACGAAAATCCTCTGCGATGGCCGTGCCGGAACTGGGCGCGGCCATCGCGAGCAGGGCGACGCAGGTGACCAGCAGCTTGATCCGCATGAGAAAACCTGAGCACGGTCTCGTCTGCTCAGGCGACCCCAGCGCCTAGTCGACGGCGAACACCCAGATCGAGCCGCCCTGCGGAACTTCGGAATAGGCGCCGGGCCGCACGAGGTTCAGGCGCAACTGCATGCGCGCCGCGTCCACGCCCCAGCCACTCTGCACTGCGACATACTGCTTGCCGCCCGCCTCGAAGGACATCGGGACGCCATTGACACCGGAGGGCATGGGGAACTCGTACAGCACCTGTCCGTTCTTCGCGTCGATCGCACGGAACCTGCGATCATTCGTGCCACCCTCGAACAACACATCACCGCCGCTCGCCAGCACGGGGCCCCAGTTCTGGCTCATGCCGTAGTTGTGGGTCCACTCCTTTTTGCCGGTGTCGAGGTTCCATGCCTGCAGCTCGCCGATATGGTCGGCGCCCTTGCGCAGATAAAGCCAACTGGTCACGCCGGTGTAAGGCTGCCCCGCCGTGTAGGTGACCTGACGCCCAAGGATGATGCCGCACAGATTTTCGTTGGCCGGAATATAGAGCAGCTTGGTTTTCGGGCTGTAGGCTGCTGGCGGCCAATCCTTGCCGCCCCACAGACTGGGACAGAAGTCAGCCTGCTTCCCAGTACCCGGCTTATGTTCAGCGGCGACGACCGGATGGCCGGTCGTTGGATCGAGCCCAGTGAACACGTTCTGGTACACGAATGGCTGACCGGCCACGAAATTGATCTTGTCAGCGGTACGCTCGAGCATCCACAGATAGCCGTTGCGCGCGACGTCAACCAGGCCTTTCACCTGTTTCCCATTGTGGGTGTAGTCGATGATCATCGGCGGGGACACTTCATCCCAATCCCATGAATCGTTCTGATGGTATTGGTGGTGCCCTTTGATCTTGCCGGTGGCAGCGTCAAGCGCCATCACCGCGGTTGTATAGAGATTGTCGCCTGGGCGTTGATCGCCCATCCAGGGTCCTGGATTGCCGGTGCCCCAGAAGGTAAGTTTGGTTTCGGGATCATACACACCCGTCACCCACACCGAGCCGCCGCCCGTCTTCCACTGATCGCCTTGTGGCCAGGTCTCGCTGCCCGGCTCGCCCGGCGCTGGAATTGTATAGGTGCGCCAAACCTCAGCGCCCTTGTCGGCATCGAACGCGGCAACAAAGCTGCGAACACCGAGCTCGCCGCCCGACGAACCGACCAGCACCTTGCCGTCGATCACCAGCGGTGCCAGCGACATGTAGTAGCCCTTGTCGTAGTCGGCGACCTTGGTGCTCCAGATCTCTTTGCCTGTCTTGACGTTGATCGCCACCAGGTAGCAATCGGAAGTGGCGAGGAACAAGTTGTCGCCCCATAGTCCGACACCACGACTGGTGGGGTGCAGCAGGAACTGGTCCTCGGGAATCGGCCGTTTGAACCGCCATAGCAGCTGGCCGGTCTTGGCATCCATGGCCAGCACCTGGTTGCCAGGTGTGGCGACGAACATGGCACCATTGTTGACGATCGGCGGTGCCTGATGTCCCTCGACCTGACCGGTCGACATGCTCCAGACCGGATGCAGTCGTTGGGCATTCGCCGGCGTGATCTGGTCAAGCGGGCTATAGCCCCAACCGTTGTAGGTTCGCCGAAACATCAACCAATCGCCATCGGCCGGTCGAGTAAGCTGATCAGTAGTGACTGGCTTATAGTTGGCAAGCACCGGCGCCAGCGCAGCCGGCGCTGCGACCGCCTCGCCGTTGGACGGCATAGGATCCGGAGCGACCGGCGGCGAAGGCGGTGTCGCCGGTGCCAATTGAGCGAGTGCAGATGAAGCCAGCAGAGCCCCGATCATGGCGGTGCCCGCCGCTACGCGCCACCTGCATTGTGGGTCGGACATTTGTTTCCCTCCTCTTGCTTCACGCGATATGGCTGCGTCGCGGCTTAGAGCTGCTGAATCCCCACTCGACCAATGAACGAATGCGCCACGGTCAGCTGGCCATCCGCCAGACGCAGGGGCAACGCAGCAAGTCCGCGCGGCGATGGACCGGCGACCACGCGTGCGCCCCCTTTGGGGTCATACTGGGAGTTATGGCACGGGCACTCGAGAAGCTGCCGATCGCTGACCCAACTGACCACTTCGCAACCGGTGTGCGGACAGATCGCCGAATACGCGACCACGCCGGCAGCGGCCCGCGCTGCAGTCGTCTCACCGAGTATTGCAGGATCGAGCCGCAGCAGCAGCACCTTGTTGAGCCGCGAGCCATCACGCACGACCTTTGCAGCGGGATCCATTGGCCAGGCCATGATTTGCAGCGCGCCAAGCTCCAGGTCGTTGGGTCTCAGCGGTGTTGGGCTCGGGCTATCCGCTCGCACCAGTAAATCGCCTTCCTTTGGACGCTCACGAGCCGGATCGGATTGCGCCAAGCTTCTACCGGCCAGCATGCCAACACTGACGCCGACGCCAGCTCCGAGGAATGCGCGTCGGTGGGCAACCCGATCATCACTACGAGCAGGCCGATCTTTGTGGGACTCATCGAACGACATGCACGCTCCCGCCCCAATGTTTATTATCAACATGATATCAGCCCGTGAAGGGACTGTCACTCCCGCCATTCTATTTTGCGGCACGTCCGAATGAACCTAAGATTAACCACGACGCACCAGCAGCGAGCGAGGAAGACGTGCAGCTCTCCCGAGTAACGACGTGGATGAAGTTGTTCGCGTTCATCGCGATGGGCATCGCGACACAAGCGCGAGCCGAAGACAGAGCTGTTGCCAACGGCCTGGAAGTGCATGAGACAGAGCTGATCGTGAACGCAGCGACACCAACGCATTTCCTCACCAAGGAAAGCTGCGCGGATGCCCAGGCCGGGTGGAAGATTGTCCCAGACTCAGTAAAGACCGAGGTGGTGACAGCACGAATGATGGACCCAGGCGGCGACCCCGATTGGAAGGTCGAGAAGGCAGAAGCCCACACGCGAGTCGACAGCGACAATGGACGAATCTGTCTGTGGGGATACTGTCAGGGCCCTTTGCAATTCCAGTGCGAGGTGCAGGTGCGAGCGAGTTGGAAGGAGACTCGCTGATCGGCGGTGCAAATAGCGTCTTGCCAGACTGACGCCCGAGGTCCAATCTTTTCGGCGAAAAGTCCTGCCGGTGCCAGGCAAGGTTGCAATAAACGACCGCTCGGGGGAAACAGATGGGCACTCCATTGAGCCTGCTGCTTCATGCATTCTTCGCAATTGGCTTGGTGTGTGTAAGCGTGGCGCCGGCCTCGGCTCAGGATCCCGAAATCGACAAGCTATTAAAGGGTCCTGTTGGCAAGGACTGGATTGCCAATGGTGGCAATCTGACCAACCAACGTTATTCGACGCTCAAACAGATCGATACCAGCAATGTGAAGCAGTTGAAGGGCGCCTGGATGACCCGCCTGAAGGGGTCAGGCATGGGCGGTAAGT
>Ga0170475_130689080_pt1 | contig 11459 bp, 1 predicted proteins | sample Soicark_Litter_5_FD_111474 | JGI IMG/M metagenome (GOLD analysis project Ga0170475, IMG submission 111474) | Avena fatua rhizosphere microbial communities from Hopland, California, USA. Combined Assembly of 48 SPs | reverse complement strand
TTATCGAGCGGTTTCCCATTCAAACAAGTAGGAGCCGGTGGATATTACCTGGCGGATGCGTGCGGCTTGCGTGACGTCGGAATTACCACAGGCGTTTCTGCGAATCTCGTGGCCGATCTAAAAATGCGAACAACCTACGCTCCCAATGTGCAAACAAAGAGCTCCATTACCACGGATTTGACTTTGCTGCCGGGCGTCAAGAGGGACACCGATTTAATTGATTTGGGATACCATTACGATGCCGTCGATTACGCCTATAGCGATATGAGTGTGCTAAACGGCACGTTGCGACTCTCCCCGGGTGCGGTGCTTGCCACGTTTAGTGAAGGAGGTACTACTGCCGGCTTGACGATTGGCCCGGGCGGGCATTTTGAATCCGCCGGAACACCCACTCAGCCGAATAGGATCGTCCAATACAGCACGGTTCAGGAAGGCAGTCCATCCACTTGGGAAAAGACGCATTATGCCTCCGTTTCATCGGAAACCGCAAATCAAACGCCCTATCCCATCATAAACTGTCGTTTTACCGATTGGTCAATGCTCGTCTTAAATGATTATCATTTTCGGGCAGCGGTAGGCTCGGGGCCTTTTAATTTCCAGGATTGTGAGTTTTATGGCGGTATGATCTTGTCCGGGGGCCCCACGCTGAATTTCACGAACTGCCTTTTTGAAAGAGTCGATTCTGATATTCAGCCGACTGATTCTTTGTGGTCTTATTTCAGAAATAATCTTGTCCGCGCCGGAACATTTAAATACGGCCCCGTTCATTCGACTATTAAGGACAACCTTTTTGACCAGCCTGTAATCCCTGACCTTATCGGATCGCGTGGGAACACCTACGATGGCGTAAGTGGCGGGCGTAATGCATACATAACTGGAGCAAACCGGTTGCAGCCCGCCGATACTGCTCCAATTGTCCTTTCAGCATCGCCTGCGTACAAGACCGGGCCGCTCGGCAACTATTATGTGCCAGACACAACCACTCAGCTTATAAACCAGGGTAGCACCACTGCTGATTTAGTAGGCCTTTATCATTATACTACCACCACGAACTTCACGAGCGGTTTTCAAAATCGGGAAGGTGGGTCGACCTTGGATGTCGGTTACCATTATGTGGCGCTCGGCACGGGTAATCTTCCAATCGATGATGACGGCGATGGCATTCCCAGCTATGTTGAGGATGTAAACGGCAATGGTCTTACGGATACCGGCGAGAGAAGTTATCTTCGTCCGCAGATTACTTTATCAGCTACGCCTCTTGTCTATCAGGAACGTGCCGCCGCCGCGTTTCTTGACGTTACTCAGGATGCAGCCGTTTCGGCGCCAGACTTGGTTAACCTTAATGGCGGGAGCTTAAGAGTCGAAATCATCTCCGGCGTGAACCTTAGCGATTCCTTGTCCATCAAACCACAGGGCACCGGGGGAGCAAATGCCATTGGCGTCTCTGGAAACACTATCACCTACGGAACCTCTGGTGCAGGTACTGGTCCTATGGCCACGTTTACGGGCGGTTCAATGATTTCACCTCTGATCATAAGGTTCAATTCCAGCATAGCCACACCTACTGCAGTCAAGTATCTCGTTCGCGCACTTACTTTTTATAACGGGTCAGACAGCCCATCGTCCGTCTCCAGAACAGTATCTATGACTCTAACCGACGGCTCAGGTGGAGCGAGTTTGCCCGCAACCAAGACGGTCAATGTAACAGCGGTGAATGACAATCCAATCATTACGCTTTCGTCACTTCCTGCCAGTTACCGTCCATATTCTTCTCCGACTCGTGTAGATCCCACTGCTACAGTCTACGATGCCGATTCTCCTTCAATGAATGGGGGAGTGCTCACGGTAACGATCACCAGCCCAGCAGCCCCGAATAATGATCCACATGATCGGCTTGGCATCCAGAATAGCGGCAATGCTGCCGGGCAAATTGGCGTAACTATCGATCCCACAGTGACACCATGGGTAACTAATATTTATTATGGCGGTGTGCTCATAGGATATTTGACCGGTGGAGCGGGAACGACGCCTCTTCAAATTCACCTGAACGCAAATTCCTCACCGGCTGCAGCAGACGCTTTGATCCGGAATGTAATCTTTTGGAATGATGATGTTCCTCCTACCTCTCCTCTTTCAGTAAACCGCATCCTGCAGTTTCAAATTACCGATGGGAATGGTGGCACCAGCGATGCAAAAACCAAGACACTGACACCAGGGTGTTCTCCCACTGCGCTCGACATTATGCTTGTTCTCGATCGCTCAACGTCCATGAATACAATGGACGGCTCGGACACGCGCCTGCACTTTGCCATGAATGCAGCCAGTAATTTCGTCTACGCAGTTAGCCAGGCAAATTACGGAGATTACATCGGCTTGGTTTCGTTCGCTTGGAATCACCCTCCGGACTCACCTCATGTCGATGTTGCCCCCACGACCACTTACTCCTCAGTAATTGGCGCATTATGGTCATTAGTTACCCACGACGGAACGGCAATTGGGACCGCAGTTAATACTGCGACCGGTCAATTCCCAAGTTCCGGTCGGAACAGAATCATGGTGCTTCTGACGGATGGCGAGGAGACCGAAAAATCCGATCCCGGCAAGGCGGCAAATGATGCCAAAGGCGCTAACGTACATCTAATCACGGTTGGTCTCGGCACACTCCAAGATACCTCCACGGCGTTGTTAAGCGCAATGGCTTCTCCTCGTTTCGATAATGCTCAACTCCAAGATTTTTATAATCCGAAAAATTCTTCGGAGCTAATTGGTGTATATGATCAAATCGCAGCTTCCATCTGCCGTGCAGTAAATTTGCCGCCGACAGTAAGCGTAGCTGCCTCACCTTGCAATGCTATCACCACCTCCGGTGGTTTAGCTGATGTGACTCTTTCAGGGTCGGCGACGGATACCGCCGGAACATCCCTAACTTACAATTGGTCGCTGGTTTCATTTCCGGAATCAGCGCTGCCGACGATTGTATCGCCATCCGCACTAACGACGTTGGTGCACTGCAACAAGCCCGGCAATTATGTATTCCGGCTTACCGCGAGTGACGGCTCTCTCAGCACGAGTAAAGATATTCCGGTTACAATCTTTGAAACAGATGTGATCCCCAATCCGTTACCAATTGTCGATGCTGGGCTGCCCCAAACCGTAATGATTGGTGCGAATACAGCGGTCACATTACAAGGCCTAGCGAAAAGTTGGAATACCTCGGCATGCGCAACTCCTGCGGTAAAATGGATCCGCGAAAGTGCTCCCATGGGTGCGGCGAGTGCCGTCATCTCTCAGGACACTGCTCTCTCCACTACCGCAAACGGTTTTACGGTTCCCGGACTTTATGTGTTTCGATTAACTGCCGCTGACAGCGGTTCCGCTGTGTGTGACGGTAGCAATGCGCGGGCAGTTTGTGACAGCGTTACGATTACAGCCTGTGATCAAGCAGCCACGCCCGTGGATGTAATGCTCCTCTTTGATGTTTCAGGGTCTATGGATGATCTAGTGCCAAAAGTGAGGGTCGCCGCAAAAACCTTTGTTGACTTGTTGGCTGACCAATCTGATCAGATTGGATTAATTCCTTTTTCCGGGACTGCGACAGTTTGGAACGAACTAACGAGGGATCGCGCCCTGGTGGAACGTTCGATAAACTGTCTCCAACCTCCCACAGGAAACGGTAGTTTTACCTATATCGCACCCCCATTGGAACTCGCCCTCAGTGAGCTTACTGGCCAGCGCCATAACACCGCTGCAGCCTCAGCAATAATCATCTTAAGCGATGGGCAATGGGGGGATGATATTGATGTCATCCGGAATGCTGCCAATGCGGCCAAAGCTCAAGGAATACGGATCATTACCATTGGTTTCACTGATTTTGCTGATCCAATTAACTATCCCGATGCCGAGGATTGGTTGGCCGAGGTGGCTTCCTCAGATGCGGACGCTTACTTGGTCAGCAGTACTAGTGACCTCGTCCAGATTTACGGCAGCCTGGCAGACTCGTTTTGTTTAGGCCATCATCGACGTCCGATTGTTTATGCAAGCGCAGAGCGATCACGGGGTATCACGCAGCCTGTCCAGCTTACCGGGTCTGTATTTGCCGATGGCCCTGTAACGGTCTTGTGGCAAGACGTTACGCCCAGTCCAGCCCCTGGAACCGTCAACTTTTCGCCGAATGCCACCGGATTGTCTCCAAAAGTAACATTTAGCGCGGCCGGAACCTATAAACTCAAGCTTACCGCAACCGATAGTCAGAGCGTTCAGGGTAGTACGACCATAACCATCAATAACGGTGTTGGCTCCCCACCTGTGGCCTACAATGATTCCTATATCGTGAGCTACAACGTGGCAGGTGAGCCGATCGTTTCCTATACGTTCAACCTCCTCAATAATGACGTGGACCCGGACGGGGACGACTTTCGTGTTACCCAGGTATCATCGGCAACTGAGCCCCACGGCAAACTAGAAATCATCAACGCTGGGAAGGCGATTCGCTACACACCAGATTTATACGCACTCGGCAGCGGGGAATTCTATTACACAATTTCGGACGGAATCGATGGAACATCCGAAGGTACAGTCAACGTTCAAGTGATTCCTCTGAATCATCCCCCTCACGCCGTAGATGACATTTTTCCTGTTGTCAGCGGTTCCCCTGCGGTCTTCCTGGATGTTTTAAAGAACGATACTGATCCGGATTATTTCGACAGATATTTCCAGGACAAGGATTTTCTGAGAATCGTTGGCTTGACTCCATTGGGCGCTAATCAAGGGACACTGTCGGCTATCGACGATGGATTCGGGAATCTACTACTCTATTACACGCCACCAGCTAGCCTGGGTACCTATACTTTCTCTTACACAATTTCTGATCGCTTGGGCGCGTCGTCCACGGCTACAGTCACGCTAAAAGTAGTTCAGGCTCCTGCAAATCAACCACCGGTTGTGCATGCTGGCCCATCCCAAAATCTTGCATCCGTCTTCCCCTATGCCTCGGAAACACTGCTTCAGGGAAGCGTAATCGATGATGGATACCCCTTAAGTCCCGGCTTCTTGGAGTATTCGTGGGAAGTCGTAAGTCAGCCCTCAGGTAGCATTTGCGATTTCTTACCGCCAAGCTCGCCCACCACGTTTGTGTCACTTACCGGGGATGGCGTTTATACCTTAAGGCTGAAAGCAACCGATAACGACTGGGTGTCATACGTCAGTGACACCCTCACGATCACGGTTCAGCCAACCACATTAATCGGATCAATCGATAATCTGAAGGAAGGAGATATTCTCCAGGACGGTTTCTTCAAAGCTCTGGGTGTCGCTGAAGATACCAGCCATTCCGCCAATTTCTCCTATCAGCTCAAGATTCTTCAAATCGATACCGCGACACAGCAGCCCATACTTAGTCCAGCGCTGATAACCTTGCCTTCTGTTACGACACCCGTACCTCGCGCCTTCGAATCAGGCACACTCGGTACATTGGATCTGACCAAATTGGTCAATGGCCAATATGCATTGCGTCTGGAGTTGAGCCAGGGCGCGGGCGGCCTTAATAGTTCCGTCACGACAAAGTTCTTTCTTAATAGCCCTCTCAAGTTGGGAAGGTTCGCTTTCAGTCAGCAGGACTTCGTCATTCCAGTAGGAGGCCTGCCTCTCAGTCTAACTCGTAACTATGACTCTTTTAACACCAAACAGGGTGCCTTCGGCTACGGTTGGTCATACGACTTTGCTGATATGGATGTGCAGATTGATGAGACTAGAAGTGATCATACGTTTTTTGAGGAAGGACAATGGAGCACCTTAAATATTAGGACCGGCGGTGGACGAGATGTGACTTTGACCCTCCCCGGAGGCCAGCGTGTTACTTATGTCTGTACGTTTCGGAACGGGTTGGGATATCAATACGCTGAATGGGTTAGGCCTCCAGGAGTTTTCGCCGATTTAGTCCCAATTGACGACGCTCGGCTTTCTACTATAGGCATTTTAGCCTGGCAGGCCGGTGGCTATCATACTCCTTTCGAGAATTTTGATTTTTCCGGGTTCAACCTCATCTTGCCCGATGGCTCTATTTATCAAATATTGAGAGAGCCTTTGGGAAATCACACGTTCGCCGGGGATGGGAGCGATGTCGAGGGCGCTTACATAAATGCATACGGAAAGTGTAAACTGTCCTCGATCACCCGGCCAAATGGGGAAATGATTATTTTCAAAGAGGACCGTATTGAACACTACGGTGCTGCACCTGGAAGTGCACCTACCCATACATTGCTCATTAAACATGAGGACTCAAACCCGGCGCTCATTACTTCAATAATCGATCCGAACGGGGCCAATGGGATCGATCCGGTTTACAAGTATGAGTACACTGGGGGCGATTTGACGAAAGTTCGTCGCCTCGTTCGCAATCGCAATACAGGGGGGCCCGTGTATGAAGATACAATATTCACTTACGGGAATGGCACTACTGCCCCATTGCACTATCTGGTGAGTATTCAGGATCCTCGCGGTCAGCCAGCCGTCAGAACCTATTACTACAGCGGTGGCGTAAATGATGGAAGAATTTACCAGGTCAAGGACGCCAAAGACCACTCGACAACTTTTGATTATGACTTTACAGATCCGGTTCATCGATATCAACAGAGCACGGATTACCTGGGAAACTTTACAAAAAAGGAGTTCGATAGCCGTGGAAACGTCACTGAAAGTTACGATGCGACTTCGGCTCATGTTCAGACCACGCGAACCTATGATCCTAACAATTTGATGATTTCCGAAATTGCTAACAATGTCGGTACCATTATCGAACATGATCTGTATGGAAATCCAACGAAGCAGAATATTTCGGGTGCAGGAATTTACCAGGGCACACTTTTCTCCTTGTTTGTTGACCTCACCACACTTTCCTCGTTTAACAGGTTCGGACAGCTCACCACGTCAACTGATCCAAAGAGCTACGCAGCCGACCCGAATTCAATCAGTTCTCTTAACGAGTACGATGGCGCGGGGAATCTAACAGCCGCGACCGATATTCTTCTAAATAAGAGCACTTACACCTACTTCCCCTCCGGCGGCGTTAACGTCGGGCGCCTGGATACCATAACTGATCCGCTCCTGAATACAACGAGTCACCAATACGACTCCCGTGGTAACGTTTCCTCCGTGACCTCCAGGAACCCCCTAAGTCAAATCCTGACTTCTTCAAGTTTTATATTCGATGACAATAATAATCGACTCAGCGAATCCAGAACTCGAACATTATCTAACGGAAGCATTGAAACGTCTGGGTCCTCCTCGATTTATGATCCTCAGAATCGAGTTGTAGAAAGCACTGATGCCCTTGGTTACTCCACAACAACGTTGTACAATAGCATCGGTAAGCCCAGGCTGGTTACGGATAAACGTAACAATTCGACCGTTTACCTGTACGATAGCACTGGGGACCTCGTGGAAACTCTGTACCCGGATGGATCTGTAGCCGCCCAGGCAGACTATGAGGACTGTACCCAGTCACCGCACGTGCGTTGGCATATCGTCGAAGATCCACATCTTACCACGGAAACTAATGTAAAAGGTAGCCGTTCAATTTATGACGAAATGGGCAGAGTAAAACAAACGGATCGGCTCGAGCACATAAATATCACTATCACTGTGGCTGGTGAGGTGGCCACTCCCACTCTCGATTTAGTCAATCCCTCGCCCTTGCACGTGCTCGACGATTCCTCAACTTTAACCCATTACGATAATGCTGGCAGAGTGGATCATTCTACCGATCCTCTCGGCAGAATCACTGATTACGGATACGACGGTGCTGGTCGGCGGACTTTGGTAAATCGGACCCGCGATGATGGAGTTGTTGAAAGCACGTATTCTGAGTACGATGAAGACGGCAACCTCAAAAAGACCTATTTGGACTATTCATACGGGCAAACCCACATCGATCACGCCGCCGAAGTCGATTATAACTATGACGACCTCAACCGCCTGACCGAAACGGTCTACCCGAATGTCGCCAATGTTCACGACACTTCCAACCCTAACAAAAAAATCACTTACTACGACGCCTTGGGTCGAAATTATAAGGAAGTCGATCAAGCGGGCATAATCACTGGGTTCGCTTATGACGGCCTTGGTCGCCTGGTGATGGTTACAAATGCCTACGGCCTCCCTGATCAAACTATAACCGGTTATGCCTACGATGAACTGAGCAACCTGATTCGTCAAACCAATGCCGAAGGGCAGGTAACCAGTTTCGCATATGACTCGCTCGGTCGGCGAACCACCCGCACGTTGCCGGGTCTTCAATCAGAATCTTTTGGCTATGACGGCGCAGGAAATCAAACCTGGCACAAGGATTTCAATGGCTCGCTAACGGTTATGGCTTACGACACGATGAATCGACTTAAAGCTAAAACAAATGGGACCTACTGGGTCACATTCACCTATAAACCCTTTGGCAGCCGTTATACGGTAACTGATTCCGCACTCCGCGGAACAACTTATAGTTACGATAACCGCAACCGACTGACCCAAAAAATCAGTCCGGAGGGTGTTCTCCAATATACCTATGATGGCAAGGACAATGTCTCGACGGTGAAGTCTGTAAAAAATGATGGAGTATACAATACCGGCTATGGCGGGATCTCGCTTACTTATACTTGGGACAGTTTCAACCGGCTCAAGAGCGTCCAGGATATGAATGCTTCGGGTCAGCCGACGACCACGTACGCTTATGACGATCTCGACAGGTTGGCGAAATGCGATTACCCTACAACGAGCCCAGTGGAACACACTTACGGTTATAATGAGGCTAGCTGGTTGAATAACGTAACGATTAAAAGCGGCGGGACAGCTTTGAAGACCTTCGACTACACGTTCACGGGTGCGGGTTATGGCCGCACCGGGGCGCGGTTGAGCGAGAAATTGAACGGAAGCACGAGAGCGAGCTATAGTTATGACCCGCTGTACCGCCTTACGAATGAGGTAATCAGCGCCAGCGGTACTGATCCGGTAGGAACCATTGGATATGATTCGACGGCTGGTTACACTGACACGAGTGGGTTTGATAAAGTGGGGAACCGCAGGTCGCGAGCTTCAAATGTAACAGGCGTGGGCACGGCAAGTTACAATTACAATAGCAATGATCGGCTGACTTCCGACGGTTACGACAATAACGGAAATACGACGGCTGCCAATTCCTACACCTTCAGTTATGATTTCGAAAATCATCTCACGCAGCGGACTAAATTTGGGGCAACACCACTTACATTCTCGTATGACGAGGACGGCAATCGGGTGCGCAAGACTGTGGGAACGACCACGACCTATTTTCTAGTCGATGCGCAGAACCCTACCGGCTACCCACAGGTGGTTGAAGAGTTGAGCACAATCGGATCGACTCCCGCCACAGTTTACAATTATGGTCTACGCCTTATTGCCCAGCGTGCTTCCGGAACGTTGCAATATTATGGGTATGATGGGCACGGCAATGTCCGTGCGCTGCTTACGAGTGCCGGAACGGTGAATCAATCTTACACTTACGATGCGTTTGGAAATTTGATCGCTGGGCCGGCCCCAAGTTCCGGGAGTGCGTATTTATATTGCGGAGAGCAGTTTGATGCTGAACTCGGGCTTTATTATTTGCGCGCTCGGTATTTTAGCGCGGACAAAGGCCGGTTTTGGACGATGGATACGTACGAGGGGAGCAGTGATCGCGAGTTGCCTCACAAATATCTGTATTGTTGTGCTGATCCAGTCAATTGCGTTGATCCCCTTGGACTAAAGGAATTCCATCTTTGGATTGGTTTCTCCTACGGCTTCTTTGATTTTGCGACCTATTCAGATGAATTCAAGGCAGCTACTTGGTGGGCGCAAGGCAGCAGCAGGTACCAGTTAAACGACGCGTACATACACGTTTCAATCCGTCCAGGCGACAACATCTATGAAAGGGTCAAGTCAAAGGTGGATGAATTCAAGCCAGAGGCTGGAGACACCCTGACGAGCATCGACTTCAGTGGGCATGGCCGCCCGGCTGACTTAGGCCACGACGGGAATGCAGCAATAACACTCGACGATCTTCTGCCTGGCAAGGACACTCCGCAACAGCAATTGCTGGGCTACCTCAAACCTTATTCGCAGGGCCACTGCACCGTTACCCTGCGAGCCTGCGAACAAGCTAATGGGCCGGACGCCCAAAAGATGATGGCTCTTATGGCCCAGGGCTTGGGAGCGACAGTAGTTGGGTGGGACGATTGGTATGCGGGGTGGGGTCGAGGGAACAAGTATTCTGTAACTGCAGATGGCAAATGGTCCAAGGTTGCGGGAAAGCCTTGGTCAGGTCCGCTCAAGGAGGCGTTCGGCGACCATGAGATCCCACAAATCTTCAGTGTGTACTCACACATCGACACCCTTAATGGCAATAATGGTCTGTGGCAATGAGGGTAGTAAGTTTCACCGTCCTTTTTATCGGGCTGGTGTCTCTAGTAGCTTGCGGTCACAGAGAGCTAAGCGACAAGCGACTTTGCAACGTAATAAAGGCGGGGGACACCAATACCTTGAGGTCATACCTGGCATCGGGAGGGAAGGTGGACCGCCGAGTTCGTTATCTGCCTCACAGCTCGGAATGTGCCCCGCTTTTGAGCGTTGCTGTGCGGTATGGTCAAGTACCGACCATTCAGTTTTTGTTAACGAGCAGAGCGAATATTAATCAGAGCACCTCCGCCGGGGATACCCCTCTGCTATGGGCCATTGGGCATGGGAATGAACCAATGGAAATGAGGCTTGAGATCATCCAAATATTATTAAAGGGTGGCGCGGACCCGAACAAAGCATCGTTACGCTCAGGACGAACGCCTCTCATTGCCGCGTCGCAGTTGGGGCAATCTAATACTATTAGTCTCCTCCTCACTGCAGGCGGTAGCGTTAGCGCGACCAACTACTATGGTTGGACGGCGCTCCACTATGCGGATAACGCCAACGTTGCACGAGTGCTGCTCGCCGCGGGAGCGGATCCAAGTGCTTCTACTCCGACCGGTGAAACGCCAGTGGAAACCGCAATTAGAGGTGGAAAGCCCGACGTTGCAGCCCTATTAAAGGATTTCCACGCTCAAACAAATCGAATCAAAGAACCAAGGTCCCGCTGACCTCGACGTTTTGACGTAGGCGATTGCACAATGTGGCGGCTCTTGTTTGTCCCGCAGTCTCCGACAGAGAATAAAACGAGCCAACGACCTGGTTTCTCCTAGAGGCTGCCTTGTGAGCTTCTTCGCTCCGCCATCGCCGGGGACGCTACCTCTAGGGGCTGGCCGGTCGCCTAGAAATGCAGGCTTTGGCTTCCCTTGGAGCAGACTGCGCCGACTCGCACCACTTCGAGTTCGCCGCGGAACATCCAAGCGACTGCAGACCGGATCAGGGCAATAAAAGTTGCTTGCTGAGCGCGATTTGGATTACGGGAAAAGAGTGCCATAAAAAGC
>Ga0170475_111580187_pt1 | contig 11462 bp, 10 predicted proteins | sample Soicark_Litter_5_FD_111474 | JGI IMG/M metagenome (GOLD analysis project Ga0170475, IMG submission 111474) | Avena fatua rhizosphere microbial communities from Hopland, California, USA. Combined Assembly of 48 SPs | reverse complement strand
CGATTACCTGAAGGAGACAAGTGTAACTACAGAGAAACAGAAACTCATTTACAAAGATGCTTACGAAGCATACAGGTCGGGCAACCTGAGAGAAGCCCAGGAGATGGCGGCCCAGGCCATAGCTTTGGGTGATACCGGTTTCACCGCGCAACTCGAGCTACTGCAGATACTCATTATGGGAAAGACCGAAGATGTAACGATATATCAACAGGAGCTCGAAGAGTTTCTCCAAAAACATACCGACGGCCCGATGAACGCCTATGCGAAAACATTACTCGAGGCTTCGAAGACATTCCTCCAAAAAGTAGAGAAGGCGAAGGGTATTCGCTTCTCTACCGATCCCGACCAAACTCATTATTATGTTATCGTTTACCGAATTGCCGATCGGATCACCGACAAGGTGACTGCGGAGATCGAACAATTCAATACTTCGGTGCTGCGCGACAAGAAACTGGAGACGAGCAACCTGGTGCTCAACGAAACTTACGCCCTCACGATGGTAACGGAGTTCAAAGACAAGGCGCTCTCGACGGAATATTTCGATAAACTTAATAGTTGGTTGGGTCAACGGCCGTCGCTTGCCAACTATAAATTCGATATTTTTGTAATTACTAAGGACAATTTCCAGATTTTTTACCGAACAAAGGCACTGGATGAATACCTCACCTTCTACGACAGGAACTACAAAGTCCAAAATCAGTAAGCTGCTGGGTTTGGAGAAACCATGGTTCCGCAAAACAGTTAAGGGCATTTGGATCGGGTTCTTCGTGATACTGATCGGCTTGCCACTTTACATGGTCTGCGTTAGCATCGACCTCTTTGGGCTGTTTGGCGGAATGCCCGACATACACGAGATAGAAAATCCCAAGAACGATCTGTCTTCGGAACTGATCTCTGCCGACGGTGTATCGCTGGGAAGATATTTCCGCTACAACCGCGCGCAGGTCGGTTACGAAGAGCTATCACCAGACCTCGTAAATACGCTTATCATTTCGGAAGACCACAGGTTCAAAAACCATTCAGGTCTCGATGGCAAGTCAATGGCCCGGGCAATTTTTGGAGCGATGACCTTCACTCACCAGGGTGGTGGCAGTACGCTCACACAGCAGCTTGCCAAGGCGCTCTTCACAAGAAACGCATACGGCAGATCGCTTGATGGTCATCTTGCGAAGCTTGGTGATCTCCCCGCTCGCCTCATCCAAAAAAATAAGGAATGGATCATTTCAGTTTATCTCGAAAGGAATTTCACTAAGGAAGAGATCCTCACTATGTATTTGAATACCGCAGAGTATGTCAACAACTCGTTTGGTATCAAAGTAGCTGCTGAAAACCACTTCAAGAAAGAACCTGATAGCCTCAACCTCCAGGAGTCGGCATTGCTTGTTGGTATGCTGCAGAATCCGTCGTTATATAATCCTGCGCGTCACCCGGAGAGGGCTTTGAGAAAGCGGAATGAAGTATTGTGGAAAGTCTATCAACACAAATACAAGCTGAAGACCCGCGACCAGTACGATTCGATAGCCGCGTTACCACTCGGTTTGAATTTCAGTGTCCAGGATCAGAACGAAGGTATGGCAACGTACTTCCGGACTGTTGTTGGAAACTATCTTCTCGCATGGTGTAAGGAGAGAAATATTGATCTCTACAATTCCGGTTTGAAAGTCTACACGACGATCGATAGCCGTTTGCAGAAATATGCGGAAGAGTCGCTCACGCAACACATGGCTACGTTGCAAAAAGGTTTCTACGCCGAATGGAAAAAACGGAATATGGATCCGTGGCTGGACGAAAATGGTTACCAGTTCAAGGACTTTATTGCCAAGCGCATTCGTACCACGCCGCAATACAAATCCTTCGTAAAAAAATGGGGCGAGGGTGACGACTCTGTAAGGATCATGCTGAAGCTCAAGAAGCCCATGAAGATCTTCTCATGGGACGGCGAACGCGATACAACATTCAGTGTATACGACTCACTAAATTATTACAAGCGATTCCTGCAAGCGGGCATGATGGCGATGGATCCCACAACCGGTGCTATCAAAGCATGGGTTGGTGGTATCAATCACAAGTATTTTAAGTTCGATCACGTAAGACAACAGAAGCGCCAGGCTGGTTCTACATTCAAACCATTTGTGTACGGCCTCGCGATGGACGAAGGCTATTCGCCATGCTTTAAACTTTTCGATATCTCCCCGGCCATACCAGTCCCCGGTGGGGTTTGGTATCCGCCCAACTCCGATGGTTCGAAAGGCTCCGGGGAAGAGATGACCATCCGCCACGCGATGGCCCTTTCAATTAATACAATCACTGCACAGGTAATGATGAAGGTGGGTCCTCAAAATGTTGTTGACTTTGCTCATCGTTGCGGCATCGAAAGCAAACTCGATGCTGTTCCTTCACTCTGCCTTGGTGTAAGCGACGTGTCGGTTTTTGAAATGGTTGGTGGTTACTCCACGTTCGTGAATGGCGGCATTTATACGAAGCCTACTTTCATCTCCAGGATAGAAGACAAGAATGGCAACGTGATCGAAGCATTCGTTCCCCACACCAAAGAAGGTGTTAACGATCAGACTGCCTACAAAATGATCCACATGCTCCGCGGCGGTGTGGAGGAAGAAGGTGGTACGTCGGGCGGACTTCCCCGCGAATTGAAGATCGATAACGAGATCGGCGGGAAGACCGGTACAACCAACGACGCATCGGACGGCTGGTACATGGGCATTACTCACAACCTGGTTACAGGCGTATGGGTGGGCGGCGACGAGCGCGCCATCCGTTTCCCTACATGGTCGTTCGGGCAGGGTATTAAAACTGCACGTCCTATATTTGCCAACTTTATGTTGAAAGTATACGCAGACAAAGAATCAGGCATCACCAAAGGCCGCTTCGCGCAGCCTCGTTCAGGTCTGCCTTTTCTTGGTGATTGCTCACGCTTCAACGACGCCGACACTATTCCAGCAGTACGCACTGACCGCTGGAAATTCAACTAAGCCGGGAATGGATGCACTTAAAGAACAAGTTGCATCCCTGCCCGATTCGCCAGGGATCTACCGCTTCTACAACAAAGAAGATGTGCTGATCTATGTAGGTAAGGCCAAGAGCCTGAAGAAACGCGTATCCAGCTACTTCAATAAACAATCGCAATACAACGCCAAGACGGAGAAGCTTGTAAGCGAGATCCGTAAGATCGAGTATACACTTGCAGGCACGGAGTTCGACGCCCTTCTTCTCGAGAATAATTTCATCAAGCAGAACCAGCCGAAGTACAACATTCTTCTGAAAGACGATAAGACGTTCCCTTATCTCTGTATCCTCAAAGAAAGATTCCCGCGGATCATATCGACCCGCAAATACATTCCGTCGCAGGGAGAATATTTTGGCCCGTATACCAGTGTTGTTTCCATGAAGAATGTGCTTGATCTCATTCGTCACTTGTACACCATTCGAACTTGCAACTTGCTTTTGTCGGAAGAGAATATTGCCGGCAAAAAGTTTAAAGTATGTCTCGAGTTTCATATCGGCAACTGCAAAGGCCCATGCGAAGGACTTGTTGATGAGAAGAGTTACAACGACGAGATCGCCCAGGCAAGAAGCATCCTCAAAGGACATCTGAGTCTCATTGAGAATCACTTCAAAACGGAGATGAAGAGTGCGGCCGAAAGCATGGAGTTCGAACTGGCAGCCCGTTACAAACACAAACTCGAATACCTCGACAAGTTCCAGGCCAGGACGATGGTTGTTAGTCAGAAGCTAACGAACATCGACGTGGTTACGATCACCAGCAACGAGCAAGAGGCGTATGTGAACTACATGATGGTGAACGAAGGGGCGATCGTGTTCTCAACCAATCTCGAAGTAAAGAAGAAACTGGACGAAAGCGACGAGGAGATCCTCTCGTTGGCTACACAGGAGCTACGGGTACAGCACAACAGCAACAACAAGATCATCTACACCAATGTACCGATCCTCGTCTCCGGCGATGATATCGAGAACCTGGTGCCGCAGATCGGCGATAAGAAGAAACTCGTATCTCTTTCGCTTACCAACGCGCTGCATGTTAAGACCAAGAAATAACTCGAACGGGGCGAACGAAAGGCAAAGCAAAACGAAACATTAGTGATCATGCAGCGCGACCTCCGCCTGCCGAATCTCCCAGACATCATCGAGTGCTTCGATAACTCCAACTTCCAGGGTACATCGCCTGTTGCTTCGATGGTACGCTTCGTTAACGGCAAGGCAGACAAAGCCGGCTATCGTCACTTCAACATCAAGACCGTTGTTGGTCCGGACGATTTCGCTTCGATGAAAGAGATCGTTGGAAGAAGATACAAGAGAATCCAGGAAGAGAACGGCGTGCTTCCCCAACTCATCATCGTGGATGGCGGCAAGGGACAACTCTCGAGTGCATGCGAGGCATTAAAGGAACTTGGGATCTATGGACAGATCCCGATCGTTGGTATTGCCAAAAAACTGGAAGAGATCTATTACCCGGAAGATCCGATACCGCTTCACATCAGCAAGAAGTCGCCGGCGCTGCTATTGATCCAGCGCATTCGTGACGAAGCTCACCGCTTCGCAATCACATTACATCGCCTGAAACGAAGCAAGGCTACGATCAAAACGGAGATGGAGGACATTAAGGGAATTGGCAAGAAGACGGCAGATATTTTATTGGCGCAATACAAGTCGTGGAAGAAGATCAAGGAAGCACCACGCGAAGAACTCGTAAAACTTGTAGGCGAGAAAAAGACCCAGCTCATACTTAACGAACAACCTCAAGAGTCCCCCGGCACACAAGAGCCCATAAATTAAAAGTGGCCCTTTCGAGGCCACTTTTAACTATTAACTTTTATCTCTTAACTCTTTAATATTCCCAGAGATTGTGCTCTCTCTCCATCATCTTCATTTCTTCCCACTCGCGCGCCCACACAGTTTCCTTATAAGGCCTGTTGTTAGCTGAGTACACGTCGTAGATCGTTTCGTTGTCGGGGTTTTCTACTTTGTAGATCACACCGTGGAAGAGACGGAGAAGGAATGCTTCTTCGTAGTTCTTGTTCTCTGCTGTGTTGTAGCGGTTGAACCAGATCGCATCGTTCGGATGATTCCTGAAGATCTGCACGAGGTCCTTGTAACGGATCGTAACGATATCGAGGTCACCACCAAGCGGGTTGTCTTTGTCACCAGGCCAGATCAAAGTGATCGACTGGATATCATAATATAACCTTGATCTGCGTTTGTCGAAGATCACGTCTTCAACAAGACGAAGAGAAGCGAGCTGGAACGGTCTTGCATAGTTACCCGCGCCAACCGAGGTGTCTTTTGCCCAATCGTCGGTAGAAGTAGCTGGGTTCTTGCCACGGTTATCTCTCTTTGCCTTATAGTAAACCCCGTTGAGGTCAACAGCGTCGTCGGCGTAATAGTCGTTATCGGGCAACCACGGATCGGGCTTTGTTCCTTCTGAAATAAGCATTTTCTTCACCATGTCCTCCTTAGACATCTTTGTTGTCAAAGAGTCGTTGGCATAGATGTCTGCCAGTTCGCCGGAGTTGATGGCATCGATGATGAGCTTGGTGATCTCGTTATTACGGGCGAAATACCCTTTGTTCTGTTTTTCGTCGAGCCTCACTTCTCTCCACACTTTCACCTTATACAATTGCTCGTACCTGGCGATCGGGTTAAGAGAGTTCGGGTTGTACTGGGGGATATCCTCCTGTGCAAACAGTGACGAAGCACAACAGACAGACAGTAAAAAAATGATCGACCTTCTCATATCTTCTGAAATTATTTCAGCAGTTAGTTAGCAATAGGGATACTGATGTACTTGATGGCGGTTGTAAGCACTACAGGCTCATTTTCGCCTTTGAAAGTACGGCGTGTGATGCTCTCCAGTTCAAAAGAGAGAACGTCGCCGGGCTTCGCAGATTGCATAAAGGCGCCGAGATTGAGTGACTCACCGGAGAACTCGATCGGGGTACCGAGTGCCGTTCCTTTGCGGAGGTACACACGGCCCTTACGGATCCTGAATTCTGCATCTTTAGGTACAGTGTTGGCGAAGTCTTCATCAGCTTTGGCACGGATCTTCAACTGACAAGCTGTGCGCGTGGCACGCCGTCTTTTGAGTTCATCTCCCTGCCCGCAGCTTCAACGAGAACCTGGGGAGCCGGAGCCGAGCGAACTTCGAATGTAACTGTTTCGATAGGTGTGCCTGAGTTAGACACAGCCATCTTCACTTTAGCTTTGCTCTTAGGTATAACGGTGATCTGGCCTACTTTATCACTCTTAATGATTTCTGCATCAGCGGCGCTGTAGCCGGGAACGAAGTTGGTTCCAAGACCAGGTATCTCGACGTTCATTTCGTTACCGCAGTTGATGTACAGTTTCGAGAGAGCACCTGAAGAGATCTTCACAGTGGGAGCGATTACGTTGTATTTAACAGGAAGTGTGTAGTCTTGTCCTTTTACAGTGATCTTCGCTGTGTAAGATTTTTCAACAATTCCATTCTTGTAACCACCACCTGCTGCGGTGAATTCTACTTTACCATAAGAAATACCTTGCGCATCTTTCTCAACAGGGAGTGCAACGCCGTCCTTAAACATTTCAGGTTTGAGGGCAGAGTTTGAAGCACCGATGTACATTTTCGCAGTGTATTTAGAGCCTGCGATAACGCTTGACGCTTCAGGGATGATCATAGGAAGTACGTTATCGAATTTCAGAGTACCAGCGTCTGCGATCTCAGCAAGCTTCTGAAGTGCGATAGCTTCGTAGGCATATACCTGCGACTCCATCTCTGTTACCGAAGCGTAAGCTGCGATAGGAGGTGTGTTTTCGAAAGTAAATTCGATGAAGCTTTTGTTTTTGTTCTTCTTGTCATTCTTAAACTCTTCCATTTCTGCAGGAGGCAACGCGAGCTTTTCGAACTTAACACCCATTGACAGTTTTTCGAGGTTAACTGCATAGTTGTTGAGTAGGTTTTCGTAGTCCTTACCTTTTGGACTACGAGGGTCCATCATTGCGTAAGCTACTTTAGAGCTGTGGTCGTTGATGAATTTCTCGTCGATACCAGCCGCGCCGGAGATAGTGAGGAATTGAGCTTTTACTTTTTTGAGTTCTGCTATAGTCGCGGCTGTGAGATCACGTACTTTCTGGGCGTTCGCTGCCGCATCTTTAACTTCCTGTCTCGCCTGGGGCGTTACAGCACCAGCGATTGCTTTCAGCTGGGCGTCGTTCTTCTGATCCGTCTGTGTCGAGAGGGTTTCGAGCGCACCGTTGATGAGCGCAAACTTCTCGAGTACAGCGTTTGATACCTGGAGCGCCAGCAGCGCTGTAAGCACCAGGTACATCATACCGATCATCTTTTGCCTCGGGGTTTCCTTACCACCTGCCATGATCTGATTGTTTTATGTTTTTGTAAGTTCTAAATCTTAGTAATTAATTAACGCTGCCTTTCATAGCAGTGAGCATGCTGCCATAAACCTTGTTAAGCGAAGTCATGTTATCGGCAAGCTTACCAAGTTCTGAAGTGAACTTAGTAGTGTTGTCGCCAACTTTAGTAAGACCAGCCATAGCGCCAGTAAGACTTTCGTAGAACTTGTTCATGTTCTTCACGTGTGTATCGGCGTCTTTCAACTCCATTTCATACACAGCATTGAGTGACTGAAGGTTCTTGGTAACAGCCTGCATTTGCTTGTGGTACTCTCCTGTATCTTTAGAAGCGTCGGCCATTGATTTCACAGCGGTCATTGCATTACCGTAAGACTTGTTCATCTCTACCAAAGATGCTGCTGCTGTTTTTACGTTAGTAGCGTATTCGTTAGTTGCAACTGCTGCATTAGACAAGCTGTTCATCTCTTTAGCTGAAGTAGCAAGATTGGTAAGACCTTTACCGAGGTTATCGAGAAGGTTCTGATCAACCTTAGCGGTCTTGAGCATATCGTCGATCTTCAAGAGAGGAGACTCTCCTGCGCCCTGGCGGTTGCTGATGCGTGTAGGTTGTGCGGGTCCTTCTAAGTCTTCAGCAAGTTCGGGATACACTTTTTCCCATTCGGGATCTTTGTGTGCGGGCTCGAACGAGCTCAAGAAGAAAATCCCAGCCTCAACAGAGAGACCAATCATCAACATTTCGTCAGCACCGTTCAAGTGAAGGATTTTAAACAACGCACCAACGATTACTACTGCTGCCCCGATACCATAAACTTTGGGCATGATGGTTTTGTACAGTAGTTCCATGAATCCGCCTTTTTTCTTTGCCATTGTGGTAGAGATTTAAGTTTTTGCCAATTAGTTTTCTATAAAGATAAAGAGTGTTTTCAATTATTAAAATTCAGCACCAGACGAGCGACCGAGGTGAGTCATAGCACAACGGAATCCGATATAAGCTCTTACTGAATCTCTGAATTCATATGTTCTTGTACCTGTTTCGAGGTAGTAAGCAACATCTTTCCATGAACCACCGCGTACAACTTTTTTCGGAGCAACTTTAGCGTTGTACTTTTTGCTTTCCGGATCAGTGCGAGGATCGATATACTGAGGATTCAAGTCCCAAACAGTAGGAACTGATGCAGCATAGAAATCATCGAGACACCATTCCGACACGTTACCACTTGTATCGAAGATACCGTAGTCGTTAGGGAAATAAGATTGTACAGGTGATGTGTAAGCAAATCCGTCGTCGTAGAAGTTACCGCGGCCAGGTTTGAAGTTAGCCAGCATACAACCTTTCGAGTTACGGATATAAGGGTTACCCCAGGGATACTTATTCATATCGCGACCACCGCGTGATGCATATTCCCACTCTGCTTCCGAAGGAAGACGGAACTCAGGCATCGGGAACTCACCAACAGTTCTGCGATATTCATTGAGATAAGCAGTTCTCCATTTACCGAAGAACACTGCAGCATCCCAATCGATACCTACAACAGGGTAGTCATCATAACCTGGGTGCCAATAATAATAGTCCTGAACCGGGTCGCCCATGTGGTGAGCGAAGTCACGTACCCATACAGTTGTGTCGGGGTAGTAGCTCTTACGGAAGTCGTCGGTGCTCACGGTGGGGAAACCTTCGAGTGTACCGTTGTCGACCAGGAAGAAGTTGGTGAACTGACGATATTCGTTGTTAGTGATCTCAGTGTCGTCCATGAAGAAAGGACCGATGGTAACTTGCTTGTTGAAGTTGATCTGCGTTGAAGCAGGATCTTCATCGGCCTGGCCCATGTGGAATGTTCCGGCGGGGATCGGCACCATACCATAAGGGATAGTCATTACCCATCCTTCGCGGTTAGGCACTCCAACGAGTTCGCCCTGGTCGCCTCCTTTTTTTCCTCCAATGCCAAGAAGACCGCAGCTCGCTGCTGCAACCGCCAGCGCAAGGATGGTGATTAAGCTCAATAGCCTGGGAGAAACCTTACTGATCATATTACGGTGTGTTTTAGAGTCGAAAAGAATCGAAATTTAACTGTTTAGCCTTTATAATTAAAAAGAGTGCCTACCAAATTCATTAAAATCCACCAAAAACCAAAAAATCATCGCCTAGTGACGATACCTGGGGGTCCGAACGACCTTTTTGCCCACCGACGTTACCGGCAGTTCATAAGTAAGCATGAATTCATGCGACGTCGGTTGCTTCGCTGCCTGGTCTTTGATTATGTAATCAAGTGCATAGCCCAGCTTCAGCGATTTGTCCTTCAGGAAGGAATATCCCAACAGCAGTATTGCCGCCTCTGACTGACGAAACGACAAACCTGCCCACATAGTATCTTTTATGTAAGCAATTCCACCAACATCAAAGCTGGTCTTCGTGAAATCGGTTTTTACGAGTGTCATAAATTGGAATCGTAAATCGAAATTCACATCATAGAAGTAACCACCTGTGAAATACATGTGTGTTTGCAATGCGCTTCTCTGTCCAACATCGAAATCGAAATTGGCTTTGGTAAGGTGATTGAAACTTAACCCTGCATAATATTTTTCCTTGCGGAAATACATACCGGCTGCGAGATCGAGGCGCTGCTGTGATGTAGGAGCGCCGTCTTTAAGAAGCGGGTCGTTGTGATCTACCGGGTTATAAAGATCCCAGTTAATTGTTTGAGAATACATTCCTGCTCTCAATCCAAGACTCAGCTTTCCATCTTTTACTGCGAGATGATATGCGTAGCTGAGTTGTGCTTCAAGATTTGTTTGAGGACCGAGTTTATCGTTAACGATGTATGCGCCTACACCGCTGTTCGCTTTGAAGATTGGAGCGGTGAAGCTTATCAATTGTGTTGTTGGTGCTCCGCCACTGCCGATCGTCGGTGTGTATCCTAACCATTGTGATCGATGAATTGCTGTGAACTTTGTTACTCCTTCAACGCCGGCAAATGCAGGGTTGTAGTACAATGTGTTGAACATGTACTGAGTAAACTGCGGGTCTTGCTGAGCAGCTGCATACCTTGCCAGTAAGAGGAGTGACAGGAAGATGAGGCCTTTTCTCACAGGGTAGATTAAAAAATGAGTCTTAAATATACATGAAAACTAGATACCCTCCCTCGGGCATGTAATTAAAGTGTAATAAAACCCATTTGATAGTAAAAACTTAGCAATGAACCGGTTACTTGATACCGTTTGCCTTTTTTACGTAGAGTTCTATCGCACCGGTCATGGAGGGGGCATTGGGGAGGGGGGCCTCGATGTCCAGTGTCAGTCCTGCATCGCGGACTGCCTTGGCCGTTGTAGCTCCAAACGCCGCGATCCTGGTGTTATTTTGCTTGAAATCGGGGAAGTTCACGAAGAGGGAGTTGATTCCCGAGGGGCTGAAGAACGCGAGTATATCATAATATACATTCTTCAGGTCGGCCAGGTTGGAGGCCACAGTATGATAGATGACAGCTTCTGTAAAGTGGTAGCTGTTTTCCCTTAAGAAATCAGGGATGTCGTTTTTGCGGATGTCGGAACAGGGAAAGAGGAATTTCTCGTTCTTATGTTTCTTAATGATCTCGAGAAGGTCTTTGGTGTCTTTAAGACCTGTGAAGATCTTACGTTTCCTGATGACGATATATTTCTGAAGGTAGTTCGAGGTCTGATCCGAGATGCAGAAGTACTTCATATCGGCAGGCATTTCGATCTTAAGTTCCTGGCAGATGTGGAAGAAATGATCTACTGCGTGACGGCTTGTGAAGATGATAGCGGTATGGTGAAGTATGTCGACTTTCTGCTTACGAAATTCTTTAACAGGTACGGGCTCAACCTGGATGAATGGCCTGAAATCAATCTTCAGGTTAAACTTCTCAGCAAGCTTTAAGTAGGGAGAGTTGAAGTCTGTTGGTGCTTCCTGTGTGATCAAGATGCTTTTAACTTTCCGCATCCTGTCATTGGCAGTGTCTGTCATACTACGCTAAATCGAAATCGCTAAAAGAATAAGCTCTTGAAAAGGATGATTATCGGAAAAAAATTCCGATGCGCAAAGGTAGGAAAATAAATGAAAGACT
>Ga0170475_116898901_pt1 | contig 11464 bp, 15 predicted proteins | sample Soicark_Litter_5_FD_111474 | JGI IMG/M metagenome (GOLD analysis project Ga0170475, IMG submission 111474) | Avena fatua rhizosphere microbial communities from Hopland, California, USA. Combined Assembly of 48 SPs | reverse complement strand
GGAGACGGGCGAGTTCGCGTACCGGGATGCCGTGTTGCAACGACTGAAGGGCTGGGGCAAGGATCCGTTCGGGGCGACGCTCTGTGCCGTCGAGTTCATCGGCCCGTCCCGCTGGTCGGGGCGTATTGCCGGCGCGGATGACGAGAGTGGCGTCCCCGAGGGGCAGCCGATTGGCGAGCCGCATCCTGAGCCTTGGGTGCAGGTGGCTGCGGTCTCGAAGGATCAGACCCGCAACACGATGATCATCTTCGGGTCCTTGTTCACTCCGAAGGCCAGGGCGGAGTTCGGTGTAGATGTCGGCAAGGAGATCGTCTACGCCCACAAGGGTGAGGCCCGGATCGAGGCCGTCACCTCGTCGCCGCGCGCCCTTGAGGGCGGCCGGACAACCTTCACCCTGCTCAACGAGACTCACCACTGGATCGAGTCGAACCAGGGCCACGAGATGGCCGCCACGATCGAGCGCAACGCCACGAAGTCGGCGGACGGTTCGGCCCGGACTTTCGCGATCACCAACGCTTTCGAGCCCGGTGAGGACTCGGTCGCCGAGCAAACCAGGGACGCCTACGAGGCCGCGGAGGCTGGCCGAGCCGAGGACACGGGAATCCTGTACGACTCGCTGGAGGCCCCGCCCGAAGCGAAGCTCACCAGGCCGTGGCTGGAGAAGGTACTGCTGGCCGTCCGGGGCGACTCGGTCTGGCTGAACATTCCCCGGATCATCAAGTCGATCCTCGACGTCCGTAACCCGCCTTCCCGTAGCCGCCGCTTCTGGTTCAACCAGATCGCCGCGGCTGAGGATGCGTGGCTGGCCCGCTACGAGTGGGACGCATGCAAGCGCGAGGACCTGGCGCTGGCGGATGGCGACGAGGTCGTCCTCTTCTTCGACGGCTCCAAGAGCGACGACGCGACGGGCCTGGCGGCTTGCCGGATGTCGGATGGCCTGGTGTCGACGTTGGGGGTGTGGCAGAAGCCGCCGAACTGGCCGCTGCCGGACACGCCAGGCTATGTGCCGTATCAGGTGCCGCGCGAGGATGTCGACGGCGTTGTCGCCAACGCGTTCGGCCGGTTCAAGGTGCTGGCGTTCTACGCCGACCCGGGTTCCGGCAAGGACGATGACGGCGAAATGTACTGGGATACCTACCTGGATCGGTGGGGGCAGACCCACGGGAAGAAGCTGCTGCTGCGCGCCGTTACTTCCGGGCCGAGGGCGCACGCTGTCCGCTGGGACATGCGCGATACCCGCAATCAGGAGACGTTCACGGACGCGGTGAAGCGGGCCCACGAGGACGTGTTGCAGCGGACGCTCGTCCATGACGGCCACAAGGTGATGCGCACTCACGTGATCAACGCCAGGCGGCGGACGAATCGGTGGGGGATCACGATCGGCAAGGAGCACCGCGAGTCCGCCCGGAAGATCGACCTGGCGGTGTGCATGGTCGGTGCACGCATGCTGCGGCGCCTCATCCTGAACAGTCCGAAGAACCAGACGCGCTCCACCGTGCGCGGCAAGGGACGGGTGGTGGTGCTGCGGTGACCCTCTCTATCCCCGAACTCCCGCTCGTGTACCTGTCGGATGACGAACTCGCACTGACCAACCTGCTGCGCGCGGACATGCTGCGCGACCGGTACGCACTGCAGTTGCGGGACGCCTACTTCAACGGCGAGCAACTGGTCCGCGACCTGGGCATCTCGATCCCGCCCCAACTGAAGGGCCTGCACACGGTCATCGGCTGGCCGCGAGTGGGCGTCGAATCCCTGGAGGAGCGCCTCGACCTGGAGGCATTCCGGTGGGCCGACGGTTCCGACTCGTCGGATCTGGCGGAGATCGCCGACGCGAACGACCTGTTCGACGAGTCGAGCCTCGCGCACCTGGATGCGCTGGTGTACGGCCGCGAGTATCTGGCGGTCGGCTCGGGTGACTGCGGCAGCGACGGCTGCCCGCCGCTGATTTCGGCGGAGTCGCCGCTGGACATGACGCTGCTGTGGGATGCCCGTCTGCGGATGGGTACGGCGGCGCTGCGCGAGTGCGCCGCGGACACGTACATCGAGTCCGGGCCCGAGGAGCGGATGCTCGTCCTCTACCTGCCGGACCAGACGGTGATGTGCCTGCCGAACGCCTCAGGCGGCTGGGAGGTCGTCGACCGCGACATGCACGGCCTGGGGGTTGTGCCGGTTGTGCGGATGGCGAACCGGCAGCGCACCGCCGACCGGGTCGGCAAGTCGGAGATCACCCCCGAGGTTATGTCGATCACGGATGCCGGATGCCGACGCCTGATGGGCATGGAGGTGGCCGCCGAGTTTTTCGGAGCCCCTCAGCGGTACCTGCTCGGCGTTACTGAATCCGCGTTCCAGGATCCTGAGGGAAACGCGAAGACCGCGTGGGAGACGTACATCGGCCGCATGCTCGCGCTGGAGCGGGATGAGGACGGCAACCTGCCTACGGTCGGCCAGTTCGCGGCACACGATCCGACCGGCATGACGAAGATCATCGACCTGTATGCCAGGATCATGTCGTCCCAGTTCGGGCTGCCGCCGCACATGCTCGGCTACACCACCGACAACCCGGCCTCCGCGGATGCGATCCGCTCGACTGAGGCGAAGCTGGTGAAGCGCTCCGAGCGCCGGATCCGGCGCTTCGGATCCGCCTGGCAGCAGGCCATGCGCCTCGCACTGTGGGTTCGGGACGGCGAGCCACCGGACAAGGCGCGGCGCATCGAGACGGTGTGGCGGAACCCGGCAACGCCAACGGTGGCTGCGCAGGCGGACGCCACGGTGAAGCTCGTGCAGGCCGGGATCCTGCCTGCCGACTCCGATGTGACGTTGGAGATGGCAGGGCTGACGGAGGGGCAGCGGCAGCGGGTTACTGCCGACCGCCGCCGCAGTGCGGGCCGGGCCGGGAGCAGCGCCCTGATGGACCGGCTTGCCGAGCTCGGATCCGCTGCGCCGATCCCGGCAGCCCCGCAGTCGTCGGAGGCTGGCCTTGGCATCGACAACCTCTGACGGCTCGGCCTCGGCCGGGAAGTGGCGTGCCGCCCAACTCGGGCTCACCAGGCTGCTCCTCCGGGATCTGCTGGCCCTGCACGGGCTCATCAACCAGAACCGGCTGCAAGCGACGGTGCCGCCATGGATAGACGCGGTCACGGCGATCGTCGCCCGCTACTCGGAAACGTCGGCGACTCTGGCCGGCGACTTCTACGACGGGGAGCGTGAAGCAGCCGGCATGCCGGGCTCATTCACGGCGTTGCTGGCTGATCCGCCGCCGGACGAGCAGGTGGATTCCTCACTGCGCTGGGCCACGAAGGATCTGTGGGCGCGCGACAAGGCGGACGCCACGACTGTGCAGCAGGAGCCGTTTGACGTGCGGCTCGAAGCGGCGATGGCCAAGGCTGACTCGGCAACGCAGAAACTGGTCGTGGACGTTGGCCGGGACACGCTGCGGCAAGCCGTGAAGGCCGACCCCCAGGCGGTCGCCTACGCGCGGACCGCAGCGCTCGGCGCCTGCTCCTTCTGCAAGCTCATGGCGTCCCGCGGGGCCGTGTATGCGACGGCAGAGACCGCGGGCCGCGACGCGAACGACCTGTTCTCCGGTGACGCGTCGGTGGTGAAGTTCCACAACAACTGCCACTGCGGGATCGTCCCCGTCTTCCGCGGTCAGCACTTTGCGCTGTCACCGCATGCCGCGGAGTGGGATCGCATCTACCGCGAGTACGCCCAAGGCCATCCGGGAGACCAGCTTCGCCTGTTCCGGCGGGCGCTGGCCGAACACGACTCGAATCCACTCCCCGGATCCAACTGATCAACGAGGTCGCCCTGGTGGCGGCCTTTCTCATTTCCACAGCCCCTGGAGGGCCGATCCGTCATGCCCGAAGAGACCGAGACAACCGAGCAGCAGGACACCGGCACCGAAGAGACCGTCGAGGAGACGGCGACCGAGACGGACGACAGCACCGAGCCCACGGATGACGCCCAGGAGGCGGACACCGGGGGCGAGGAGAAGCCGCTCGACCGGGCCAAGTTCGAGGCCGAACTCCGCAAGAAGAACAGCGAGGCCAAGAACCTTCGCGAGCGCCTGAAGAAGGCGGAGCCGCTGCTGGCCGAACTGCAGCGCATCAAGGACTCCGAGAAGACGGAGTCCGAGCGCCTCAACGACCAGCTCTCTGCCGCACAGGAACAGGTCACGAAGACGCGCCAGAGGTTGGCGCGCACGCAGGTGCAGGCGCTGGCGATGACGTCGTTCGCCGATCCGGAGGATGCGGTCGGCGCGCTGGATCTCGACTCGTACATCGACTCTGACGGCGACATCGACGAGGCGGCCATCAAGGCGGACCTCGAAGCGCTCCTGGAGCGCAAGCCGCACTGGGCGAAAACCCAGCCCCCGGAGGGCCCGCGGCGTCCCGCACCAGACCGCACACAGGCGTCCGGTGCCAACAACCAACGGACCCTCACCCCGGCGGACGAGTTCGCCGCGTGGACCAAGTCGCGGCTTACGTAGTCGCTGAAAGCGAGTAGACCATGGTGGCTACGGCCCCTCTCAAGCTCTCCGATGTCAACGCTTCACTGCTGCCGCGGACTCTGACCTCTCCGATCTTCGAGAAGAGCGTCGAGCAGTCCGCGGTGATGGCGCTGGCGCGGCGCGCACCGCTGGCGATCGACGCAACCACGTCGGTGCCGATCCCGATGGACGTTCCGACCGCGGACTGGGTCGGACAGGCGGCACGGAAGCCGCTGTCGACGTCGTCGGTCGGTGTGAAGCAGATGACCGCGAAGAAGCTCGCGGTCCTGATCCCGGTCGCCGAAGAGGTCGTGCTGACCAACGCGGGCGGCCTGTGGACGCAGCTCCAGACCGACCTGCCGACCGCGTTCGCGCGGGCCTTCGACCACGCGGCGATCCACGGCAAGACCATGAAGGGCGCGGCCGGTCCGTTCGACGACTACCTGGCGGAGACCACCAACGTGGTGGCGCTGGGAACCGCGTCGCAGGGCACCGGCGGCATCTGGGCCGACCTGGTCACCGGCATGGAGAAGGTCATCGACTCGGACTGGGACTACACCGGAACGGTCGCCGACCACCGCCTGAAGCCGAAGCTCCTCCTCGCGACCGACACGACGGGCCGGCCGATCCTGGTCGACACCACCACGCCGGGAACGAACATGGCCTCGGCGGGCACGCTGATCGGGGAGCCGCTCGCCTACTCCCGCAGCGTGTCGGGCAAGCAGCGCCGCCAGTCCGCGAGCAGCGACTCCGGCCTGCGGGGCATCGGCGGCGACTGGAGCCAGGCGGCGTTCGGCGTCGGCATGGACATCACCGTGCGGATCTCCAAGGAGGCCACCTACGTCGACGAGGACGGCGGCGTCCACTCCGCGTTCCAGGAGAACCTGGTGCTGCTGCTGGCGGAGGCCTTCTACGGTCTCGTGATCGGCGACACCGACGCGTTCGTCAAGTTCACCGGCACTCCTTCCGGTAGCGCCTGATGGGGCGGGCTGTCCCGGCTTCCGCGCCGGGCGGGGCAGCCAGGCCGCTGTCCATCGTCGCCCGCGTGCACGCCATGCCGCCGGAGCACAACGCTGGCGCCGAGCACATGCTCGTCTCCATGCTGCGGCCTCTGGTGGAGCGCGGGCACGACGTGTCCGTGTGGCTGTCCCGCTACGGCAGCGTCCACAAGGAGTACGACTACCGCGGCATCAAGGTGGTGCCGCTGGAGTCGCGACTGGACTTCTCGAATGCGGTGAAGCGGGCGAGCGTTCTGCTCGCACATCTGGAGACGGTGCCTTCGACGGCATCCCTGGCACGCGGTTGGGGCAAGCCGCTGGTGGTGGTCTGCCACAACACGCACCGGCCGACGTTCCGCGATGCTGCGGCGGGCGGTACCGCGCTGGCGGTCTACAACTCGGTCTGGATGGAGCGGGAGGCGGAGCTGTTCTTCGCCGAGTACCCGAAGTCCGTCCGCCCCGCGTCTTCGCTGATCGTGCGACCGCCAGTGTTCGCCGACGAGTACGCGACGAAGCCCGGCAAGGCGATCACGCTGGTCAACTGCAATCCGGAGAAGGGCGGCAAGGTCCTCAAAGCCCTCGCCGAACGAATGCCGGATCAGCAGTTCCTTGCCGTGAAGGGCGCCTACGGGGAGCAGATCCTCCCGGACCTGCCGAACGTCGAGATCGTCGAGCATGTTCGCGGCGAGGACATGCGGGAGAAGGTGTACGCCCGCACTCGTGTACTCCTGATGCCTTCCTCCTACGAGTCGTGGGGCCGGGCTGGATGCGAGGCCCTGGCGTCCGGAATTCCCGTGGTCGCGCATCCGACATCTGGCCTGTGCGAGTCACTGGGTGAAGCCGGGATCTTCGTGGACCGCGAGGACATCGACGGCTACGCGGCGGTGCTGCGGAAACTGGGCACCGCGGCCGAGTACAGGCTGGCGTCGAAGCGCGCCAAGGCCCGGTCTGCCGAGCTGGATCCGTCTGCCGATCTGGCTGCCTGGTGCAGTGCCGTGGAGGGCCTGGCCCGATAGGAGGCGCCGTGACGTTCACCCCTCCGACCGTCGAGCAGTTGGGCCTCTTCCTGGGGCTCGGCGAGATCGACGGCAACCGTGCAGACCTCCTGATCGAATCAGCCGTCTCTCTCTGTCAGACGATCGTGAAGCCGATCCCTGAAGGCGCGGAGGCGGTCGTCCTCTCGGTGGCGGGGCGCGCCTACGTGAACCCGCAGCAGGTGTCCTACGAGACCATCGGCCCCATGTCGGTGCAGCGCCCGTCCGGTTCGGGTGGCCTGTACCTGACGAAGAACGACAAGGCTGCCCTCAAGTCCCTGGCGGGACGTGGGGGAGCCTTCACCATCGACCCGACCCCGGTCACCGCGGACCCGTCGCCGACATGGCCCGTGGACGAGTACACCGGCTTCGCAGAGGACTTCGAGGCCGGCTGGGGGTATCCCTGATGCCGGCCCCGTACCCGTTCGGGGAGACGGTGCGGATCGTGCGTACCGGGACCTCGCCGGGTAGGGATCCTCGCGGTCAGCCGTTGCCCGGTCCGGATGAGTCGTTCGACCTTGCGGGTTGCGCGGTCACGCCGCGCGCGGAGACTCCGCAGGTTGGCGGGGCGGAGCAGCAGAACCGGGACACGGTCATTGTCGGCTGGACGATCTATGCCCCGGCCGCACCCGCGGCGAAGATGCCGCTTCGGACCACGGATCAGGTGATGGTGCGGGGCGTGAAGTGCGGCATCACGGGCGAGCCCGGCGACTGGGGGCGCAGCGTGTTCACTGGCATGCGCGGCCCCATCCAGTTCGCGGCGGACCGGGTGACTGGCTAACCGCGGGCCTGCTCGATGGCGGCGATGAGTTTCTCGGCGGCGGCGTTCGACTTCCGCGGGATGGACAGACTGTGCGGGTCTTCGTAGGGCGGGCGCCCGCCCGCCATGAGACCGCGCTGCTCCCCGGCGGCGAGAGCTCCCGGGAGCAGGAACTGAACGTAGCCGCGGAACAGCCGGGTTCCCGGCTTGAAGCGGGTTCCGGTGATGTCAGCGGCCCGGATGCGGACGGGTGCAGGACTTGACCCGAATGGCGTCTTGGTGACGGTGACCCATTCCCCGTCAAAGCTGATGCTGCCGAGTACGCCCTTGACGTCCATGCCCGCCCCCTAGGTTGCGTGGTGAAGGAGGGGCTATGGCAGCACGGTTCAAGATGAAGCGCAAAGGTGTCGGCGCGATGCTCCGGATGCCGGGCATGCAGGCGGAGATGCTGCGCCGCGCCGAGGTCATCAAGGGCGTCGCTGTCGCCCTCTCCCCAGTGGACGAGAGCAGCCCTGATCCGGGGCACTACAAGGCGTCGTGGGAGGCGGACAGCACGGCGCGCGGCGGCCGGAATCGGGACCGCGCGGTCGGCTACGTCCGCAACTCCGCCTACTACGCCCGCTGGGTGGAGTACGGCAACGGGCACCCGTCCGGGCCCGCTCATCACGTGCTGCTACGGGCGGCGCTGCAAGGAGGGCGGAACCAGTGACCGCTCTCGTCGACATCGAGTTGGAGCTCATCACCCGGGCCACGGTCCGCTTCCCCGGCGCGGTGGTGCGGGACGAGCTCGACAACAACCTGGCCAACGAGCTGCCGACGATCCAGATCCGCCAGATCCCAGGCGGTGGAGACGACGGGCTGAGGCTCAGCCGGATGCTCGTCGACATCGACGTCTACCACGGGACCCGGGCGTCCGCGATCGGGCTGGCCCGGCAGGTACACGCCTGGGTGACGGGCGAGCTGCGGGGTTCGACCAGCGCCGCAGTGGTCATTGCCCGCACCGGGGCTCTCGCCCTCCCTGCGGAACGCCCCTACGACAACACTGCCTTGCGCCGCGTCGGCGGCACCTACGAAATCTTCTGTCACCCGGTCTAGATTCCCTCACTGGCCAGGGCGCGCAGGGCTCGCTCGTACCAGTCAGGCGGGACCAGAACGCCCGCCGTTTTGCCGTGCCGCGTGATGGCGACGTGCTTGTTCTGCCACTGCGTGCCGTTCAGGAGTTGCGCGAACTGCTCCCGCGCCTCCTGCACCTTGACGACTTCATCCATGTCCGGATCGTACAGGTGGCATGTTCTGTAAGGTTGAGTCAGACCTTACAGAATGGGGTGGGTGTGGAGAAGCTCTGCAAGCGGTGCGACACGGTCAAGCCGATCGAGCAGTTCCGCAAGGACAAGCGCAAGAAGTCCGGGCACGGCAGTTACTGCAAGCCCTGTTCCAGTGACATAGCCAAGGCGTGGCAGCGCAACAACCCGGAGAAGCGAAAGGCTCGCGACGAAGCCTGGTACGCGAAGAACCAGGCGCGAAAGGCCGCCACCGACGCCATGCGGCTTCCGGCGTACCGCAACCGTCGCCGCGAGATCGATGCGACCCGATGGGCTAGCCAGACGCTTGAACAGCGTCGGGAGCGCTGGAACTCCTGGTACAGAGCGAACAGGGAGCACAGTCTGCGCTACAAGCGGACACAACGCATCATCCGCCGCAGCAGCGATGCCGACTGGACGCTCTTCCCTGAATCCCTGGAGTACGTGCAGCTCATCAGCCTCGACCCCTGCGTGTACTGCGGTAAGGCCGCACAGGCGGTTGACCACATAGTCCCCGTTGCCAAGAGCGGGACGGGGGAGTGGAGCAACCTCGCCCCCGCCTGCATGAGCTGCAACTCGTCCAAGCGCGATGAAGGCCTGTTGGCCTTCTTGTTGCGCGTCAACAACGGACTACAAATCTAGATCCGACTGGTCTCCAGACGGGTCGGTCCGCGCCGCGTCCACCCACCAAACCCCGCCGCCGTGCGGGGTTTCTGCATATCTGGAGACCCTTCATGGTCAACATCACCCGCGCGGCAGATCTCACCATCATCGGAGCAAATGGAGGGGGATGGATCGCGGACGTCGGCGCGTCCGCGCCCGCGTCGCCGCTGACTCAGCCCGTCTCCCCGTGGGAGCCGCTGGGCGCCATCTCCGACGACGGCCTCACCTACGGCTTCGACGAGGACAGCCAGGAGTTCACCCCCTGGGGCCTCACCTCCCCGTTCCGCACGCAGATCACCAAGAGTGTGCGGACCTTCGGCGTGACCTTGTGGGAGACCGCACGTGTCGCCGTGCAGTCCGTCATGTACCGCATCCCCGCAGGGGATCTCACACCGGACGGCGTCACCGGCCTCACCGCGTTCGCGGAGACCGCGTCGCCGACTCCGGACCGGCGCGCCTGGTGGTTCGTCGCGATCGACGGGGAGACCGCCCGCGGCTTCTACGTCCCGCAGGGCGAGGTCAGCGACCGCTCCGACGTGTCGTTCAAGCAGGACGAGATGTCCGGCTACGAGATCACCGTGACCGCCTACCCAGACGCGGCAGGTAACACCGTCTACCACACCGACAAGCTGCCCGCGACGCCTGCATACAGCGGGTCCTGAACGGGTGGGCGGGCTGGAATAGCCAGCCGGCGCGGGCCCGGCCCGCCCACCTTCGAACACTGCCCGCGCCATCACAGGAAGAGAGACCCGCGCCATGGCGACGACACCCCGCAAGTCCACCGCGAGCAGCAGGAAGCCGCGCACGGCGGCACGTCCCGTATCCCGCCCGCCTACTGCCCGCACGCCCGCCGACGAGGAGATTTCGGCCTCCGAGGCGCAGGAGATCGAGGCCGAGGGGCACTACGTCACCGCGGAACTGTGCGGTGAGGAAGTGCAGATCGTTCCTCCGTCGGCGTGGCGGACGTCGTGGCAGCGCCTGCTTCAGCAGGGGCAGATCGACGAGTTCGCTGCGAAGGTCTTCCACCCGGACGACTACGAGCTGTACCTGGAGCTCGACCCGACGATGGAGGAGTGGCTGTCCTTCACCGAGCAGGCGTCCCGGCATGCTGGTGAGAGCCTGGGAAACTCGCGTGGACCCGCGCCGTCGTCGAGGCGCACGCGGAGGCGGTAGAAGCCGACCTGCTGCGCTACTACCAGGGCGTCGACTTGCTGGACGTCCACCGGGGCGCGATGTCGTGGCGCCGGTTGCGGGTCCTCATTCAGCATCTGCCGCCCGAGTCGGCTACATGGACGGCCCTGCGGAACGCCTTGACCGATGAGGAGATTGCGGCGCAGGCGGACAAGGGTGAGCCGGAGAAGGGCCGCTGGTCGCAGGAGGAGCAACTGCTCGCGCTGATTGCCGACCGTGTGGCCGATCTCGGCTACCTGTATTCCAGCGCCAACACCCCCAAGGGATCCAAGAAGCCCACCGTGCCACCACCGGTCCGGAGGCCCTCCGCCAAGGCGCCGAAGCCGAAGCCGACGCTCACCGAGAACTCCGCGACCGTCCTGTTCGAGCTGATTAACGGGAGCGCTGCGTAGCGCTGAGGGGAGGCCCTCGGTGCCCGCTATCTCTGTCGGCAGTGTCGAAGTTGATGTCGTCCCGAACGCATCTGGCATCGAGGGCCGGCTGCGGGCGGCCCTCGTTCCTCCGGCGTCGCAGATCGGTGACGAGGTCGGCCGGATCATCGGCCGGCAGCTCGTCACGCATCTCACGCCAGCGATCCGGGACGGCATCAACGCCGGCGCCCGTGCGGCGCGTCCGGCGGCGGCCCGGCAGGGCGATGAGACGGCGGGCGCGTTCTCCCGGTCACTGAAGGCCCGACTGGAGGCGGCGTTCAAGTCGCTGCCGAAGGCTGACGTGGGCTTGGCGACGACGGGATTCGACGCCGACCTGGCGCGCCTGCGGGCGCGAATGGAGTCGCTGTCGAACAAGAGGGTCGGTATCGACATTGATGCCGGTTTCGCTCTGACGCAGATCACCGACATTGAGGCGCGCCTGAAGCGGCTAGGCGCCGAGCACCCGAACGTCCAGGTCCGAGCCGACACGGCCGCCGCGCTGGCACAGCTTGCGGCGCTGCGGGCCGAGGTCGACGCCGTGGACGGCAAGAAGGTTGATGTTGATACGTCATCGGCCGCGTCGGGCTTCCGGCTTCTGACAGCAGCCGCGGTCACGTT
>Ga0170475_110036598_pt1 | contig 11466 bp, 11 predicted proteins | sample Soicark_Litter_5_FD_111474 | JGI IMG/M metagenome (GOLD analysis project Ga0170475, IMG submission 111474) | Avena fatua rhizosphere microbial communities from Hopland, California, USA. Combined Assembly of 48 SPs | reverse complement strand
GTGCGAATGAGCGTCGGGCGGCACGCCGGCGCCAAGTGACTAGCGATGATCGCGTCGCGCTTCGCTGGACACTCCGACCCTTTGGGAGGCGGGGACCTCGACCATCTTTAGGTCGTTTGGTAGGCCTTGACGAAGCCGAGAAGTAGGCCTAGTACGGCCGCTGAGCTACCGATGGCGAGACTGGCGACTGCTGCTGCGGAGTTCCCGCCCTGGCGGTCGAAGACAATGAAACCCACGATTGAGATGACAACCATTACGACGACCAGCACAGCCAAGAGGCGAATAACGACTACCCCAGCCGTCGAGCGAGGTTTCTCTTCTGCGGACTCGTCTGGAGACGGCTGTGGGTTATGGGTGGTGTGCACTTTGCGGCCAGTCCTTCCTCGACAACGTTTGCGGCAGCTACGTGGTCGCGGCGGCCGTGTCGCGGCGCCGGGTGCTCTCGTCCGACAGGTCGTGTGGACGACTCGGCCGTAGTCCGGGAACCGTGACTACAGGACAGCTGGCGTAGCTGATGCAGTAGTGGCTGACCGATCCAGTCAGGTAGGGGCGGCCCCGGATCGGTTCACGGGTTCCGACGACTAGCAGGTCGGCGTTCGCGCTGAGGCGCACCAAGACATCGCCGACCTCTCCTTGGGCGAACTGAAGTACCGCCCCGTCGTGGGAGCTGGTCTCGTCGAAGACCCGATGTATTCCTCGCCAGTAAGGCTCGGCGATGTCTTGTCTCGGCAGGTGTAGGCGGGTTCCCGATTTGACTGAAGAGGGGTTGAGCCCAATCGGCCAGTCCAAGACATGGACCGCACGCAAAGCCTTGCCGGTGGCATGCGTGTACGCCGCCGCCCATCGGTGGGCGGCCCGGGAGGCTGGGGAGTCGTCCAGCCCGATAATGACGATGCCATTTGTGATCATGATCAAGGGCCCCGTTACCGGATTCCGCTGCCAGATCGGCTGTTGCCTCGACGCAGGCTGTCGAACCGACCGGACTCGGCGAGGTACTGGCAGGGTGTGCAGAGTCTGCTCATTGGGAGCACCTCCAGCCGCTGCCAGGGAATCGGCTCGGTGCAGCGCTCGCAGATTCCGTACGAGCCATCCTCGAGCCGCCGTAACGCGGCATCGATCTCCGACAGTGCCGCGTCTGCGGCCAGCGTGAGAACGCGAGTGACCTGAAGCCGGCTCTGATCCGAAGTCGCCATCGCCTCTGCAGAGTCCACCGCAAGCCGTTCTAGCTGTTCGGTCCTGAAGCGTCGCTGCTGCTCCAACTCCGCGCGAGTGGCGCGTAACTGGTGCTCAGACCCAGCAGCTGACCCGGTTGCCGTATGCACCGTATTGGTTCTCTGGCGCATGGTGCTTTCCCTTCTGTGATCAACATCGCGACGGGCATCGTGTCGGAGTCCCTCTATCGTCACCCGTGAAAGCGCTGCCCCTCAGGGGCAAGATCGGCGAGATACCGACCGAGTTACTTGCCGAGTATCGGCAACGTAGTTAGCGGTAGATTCGCCTGAGAGGAAAATGTCGATCATGAGAAGCGATCACCGCGGCGAAACCGCCCGGCCGCCCGTCGATGATGAACGCATCGCGGGCCCTTCACATGGGGATGCTCACGAGCAGCCAATCGATAGCGACGCACGGCGCGTTGCCGGGCTGGATGAATGGCTGGCGGCGGTGGCCCGGACGGCGGCGGCTGACGCCGACGCCCCGATCGAGCTGTTAGGGGAGTACCTCAACATCCTCGCAGACGCCGCTCTTTCTGGTCGACGGCCGGAGCAGCGGGAGCTGGCAGCCGTTCGGCGACTTGGTCGACGTGCAGCAGAGCAAGGCGTTGACGCCAACCAGGCAGTCGACTTGTATCTCTCGGCGGCTTGGCGGCTGTGGCAGGAGATACCCGCGATCCTGCCGTCGCCCCGTGAGCGTGAGAAGGTGCGGGCCGCGGCTGAGGCCGTGCTGCGGGTGATCAATGACGCGGTCGAAGTATTGGTCGAGGGCCATCAGGCCGCGCGGCGGCAGATGATTCGACAAGAGGAGTCGGCGCGGCGGGAATTCGTTGACGATCTGCTGCGCGGTGACACCGATGTCTCCCGGCTAGTCGAGCGGGCGGAACCGTTTGGCCTTGATCTGGGGCGCAGTCACCAGGTGCTGCTCGCTGCGCCGATCAGGTCGCCTGCCAGCGTGGACAAAGCCGTGATGGTAATGGACGCGCTATCGTCGAGCGGTTCGGAGATCGCGATGTCTTGATCGCGAGCAAGGATGACCTGTTGGTGATGCTCATCCCGGGTGAGCTGCGGGACCTGGTGTCAGGCGCCGATGTCTCTGATCCGTCAGACTTTGCTCGCAGCCGGTTGCGTCAGTCAGCGCGACACGACAGATGGCAGGTCGCTGCGGGTCGGCCCTATCCCGGCGCGTACGGGATCGCGCGTTCCTACGAGGAGGCTCGCGAAGCTCTCTTGCTGGCCCGACGACTTCGCCTCGACGATGACGTCGTACAGGCCCGCGATTTGCTTATGTTCCGGGTGCTGGGCCGTGATCAGGCGGCTTTAGTTGACCTGGTGCACGCACTCCTTGAACCGCTCACCCGGTCACGAGGCGGTGCCGAACCGCTGCTCAAAACTTTGGAGGTCTACTTCGCCACGGGAGCCGTGGCCACCGAAACGGCCCGTCGACTCCACATGTCGGTGCGCACCGTGACTTATCGACTTGCCAAAGTGAAGACTTTGACCGGAACCGACCCCGCCGACCCAGCTCATCGCTTGGCACTGCACATGGCGGTCGTGGGAGCACGGCTACTCGACTGGCCGGCTTCCGATCTTCCCGGCGAACTGTCATAGCCTGCCCGACACGCACATATTTCACTGGGAGGCCGACGTGGTAGGTCAGGATAGGACCTTACAGCACCTTTTAGAGAGCTTTTTCGAGTCGAGCGACCTTCCCGCGGCTGACAGCGCGCAGCGCCATGACGCCCTTCTGGAGAAATCGCGCGACTCCGGGCAGTCGGCCGAACTCGGGACGCAACCTTCGGAAGTTGTCTTATGGAACGGGCGCGTCGGTCTTTTTCATACCGATATTTTGATCATCACCAGTCGGCGGGTGATATTCAATCACGGTACCGCCTGGACCGTTCTGCGGCTAAGCGAGATTGATACATTGGACGTCTCGGAGGCCCAATTGTTGGTCAGTACTCGGGGTATAACCCATACGGTCAATTTCCGCAAAAAGAAAGTAGCCAACGAAGTGGCTCGCGTTATCTTTGAAAATATGCTGCGCCAATAAGCGACGGGTGAGGAGCTGGTGAATGCGCTACCTTGCGCTCGCTCTCGACTACGACGGCACGACAGCGATTGACGGCAAGCTCTCCGAGGCAGCTGCAGCGGCAATCGAGCGTTTGCGCACATCAGGCCGGCGCGTCGTGCTGGTAACTGGCCGGCGTGTAGCTGATCTGCTACGGGTGCTCCCGAGCATCACATTGTTCGATTTGATCGTCGCGGAGAACGGCGCCGTCATCTATGACCCGCAGAGTCGTGAGGAGATCCCGCTCGCGGCGCCTCCGCCCGCACGGTTTGTAGAGCGATTGCGTGAACGCGGTGTTGCCCCCTTAGAAGAAGGTGCGGTGGTGATAGCGACCCACGACCCGCACGGCGGAGTGATGCTAGAAGTAATCCGCGAGCTTGGACTCGAGATCCACGTGATCTTCAATCGTGGCGCGGTCATGGCGCTGCCGCCCGGAATCAACAAGGCGACTGGACTTGACGTCGCACTGCGCAGACTCGGAATGTCCCGACACGAAGTTGTTGGAATCGGTGACGGTGAAAACGACCATTCGCTACTGGAATACTGCGAGTGCGGAGTGGCGGTCGCGAATGCAGTCGATTCGCTCAAGGAGATCGCCGCATTCACTACGCGCGGCGCCAACGGCGTCGGCGTTTCCGAGTTAGTCGATGAGCTCATCGAAAACGACCTTGTCCGCATGGAAGGGCAGCTGGAAAGTCATCTGGTGCTGGTGGGTGAGCGCCCGGACGGAACTGAGGTGCGCATTCCACCGTATGGCCGCAACCTGCTTGTCGCCGGCCCGTCGGGGACTGGCAAATCGACCATGACGGCTGGTCTGATAGAGCGGCTGATCGACAGGGCGTACCAGGTGTGCATCATCGACCCGGAGGGTGACTACAGCACGCTTTCGGCGCTGATATGCCTCGGCGACCGGCAGCGCGCACCAACTGTCAATGAGGTCCTAGGCATTCTGGAAGATCCCACAATCAATCTGAACGTCAATCTCCTGGGTCTGCCACTCCAGGATCGGCCGTTCTTTCTCACACAGCTCATCCCGGGCTGCAGGCACTGCGCGCGCGCACCGGCCGACCGCACTGGATTGTCCTCGATGAGGCACACCACATGTTGCCCCAAACCTGGGGTCACGTGTCAGCGACGCTTCCCCGCAAGCTCGGCGAGACGATCTTGGTCACTGTTCATCCAGACCATCTCGCACCAGCGGTGCTGGCGCCGATCGACGTGGTGTTTGCGATCGGGCCATCCCCTGAGGAGACGCTCACACGATTTGCCGCCGCGGCGGCTCAGCATCTTGGCTGGCCAGAAGATCTCGAGTATGCACCGGGCAGTCTGGTTGCCTGGTTCGTCGGCGATGGCCAGCCGCCTTTTCCTATGCAGGCCCAACCCGCCCGTGCAGAGCGCATTCGCCATCATCGCAAGTACGCTGAGGGCGACTTACGATGGCACAGCTTCTTTTTTCGCGGACCGGACGACCGGCACAATTTGAAGGCGCAGAACCTCGAGGTCTTTGCGCAGATCGCCGAGGGTATCAGTGAGTCGACATGGATGTTCCACTTGCGTCGGAACGACTATTCGCGCTGGTTCCGCGATGCGATCCGAGATCGCTATCTTGCGGATCAGGCGGAGCGCATCGAGCGGCGCATGGACCTTACATCGTCCGAGACCCGGCTGCTCATCCTTGAGCTCATTCGTGCTCGCTATACCTTGCCCGAATGAGGCTAGGGCGCCGTCAGCGTCTCAGCTGTGCCGGGACCGAAATAGATGACTCCGTGCGCGCCATGGCGGACCATCAGCCGAGCCAGATGGCGGCTATCGGCTTGCGCACAGGGCACGGTGATAAGCGACTCGCCCTTGTCAAGCGCTTCCTCGTAAACATCAAGGATGTTCCGGTCATATCCCACCCTCTGTAGCCAGCGCACAATCTGGGTGGCGAGGCCGTGTTCAGTACCGGTTGGATCAAGAATTTGCACACCTTTCTCGCCGTGCAAAACCCGTATGGCCGAGATGACGATGCTGGCGGCCTCTAAATCGTTGATTGATGCTCTGACGGCATCCTTATCTGGCAACAGCGCTGCAAGCTCGTTGACGGGCCGATGGCGGAATTCATCAAGTCATAGCGGAGGATTGACTAATAGGCCGTTCACCGGGACGCGAAATGAATCACGATCATAGTCAACCAGACCCCAGTAAGCCCGCCCCAGAGTCGCGGTACGGCGACGAGGACGACCGATCGCTGGGCGGCGATCATGATCATCACGCCACTCCGATCACTGTCGAGCCCAACTCTGCAGCGCTCGATCACCATGGTGAACATGGCACGCATTTGGGACATGACGGCCATGGTGATCATGCCGCACAGTTTCGGAATAGGTTCTGGCTGACCTTGGCTTTGACGATTCCGGTCGTCATCTTCAGTGGAATGTTCGCCGACCTGCTTGGCTATCCGCTGCCAGACTTCATCGGCGCAGATTGGATTCCTCCGGTGCTGGGCACCGTGATCTTCCTCTACGGTGGGGCGCCGTTCCTCACCGGAGCATGGGCGGAGCTGAGGAAGCGTCAGCCAGGAATGATGTTGCTCATCGCAATGGCGATCACGGTGGCGTTCGTCGCGTCGTGGGCTACCACCCTTGGCTACTGCGCCGACTCAAACTCGACCCTGGATATCTGGCACGGGCTAGCGCCCTGAACCCGAAGGACGATGACTCATGGCATACCAAGGCGCGATCTTCGACGTAGATGGAGTGCTGGTCGACTCGCCTCACGAGTTGGCCTGGCGCGAGGCGTTTAAGGAGCTCATGGAGGGCGAGTGGCGCGACGTCCGCGACGAGACGAGCTGGACGCCTGAGAGATTTACACCAGAGGTGTACCAGCAGGTGATGGCTGGTATGCCGCGGGTCGCTGGCGCTCGGGCTGCGCTGGAGTACTTCGACGTTCCCGACGTTGATCAGCGCGTCGAGCGGTACGGCGAGGCTAAACAAACGCATGTCTTGAAGCTCATCGAGGAGGGCCGGTTCATGGCCTTCCCGGATGCACTGCGGTTCATCCTCGCCGTCAAGGACAGCGGACTTCGGGTGGCTGCGGCGTCGTCGTCGAAGAACGCCAAGCTATTCCTCGAAAGGATCCGGCTAGACACATTTGCAGCCGAGCAACGTTTGGATTACAGCTTCATCCACGATGGGATGACGCTGGAGCAGCTGTTCGATGCCGACATCTCTGGGCGAGATTTCCCGCGCGGCAAGCCAGACCCGATGATCTTCCTCACCGCAGCTTCAGAGCTCGGCCTCTCCCCCGAAGCCTGCTTCGTTGTTGAGGACGCCACGAGCGGGGTCCAAGCCGCCAAAGCTGGAGGCATGACCGCGATCGGGGTGGCCCGCCTCGGCGATCAAGACCTGCTGGAGGAGGCCAACGCCGATCTGGTGGTGACCACACTTGACGACGTCTCGCTGCGGGCGCTCGACGAAGGCCAGCTAGCGGAACGGCGGGCGGTCGCCGAGATCCGCCGACGGTACACCGAACGGTCGCCGAGCATCTGGACCCTCGTCTACGACGGGTTCGATCCAGCGCGACAGGGATTGCGCGAGGCACTCTGCGCGTTGGGGAATGGCTACTTCGTCACCCGTGGCGCGCTACCCGAGGCTGTAGCCGACGGCGTCCACTACCCGGGGACTTACGTTGCGGGCCTCTACAACCGGCTAGTCAGCGATGTCGCCGGACGCGACGTCGAGAACGAGGACCTGGTCAACGTCCCAAACTGGTTGCCGCTGCAATTTCGGATCTCAGGCGGCCCATGGTTCGACGTACAGCAGGCTGATGTCCAAGACCACCGTCTCGAGCTGGACATGAAGTGCGGGATACTCACTCGCAGCTTGACGTGGCAGGACGCCGAGGGCCGTCGGACTGGCGTCGTCCAGCGCCGATTCGTGAGCCGCGGGGACGAACACCTAGCCGGTTTGGAGACCGAGTTCACCGCCGAAAACTGGTCGGACATCATCGAAGTCAGATCCGGGCTTGACGGCCGGATTAGCAACACAGGCGTCAAACGCTACCGGGATCTGGACAGTCAGCACTTGACGCTGCTTGGGCAAGCTCAGGTCGACGGGGAAACCATTGACCTTCAGGTCGAAACGAACCAATCACGAGTACGCGTGGCTCTCGCGGCCCGCACCAGGGTGCTCCGTGACGGCGAGGCTGTCGAAGCGGACCGCATGCTGATCGATGAGCCAGCCTTCATCGCCCACCATCTCAGGTTTCAGCTGCAGCAGGGCCAGCCGGTAACCGTGGAGAAGATTGCCGGGCTTTACACCTCCCGCGACCGCGCCATCTCTGAGAGTCGTCACGATGCCGACCTGGTTGTGGCTCGAGCCGACGACTTTGCGGCGCTGCTCAGCGGACACGAACGCGCTTGGCTCAGCACCTGGGACCGGTTCGACATCGATATGGACAGTGCCAACGAGTGGACCGAAACGGTCCTCCACCTGCACATCTTCCACCTGCTGCAAACCGTTTCCCCGCACACCGCCCACCTCGATGTCGGCGTACCGGCCAGAGGCTGGCATGGCGAGGCCTATCGGGGCCACATCTTCTGGGATGAGCTGTTCATCTTCCCGTACTTCAACTTTCAGCGTCCATCGCTGGCTGCCGCGTTGCTGGAGTACCGGTACGCCCGGCTCGGCATGGCCCGGGCAGCTGCGCGGGCCGAGGGCTTCGCGGGTGCGATGTTCCCGTGGCAAAGCGGCTCCAACGGCAGGGAAGAAACCCAGCAGCTGCATCTCAACCCAAAGTCCGGGCGGTGGTTACCCGATCACAGCCATTTGCAGCGGCACGTCAACATTGCGATCGCCTACAACGTTTGGCAGCACTATATGGTCACTGGCGACGTGAGGTTCCTCCGCTTCAGAGGTGCCGAGTTGATCATCGAAATCGCCCGGTTCTTCACGAGCATCACTACCTACGACGCCAGCCAGGACCGGTACGAGATCCACGGCGTGATGGGCCCGGATGAGTACCACGAGGGCTACCCCGACTCCGACGAGGTTGGCCTGCGCAACAACACGTACACAAACGTCATGGTGGTCTGGCTGCTGCAGCGCGCGTTGGAGGCGTTGGACGATCTACCACCGCATTACCGTCAGGAAATTGTCGCCGAGCTCATGATCAGCGATGAGGAGCTAGACCGGTGGCGAGACATCACACACAAGATGAAGGTGATATTCCACGCCGATGGTGTGCTGACCCAGTTCGAGGGTTACGAGCAGCTACCTGAGTTCGACTGGGAGGGCTATCGGGAGAAGTACGGCAATATCCAGCGCTTGGATCGGGTGCTGGAAGCCGAGGGTGACAGCACTGACCGTTACAAGGTGTCTAAACAGGCCGACGTGTTGATGTTGTTGTACCTGTTGTCACGACACGAGCTAGAGAGCCTACTCGCCGACCTCGGTTACGAGGTGACAGATGAGCAGCTGGAACGTACGGTCGACTACTACCTGGCGCGTACCTCGAACGGCTCCACGCTCAGCGCGGTCGTGAGCGCGTGGGTACTGGCGCGATATGACCCGGACGAGGCCTGGCGCTTCTTGCAGCAGGCGTTGAACAGCGACATCGCCGACGTACAAGGCGGAACCACCTCCGAAGGCATCCATTTGGGGGCAATGGCTGGAACGGTGGACATGGTGTTGCGGTGCCTAACAGGCATGCGCGCTCGCGGACAGGTGCTGCGGTTCGATCCCGCCCTGCCGCCGCAGGTCAAGGAGCTTCGCTTCAGCGTGCACTACCGGGGGCACCGCGTTGAGCTTGCCTGCTCGGAAGACCGCGTCGAGGTCACCTCTCGTCCCGGCCCGGCGGCGCCCATTACCGTCTTAGTTGGGTACCAGAGCGTGGAGCTATCGTGCGGCGGCAGTCATACGTTTTCGCTGGAGCACCGGTCGTGACCGAAGCGGGCGAGCCTACTGGAACGATGCTGAGCGCACGCGCCACCCACGTCGTGGAGCGTGCGAACGTCGCGGCACTGTGCTTGGATTTCGACGGCACTCTCTCACCCATCGTTGACGATCCGAACCAAGCTAGACCACTCCCCGGGATAGTCGAGCTGCTAAGTCCGCTGGCCGCGCGGTTCACTGCCGTCGCAATCGTGTCTGGCCGCCCGGCCACCTATCTGGCGCAGCATGTGGCCGCGGCTGGAGTGAGATATCTCGGCTTGTACGGGTTGCAAGAGATCCGCGACGGACAGGTCTGGGTGGATCCACGACTGAAGTCCGCGCGCCCGGCAGTGGTAGCCGCGCAGCACGACCTGCGCGACTCCGCCGCCGTGCGTGACAGCGGCGCATACCTGGAGGACAAGGAATACTCGATCGCGGTACACACCAGGCGAGTTCCCGATCCTCAGCGCTGGGCTGCACCGATCGATCAAGCAGCCCGGGAGATCGCCGACCGGCACGATTTGGAGGTCGTTCCCGGCAAGATGGTGTGGGAGCTGCGACCGGCGGTACCCAGCGACAAGGGGGACGCGATCCGCCGCGTTGTGACCGAGTCCCGAGCCCAGATGGTCGTTGTGGCCGGTGACGACCTTGGCGACATACCCGCATTTAACGCAGCCGCCGACCTGACAAGCGAGGGCACCGAGGCGTTGAAGGTGGCCGTGCGGTCGGCAGAGGCGCCGGAGGAATTGCTGGCCCAGGCGGACTTGATCGTGGAGGGGCCACCAGGGTTACGCGAATTCCTGCAGCGGCTGCTCGCCTGACATAGGAGTCTGCGGGACCGCAGGACCAGGCCTGTCCGCCGTTACTGCAATGGCGTTGGTGAGCGGCGAAGCGAGCGGGCGAGAAGCTTCCGAAGCTCGCTGAACCACAGCACTACGCTGCCCATCGCGACGCAGACGAGCCACTGATCCCAACTCAACGACACGGTGCCGAAGGCTGTGTTGAGGAACCCAATGTGGACCACTGCGATCTGGAGGACTACCGACAGTGCAATGGCGCCCCACAGCCACCGGTTGACAAACAAATGGCGGAACGCGCTGGTGATTTCGGAGCGCGCGTTGAAGCAGTTGAACAGCTGGCAGAAGACCAGCACGGTGAACGCCGCGGTGCGGGCGCGCTCCAGCTGCTGGGTCCCTTCAATCAGTCCGGCGGGCAGATACATGTCGATGGTCAATAGGGTCACCACCGCCATGACTGCGCCGATCTCCAGCACGCCGGCCCACATCCGCGTGTCGATCACCCGCTCGGTCAGCTTCCGTGGCGGGCGCGCCATCACGTCCTCGGTCTCCGGATCGACGCCCATCGCCAGGGCTGGCCCGGAGTCGGTGATGAGGTTGATCCAGAGAATCTGCGTCGCGAGCAGCGGCAGGACCACCGCCTCACCAGTGCCGGTCAACCCGATCACGCCGGCGAGGACCACGCCGAGGAACACGGTGAGAACCTCGCCCATGTTGGAGGAGAGGAGGTAGCGAAGGAACTTCTTGATGTTGTCGAAGATTCCCCGGCCTTCGCGTACCGCCTCGACGATGGTGGCGAAGTTATCATCGGCCAGGATCATGTTGGCCGCCTGTTTGGTGACTTCGGTGCCGGTGATGCCCATAGCGATTCCGATGTCGGCGGACTTCAGTGCCGGGGCGTCGTTGACGCCGTCTCCGGTCATAGCGACGATCTTCCCGTCGGCCTGCAGGGCGTCGATGATCTGAAGTTTGTGCTTGGGCGCTACTCGGGCGTAGACCGAAATTTCCCGTACCGCCTCAGCCAACGCACGCTCGCCGAGTCGGTCGAGCTCGGGCCCGGTCAGTGCGCCCGAATCTGGGTGCACGATGCCCAGATCCGCCGCGATCCGGACTGCGGTCTGCGGATGGTCGCCGGTGATCATCATTACCCGGATCCCGGCTCGGTGCGCATCCCCGATGGCCAGTGCAGCTTCGGGGCGGGGTGGGTCGATCATCCCTACCGTGCCGACGAAGATCAGGTTCTGCTCCATAACCTCCGACGGCTTGGCGGTTTCGCCCTCGACCAGCGGCCGGTAGGCCACCGCGAGCGTACGCAGCGCGTCTGCGGAGAGTTCGGCGACATCGGCAAGGATCTGCTGCCGGATTTCCTCGGTCAGCTCTATGACGTCAGTTCCCATTCGAATCTGAGTGCAGCGTCCCAGAAGTACATCGGGGGCGCCCTTGGTGATCAGCACCAAAGAATCGCCCTGCTCATG
>Ga0170475_106939243_pt1 | contig 11467 bp, 12 predicted proteins | sample Soicark_Litter_5_FD_111474 | JGI IMG/M metagenome (GOLD analysis project Ga0170475, IMG submission 111474) | Avena fatua rhizosphere microbial communities from Hopland, California, USA. Combined Assembly of 48 SPs | reverse complement strand
GATTTGCTGCGACGCGGCAGCGATCGTGTCGGTGCCGCCGCGCACTTCGCTGACGATCTTCACCAGGGCCTCGTTCATGTTCTTGAGCGCTTGCAGCAACTGGCCGGTTTCATCCTTGCTGTCGACGATGATCGACTGTGTCAAATCGCCCGCGGCAACCGCTTCCGCAAATGTCACTGCGGCATTGATCGGCTTCGTGATCGATTTCGTGATGAACCAGGCAACCAGTGCCGCAAAAACCAAAGATGCCGCTGTCAACGTGAGCATCAATGCGAGCGCATTTTTATAGGCCTCATGCGCAGCATTTGCATCGCGTTTGTTGCCTTCCTTTTGCAAATTGATATTTTCACTTAGAGCGTCTTGCCACTTTTGCGCAGCCGGAATTAATTCCTTCAACAACAACTCAATGGCCTCGGCATCCTTGTTGCTTTTCGCCAGCGCGATGACCTTGTCGTTCACGGGGGTGGCGGCAAGTGCCGCCTCCTTCATCCTTGCGCGAATCGCCTTTCCTGCTTCGCTGGCCGGCATTTTCTCCAGTTCCTCAAGCGCGGCATCGTATTTGCTGCGCGCGTCAATGATCTTTCGCATTTCAGTGTTGATCTCGTTCTCGGTAGAGAGCAGCACAATCGTGCGCGTTACGCGTGCGACGATATGGACGGATTCCGACATTCTATATATCAGGTCCATCTTATGGACATTGGTGTCGACGATTCCATCCAATCGTTCCTGAATCTGGGTCATGCTATTGAAGCTGGTGGCCGTGAGCCCGACCATGAGCAGCAGCACCAAAGCAAAGCCGAGGCTAAGGCGAGGGCCGATTTTCAGATTCAGAATATTCATTGTTCTCCCTTTGAAGAGGTGTGAAACGATTGAAATGCTATTTAATATGACGTGGTCATTCATTGCCAAAATGGGAATTTGCCACCAAGGATGCATGAGCAAGAATGTACCGGCTCTGCATTCTTTTTTTCTCCGCGCATTAATTCGCCTCGTTTGACATTGGCTAACTATTTCCTCGGAGAACTATTTCCTGAGTGTACTATTTGTAAGTGAGCGTGAGCGAAAAAAATCGAGCTCAATGTGAGTCATTGCAAGTATTGCGAACAGGAATGTGGCACTTATGCGACGACCGCTATTCGACCAGGCCGTGCGTCATGCAGGTGACAGGCGCAAAGCGTCCGGGTCGTTTGTTCTGATGCCAGAAGAACCACGTAAATAGACTGGGTTAACTAAAATCATTTCGTAATCACTTCGTCGAACAAACGGCCAAACATCAGTAGATTGCGTGGTCAATGGCCAATGATTGGTTAGTCGCGCTCATTGCCAGTTCCCAGCTTTAATGGAACAAATGCAATGCCATGTTTTTCAACCTTGGGGCCAGTAGCTGTGAATCCAAAGCGCTCATAGACAGGGACCGCGTAAGGAGTTGAGTTGACTGTAAATCCTTCGATATTTCCTGCTTGAATAGCGGCGGATTTAGCATGTGCCCATAGCTTCGCTGCTATTCCCCGGCGTTGAAAATCTGGGGCGACAAATAAATGAAACAAATGCTTGTTGTCTCGTACCGCAACTACGCCAGCCAATTTGCGCTCCACAAAAGCAACCTGGTAATCGAAATTTTCAGATGTGATATATCCCGCGATTGAAGATGGTTGAATGGTTTTGAGAAAACCATCGGCCCCGTCCCCGCTTGGGTTCAAAGTGAAGAAATGCGAGACGCTCGAGATGAGAAAGCTGATCTCTGCGGCATCGCTTGTAGTCGCTGGTCGAATATCCATGATGGAAGGGCTAGGTGGCATTTCGGACTACAAGCTCAACCGTCCTCGCGGATACCGACCTGCCTTTGATCAGGATTTTTCCGGCCGTGATAGGTAGCGTGAAGCGGCGAGGCCCGGCACTGCCGGGATTTACGAATAACACGCCGCCGCGCTCTTCGACGAGAGGCTTGTGGGAATGCCCCGATACAACGGCACGAACGCCAGCCGCTGCTGGTGCAATGTCGAGTTGGGCGAGATCGTGAATCACATAGACCAAGAACTCGCCGACTTGCAGAAATTCGGTTTCGTTCAGCTTCTCTGCCCACGATCCTTTGTCGTTGTTACCTCTCACCGCGGTGACGGGTGCAATGGCCTCCAGTTCTGCAAGGATGTTCGGGTCGCAGATGTCTCCTGCGTGGACGATGAAATCGCTGCCTGCCAGGAAAGCCTTCGCTTCCGGTCGGAGCAGACCGTGTGTGTCAGATATGAGGCCAATGCGAACCATGTGCGGAGGAATATTTTTCATACATTGCGCCCTTGCTCTTCCGAATAATCCTTCCCACTCCCGGCACAAATCCCGCGCAAACTTACGTCTACGCGAACGGTCAAAATGACAATATCCAAGTGCAATATGTTTCCAACGTGTTGCTCCAATCCCATACGACAACGAGGACTGCAATGGTAAAGCTTATCGGCATTTCGGGAAGCCTGCGTAATGGCTCCTACAATACCGCTCTGTTACGTGCGGCGGCAACCATGATGCCGGAAGGTGCAGAATTAAAAATCGAATCCATCAAGGAAATTCCGCTGTATGACGGCGACCTGGAAGCAACGGCAGGAATTCCCGCAGCGGCAACCCGGCTGAAAGATGCCATCGCTGCGGCGGACGGGCTTCTGATCGCGACACCGGAATACAACAATTCGATACCGGGCGTGTTGAAGAATGCCATCGACTGGTTTTCCCGTCCTCCTGCCGACATCAAACGCGTATTTGGCAGCAAGCGAGTTGCGCTACTCGGCGCTTCGCCTGGTGGCTTCGGCACGATTCTGAGCCAGAACGCATGGCTGCCTGTCCTGCGGACATTAGGCACCTGTTCCTGGTCGGAGGGACGTCTTCTTGTATCGCGTGCGAACAAAGTCTTTGACGACAGCGGCGCAATCACGGACCAAACCGTAAATGAACAACTGAAGCAATTTCTTGAGGGATTTGTCCGGTTTGTGCAGTCGTGAAACGGTGAGCGTTGCGCATGGGGAAAAACCGGATCGAAGCATTCAGCGATGGCGTGCTGGCCATTATCATCACGATCATGGTGCTGGAAATGAAAGCGCCGCATGGCGATGACTTCAATGCGTTGCGTCCGTTGCTTCCGGTATTTCTCAGCTACGTTCTCAGTTTTATTTATGTGGGCATTTATTGGAACAATCATCACCATATGTTCCATGCCGTGCACCATATCGACGGCCGGGTACTGTGGGCGAATCTCCATCTACTCTTTTGGCTATCGCTCATCCCGTTTGTGACTGCCTGGATGGGAGAAAATCATTTTTCTTCGCTGCCAACGGCACTTTACGGAATGGTTTTGCTGATGGCGGCTGTGGCTTATCACCTCCTGGCCAATACGTTGATTCGGCGCCACGACAAAGAGTCTGACCTGGTCCATGCTTTTGGCACCGACATCAAGGGCAAGGTATCGATCGTTGCCTATGCAATCGCGGTTGCGCTTTCCTTTGTAAATCCTTGGCTCGGCTTCGGTATCTATAACCTTGTCGCCATCGGGTGGTTCATTCCGGACCCGCGTGTCGAAAAGCAGGTAAGACGTTGACCGCGATAGCCCCTAGAGCGGTTTTCGTATGAGTGTGCGGGTGATGCCGCGTCCTGCAAGGGCCGAGCACAGCCGGGGTGGTTCTCCCGGCGCGCATCGGCAACGCCGCAATCGTCTTCGGACGGCCGGCAGATACCCTGCAATTCAGCTTGACTGACTACTAGCATTCACCGAATTACGGCGGTATATACAGCGCACAATTCCTCAACAAATCACTCACTTGCCCCCCTTGGAAACTATCCTTCTGCCGCGGCGTTTGCCATGGAACTATTTCGGTGGCACTTCCCACATATGCCTACCTTGATCCCACCGCTGGACTCCCTTCTTCCTTCTTTTTCAAGTAAAAAATCATTATGCGCACTTTAGCCACGCTTACTCCGTTATTTCTGCACACCCCCCTCATTAACAATACGGCGGAGTCCAGTCTGGCAGTGCAGCAGCAAGAGAGGCAGGAGCCTGTGCATTACTCTCCCGCCAAACACGGAACGGTGAGGGCCTTCATCGGCAGCAGCGATTTCGGCAAATTCAAGGAGGAATACACGGCCGTGCTCGACCACATCGAGGCCTTTGTGGAAGCCCATGGCGACCAGCTTCATGAGCCGCTGACGTCGGATACCAAGAACAAGGTGAAAGCCTATTTGCGCATATTGAAACAGCATCTGTTCAAAGAAAATGGAAAGTACTTTATCTTTGGCGCGGACCACAGAACGGAGATGTACGGAACGGGAAAACAATGGTTCCATGAACTGGCCAAGCTGCTGCAGGATCAGGGCATCCGGCTGCAGACGCGCATTGATGCCGTGGTGGCGCTGGCTCCCCGGTTGGATGTGTGTGCAGGGGGAATACTATCCGATTTGCAAGGGACGATTGCGGCATTGAAGTCGGCCAATTGCGGTTTGAAAGGCATCGCGTACAGATGGAAGAAACAAATGATGGAAGCGTTGATCCTGGAGCATGTCAAGGCTCATCATGTTTATTTAGTTGGGGAGGAAATCCACTATATCAATGCCTATTACAACGAACTGGCCGATCTGATGGGCATGCAAAAAGCGTTGGACCCGCTTGTCGATGAGTTAATGGAGAGAAATCTAAACACAGAGGAAAAAGAGATCACTCCAGAGAAATTGGAAGCCTGCAGAGATCATCTGATCAAAAGGTTAAAACTGAAACCCACGCAATTGGCCGCGAGCATAGCCGATGAATACCGTGGCGTGATTGAAGACTCCTTACACAAGGAGAAGCTTGCGCCGGATAGTATCGATATTGATGAAGGATACGAGAAGGTGAGGAACACCATGAAGGATTTGACAAGCGAATATGGCGAGATTCCTTCGAATAATTTGCTGGAAATGAATGAAGACGGTACGACGATGGCTTATATCGGTGCACGGCAACCCACGCGGGGCACGCGGCATTTTCTGAGGGCACTCAAAAATCAGGGTCTGGTTCATTATGACCAACAAAAGACGGAGGGCAAGAAGAGCAGCGTTGTTTTGGGAACGATAGGCGAAGACCGCATCAAGATGCTGAACGATCTGCTATGGCGCAAGGAGGGCAAGGGCAAGTATGGAACGATCCAGGAATTACCAGAATCCTCGCTGCTCAGGCTGGATCCAGGGGAGTTTCTCGACATGTTTGAACAGGCCGGCACGAATGCGCGGGAACGCACCTTGATGCTGCACGATCTGGTTGGGCGTATGCATACATCGCTGGAAGCAGCGGGGGGTGCGGCAGAACCGCTAGGGCCATGGTTGAGCGGCTTTGCGACAAAAATGCGGGAAGTGGCTGCACGTCAGCCAAGCGGAGAAGGCCCGCCCTGGGAGCCCGGCTGGAGCGATTCGGTCACTCTACTTGCCGTCACTTTCGATCAGGAGCTTGCCTTGCGCGAATTGTTGAAAGCTGGCGCTGACAAAAACGTCAAGAATGAAAAGGGCCGGACGGCGTTGATGCTCGCTGCCGAGAAAGGTTACGTCGGAGTGGTGAAGGCCTTGATCGAGAACGGGGCAAACAAAGACGAAATTAAGGGAAAATTGCCAAATATCATCCTTTGGGACCTTATCTGGCACACACAAGAAGCAATCATTGAAAAATTACAAGAGTTTAAGAACCTGGGAATTGACGCCATACAAATTAGCAACGCAAAGGGCCAATCCGTTTTGCACTTGGCTGCCGAGGATGGTCACATCGACATAGTGCAGGCCTTGATCGCGAACGGGGCAGAAATAGAGGCCAAGGATAGGTATAGAAGGACCCCGCTGATGTACGCTGCTAAGTATGGTCACATCGCAGTGGTGAAGACCTTGATCGAGAACGGGGCAAAAGAGGCCAAGGATAGGTATAGAAGCACCCCGCTGATGTTCGCTGTCGAGTATGGTCACATCGCAGTGGTGAAGGCCTTGATCGAGAACGGGGCAGAAATAGAAGCCAAGGATGGGTATGGAAGGACCCCGCTGATGCTCGCTGCCAAGTGTGGTCACATCGCAGTGGTGAAGGCCCTGATCGCGAACGGGGCAAACAAAGACGAAATTAAGGAAGAATTGCCAAATATCATCCTCTTGGACCTTATCGGGCACACACAAGAAGCAATCATTGAAAAATTACACGAGTTTAAGAACTTGGGAATTGACGTCATACAAATTGACAACGCAGGGGGCCAATCCGTTTTGCACTTGGTTGCCAAGGATGGTCACATCGAAGTGGTGAAGGCCTTGATCGCGAACGGGGCAGAAATAGAGGCCGAAGATGAGGATGGAAAGACCCCGCTGATGCTCGCTGCCAAGAAAGGTCACATCGAAGTGGTGAAGGCCTTGATCGCGAACGGGGCAAACCAAGACGAAATTAAGGAAAAATTGCTAAATATCATCCTCTTGGACCTTATCGGACATACACAAGAAGAAATCACTGAAAAATTACAAGAGTTTAAGAACCTGGGAATTGACGCCCGACAGGTTGGCAACGCACAGGGCTACTCCGTTTTGCACTTGGCGACGCAGGCGGTGGTCAAATTACAAGATTTTAAGAACCAGGGAATTGACGTCCAACAAATTGACGTCAAACAATTCAGCAAAGAGGAGCGACCCACCCTAAAGGTGTGCCAAGCGTTGGAAAAGGCTGAATGGTCAGGGGAGAGTGCGAACATATTGATCTCGTCGTTGATCGAATTCGGTATCGATGTGAATGCGAGAGATTTGCTGCAGCGTACCCCTTTGTTCGATGCTGCGCGCAACGAGGCGCTGATGCGGGAATTGATACGGCATGGAGCTGATGTCAATGCAGTCATGCAGGATGGGTACACGCCAATCTTTATGGCATTGTTCGACCAGCACGCACTTGATCTGTTGATTCAGCACGGCGCGCGCCCCAATCACCAGAACGAGGACGGCTTGACCCCGCTGCGCTTTGGTATTCGTATGCCCAATTTGGAGCCTGAAATATTTCAAGGATTGATCAAAGCCGGCGCAACGATCGATGAAAAATTCAGAAACGAGGTAATCGATAAGATGAGGGAAACACATCCCAACCGCGCGAGAGAGGTTCCTGCGGTCGAAGCGGACGCGGCAAGCTGGATATCGTTTTTTGCTGCCGAAGCGGGGCTCTATATGGCGTAAAAAATTGACATGCCGGGTAAGGATACGACGTTTCCGTTGGCGGATTATGCGCTGCGCATTTTGCCCAGCATGCGACGGTCTTCATTGAGGCAACCCGGGAACAAGTCACTGTGGCGAACTCTCTTTTCCCGCCCTGCTGCCATGGAGGTGCGACAGCCTCTCAGGGAAAAGCAGAATAAATCCGCCCAGTTCCAGGGGCGGCGTTTTCGCTTGTCCATATTCTATTTTCCTGCAATTAATGCGACAAAACCCTTTTGGTGGAATTGTCGCTGTCACCAGGCATGACGGCGTTGTTACCAAGCGGACCGGGAGGGGGGATGTCATCGGCTCCGTCAAGACTCATCGTCCCGCCGCCCTTGATGAGGGAGATATTGCTGGGAGATGGGGAGGCGTCGCCCCTGTCGGAGGAAAGACAACTTACGTATCGCAGGCACCATACGCAGCTTATATTTTGTATGCAGGATAAGTCCCATGGACATTACCCAATCCCAGAAGGAGTCTGGATTTCTGAAAAAATTGATTAAAACACCATTTTTTTCCAAACAGTTGGGTGGAGCTGCTTTGTGGCATCGACATGAAAGACGACAATGTTATGGAGGGATCTCTAATGTCCTGGGGATCAATGTGATCGCTACCAAGTACGCTAACGCGCAAGAAGGGTCCTCTAATGTCCCAAGGGTCAATGGCAAGTTCTTTTTTCCGGTCTGCAATGGGGGAAAAAGGAGAAAAAATTGGCCACTCCTTCCACCTCCCAATGGTTGTCAAAATGTTCATATTTGCGTCCTCTTTGAATAATAGTTTTTAAAATTAATGGTTTTTAGCTAAATAAGGATTTTTTGCAAGAAAACCTTTATGAGAACTGCCTCTGTATGTGGTTACGGTAATTTGAAGAGTTCCAGTAGCATGACAAAAGGGGGGGGGGGCGAGCGGGGATTCATGCGCTGATGCTTATGGAAACCGGTTCTGTCGCATGAATTTTGGACGGCCCTGTTCGTTGGATTATGCTCATGGCAATCGAATAAACTATGTGGCGTCTTTGTCAACTATTCCACAATTTTAACCGATGAGCGATCAAATTTTTGTCCTTGCTGGAAAAAGTCTTCCGCAAGCATAAGCGGGCGGTCGGTGTGAGTTGGCGGATGGATGAGACGTATATCAAAAGGTCAAAGGCGTCTGGAAATATCTCTATCCTACGGTCGGCAAAGAAGGCGACACGGTCGACTTTCTGTTGACGGCAAAGCGTGACAAGACTGCTACCAGGCGGTTCTTCGACAAGGCCATGCGTGAAAACGGCGGTCCCGAAAAAGTCACGATAGACAAAAGCGGTTCGAACAAGGCGGCGATCGATGAGATCAATGACGGGCTGGAAAACAGCATCGTCATCCGGCAGGTCAAATATCTCAACAACATCGTCGTCGAGCAGGATCATCGCACCATCAAGCGCGTGACCGGGCCGATGCGCAACTTCAAATCCTTCCGGCCTGCCAGAAATACACTGGCCGGCATCGAACTCATGCAAATGATTCGCAAAGGACAAATGGTTCTTGTGAAAGGCGTGCAGATGACTTTTGCAGAACAGTTTTACGCCTTGGCAGAATAAATCCGCCCAGTTTCAGGGGGAGACGTCTTCGCTCGTCCATATTCTATTTTTCCGCAATTAATGCGACAGGACCGTAGGACCGTAGATACTGGGATGCAATCCCGGCAATAACCCATCATTCACCAACCGCAAGATCCGACACGTCCAATGACGCAGCCCAATTCGCTGGATAAAGGCCACGCGCAATATAACGATGAAATGAAGAATACGGCCAATCAATGACACGCTCCACATGCCCATGCTTGAACGGATTGGTGTGGATGTAATCGAGATGATGATGCAAGTCTCGCTCGTCTCGAATCACATGCTCCCAATACCGTCGCTGCCAGATGCCTCGTTCACCCTTGCGCATCCGGCTGACGGAAATGCGTTCGCCATGCGGGAGCATTCGAGAAAAACGGGCCTTGATCAAGCGCCAGCGCATCGAAAAGTCATTGTCGCCCGGCGGCAGGCGCCACAGGCAATGCAAATGGTCAGGCAATACCACCATGGCCTCAATCACAAAAGGATGCGCCTGCTTCGTCATGCGAAATGCTTCGCGCAATGCACCGATGTGTTGAGTGAGCAGGTCATTGCCATGGCGCTCGGCCAAATTCACCGTGAAAAAGTAAGTTGCTCCGGGTACGCGGGCACGTGTGTAGGTTCGCATATGGCAATGATAGCTGGGATTGCATCCCAGCCACGCAGCGTAAAGCGATGCAAAAGTTTGTTGCCGCACAGGTTGCCAAACATCGGCTCCACCGTCGCCAAGCATTCATCACCCACGCGGATGATGCTCCGCGTGCAGCTTCTTCAACCTCTCCCGCGCCACATGCGTATAAATCTGCGTGGTCGAAATGTCGGCATGCCCCAGCAGCAATTGCACCACGCGCAGATCCGCGCCGTGGTTCAGCAAATGCGTGGCGAATGCATGGCGCAAGGTGTGCGGCGACAGCGGCGCGTTGATGTCGGCTTTCAGTGCGTGCTTCTTGATCAGCGTCCAGAACATCTGGCGTGTCATCGCGCCGCCGCGACCGGTGACGAATAACGCGTCGTCGATCCGGCCGTTCAGGATCGCCGTGCGCGCTTCTTTCAGGTAGCGCTCGATCCACATCCGCGCCTCTTCGCCGAATGGCACCAGGCGCGTCTTGCTGCCTTTGCCGGTGATGCGCAGTACGCCTTCGTTCATGCCGACTTCAATCGATTTGAGCAGGACCAGTTCGGACACGCGCAGGCCGCTGGCATACATCAGTTCGAGCATGGTGCGGTCGCGCAGGCCGAGCGGGGTCTTTACATCGGGCGCGGCCAGCAGGGCTTCGACTTGCGACTCGGTCAGGACCTTTGGATAACGCGGCGCCTGCTTGGCCGATTTCATGCGCAGGCACGGGTCGATGCTGATTTTGTTTTGGCGCAGCGCAAGCTGGTAGAAGCGTTTCAGTACCGCGAGGCGCCGGTTGGATGAGGTGGCCTTGCTGCTCTCGTATTTGGCGAAGAAGTAGGCATTGAGGTCATCGGCCTGCGCTGCGTACAAGGCCTTGTCACGCGCCGTTTGCAGCCATTCTGCGAACAGGCGCATGTCGCGCCGGTAGGCTTCGAGTGTGTTTTTTTGCCAGGCCGTCTTCCAGCCACAAGGTGTCGCAGAATTCATCGATGGCGGCCTGGCTCGCGTCTGCGCTGGCGGTCATCAATAGCCCCCGACGCCTTCATGCGCGAGCAGCCAGCGTTTGACGCCGACATGGAAACCGGTTTCGTCGTCGCGATTCGAAAATCCGCCGAGGCCGCCGGAGGCGGTCACGCGATGGCATGGGATCACCAGCGGAAACCAGTTGGCGCCGCAGGCCTGCCCTACCGCGCGCGGGGCAGATTGAATCAGCCGCGCGACTTCGCCATAGGTCAGCACGTCGCCGCGCGGGATGGCGGCGATCACGCGCCATACATGGCGCTGGAACGCGGTGCCAACTTCGGCCAAGGGCAGATCGAAGCGGCTGTCGGGTTCGGCCAGGTAACGCTCGACTTGGCGCGCGACCTTTTCCGCGAGCGGATCGTCCGGCGCTTTTTCCTCAAACGTCGGGGGCAGATAAACCAGTTCGCGCAATAGGCCGGGCTCGGTGCGAATGCCGATGGCGCCGAACGGCGCCGGGACGATGGCGGAAAACAAGCTGTCGCGCTGGGGGGATTTCATGGAACGCATTTCGCCAGTGAAGACAAATTGGATAGCTTAAAACAAAAAAGGCGCATCTTGCGATGCGCCCTTAAATACTGCTCTTGTGTTTCTGACTGCTTGAGTGTGTTGCCACCGCAATTTTTGTTGAAACACATGCCTCTTGGTACATTTTTGGTCGTACTGCCGTTCTTATGTACCATCCCCTCCAAATTCGATTTCTTGCATGCTTATCATAATTGCATCGAGCAAATGCTTCGCATCAATAAGGTCACAGCTTGGCAGAATTCGGTAGCGGCGACCTTGAAGTGGCGCAATTATAATTCAAATATTTAGTTGTAAATCATATTTGGCAGCCAAAGCGAAAGTTGCGGCACATAAGTAATCAAGAGCAAAAAACCGAGCATCGTCAACAGCCAAGGGGCCACCGCCACAGTCAATTCGGAAATGCCCATTTTGGTGATCCCGGAAGCGACATATAAATTCAATCCTACTGGGGGGTGGCACATGCCGACTTCCATATTGACAACCATGATGAT
>Ga0170475_102323327_pt1 | contig 11469 bp, 14 predicted proteins | sample Soicark_Litter_5_FD_111474 | JGI IMG/M metagenome (GOLD analysis project Ga0170475, IMG submission 111474) | Avena fatua rhizosphere microbial communities from Hopland, California, USA. Combined Assembly of 48 SPs | reverse complement strand
TCACGACGCTGGCGCCGTCGCGCGTCGTGCGGCCCCAGATGGCCGCCGGAGCGGCGGCGCCGAGCCACGCCGTGGCGGCCGGGCCAGCCAGGCCCATGCACTGCAGATCGGCTGTGGCCTCGGTCAGCTGGCATTTGGCTCTCAGCACGAACATCGACAAGCGCTTGACCGTGGCGGCGAGCACGTCGGCGCTGCGCAGCAGCAACACTTCGTCCGGCGAGGTTTTCCAGCCGATGAAACTCGCGAGGAGCCGGCCTTTGGCCGAGCAATATCCGGCCAGGCGCGCGCGCTCCGTGTCGAGCAGCATGAAGTCGTTCGTCAACTGGCTGTGCAGGAAGGAGGCGGCGTCGGCGCCGGCTGCGCGAATGGCGCCCAGGTGCGTGAGGGAAGCGGCACCCTCAAGTGTGAAATGGCTGGTCATGGGGCGATTATGATCACGGCCCGACCCTCGCGTTTTCTTTGGGGTCTCCGACCCGTGCCCGTCTGCCCTGTGAAGTTCCTGCGCCGTTGTCTGTTGCTGATTGTGTTTGCCGCTCTTGCGGCTGGGGGCGCCGCCGCTTGGTGGTTGCACGCGCCATTGGCAATGGCAGCCGATTCCATCGAGGTATCGATCGAATCCGGAACCTCCCCGCGCGAGGTGGCCAATCTGTGGTCGCAGGCCGGGGTGCGGTCGAATGCGTTCTTGCTGTATGAATGGTTTCGCTGGTCGGGTCAGGCGCGCAAGATCCGGGCGGGCAGCTACCAGATCGGGCAGGGCACCACGCCGCGCGCCTTGCTCGACAAGATGGTGCGCGGCGATGAAGTCCTGGCCAACGTGCGGCTGATCGATGGCTGGACGTTCCGGCAGTTCCGCGCCGAACTGGCGCGTGCGCCTGCGCTCAAACAGACCACTGCGGCGATGAGCGAGGCGGAATTGATGGCCGCCATCGGCGCGCCCGGACAGCCGGCGGAGGGACGTTTCTTCCCCGACACGTACGCCTACAGCAAAGGCGCAAGCGATCTCACCGTGCTCAAGCGCCCCATCGCACGATGCAGCGCCAGCTGGCCGCAGCCTGGGATGAGCGGGCACCGGGCACGCCGCTCAAATCGATGGATGAAGCGCTGGTGCTTGCATCCATTGTCGAAAAGGAAACGGGCGTGGCCGCTGAACGCGGGCTGGTGGCCGGCGTGTTCGTCAACCGCCTCAAGATCGGGATGCCGCTGCAAACCGATCCCACCGTGATCTATGGGCTGGGCGCGGCTTTTGACGGCAACTTGCGCAAGCGGGACTTGCAGACGGACGGCCCCTACAACAGTTATCTGCGCGCAGGCTTGCCTCCCACGCCCATCGCGATGCCGGGCAAGGCGGCGCTGCTTGCAGCCGTCCGGCCTGATCCGACGAAGGCGCTGTACTTCGTGGCCAAAGGCAATGGTACGAGCCAGTTCAGCGACAACCTCGCTGATCACAACCGCGCGGTCAACCAATACCAGCGCTGAACCGGAAAGGCATCTCGTGGATGGACGATTCATCAGCTTTGAGGGCATTGACGGCGCCGGCAAGTCCACGCACATCGAGGCACTGGCCGAGCGGTGGCGTGCCGCCGGTCAGGATGTGGTGCTGACCCGTGAACCCGGCGGCACCGACCTGGCCGAACGCCTCCGCGAGCACGTGCTCAACACCGCGATGGATCCGCTCACCGAGGCACTTCTGGTGTTTGCAGCACGGCGTGACCATCTCCGCCAAGTCATCCGGCCCGCCCTCGATGCCGGGCGCACGGTGCTGTGCGATCGGTTCACCGACGCCACCTTCGCGTACCAGGGAGGCGGTCGCGGGTTCGATCCTGGCGTGCTCGCCACGCTCGAAGGCTGGGTGCAGGAAGGTTTGCAGCCGGCGCTGACGGTCTGGTTTGACCTGCCCGCAGCCACCGCCGCGGCACGGCGGGCCGCGGCCCGTGCGCCTGACCGCTTCGAGCAACAGGACACCGAGTTTTTCGAACGCGTGCGCGCCGGATACCAGGCGCGTTTCGAGCAGGACCCCACCCGTTTCGTCCGGCTCGATGCCTCACGCAGCCGCAATGATGTCTGGGCACAACTGGTGGGCGAACTGGTGCAGCGCGGATGGTAGGCACGGACGGCACACTGCCGCTTCCCTGGCTGGCCGGTCCGCTGGCCCATGCGCTGCGCACGCAGCAAGGCCATGCCTTGTTGGTTCATGGCCCTCAGGGCATCGGCCAGTTCGAGTTGGCACTGTCGCTCGCGCAAAGCTGGTTATGCGAGCAACGCACCGGCGACCAGGCCTGCGGCCATTGCCCCAGTTGCCATCTCGTGCAGGCCAGGTCGCATCCGGATCTGCTCGTTCTGGTCCCGGAGGTGCTGAGCGAAGCGCTGGGCTGGTCCACCGATGAATCGACCGGCGACAAGGCCTCGAAGGCCAAGCCCAGCAAGGAATTGAAGGTCGAGGCCATCCGGGCCGCGGTGTTGTTCGCGCAGACCACGTCCGCGCGTGGCCGCGGCAAGGTGGTGCTGGTGCACCCGGCCGAGCGAATGAACCTGATTGCCGGCAACACCCTGCTGAAGACCTTGGAGGAGCCACCGGGGACGGCCAGATTCATCCTGAGCTGCGGTGCACCGGATGACCTGCTTCCCACCATCCGCAGCCGCTGCCAGGCCGTGCCGCTCGGCTTGCCCGACGGGGATGTGGCCCGCCAGTGGCTCGCCGCCCATCAGGTGGCCCAGCCGGATGTGCTGCTCGCCGCCGCCGGCGGTCAGCCGCTGGAGGCGCTCGCATGGTCCAAAGAAGGGCTGGATGCGGTGACCTGGACACGCCTGCCTCGGCAGTTGGCGGCGGGAGAGGCAGGCACGCTCGCCACGTGGCCGCTGCCTCGCCTGCTCGATGCGATGCACAAGCTCTGCCACGATGCGATGTGTGTCGCGTGCGGCGCCCCACCGCGCTACTACCCGCCGGCCTCCTTGCCAAAGCCGGGGTCTGTTGCGGCTCTGAACGCGTGGTCCAAGGAGTTGGGAGCGGTGCTGCGCCACGCGGAGCACCCGTGGAGCGGACCGCTGATGGTGGAGTCCCTGGTACTGAAGGCCAAAAAGGCCCTCGCGCCGCAAGCCGGTTGACGCCGGCTTTTTGCGGCATCGGGGCGGCCGCCGCTTCGTTACACTGCTGTCCATGAGCGAATCCGCCGCCCCTCCTCGTCCGCTCGGCACCCCGCAGCCGGCCGCCAGTGCCCCGCGGCCCAGCGTGATCCAGCTCGTGTTCCGTGAGAAAGGCGCGTTGTACGCAGCCTACATCCCGGTCTTCACGGATGGCGGGCTCTTCGTGCCCACCACCCCGAGTACAAGCTCGGGGAGGACATCTATCTGCTGTTGTCCCTTCCGGACGACCCCCAACGCTACCCGGTCGCTGGCAAGGTCGCATGGATCACTCCGGCCAATGCGTCGGGCGGCCGCACACAGGGAGTGGGCGTGCGCTTCCCCGGCGACGAGAAAACGCGCCTGCTGCGCGCGAAAATCGAGGAAATCCTCGGCACGTCGATCGCTTCGTCCAAGCCCACCCAAACCATTTGACCTGACCCCGCCAGCCGCGGCTTCTCCCGCGGCTGCGCCCTGCCTGCCATGTTTGTCGATTCCCACTGCCACCTGGCCTTCCCGGAACTTCGGGCCAGGCTTCCCGAGATCCGTGCCGCGATGGCCGAGGCAAGGGTTGATCGTGCGTTGTGCATCTGCACCACGCTGGAGGAGTTCGACGACGTCCACGCGCTGGCCACGGCGCACGACAACTTCTGGGCGTCCGTCGGCGTGCACCCGGACAACGAAGGCGTGCGCGAACCGGACGTGGCCACCCTCGTTGAACTGGCCGCCCGGCCGCGTGTGGTTGCCATCGGCGAGACGGGTCTGGACTACTACCGTCTGAACGGCCGCACCGTGGCCGACATGGCGTGGCAGCGGGATCGCTTTCGGGTGCACATCCGCGCCTCGAAGCAGACGGGGCTTCCGCTGGTCGTCCACACCCGCAGCAGCTCGGACGACACCATCGCGGTGCTGAAGGAAGAGGGCGCCCACACCGGGGTGTTCCACTGCTTCACCGAATCGATGGCGGTGGCTCGCGCAGCGCTCGACCTGGGCTTTCACATCTCGTTCTCGGGCATCTTGACGTTCAAGAACGCTGCCGACTTGCGCGAGGTGGCCGCCTATGTGCCTCTCGACCGCTGCCTGATCGAGACCGACAGCCCGTACCTTGCCCCGGTGCCGTACCGCGGCAAGACGAACAACCCGTCCTACGTGCCGTTCGTCGCGCGGCAGATCGCCGAGCTCAAGGGGCTGCCCGTCGAGGACGTGGCCCGGGCCACCAGCGAAAATTTCGAGCGATTGTTTCCGGTGCGGGAGCGAGTCTGACCAGACAAACTTGTCTGGTAATTTCTGACACGTGCTTTGGCGGGGGGCCGACTTATCGGACGCGTCCCCGGTCCCTACAGTTCATGCATCGATTTCCCCGTTCACTGGAGAATTCACATGCAGACCACAGAGACCGATGTCGTTGCAAACCCTTTCGCGCTGATGCTCAATCCGGCCGAGGTGTTCCAGGCCATCGGACGGTCCGACCGGCTGGAGCGTCTGCAACGGCGGGTGTGCCGCCCGCTGGACAAACCGCTGATTGCCCATGCGCCGGCCGATTTCATCGAATACGACCACGCCATCGACGCGGAACCGGAAGCAGAGCCCGAGGCCGAAGCCGGGGAATGACCCTGGGCGGGGCAATGTTCGCCACGCGATCGCATCGAACATTACCCTGAAGAAACCCTTGATTCGGCGGCTCGGCCACGGCGCACCCGCGCCGTGTTGCAGAATCCACGCCGAATGCTGACTTTCCACGACCTCGCTTGCGCCAAGGGTGAACGCCTCCTGTTCAAGGGCGTGCGTTGCGCGCTCGAGCGCGGCGCATGGCTCCACGTTTCTGGTGCCAACGGCGTGGGCAAGACGAGCCTCTTGCGTCTGCTGTGTGGCCTGTCGCAGCCGGCTGCGGGCGTTGTGCGGTGGGACGGCGAGTCCATCAATGCGCTTGGCGACGCGTGGCGGCGCAATCTCCTCTACATCGGCCATGACAGTGGCCTGCAAGGCATGCTGAGCGCCCGCGAGAATCTGCGCGTGGCCTCGTCCCTTGCCGGCGTGCAGCCCTCGGACGAGGAACTTGCTTGCGCACTTGCCCGGCTGGGTCTGGCAAGCCGGGCGGACCTGCCGACGCGGTTTCTGTCTCAAGGTCAGAAACGTCGCGTCGCGCTGGCACGCCTCGTCGGTAGCAACGCGGCTGTCTGGGTGCTCGACGAACCGTTCGTCGCGATCGACGGCGACGCGCTGCAGGTGCTGTCCGGGCTGATCAGCGCACACCTTGAACGCGGTGGGCTCGCGGTGCTTACCAGCCATCAGGCCGTCGACATCCCCGGCCATCGCGGCCACTTGCTGGAGTTGACACGATGAGCGGCGAGCTCATGGTGTTCGCGACCATGCTTCGCCGCGACCTCCAGATCGCCTGGCGCCAGAAGAGCGATGTGCTGATGTCCCTGGTGTTTTTCGTGATCGTGGCCAGCCTCTTTCCATTGGCCATCGGGCCCGAGACGGCGCTGCTGCAGCGCATTGCGCCGGGCATCCTGTGGGTGGGCGCGCTCTTGGCCGCGGTACTGTCACTCCAGCGCATGTTTGCCGGGGATCATGCGGACGGCAGCCTCGAGCAAATGGTGTTGTCCCCCACGCCGCTGTATGTCACCGTGGCAGCCAAGACCGTGGCGCACTGGCTGGTGGCCGGTTTGCCTCTGGTACTGGTGGGACCGGTGCTCGGACTGCAGTTTCATCTCGAGGCGCGCAGCCTGGGGCTGTTGATGGTGTCGCTGCTCCTCGGTACACCGGTGCTGAGCCTGGTGGGCGGGGTTGGCGCTGCGCTGACGCTCGGCGTGCGAGGCGGCGGGGTGCTGCTGGCGTTGCTGATCTTGCCGCTGTACGTGCCGGTGCTGATCTTCGGCGCGGGGGCCGTGGAAGCCGACGCGGCCGGGCTCGACCCGTCGGGTCACCTGCTGCTGCTGGGCGCGATGCTGGTGCCGGGGGCGTTCTTCGCACCATGGGCCACCACCGCGGCGCTGCGCATTTCGCTTGAATAGACGGCCCGGGGGCAGGGCAACTATATATATATGTATATATGAATTCATCCTGGAGGTCGGCACTCACGGCATGTGCATCACGCAGTACATTCCGAAGCTGATTTTTTCGCACCACGGTTTGCACGCCGCATGTCCCCAGCCACGAAGATCAATTGGTTCCGGTTTGCATCTCCCCAGAGCTTTTATCCTCTGGCGGGGCGACTGTGGCCGCTGTTCGCCCTGTTGGCGGCCGGGTTTGCCCTCGCAGGGCTTTGGGTCGCGTTTTTCATGGCGCCCGTTGATGCGCAGCAAGGGCAAGGCTATCGCATCATCTTCATTCACGTGCCGGCGGCCTGGATGGCGATGCTCCTCTATGTGGTGATGGCCGCATGGGCTGCCGTGGGGCTCGTGTTCAACCTGCGCCTGGCCAGCATGATGGCCTCGGCGCTTGCGCCCACCGGAGCGCTGTTTGCGCTGCTGTCGCTGTGGACGGGTGCACTCTGGGGCAAACCGATCTGGGGGGCATGGTGGGTCTGGGACGCCCGGCTCACCTCCACCTTGATTCTTTTTTTCCTGTACCTTGGGTTCCTTGCGTTGCAGGCCGCCATCGATGACCCGCGCCGTGCCGACCGTGCCGGTGCCCTGATCGCACTGGTGGGGCTTGTCAACGTGCCCATCATCTATTTTTCGGTCACGTGGTGGAACACCTTGCACCAAGGCGCCTCGGTGTCGATGGCACGTTCGCCATCCATGGCCGGCTCGATGTTATGGGGCATGCTGCTGATGGTGATGGCATGCTGGATGTACGCAGTGGCGGCCGGCCTGTCGAGGGTGCGCAGCATCATCCTTGAGCGCGAGCGGCATGCGGATTGGGTGAAAGATGCAGTGGCACAGTCTCGGTGAATTCCTGGCGATGGGAGGTTACGCCTTCTATGTGTGGGGCAGTTTCGGCGCCACGGCCGCGGCCCTGGGCATCGAGGCTGCGCTGCTGCGTGCGCGCCGCAGGCAGGCTTTGCGGCAGGCCGCCTTGCCGGAGGAACTGATGCCATGACACCCCGCCAGAGACGATTGGCCTTCATCGTGGCCGGGGTGGCGAGCCTCGGCATTGCGACTGCACTGGTGTTGAATGCGTTCCAGAGCAACCTCGTGTTCTTTTTCACCCCCTCGCAGATCGCCGCGGGGGAAGCGCCGAAGAACCGCACATTCCGCATTGGGGGCATGGTCAAGGCTGGCAGCGTGCAGCGCACCGACCTGACGGTGCGGTTCGTCGTCACCGACACCGTGCGGGAAACTCCCGTGACCTACACCGGCATCCTGCCCGATTTATTTCGCGAGGCAAAGGGTGTGGTGGCGCAGGGGCGCCTGAACGCTGAGGGCCTGTTCGTCGCGAACGAGGTGCTCGCCAAGCACGACGAGAACTACATGCCGCCTGAAGCTCAGCACGCCGTGGATCAGGCCGCCAAGACCGCCAGGACACTCCAACCATGATCCCCGAGATCGGTCACTTCGCACTCATCCTCGCGCTGTTCGTCTCCATCGTGCAGGGCGTGTTGCCGCTCCTGGGAGCCCACCGCCAGCGCGCCGACTGGGTGGCACTGGCACGCCCGTCGGCGCAACTCGTGTTCCTGCTCGTCGTGGTGTCGTTCGGATGCCTGGCGCAAGCCTTTCTGGCGAACGATTTTTCGGTGCTGTACGTGGCCGAGCACTCCAATTCTCAGTTGCCTGGCATGTACCGGTTTGCCGCGGTGTGGGGCGGACACGAAGGCTCGTTGCTGCTGTGGGTGCTGATGGGTTCTGCATGGGGGCTGGGCGTGGCCACGTTCTCGCGGCAGTTGCCTGATGACATGGCGGCCCGCGTGCTCGGTGTACTCGGGCTGCTGGCTGTGGGGTTTCTGCTTTTCATTCTCACGACGTCGAACCCGTTCACCAGGCTCGTGCCGGCCGCCGCCGATGGGCGCGACTTGAACCCGCTGCTCCAGGACCCGGGGCTCGTGTTCCATCCGCCCATGCTCTACATGGGGTACGTCGGGTTTTCGGTGGCCTTTGCGTTCGCGATCTCGGCGCTGTTGTCCGGCCGGCTCGATGCAGCGTGGGCACGCTGGTCCCGACCATGGACCACGGCCGCCTGGATTTTCCTGACGTTCGGCATCGCGCTTGGCTCCTGGTGGGCGTACTACGAACTCGGCTGGGGTGGCTGGTGGTTCTGGGACCCGGTGGAGAACGCCTCGTTCATGCCGTGGCTCGTGGGCACGGCGCTGATCCACTCGCTTGCAGTCACCGAAAAGCGCGGCACGTTCAAGAACTGGACCATCGTGCTCGCAATCAGCGCATTTTCGCTGTCGCTGCTCGGCACCTTCCTCGTGCGCTCTGGCGTTTTGACGTCGGTGCATGCGTTCGCCACCGACCCTCGACGCGGCGTCTTCGTGCTCGGGTTCCTGACGGTCGTGGTCGGTGGCTCGCTGGGCCTGTTCGCCTGGCGCGCGCCGAAGGTGAGCCTGGGCGGGTACTTCGCCGTCGTGTCGCGCGAGGCTCTGCTGCTGCTCAACAACGTACTGCTCATGGCAGCTGCCGCGAGCGTGCTGCTCGGCACGCTGTACCCGTTGATCGTGGACGCATTGAACCTCGGCAAGATTTCCGTGGGGCCGCCTTACTTCAACAGCGTGTTTGGTCCGCTCATGGTGCCGCTGCTGATGCTGATGCCGTTCGGGCCGCTTGCGCGCTGGAAGTCGGCCGACTGGCGCGAGATGCTGGCTCGCTTGCGGCCCGCATTGGTCGTGGCGACGGTCGCCGCCGTGGCCGTGCCTTTCCTGATGGGGGCGTGGTCGTGGCTCGCCTCGCTGGGCGCCTTCTTGGCAGCCTGGATCATGTGCAGCTCCGTGTTGCAGATCGCACACCAGACGCGCCGCGGCACCGTGGGTGCGCCACTGTCCTTCTGGGGCATGCACCTCGCGCACTGCGGTATCGCGGTGTTCGTCGTCGGGGCAACGTTCGTGTCCACATACCAGAGCGAACGTGATGTGCGCATGGCGCCCGGGGACACGGTCGAGGTGGGCGGCTACACGTTTCGCCTGCTGGCCATCAGAGAGGTTCGCGGGCCCAACTATGTGGCGCAGCGTGGCGAGGTGGAGCTGTCCAGTCGCGGGGAAGTGCTGCGCACGTTGCACCCGGAAAAACGGAAGTACCTGTCGTCGGCGATGCCGATGACCGAGGCGGCCATCGATGCCGGCCTTACAGGCGACCGCTACGTGGCGCTCGGTGAACCGCTCGATGCCTCCGCCTGGAGCTTGCGCGTGTACCACAAGCCATTTGTAGATTGGGTCTGGGGAGGTTGCCTGCTGATGGGCCTGGGTGGCGTGTTGGCTGCGGCCGACCGCCGATACCGGCTGGGCAAGGCTCGGAACGCGCCGGCCGTGGCTGCCGGCCAAGAGGTGGTTGCATGAAGAAGCGATTCCTGTGGCCACTGGCCCTTTTCATCGTGCTCGTCGGTTTCCTGGCTGCGGGCCTCAAGCGCGACCCGAGCCTCGTGCCATCGCCGCTGATCGGCAAACCGGCCCCGGCGTTCGACCTGCCGCGGCTCAGCGGCGACGCACGGTTTTCCCCGAAGGACATGTCGGGTCAAGTGTGGATTTTCAACGTGTGGGCATCGTGGTGCGTGGCGTGCCGCGAGGAGCACCCGGTGCTCGTCGCGCTGGCGCGCGAGAAGATCGTTCCCATCGTGGGGCTCAATTACAAGGACCAGCCGGCCGACGCCAACCTGTGGTTGCAGCGGCACGGCGATCCTTATGGCCTTTCGGCATTGGATGCGGACGGTCGTGTGGGCATTGATTACGGCGTGTACGGGGTGCCGGAGACCTATGTCATCGACAAGGCAGGGGTGATCCGCTTCAAGAACATCGGCCCCGTGACCCGCGAGGTGCTCGACGAGCAGATCCGGCCGTTGCTCAAGGAGTTGCAACGGTGAAGCGCTTCCTCCTGGCCGCGATGACGGCCTGGTGCCTGGCGGCTTCGTCGGCGGGGGCACGAGAGGCCGCAGCCCTGGCAGAGGACCCGGTGGTGGAGCAGCGCCTGATCCGCATCTCCGAAGACATCCGTTGCCTCGTGTGCCAGAACGAATCGCTCGCGGGTTCGCGGGCCGACCTGGCCAATGACTTGCGCCGCGAAATCCGCAAGCTGATCCGGGAGGGCAAGTCCGACGCCGAAATCACGGCGTTCCTCGTCAGTCGTTATGGCGACTTCGTGCTTTACCGTCCGCCGGTCAAGCCGTTGACGTGGGTGCTGTGGTTCGGACCGTTCCTGCTGATGCTGGGGGGCGTGGTCTTTCTCATGTCCTCCCTGCGTCGGCGCCAGCGAACCCATGCTGCCTCGGTCGCACCCGTGTTGTCCGACGATGAGCGCCGCCGCGCCGAGGCGCTGCTCGACGCCACGGAGCCCCGGTCATGATCGCCTTTCTCATCATCGCCGCGTTGTTGACTGTTGCGGTTGTCGTGCGGTTGTTGTGGCCGCTGTGGCGCGGGACGCGCGGCAATACGCTGACGGTGGCGCAGCTCAACGCCCAGGTCTACCGCGACCAATTGAAGGAACTCGAACGGGACCTCGCCCAGGGGCAGTTGGCCAACGCCGTTTACACGGAAGCCCGCGACGAACTGCAGCGCCGCCTGCTCGAGGACGTCACGGCGGCGTCCGCGGTGCCCGGTTTGCCGAAGCCGGCGGCCTCGCGGACGGCGCGTTGGACGGCTGTGGCCCTCGTCGTCTTGGTGCCACTCGGTGCTGCCGGTCTCTACAGTCACGTGGGGAACGTGGCCGCCGTCGACCCTGCCGACACCCGTGCCGCGGCGCCGGACGAGGTGCGCCGGGCTGTGGAGCACTTGGCCGAGGTGCTGCGCCAGTCGCCAGACAACCCCCAGGGCTGGTTGCTGCTGGGCCGTGCCTACGCGAAGATGGAGCGATTCACCGAGGCGGTCGCAGCGTACGACAACGCCGCTGCGCTGATCCAGAAGGATCCCGATTTGCTTGTCGAGCAGGCCGGTGTTCTGGCCGCGGCTGCCGGCGACCAGCTCGAGGGGCGTCCGATGGTGCTCGTCGGTCAGGCATTGGCGATCAATCCGGAACACCCGATGGCGTTGATGCTGGTGGGCGTGTCTGCCTATCGCCGTGGAGACCACGCCGGTGCCGTGGCCCAGTGGGACAAAGTGATGTCCTTGCTGCCCCCGGGTTCCCCTGGGGCGCAGCAGGTGCAGTCGAACATCGACCAGGCGCGGCGTGAAGGCAATCTGCCCGCCCCGGCCACCGCGCCGGTGCTCGCTCGGCAACGGCAACCGTGAGCGGAGACGTGTCGCTCGCGCCGGCGCTTGCCGCG
>Ga0170475_107829692_pt1 | contig 11473 bp, 11 predicted proteins | sample Soicark_Litter_5_FD_111474 | JGI IMG/M metagenome (GOLD analysis project Ga0170475, IMG submission 111474) | Avena fatua rhizosphere microbial communities from Hopland, California, USA. Combined Assembly of 48 SPs | reverse complement strand
TCCATCGCCAATGTCTCGCTGCCCTATATGCAGGGCACGCTGTCCACCAGCGCGGATGAAATCACCTGGGTGCTTACCTCCTACGTCATCGCCGCGGCGATCATGACGGCCCCGGTCGGCTGGATGGCGGTCCGGTTCGGGCGCAAGAACCTCCATGTCGCCTGTATGGTCGGCTTCGTCGTCGCCTCCATGCTGTGCGGGATGGCGGATACGCTGGCGGAGATGGTCGGCTTCCGGATCCTGCAGGGCATCTGCGGGGCCGCCCTGGTGCCGCTGTCACAAGCCACCATGCTGGACATCTACCCTTTCGAGCGCCGCGCCCAGGCAATGGCAATCTTCGGCATGGGCGTGATGGTCGGGCCGATCGTCGGCCCGACCCTCGGCGGCTACCTGACCAACATGTACAACTGGCGCTACGTGTTCTACGTCAACGTGCCGTTCGGCGTGCTGGCCGTGATTGGGCTGCTGATCTTTCTGCCCAAATCCGAACCCCGGCGGGAGCTGAAGTTTGACTGGACCGGGTTCGGCGTACTGGCGATCGGCGTCGGTGCGCTGCAGCTCATGCTGGACCGCGGTCAAACGCAGGACTGGTTCTCCGCCAGGGAGATCATCATCGAGGCCGTGCTGGCGGCGTTGGGCTTCTACCTGTTCGTGGTGCATATGCTGACCGCGGAGCGCCCGTTTCTGCCACCGGCCCTGTTCAAGGACCGGAATTTCGTCTGCGGTGTAACGATGGTGCTGTTCACCGGCATGATCATGCTGGCCAGCTCCGCGCTGATGGCGCCGTACCTGGAGACCTTGGCCGGCTATCCAGTGGAAACGGCTGGCTGGTCAATGGCGCCACGGGGTCTCGGCACGGCGGTCGGCATGCAACTGGCCAGTATGCTGTCCGGCAAGCTCGATCATCGCAAGATCATGGCATTCGGTCTGCTGCTGCTCGGCAGCGCGCTGTACGGGATGAGCTACTGGACACCCGACGTGCCGCAGCGCCAGATGATCATGACCCTGATCCTGCAGGGCTTCGGTATCGGCTTCGTGTTCAATCCGATGACGGTGATCGCCTTCAGCACGCTGCCGGCATCGCTGCGTGGATACGCAACGTCCCTGCAGTCGCTGTTCCGCAACATGGGGCAGGCGGTCGGCGTGTCGGTCACCTCGCTGATGCTGGTGCGCAATGTGCAGGTGTCGCATGCCGATATCGCCGCCGGAATCACGCCGTTCGACCGGGTGCTGCAAGGCGGCGACGCGGTGTCGCGCATGCTGAATCCGGCAACCCGCCACGGTGCGGTGCTGCTGGACCAGATGGTCAACCAACAGGCGCAGATCATTGCCTACAACAATGATTTTCGCTTGATGTCGCTGGTGGTGCTGCCGTCCCTGGCAATGCTGCTGCTGATGCGCCGGCATGATCCGCGGCCGGTGGCCACCGTACCGGCCGTAGGATCGCCCGCCCCCGCCGTGGGCGACTGAGCACAGGCTCCTATCGGATCATCATCGACTTGTGATTCATCCAGCCGTTAACCGTCCGTACCGGCGTCCCATTTCATTGGAAGTGAGCCGATAGGGACAGTCGAGGCATCGCATTACTGTGATGCGCTGGACTCGGCCAGGACAGGAGCATCTTATGCGTCATTTATACTTTCGCTGCTTGCCTGTTTCCACTCTCGCCGGGGTCGCCGCCATCGGCATTGCGGCCACGGCTTCAGCGCAAAACTCGACCGTGATCATCGCACCCAGTGCGCCGCCGGCGCCGCGGGTGGAGACAATGCCGCCGCCTCCGCCACCAGGCACACAGACAATGAGCTGGCAGGCCGGTCACTGGGCCTGGAACGGCAGCACCTGGACATGGGTCGAGGGCCAGTATGTGCAGGCCCCCCAGGCCCAGGCTGTCTGGGAGCCAGGCCATTGGCAGCAGCAGCCAGCCGGCGGTTATGTCTGGATCGACGGCCATTGGCGCAGCTAGTGCCCGATTGCGGAGGAGCGCGGAACCCAGAGCGGCCGCGAGTCGGGGCGTGAATTGGCCACTCCAAACATATTGCGACGTATCGCATTTCCCTGATGCGCGATGCGAGAGCAAGAGCGCGCTGAGCGAAACGTTCACGGTGCCTGAAGCATGCTTTTGAATAGAGAGCTAAACCGGGCCACGTAGGCGAAGCGCCTCGCGCCCCGATGTCATCGAATGGAGCAGGACATGCGCACAATTTACACCTTGCCGTTGATGCTGCCGGTCATGTTTGGGCTGGCGGCTTGCGATACCTCACCGCCGCCACAAAGCACCCAGGTGATTGTACAGGCCCCGCCGACCACAATCGTCCCCGCAGCACCGATGCCGCCGCCGCCGCCAATGTCGGAACTGGTCCCGCCGCCGCCGGCAAGTTCGACCCCAACGATCTGGCAGCCAGGCCACTGGCGGTACACCGGGATCGGCGGCAATCCCTGGACATGGCAAAGCGGTCAATATGTCGCCGTACCCCCGGGTGCGGCCGCTTGGGTGCCCGGACAATGGCAGCAGCAAGGCGGAGGGTGGGTCTGGCGCGAGGGCCACTGGGCCTGATACCAGGCGCCATCAATCCCAGCGCTGGCAGGCTTGACCGCGCCTGATATCACGGCAGCAGCCAGACCGGCTCCTTGATCCGGGTCAGGAATGCGGCGTGGGCTGCGAGCTCCGCCTCGCTTGGGATGATCGGACGCGGCGTGCGCGGACCGGTATGGACATAGACAGTCACCGGCCCGCGCCCATCCTGTGCGGCCAGCGACAGCCCGCGCTGGCGGCCGCCGGTCAGTTCGACATACACCTCGGCCAACAGCTTGCAGTCCAGCAGCGCGTTGTGCGTTGTGCGGGCCGACAGATCGATGGAGAAGCGGCGGCACAGCGCGTCCAGACTGTTCGGCATTCCTGGAAACCGGGTCTTGGCCAGCGCCAGCGAGTCGATCATGCGGGATCGGTGCAGCGGCGGAAGCCCCACGCGGCCGAACTCCATGTCCAGGAAGCCAAAGTCGAACGGCGCGTTGTGGGCGATCAGATGGCTGTCGCCGAAGAAATCCGCCAGCGACTGAGCGATTTCGGCGAACAGTGGCTTTCCCGCGAGATCCGCATTGGTAAACCCGTGGATGCGGGACGCCTCGGGCGGGATGGCACGTTGCGGGTCGATCAGGGCATGGAAATGTTTGCCCGTGGGTAGGTCATTCAGCAGTTCCAGCGCCGCCACTTCGATCACCCGGTCGCCGTTCAGCGGGTCGAGGCCGGTGGTTTCCGTATCGAACAGCACGGACCGCTGACCCACATAGCGGATTTCAGCGGACCTTGCCCCGGTTTCAGCCGTGTCGTTCATCGCGCTCCGTTCTCCGCCATCACCATCCTCGCCCGAGTCGTTCTGCCGCGAGCTTACGCCAAGATCAGCCGGGTGCATTGGATTTTCCCCCAGCGCACCGCTCATCCAGGCGCCGGCGGCTCGGCCAGAATGTCACCCGGATGGATCAGTCGTATCGTGACGGGCCGCGGGATCGGCGGCCGGCGTTCACCTGACACGCAACGCTACTGCCAACGCCACCGCGCAGCGTCAGAATGAAGCGGTTCAGGGTTCGCAGCGTCTGATTGCGTGACAGGCCGGTCCGCACCACAAGGTCTGCGCGTTTCCGCTTTTCCGCGTCCGGCATCTGGCGCGCGATCACGGCCTCGATATCGGCTTTGCTCATCCGCCGCCGCAGCCCGACGCGGTGGATCTGAATTGCCCGCGGGGCGGAGACCACGACCACGGTATCGACCCGCGCGTCACCCTTGGTCTCGAACAGCAGCGGGATATCCAGAACGACCGCACGACGGCCGGCGCGACGGGCCCGTCCGACGAAGGCGCGTTCCTCGGCTTCGACCATCGGATGCAGGATATGCTCCAGCCGCGTCAGCGCGGCGCGGTCACCGAGCACAGCCTGCCGCAGGGCAATGCGGTCGACGGCGCCGTTTGCCGTGGTGCCGGGGAATGCTGCCTCGATCGCCTTGACGGCGCGCCCACCCCTGGCCTGCATCCGGTGCACCGCGAGGTCCGCATCGAACACCGGAATGCGCGCTCGTCGAAACGCTGCGGCGGCGGTGGATTTTCCCATCCCAATGCCGCCGGTCAGGCCAATGATCCTCATGGCGCCAGCAGGTCTGCAGCGACGAAACGCCGCAGTCCCTCGTCAACGGTTGGGTCGACCCCGAACCAGGCCCGAAAACCGGGAACAGCCTGGTACAGCAGCATCCCGAGGCCCTCGACACAGCGGATCTGCCGAAGCCGGGCCGCAGCCAGCAGCGGCGTTTCCAGCGGCACATAGACGATGTCGGCAACGGTAAGGTTGGCGGCGCTGCGGTCGAGGTCGATCTCCAGCGCCGGGTGACCCGCCATCCCAAGCGACGTCGTGTTCACCAGCAGCGCATGCTCGGGCAGGGCATGATCTCGTGCCTCCCAGTCGATCACTGTCAGACCCGGGAGATGGCGGGCGAGTGCATCGGCGCGGGCACGTGTACGGTTGGCGACGGTCACCTTGATGCCGAGCTCCAGCAGCACCGCCGCAATGGCTCTGGTTGACCCGCCCGCGCCAAGGATCAGCGCAGGACCGGCCGCCGGATCGACGTGGTTGGCGCGCAGATTCTCCAAAAAGCCCCAACCGTCGGTGTTGCTGCCGGTGATGCGGCCGTTATCGAACACCATCGTATTGACGGCCCCGGCGCGCCGGGCGGACTCGTCAACAATGTCGCAGACCGCGAAGGCAGCAACCTTGTGCGGAATCGTCACGTTGATTCCGGCGAAGCCTGCCAGCATCAAACCCTTGACGGCGGCCGGAAAGTCGGCGGGATCAATCGGCAGCGGCAGATAAGCGCCATCCACGCCGTAGCGTTCAAGCCAGAACCCATGCAGCCGTGGAGAGCGGGAATGGCTGACCGGCCAGCCGGTAATGCCGGCGAGGCGGGCGGTGCCGGAAAGAATGGTCATCGCTCAGCCCAGGAACGTCTCGGTCCAACTCTTGTACGTGGCGTCGCGGGTCACGCGCGCCATCATCTCGGGCGGCGCGATGCCGTTCAGCGCAGACGGTTTCGTCCCCTCGCGCAACGCCTTCAGCGTGTCGTGGATCGCTTTCACCGCGGCAGAAAACGGCTGGTGCCCCTGCAGCGCCACGCGGACGCCGCGGCTGGCGAGGTATGCCTTGTCCTGCATATCGCCAGAGACGCCACCCAGCATCAGCGGGAGCTTGATTTCTTCGGCGATCGAATCGAGATCGTGCCGGGTCAGGCCGCCGGCGATGAACAGAGCGTCAACACCGGTCTGTTCATAGGCCTTCAAGCGCTTGATGCCGTCGGCCAAGCCGGTGATGGACGGCGAACTGGTGCGACCGATGATGGTCAGCGCCCTGTCCTCGCGCGCCGCGAGGGCAGCACGCATCTTGCCAACACCTTCTTCCAGCGAAATCACAGTTGGCTTCTTCTCGCCGAATGTCCGCGGAAGCAGGGTGTCCTCGATCATCAGCGCGGCGACACCGGCCGTCTCCAGCTCTTGCACCGTGCGCATGACGTTCAGCGCATTGCCGTAGCCGTGATCAGCATCGACCATCAGCGGCAGCTTGCCGGCGCGGTTGATGCGATAGGCCTGGGCCGCGAACTCGGTCAGCGTCAGCACGATCAGGTCAGGCGCGCCGAGCACGGTGAAGGAGGCGATGGACCCGGCGAACATGCCGATCTCGAAGCCGAGATCCTCCGCGATGCGCGCAGAGATCGCGTCATGTACGGAAGCCGGATGGATGCAGGCGGTCCCGGCAATGGTTTCGCGGTAGCGCTCGCGGCGATCGGTCCAGTGCATGGTTTCCCCCCATTGCGGTGTGGCCGCATGGTAGGGGCGTTGGACACGATGGGGAAGGGAGCCGAACCATGGACCATCATCACGCCGATCTTGGGGACGTGCGGCTGCATTATGTCACCGCCGGTACTGGATTTCCGGTGGTGCTGCTGCACGGCTGGCCACAGAGCTGGTACGAATGGCGGAAGGCGATACCGCCACTGGCCCAGAGGTTTCGCGTGATCGCGCCGGACTTGCGCGGGCTGGGCGATTCGTCGCGCCCGGCCGACGGCTATGACAAAAGGACCGTGGGCGGCGATATCTGGCGGCTGGTGCACGACGTGCTCGGTCTTTCCGCCTTTTATCTTGTCGGCCACGACTGGGGTGGTCCCACCGCCTATGCCGTCGCCGCGGCCCATCCCGACGCGGTGCGCAAACTGGCGATTTTGGACGTGACCATACCCGGCGACGGCAGCCCCGGCATCAGCCAGGGCGGTCGGCGTTGGCATCATGCGTTCCACCATACCCTCGATTTGCCGGAGGCATTGGTCTCGGGGCGAGAAGACTTGTACCTCGGCTGGTTCTACCGGACCTATGGCGCTCGGCCGGATGTCATGAGTGAGGCGGATATTGCCGAATATCTGCGCGTGTATCGACAGCCGGGTGCATTGCGGGCCGGATTCGCCTACTACCGGGCAATCCCGCGCGACATAGCCGACAATGCCGCCGTCATGGCAGGCTTCAAGCTGCCGATGCCGGTTCTGGCGCTGGGCGGGGACCGGTCATGGGGGCGACGCATGGAGGTCATGGAGTCATTGCAGCGACTGGCGGTGGATGTGCAGGGAGGAATGCTTGAGGATTGCGGCCACTGGATGCCTGAGGAGCAGCCGGAAGCACTGGTGCGACGATTGCTGGATTTCTTCGGCAGCGGCCCGTAACCGCAGACCGAAACAGGCGACGGAGCCGGCCGTTCGACCAACCGACTCCGTCCAGTCCGTTTCAAGCATGACCACGCTGAACGGAACGTTCAAAACGGGTGAACAAACAGCTAAATCATTCCGACGACAATCGCAGAATGGTTTAGCCGCCGCCGCCTTCCATGCCGGTCTCGCCAGGGCCATTGCCGGTGTTGTCATACGGCCCCGAGTGATGGGTGCTGGCTGGCACGCCGCGCGTGAAAGCATTCGCTGCGGGGGCGACGGCCACGGCAAGCCCAAGGGCCGCAAATGCGGCCAAGAACAAATTCTTCATTTCTATCTCTCCTCTCCGGCAGGCGCGCGGAATAGCGCGTCGTAGCCGGTTATTTCGTCCAGGAAGGGCAGCAATACTGGTCCCTTCAAGGACGGGAGCGCAGTTGGGAACGCAGTGTGCGGTGCACAATAAACATGAATGATGTTTAATCTTGTGATTGATTGGCCGGCGTGACTGACATGCGTGTACAACATTCATCTACACGCCGGATTGATACCGAGCAGATGCCGAGGATTACCCGCCGGGCGTATCGCGCACGATGAGGGGAACCCAGATTTCAAAACCTCCGGTTCCGCTGTGCCCATCGAAACGCCCGTCATAACGTTCGAACACCGGTGCGTCTGCCGGCGACAGCCCGGATTGTGGCAGCCAGTCGTTGAAAATCGCCATGAATGTGGCTTGTATCGTTGAGACGTGCTCGGTGTGGGTGAACACGGCGTAGCGCTGGGCACTCAATCGCAGGCGCGCGAAATTCGGCGGCAGGGATGCGAAGTCGTGAACCTCAACACCGGCGATATAGTCGAAACCGGTATCATCGGTATTGTAGCAAACTCCATAAGAGACACTGCCGGTCTGTCCTGGCACGTGACCCTCATGCGGCGCAAATCGTTGCCATAAAGCCGGCAGCCCCGCGAGGTTGTCGAGGCTGTAACGTTCGGACAGGCCGGCGATCAGCAGTGGCCTTGCATTCTCCATCCGCGGCGGTTGCAGCCGGGTTGTTGCGGTTTCGCCCATGCTCACAGGCTCCACAAGGCTAAGATTGTCGATCGTGCCGGCGGCGCGAAGCTGCTCCGGCGTCAAGCCGAATTGATCCCGAAACGCACGGGTGAATGCCTCATGCGAGCCGTAGCCGACGTCAAGCGCGACTGCCAGAATATCGGGCGCGCCGTTCGCGAGTGCCTGAGCGGCCTCTGTCAGGCGCCGGCCGCGGACGTAGCGCATCACCGGATACCCTGTCGTGACGCCGAAGGCGCGCACCAGATGGAAACGCGACACGCCGGCAACTGCCGAAATCTCCGCCAGAGTCATCCCGCCGCCAAAGTGGCTCTCGATGAACCACAACGCCTTCGCCACCGGGTTCATGAATGCTTTCCCGCACCAGGCATGGCGCAACCATAGGGTTGAGACCACGGGCATGCTTGATCGGCCTTGCGGTCATGTCGATCAACCGGCCAACGCGCCGGCGATCGCCCCGCTCATGCAGGTGGCCAGCGTGCCCGACAGGATCGTGCGAAACCCGAGTTTCACAATCTCCGCTCGCCGGGCCGGGATCATCGCGCCCAGGCCGCCAATGACGATGCCGAGGCTGCCGAAATTGGCGAACCCGCACAGCGCGTAGGTCAGAATCATGCGGCTGCGCGGGGAGAACGTTTCGGCGGGCAGTTTTGAAAAATCCAGATACGCAATGAATTCGTTCAGAACGGTCTTGGTTGCCATCAGCATCGAGGCCGCTGCGGTCTCACCCCAGGGCACACCGATCAGCCACATGATCGGGCGAAAGGGCAGGGCGAACAGGCGTTGCAGGTTGACCGCCGTTCCGCCCCAGTCCGGCAGCAATCCCAGAGCCATGTTCACCAGGGTAACCAGGGTGACCGTCACCAGAAGTACGGCAATGATCGCTGCCAGGACCGGAATGCCGTCCATGGTCCCCTTCACCAGTGCATCCAGGCTGCTGTGCGGCGGATTCTCGATCACCAGGTCGGCTTCGGCGCGCTCGGACGGGGCGAACGGGACCATCATGGCGGCGACGGCCAGACCGGCCGGAGTGCTGATGATCGAGGCGATCAGGATATTCCCCAAGGCATCGGGAACGAACGGATCAAGAAATGAGGCATAGATGATCATGACCGTTCCGGCCACGCCGGCCATGCCGCAGGTCATCAATGCGAACAACTCGCCCCGCTGCATCTGTGTGAGGTAGGGGCGGACCAGTAGCGGTGCCTCGATCATGCCGACGAAAACGTGGACGGCGGCGCCAAGGGCAAGGGGGCCACTGATGCCCATGAAGCGGCGCAGCAGCCAGGCGAAGACGGCGGTGACGCGCTGCAGGACGCCCCAATGGAACAGCAACGAGGCCAGCGCGCTGATCGTAGCACCAGCGGCAGGGCCTGGAAGGCCAGGATGAAGCTGGCGCCAGGACGGGCTTCGGCAAACGCCGGCGGACCTCCAGCCAGGTAGCCGAAGACGAACTGGGTGCCGACCAGGGTCGCCGCGTGCAAGGCATTCGCCCCGTCGTTCAACCAGACCATCGCCCGGTTGGTGCCGGGAATGCCGATCAGCACGAGGGCGAATGCGATCTGCAGGCCGACGCCGCTGAGCACGGTGCGCCAGGCGATCCGGCTTCGGTTCTCACTGCACAGGTAAGCCAGCAACAGCAAGGCGCCGAGACCGAACCCCGCGTGCAGCATGCCGCTCAGGCGGTTTGTTTCTGGTTGAACGGATAATAGGGCGGGAACTCGCCCACCGCGGTCATATCGACCTCCACCATCGTCAGCCCCTTGATCGCCAGCGCCTTGGCGACTGTATCGCCAAATGTATCGGCACGCGAGACGCGGAAGTAGGGGATATCCGACAATGCAGCGAGTTTCTCGATATCAGGACTTTCCAGATCGGCATAGAAACGGCGTCCCTGGGCTGTCGCGTCCTGGATGCGCTTGATCACACCGTAGCCGCGGTCGTTCATAACGATCACGGTCATATCCAGGTCTTCCTGCACGGCAGTCCACAGTTCGCCGACATTGAGGAAGAAGCCGCCATCGCCTGTCATGACCACCGTCTTTCGATCGCCCGCGGCCGCGGCGGCTCCTATGCCGAGACAGAGGCCCTGACCGATGCCGGCGCCGACCGGATAGACGTTCTGGTTGGGCGCGTTCAGCGGGAAGACGCGATTGCCCCAGGTGGTGTTGTTCTGGGTGACATCGCGGGCCCAGATGGCATCGCGCGGCATGACCTTGCGCAACTGGAAGCCGAAGGTTCCATAGGCACCCAGGGTATCGATAAAGATCTTCTGGGCGTTGCGCTTGAGCGCCTCGAATTCTGCTGGATAACCGGCGTCCGGTCTCAGTCTGCCCTCGATGCGGCTGACCAACCCCTCGAGAGTAGCCTTGGCATCACCGCAAACAAAATACTGATTGGCATAGGTGCGGCCGTTGGCGCGCGGGTCGGCGTCGATCTGGATCAGGTTGGCGGGCAGTTGGACGTTGAAGTCATTGGTCTCGTGGCCACGCAGGCGACAGCCGACGACGAGGCAGAGATCAACGGTCTTGTAGAAATCGGCGATCACCGGCATGCCGATGCCGGTCAGGCCGCCCATGTTCCGTGGATGATCCTCCGGCACCGTTGCGCGTCCGTTGAAGCTGGTGACCATGCCGAAGCCCATGTCCAGCAGTTTCGCCGCCGCGCTGCCGGCCTGTTTGGCGCCGTTGCCGAGCCAGAGCAGCGGACGCTTGGCGGCGATGACGCGGCTGGCCAGTTCGTCGAGTTCCGCCGCGGTCGGAACCCGCGGCGGCGTGACCGGCAGGACGAAACTGTCCAGCAGGGCGGGGCGGTCGATCTTGACGCGCTGAAGATCGATCGGCACCTCCACGCTGACCGGACCCATCGGCGCCGTCAGGGCTTCAGTCGCTGCCTGAGTCAGCACGCCGAGCGCATTCTGCGCAGAGCGAATGCGGTAGGCGCTCTTGCAGACCGACGCCATCATGCCGAGCTGGTCGACCGGATCATGGACCGAGCCCATGCCGCGATCGACGAATTTGGTCGAGGTCTGACCGGTGATGTGCAGAACGGGGGAGCCTGCAAACCGCGCCTCGATCAGGCCGCCGATCGTGTTGGCGGCACCGGGACCGGTTGAGGAGAAGATGACGCCGAGGCCCTGGCTCGCTCGGGCATAACCGTCTGCCATGTGCGCGCCGCCAAGTTCGCCGCGCGCCATCATGAAGCGGATGGTGTTGCGCCGGCCGATGGCATCCAACATCGGAATGTTGTGCACGGACGCGATCCCGAACACGGTGCTGACGCCGCAGGCCGACAGGAACTCGGCGATGAGATCGGCTACGGTATAGTCGGTGGCCATGAAGCGGATGCTCCCCTCTTTTGATCGCGGGAAGCTGGAACAGGCGGGCCTGGGGGTCAATGGCGGGGATGGGCGGATGGCTGTCGCGTTCCTCGTCTGCTGGTTGATCCAGTCACTTCGAAGGCGGGGCCAGTGGGCTTTTTCGCTCGATATCGTCCCAAAAAGATTGCCATGCCAGGCTCTGGCGCAGCAGGGCAAGCAGGGCGGCTGACAAGACGGTGATAACAATCCACCAGATGCTATGGTCAATAAGCCGCAGGACCTGGCCGAGCCCACCGTCTACTTCCCGCACGGCATCGCTCCAGAGTACGACCAGGATCAGTACAACAGTCGTTCTCGCAAG
>Ga0170475_129430544_pt1 | contig 11477 bp, 8 predicted proteins | sample Soicark_Litter_5_FD_111474 | JGI IMG/M metagenome (GOLD analysis project Ga0170475, IMG submission 111474) | Avena fatua rhizosphere microbial communities from Hopland, California, USA. Combined Assembly of 48 SPs | reverse complement strand
GTAATCATAATTATTAAGGTAGCAACCTTTTTAGGTTCTACAACCGCCGATGAGGAGAAGCGGTCGGCGTATGAATGCGGTTTTCACCCTTTTAGCAACGCTAGGGTGAAATTCGATGTAGCATTTGTCTTGATTGCATTATTATTTCTTGTTTTTGATATAGAGATTATTTTCTTAATACCATGGGTTATAACGTACGAACAATCTGGCTTTTTAAGTTATTGTAGTGTTTTATTTTTTATTATTATTTTGTTTTTAGGTTTCATTGTAGAGTGGTTTAGGGGTGCTTTAGATTTTGATCGAGATTTATTATAGATAGGCAAATTATAAAAAAAAATAGTTAATACGTAACAAAAAAATTAATAAATAAATTGAATACATGAAAAAATATAACAACTTTGTGGGGTGTAGTACAGTTAATCAATCATTATTAAATAAATATTATTCAGCATATTGGAATGTAACATTTTATTTGAAGCATGTTTTGCCAAAATATCTTTATATGTTATTGATAGACGCCTGGGAAGTGGAAATTACTACAAGTAGGCAGTCGTGCGTTTTATTATTACAATATTTAAAAAATCATTCTTTATTATTATTGGATTATTTAATTGATATTATTGTAGTGGATACCCCTGGGAAAAAATTAAGATTTCAGATAATTTATTTATTATGTTCTGTGAAATTTAACACTCGTTTTCGTGTTCGAATTTTTACAAATGAGTTAATACCGGTGCAGTCTATAACAAGTATTTATAAATTTGCTAATTGGGCAGAACGTGAAATTTGGGATATGTTTGGTATTTTGATTATGGATCATCCGGATCTGCGTCGTTTATTAACAGATTATGGATTTAAGGGATTCCCTTTAAGAAAGGATTTCCCATTAACAGGTTTTTATGAAATCATTTACGATGATATTACAAAAAAATTAATTGAGACCCCTGTTAGTTTAGCGCAAGAATATCGGTTTTTTGAATTTAATAATCCCTGGAAAAAGTAAAAGGGCCATGTCTTTATTTTTTTTGATTTTTTCTAATGTAATTAGTCTTTTATTTATTTTGAGTTTAAATGATAAGAAATATTTGGAACAAATAAAAATTATAACGTTATGTACATCGATTTTATCTTTTTTTTTAGTGTTATATGGGTGGTGGAAATATGATTATTCTATACAAAGTTTTCAATATTTTTTTAATATTACAGATCTTTTATATTTTGGTTGTGATAGTTTAAGCTTAAGTTTTTTATTATTAACAACATTTTTATTTCCAATATTCATATTAGTGGGGTGGTTTAATGCTGATACTAATATGAAGATACTTTGTAGTATTTTATTAAGTATTGAATTGTTACTGATTTTAGTTTTTAGTGTTTTAGATTTGTTTGGTTTTTATATTTTTTTTGAATTATTATTATTACCGATGATATATTTAATTGCGATCTGGGGCGCAGATGAACGTAAAGATTTTGCTATTTTATATTTTTTTTTATATACGTTATTTGGATCGCTTTGTATGTTGCTCGGACTAATTTTAATCTATTACGAATTTGGTACAACCAATCTTCAAACATTATATGAATTTGTAATTCCGTTAGGAAAACAAAAGATTTTATGGTGGTTATTTTTTATTCCGTTAGCTATTAAAATACCAATGGTGCCGGGTCATTTATGGTTATTAGAAGCACATCCTGAAGCACCAACGATAGGTTCTATGATATTAGCTGGATTGCTATTAAAATTAGGCACTTATGGTTTTGTACGAATTTTAATTATGTTATTTACACATGCAACAGACTATTATCGCTCGGTGGTTATAACGGTAAGTTTGATTGGATTAATTTATACTTCATTTATTTTGTTATTACAATATGATATTAAACGAATCATAGCTTATTCGTCAGTTGCTCATATGAATTATGGGTTGTTGGGACTATTTTCCGAGTCGATAGAAGGTATTTCTGGAGCGCTAGTTTTAATGATTAGCCATGGTTTTACAGCAAGTGGTTTGTTTTTATTAGCTGGTTTATTATATGATCGTTTTCATGATCGTATTATTTATAATTATTCCGGATTGATTAGAATAATGCCTTTTATGGCGGGTTGTTTTTTTTTAATAATTTTATCAAATTTTGGTTTTCCAGGAAGTTTGAATTTTGTTGGAGAAATTTTAATTTTATTTGGCATATTTGAAACGGCCAATATTATTGCACTTCTCAGTTGTTTTGGATTATTTTTAAGTTTAATTTATTCTATATTATTATTTAATCGCTTATTTTTTGGGGAATTAGTTATCGGCTCTTTTGCGAAATTTAATATCGAAAAACAAAGACAATATGGTAAATTAAAATTAGGCTATAGTTTAGATTTGTTACCAAGAGAATTATATATGTTATTTCCTTTGATTTTGTCAATTATTGTATTGGGAATTTATCCAAGTAGTTTATTGTTAATATTAGATGATATTTTGTATTACATTTTATTATTAATTGAAAATCCGTAATGTTTTTTATCTGTATGAAAGGAAAAGAGGAATAGTTTAACGGTAAAATGTTGGTTTCCAAAACTAACGATAAGAGTTCGAGTCTCTTTTTCTCTGACGCTTGTTTATTTTGTTTTGCTAATGTTTTTAACAAATATTTATTATCAACATGTAGTGGTACGTGAACATTTATTAGAGTATCCCACACCTGTGAATTTTAATTATTTTTGGAGTTTCGGTTCGTTAGCAGGTATTTTTTTGACAGTACAATTGGTATCCGGTATTTTGTTAGCAATGTATTATACACCACATACTTTTTTAGCTTTTATAAGTATTGAACATATTATGCGAGATGTTAATTATGGTTGGCTAATAAGATATATTCATGCTAACGGGGCCTCGTTTTTTTTCATTATTGTTTATTTACATATAGCGAAGGCATTATATTATTCTTCATATATTTATCCTATGGAAAATCTTTGTCGTATCGGCGTTATAATTTTTATTTTAATGATGGCAACAGCTTTTATGGGTTATGTGTTACCGTGGGGCCAAATGAGCTTTTGGGGGGCAACAGTTATAACAAATTTATTTACAGCAATACCGTTGATCGGGAACAAACTTGTTACATTATTGTGGGGTGGCTATTCGATAGATAATCCGACATTGAATCGTTTTTTTAGTTTACATTATTTATTACCTTTTGTAATAGCCGGTTGTGTTGTATTGCATTTAACTTTGTTACATAATGTTGGTTCAAGTCATCCGATTCGAATATTTAATACGCATGATAAAATTTCTTTTTATCCGTATTTTTATTATAAAGATTTATTTAGTTTGCTGGTTGTCTTTATATTTTTCTTTCTTTTTATTTTTTTTTTTCCAAATGTTTTAGGACATGCTGATAATTACATCGAAGCAAATGCTTTAGTTACGCCGACACATATTGTACCCGAATGGTATTTTTTACCGTTTTATGCTATTTTACGTTCAATTCCAGATAAATTAGGTGGGGTTATTTGTATGGGCTTAGCATTAATTTTATTATTATTTTTACCGGGGTTTCGTTATAAAAATTATTTACCATTTTCTCCAATTAATATCAATCCGAATTTTCGACCAACGCATAGAGTTAGTTTTTGGATTTTTGTAAGTCTTGTTCTATTACTAGGATGGATTGGGTCTAAGCCAGTTGAGGCTCCATATATAACTATTGGCCAAGTTTGTACTTTTTTTTATTTTTTTTATTTGATTTGTTTTATTCATTGGGCATATATTTTTGATTTTGTTATTGCATATAGCTTCAAGATAAATGATCAAAAACAGCAAGATTAAAGCATGATTACTTTAACGCAGTTTTTAAATCGATTTAGACACCCATTTCATATAGTAACCGCGAGTCCGTGGCCTTTTGTTTTATCTTTTAATTTATTGGGATTAGTTATTGGTTTTGTTATGTATTTACATACATACGCTTTGGGCGGATATTTATTATTGTTTAGTTTTATTAGTGTGTTAGTATCAGCATTTGCGTGGTGGCGAGATATTATTTTTGAGGCAACTTATGAAAATGCGCATACAAGCTATGTTCAACGCGGATTACGATATGGTATGATTTTATTTATTTTATCGGAAGTTATGTTTTTTTTCGCATTTTTTTGGGCTTTTTTTCATTCAAGTTTATCACCAGCTGTACAAATAGGGGCAATTTGGCCGCCATTAGGTATACACGTATTTAATCCGTGGGAAATCCCTTTTGTTAATACTTTAATATTACTTTTATCGGGGGTTTGGGCGACATTAGCTCATAAAGTCATTAAAACTGCTTTTTATGAAAAATTGGTTTTTTTTTTTTTAGTTACGCTAAGTTTATTTATAACAATTTGTTTAGGTTTATTATTCACTTGTTTTCAAGTATACGAATATATTATAGCTGATTTTTCTATTTCAGATAGTGTTTATGGATCTGTTTTTTATTTAGCAACCGGTTTTCATGGGCTACATGTCATTATTGGGACTATTTTTTTAATTATAATGTTTTTTCGACATATCTCATATCATTTTGTAAATGGTTATCATTTTGGACTTGATGCTGCTATTTGGTATTGGCATTTTGTTGATGTAGTTTGGTTATTTTTATTCATTTCAATTTATTGGTGGGGTTCATAGATTTTGTTATTTAATGCCACAATTAGATATAGTTAATGTAGTTAGTTTTGTTATAATATTATGTATTGTTGTTGATGTGCTTTTATTGTATTTTTTAAGTAAAGTTAAAACATTTACTATTTTTGTGTATAATGTATTGATTACAAAAGTACGTGGTGACAAAAATTTAGTTAATTTTATATTTTTTAATGACACTATTTGGATTAAAAAACAGCAATTAAAGAAAATTTTTTATATTTTTTAAAAAACATTTATTTTAATTATGTTCAATTATATTATTGTTTTTTTTTTTAATAGTCTTTATATAATTATTTATCTTATTTGTTTTATCGTTGGCTTGTTGATTTGTATTGCTTTTTACACTTTGGCAGAGCGTAAATTGATGGGAGCAATTCAACGACGAAAGGGTCCGGATGTTGTTGGTTTCTGGGGTTTATTTCAACCATTAGCCGATGGTTTGAAATTACTAATTAAAGAAGTTATTATACCGAAACGGGCCGATCGTATCCTATTTATGAGTGGTCCGTCGGTAGTTTTTGTGATGAGTTTATGTGGATGGGTTGTTATTCCACAAAGTTTAGAAGTAGTAATTGCAAATACTAATTTAGATATTTTTTTTACATTTGTATGTAGTGGTTTAACAGTTTATGGATTGATATTGTCTGGGTGGGCTAGTAATTCGCGTTATGGCTTTTTAGCGACAATTCGTGCGGTAGCACAAGTGATTTCATATGAACTTACATTAAGTATGGTAAATTTAATTATAAGTCTGTTTACTGGTGGGTTTTCCTATACTGAAATAGTTTATGCGCAAGAAACAGTTTGGTTTATCTTACCGTTATTTCCTTTAGCGTTAATTTATATAATTATTATGTTAGCTGAAACAAACAGAACACCTTTTGATTTAGCAGAAGCCGAAGCTGAACTTGTTGCGGGATATAATATTGAGTATTCTGGCATGATGTTTGCTTTGTTTTTTTTGGGTGAATACGCTAATATGTTATTATTATCAATTATTTTTGTTATTTATTTTTTAGCAGGATGGTTGTCATTTTGTGGTTTATCAGGTTTTGTTTTGTTTATTTTTAAAATAATTTTCATAACTTTAATTTTTATTTGGGTTAGGGCCACCCTCCCACGTTATCGGTACGATCAATTAATGATGATTGGTTGGAAAAATTTATTACCTTTAATGTTTGGATTATTTTTTTTTTATATAAGCATATTCATTACTTTTAATATTAAGGAAGATGTTTATAATAGCGCAGCAAGTTACGTATTTGTGTACCATAATAGTATGTATCAAATAGCCGATTTAATATAAGGGGTAATAAACAGTGAAACCATTCGGATAGCTCAGTGGTAGAGCGGAGAATTGAAAATTCTAAGGGCGATGGTTCAATCCCATTTCCGAATAAAAATATTTTAATTAAACTTCTTTCGTCTAACGGTAAGGACATCACTCTTTCACAGTGAAAATATGAGTTCAATTCTCGTAAGAAGTATTATAATCAAATAAACATATACGTAATAAAACTTATTACGTATGAAATAAATAAAGTTGATGGTATTAATAATTAACGGTTAAAATTTTTAACTAGCACTATTAGGAATTTTTACAGCTCTTTAGAGTTTCTGGAATTGCTATTTTATAGAAGTACCCACGTTATCCATGTTAAATTGAGCTATGGTGTTATTGTGTTGATCGGATAATTCAATTGGTAGAATAGTAGATTCATACTCTATATGGTGAAGGTTCAAATCCTTTTCCGATTAAAAAAAAAAGTAATTATTATTAAATTGTTTTATTAATTAGAGGTTATATTACATAATGTTTAAAGTTTTTCGCAAACTATTTTATTTTTTTAAAAATATTATTGTCTACATACTCGCAGGAACTGGTGATTGGATTGGAAGTGTAGTTTTCTATGGGCGGCCTAAAAGATTGAAACAAATACATGAGTTTTTTAAACAGCAATCGGATCGGTATATTGCTTTAATTGATAAAAAAAATGAGTGGCAGCATATTGCAATAAAACGATATAAAAAATTGATTAAATTTTTAGATACGTTCCCACGTTTTGAAAAAATACATTATTTAATAGTGTCTGTTTGGGAACAGCGTAATCAGGCGTTTGCACCGTTTACTTTTTTTTTTCTTATAATTCATTTGGCAAAATCTTTTTATTATGAAGTATTGTTATTAGCATCAGAGTGGATGAAATATAATGATTTATTGAATATTATTTATACTAAAATCAAGGTTTGGGCATTTTTCAATAATATGTCGCAAATAAAAAAAATTTATGCAAGTAGTGCATTAGTACGTCGTGCCCCGACATTTTTATCGCGGCGTTTAGCAATAATAAGAAGATATTTTTTTGTCCATCAAAGTTTTGAAAAGCCAAAACAAATTGACTCTAGTTCAATTCTATTTCTACGATCAATCAATGCTTCAGCATATTGGTCTGGGCGCTTAAATTGGTTTAATATTATTAATAAACAAATAAATTATTTTTTAATTTTAATTGATTTAACAATAATGATGTTAGTATTATATTTTATTTGGTTTTTCTGGACAAATCATCTGTTTTTCTACGGTGTACATATAGGCTTTGCCATTTCGTTTATTTGTAGTTATTTATTTTTTGATATAATAGATAAACCGGATTTGAATTTATTGTATGCAACGCAACAACATAGTATGGTGGCACAACCAATACAATATTATAATTTTTCTTTTTTGAGTGAACCGGATATTGTGAGTAAATCTTTTTTACAAATATGTGATAGTATTTTAGCAGATTTATCTATTTATGTAAATCATTCTTTAATTTTATTATATTTATTACATTTTGTTTTTTTTTTTTTAAGTTTTAATCAATTACGGAACATGTTATTACTTTATAGTCAAATGTATTTAGAATCTAACTTTCAAGTCCCTTTATTTTTTCAAATAACTACTTTATATAATATTAATCCATATGAAACCAATTATTATCAAGCTTTTTTAAATCATATTGTAACGCGTAAACGATTCACAAAACGGACCCAAAAAGTTTTTTTTCAATTACGTACTACTATAAAAACAGATTTTTTTAGTCATCCTCGATTATTTTTAAAATATAAGGCAGGGCAATTAATCTTATTGCGTCATAATCAATATTTATTTCTTAGTAATATAATATATTGTTTTTTATTTTTGTTTTTTTTTTATTTTATACCGCTTATTACTTGTATATGTCTTTGGAGCTGTGTTTTATTTGGCCATTGGATTGTATTACAAAATTTAGCATATGCTGATTTTTTTTATGTAGATCAATTGCGACCAAAAATAAAAATGTTAAATTATCAATCGCAAGAGCTTAGTACATTTCAGAAATTAGAAGATTTGAATTCGGTATATTTATCTTTTTATCAAAAATATATTGCCGAAAAAATACAATTTATACAGCCTTATTTATTTGGTCAGCATGAATTAGATTGTCAATATTGGGGTATTTCGGGTGCGAGGTTTTTAGAATATTTAAAAACAAAATATTTTTATTTATTTATTGAGAAGTTTTTGCAAAGGGTGGCGCGCTCTGTGAAATGGCGTAGTTTGAAGTTGTTTGTTATTAAAGTTTTTCTTTTTTTTTATAATTTTTATTTGTCGTCTTTTAATATTAAGTTTGAAAATTTCCGCAAATATGTTCTGTAGAAGAATTCGTCGTAAAATAAATCGGTATGTACAATGGGCGACTGCAGAAAATGTTTTACAGTATTATGAAAAGGCGGTACGCAAGCTTAAAGAAATTATATTAAAAGATGGTATGGTTGGTTTTTTTGTTTTTATGAAAAAAAAAATAAAATTGTATCTTAATAAATATGTGTTGGCAACAATAAGTTACCTATATCAATTAAGGCATATGCGTCGTAATTTTTTACTAAGAAGGCGCTTGCAGAAAGAGTGTAATTTATATGCTCCGGCTCGGATTTTGACACGTAAAAATCTTCAAGATTCGCAAAAACAAAATTGGGCATGGCATACAGATATTATAGCTGACAAGTTTGGAATTTTTTATAAAATAATCAAAATTGAAGCGGGTAAAATATATGGCGTTGAACTCAAATTTTTGGATACGGAATTTGAGAAAAGTTATTACTATGGCCGACGTATTTTTAATTGGAGTTATACAACTTTTTTAGATAATTTTCCTTTATTTGAATCGCGAATTTTTTGGTTTGAATTTTTTGTTTCACCGGAGCATCGTGAAATACGGAAGCGGGTAATGCGAAAATTGAAATTCCGTGAGGCATTTTTAGTTTCTAAAGGTTTAATGAAACAGAAAACTTTTACTGAAAATTTAATTAATACCGTATTAGACTTTCAGTTAGTTTGGAATATATATGCTTTATATACTTTTTCAAAAGAAGAGACAGAAGCTCATCAAGTATTTCATAGTGATGAACCCATTTTTGAAGAATTATATGCTTTTAAAGATGCATTAGGGCCAGAAACTTTTGAGGAATGGGATATTGATAACAATGCTATTGTTGCTTTAGATGAAGAGGAACAATTTCAACCATATTATCATTGGGTGGATGATTTAGGAGTTCTTTTTTTTAGTAATGGGGATAAAGAGTTTTGTGATTTTTTTAAATTTCAAGATGATGATATTGACGAGGTAGAATTTGATCGTCGACATAATCAGGAAGACGAGAGTGGTATAACAAATGAAGATCAAGAAGAAGGGGAAGCAGATGATAAACCAGTGCCTTATTATTTAACAAATCATGATGAGGATGAAGGTAATGAAGATGATTATTATGAATATGCCGGTGCCTGGGTAAGTACTGGAGATGATTTCATTGAATCTGATCTTGCGCCCGATGACGTGTTAGATTATTACGGTCAAATCAAACAAACAATTGATTATTGGAGTCAATTTCATAGTGTTATGATTGTTCATTTTTTAGTTTGTCTTTGTTCTATCTTATCAATGTTATTATATTATTTTTATCAAGATCCCAAACAAGTTTTTTTTTTTTTTTTCGATATTTCTGATTTTTTTTATTTTGATTTTTTAGGGTGGATTTTATCTTCGTCGCGTAGAAGTCGGCATAGTACTATTTATGCCCTTTCTGTGGTGGATTATATGCAATTCATTGCTCCGCAAGTTGATAATATTTTTGGAACTGGTAAAACAAATATTTATGGGTTTATTATTCAACAAATATTGGATCAAACCCTTGAATTACAAATGTTTGGTAATAATAAAATTTTAGGAAACAATTTGGCATGGGGTGATATTTTTACAGAACAATTGCCGTTTAATCAAAAACATTATGAGATTGTCCGGTGGCGCAAAGAGCGATATTTTAAACAAAAAAAATTTCGAAAAAAATTGTGGTTTGTTTATAATGATATTGCGCGATTGTATTTTTATTTATATTATTTTTCAATGATGCGCGTAGTATTAGACTTAATGCTGGTAACTGAAAATTTTTTTTATAAGTTTTGGGTAATTTGTTTGTATCTTTATACTTGTAAACACTCTTCTTTGTCTATTTTTTTTTTTTTTAAATTTTTCATGACTTATTTTAGTATTTTTTTTAAGCCGTTGTATTTAGTTTTTATGTCGTTTTATTTGTATTTAATACATAAACTTTTTAATGAAATTTTTAAAGATTAATTTTTAATTATATTTATAAGCCTGTTTATATTATTAATGTCTATAATACAACAAAGTAATGCGGGTTATTTTACTAACAATAGTATTTTTAATCAGGCATTCATTTATCGATGGCTATTTTCTACAAACCATAAGGATATTGGTACACTTTATTTATTATTTGGAGCTTTTTCTGGCGTCTTAGGTACTATAATTTCGGTTGTTATTCGTTTAGAATTAGCACAACCAGGAAATCAGTTTTTATACGGCAACAATCAATTATACAATGTTTTAATAACTGCCCATGCTTTTATTATGATTTTTTTCATGGTAATGCCTATTTTAGTTGGAGGATTTGGTAATTGGATGGTGCCATTGCTTATAGGTGCGCCAGATATGGCCTTTCCTAGATTAAATAATATTAGTTTTTGGTTATTGCCGCCATCGTTATTTTTATTAGTTCTTTCAAGTTTTGTTGACAATGGAGTTGGGACAGGTTGGACTGTGTATCCACCATTATCGCATGTTTTTGCCCACGGGGGGGCTGCTGTGGATTTAGCAATATTTAGTTTACATTTAGCAGGTATTTCTTCTATCTTAGGGGCTATAAATTTCATTACAACGATAATTAATATGCGCAGTGCAAATTATTATATGGATAGAATTCCTTTATTTGTTTGGTCAATTTTTATTACAGCGATATTATTAGTTTTGTCTTTACCAGTTTTAGCGGGTGCGATCACCATGTTATTAACGGATAGGAATTTGAATACAACTTTTTTTGATCCTATTGGTGGCGGTGATCCTATTTTATATCAACATTTATTTTGGTTTTTTGGACATCCTGAAGTGTATATATTAATATTGCCTGGTTTTGGTATTGTTAGTCATATTGTATCGGTATTTTCGAATAAAACAATTTTTGGATATTTAGGGATGGTATATGCAATGTTATCTATTGGGTTTTTAGGGTTTTTAGTATGGGCGCATCATATGTATACTGTTGGTCTAGATGTAGATACACGAGCTTATTTTACAGCAGCAACAATGATTATTGCAATACCAACCGGAGTAAAAATTTTTAGTTGGTTAGCCACATTATGGGGTGGTTATTTACGGTATAAAACACCTTTAGTATTTGCACTTGGATTTATTTTTTTATTTACTATTG
>Ga0170475_113434571_pt1 | contig 11478 bp, 12 predicted proteins | sample Soicark_Litter_5_FD_111474 | JGI IMG/M metagenome (GOLD analysis project Ga0170475, IMG submission 111474) | Avena fatua rhizosphere microbial communities from Hopland, California, USA. Combined Assembly of 48 SPs | reverse complement strand
GTTGTATCGAGCCGGTCACGGAAGTCCGGGCACTCATGATCCGGACCCGACAGGGAGTCGTCATGCTGACACGAAGGGATTTTGCTGGGATTGCGTCCTGCGCGATCTGTGCGCTCACCGGATTCATTGCCACGGATGCCTCCGCCCAAGGTGCGCCGCCGACGGCCACTCCCGGGGTCACACGAAAAATCTTGTCGCAGACCGATGGACCGACGCCGGGATACGTCACCATCATTGTGGAAGCCGAGATAGAACCCGGCGTGACGGTTGCGCGGCATACCCATCCTGGAATCGAATCCGCATACATCGTCGAAGGCGGTCTGGAGCTGCCCATAGAGGGTCAGCCGACACGGACCATGAAGCCGGGCGATGGCTTTGTGGTGCCAGCCAACACGCCTCATGCCGGGGGCAAGAACGGCGACAAGAAAACAAAGATTGCGAGCACCTACATTGTCGAAAAAGGCAAGCCCCTCGCATCGCCAGCCTGATCGCACATAATTCCGCGGCCACCGCGAGGAACATCCGTGCCGCTGGTCGGCGGCACGGTTGCGGAACAGCTCGCGCTTTTTCGGCTCACGTGATCTGACCCTACTCCTATGTCTGCTTGATGTTTACGGGTTGTGCTTCTTCGTTTCGAGATAGCGGCTGGCAAGCGCGGCAATTCGCTTGGCCTCAATCCCGATCTCGCGCAGTTGGCCCGTTGGCGAGGCGAGCAGGCCGCAGAAAAATAATCCCGGCTGGGTCGTCACCTTGCCGGTTACGAGCGGCCTCCCCTCGCCGCTCAATGCACCATCTACCTGCGGCAGCAATTTTCTCAGGTCCGGCCGGAAGCCCGTCGCGAGAATGACCGCGTCGAAGTCTTCTGCGCGTTGATCGCAAAAGATCACGCCGCCCGGGGTGAAACACTCGATCCCTCCGCTAACTTTTATCGAACCGTCTTTGATCTTTGCCAAAGTGCCGATATCGAGCAGTGGAACGCGACCATCCTCCTCGATCATGCGCCGTGGACCCTTACTGGCGCGGCGTAATCCATAGCGCTCGATCGGGCCAACGGCGATGCGTATCACCGGCGCATTGACGAGATCGACCAGTCCGGTCGGCAGGGACTTCTGGGCGATCGCCCAACTCAGGATCGGAAAGCCCAGGAGATCACGGGGCAGCACCTGCACGGCCCCGCGGACCGCCAGAGTGGTGTCGACGTTGGCGCTCGCAAGGTCGAGCGCGATCTCACCTCCAGAATTTCCGAAGCCGACAACGAGAACGCGCTTGCCCAGATAGGCGGAGGCGTTGCGATACTCGCTGCTGTGGAGGATAGCCCCTGCAAACGCATCGCACCCCGGCCAGACGGGTCGATGAGGGAAATCCGCCCATCCCGTTGCGATCACAACTACCGGAGCCGAAAACGAACCCCGATCCGTCTCGACGCTCCACTCGGAAACACCCCGCCGAATCTGGCGCACCGTTGTTTCGAACATCGGTCGAATGCGGAAATGAGCGGCGTAGGTTTCGAAATATTCAATCACATCCGCGCGCGCGGGGTATTTCGGATAGCTGCGCGGCATCGGCAACCCGGGCAGGCCAGAATGTCCGCGGTCGGTATGAAATGAAGACGATCATAGTGCCGCCGCCAAACCGTGCCGACGGCACTTCCCTTCTCCAACACTTTGACGTCCATACCTAGCCCGCCCATGCTGGCGGCGCAGGCAAGGCCCGCAGGTCCTGCTCCGATGATCAGCGCATCCGGGTTCTTCATCGCGCCTCAAGACTGCGGGCCGTAGGTGATGCACATGTTAGACCTGCCCCGGCATTGAACCTGCTGCTGTCATTCGGTTCCCTCCGATGCTCCCGAGCAGTGTTGGAGGTACAGAGTGGGTGCTGCTCGACTATTCGATGATCTCATCGGCACGTGAGAGCAGCGTGGTCGGCACGGTTAGCCCGAGCGCGTTGGCTGTCTTGAGATTGATCACGAGCTGGTACTTGGTCGGGGTCTGCACTGGAAGGTCACCGGCCTTTTCGCCTTTCAGGATCCGATCCACGTACCCTGCTGCCAACCGCGACTGCTCGACGAAATCGCCGCCATAAGCCACAAGCCCTCCGGCCGCGGCAAAGAAGCGCGCGTTGTAGATGGCGGGAAGGCGATGCTTCGCGGCCAGCGCAATGATCAGCTCTCGATGAGCGGACTGCCTCGGCCCCCCGCTTACGATCATGCCGCCGTTCGGAGTCTGAGCGAACGCCGCGACGGCGCGGTTGATTTCTTCGGCATCGCTCACGTTTACCGCGCGCAACTCCAGTCCTACCGTCGGCGCGAGGGCCTGGATGCTGCCGAATAGACCGGCGCCTGCCGCGATGCTGGTTTCCCGCAATACCGCCGCGCGGGTAAGCCGGGGCGCGATCTCCTTGAGCAACTCAAGCCATTTCCCCCCAATGGAATATTCGTAGACCGTAAAGCCGGTGGCGTTGCCGGCGGGCCTGGCCAGACTTTCCACATAGCCGGCCGCTACCGGATCGGCGACACCCGCGAAAACCACGGGCACGACGCGGTTCGTCTCGAGCAGTGGCGCAACAGCGGCGCTGGAAAGGGCAAGGATGACGTCCGGCGCGAGGGCAATCAGTTGGGCCGCATGCTTGCGCATCGTCTCGGTCTTGCCGTCCCCGAATCGATAGTCGATCGCGACGTTCTTCCCGGCGGTCCAGCCTAGTTGCTCCAATGTCCGCGAGAACGCGCTGACGCGAGCTTCTGCCTCGGCATCCTCGGCAGGCCACGGCGAAAGCACACCGACGCGGCGCAACCGCTCGCCCGTTTGAGCGCGGACCGCGACTGGCGAGGCAGCCGCTGCCGCACCGGCGATCGCCTTGATGAACTCGCGACGGTGCATTTGAGCCTCAAGAGGCAAGCGTGCAACATGCAACACCTAGCATTTTGCGAACGATCGACAAACGAGAACTGCGATCGACCCCGGCTGCCCCGCCTGCGACCTGGGTGCCTGCTCCGTCCAAACCAGTGCACCTCCGAGCGCAACATGGTCTCGATCACCTTCCGAGGTTTTTTCGCAATACCTCGGCCAGCCGATCAGGATTTGTCTGCGGTGGCATGAACCCCAGGTACGTGCCATCCCCGCCCATCAAATAAATCACACCAGCATGGTCGATCGAATATTCTCCGTTCCGCTCGTCCCTGACTTTTGCGTAGAACGCCTTGTAGGCCGTGGCAACGGTTCTAACTTCATCCGGTGAACCGGTAAGACCGACGAAGCTGCGATGAAAGGCAGAGACATAGTCCGCCAGAAGCTTTGTGTCCCGCTCCGGATCGATGGTGATGAAAACAGGCTGGATCCGATCGGCAAGCGGACCCAAACTGTCCAACGCCTGCGTGATTGCCATCATGTCGGTAGGACAAACGTCGGGACAATAAGTATAGCCGAAATAGACGATCATCAGTTTGCCGCGAAATTCCGTGTCGCTCCGCAGCCTGCCAGTGTGGTCGATCAGAGTGAAAGGTCCGCCGACCGGACCGCGCCCATACATCAGATCGTCCATCATCTGTGCTGCTGAGGGCTGCTCCGCCCGTACGGCCGGTCCATCCCGCAACAAAAGCGCGGACACAAGCAACGCACACGTCTTCCAACCACCCACGGCGGATCAGATGCCGAAGGTGATGCGGGTGCCGGTTGTCGTGGTTAAAACCTTGCCCGGCATCTGCCGCTGCGCTTCCTGGGTAAAATTCAATCCGCTGCAATGCATCGGAATCAGAACGTCTGGGTTCAGCTTGCCAATCTCGCTGACCACCTGCGTGAGGTAATCCGCGGGTGCCGGTCCGAGATGAAAGCCACCCATGATGGCGTGTACCTTGTCTACACCGGAGACCTCCATTGCCTGCCGCACGGAGTTGACGATGCCGACATGACCGCACGAACTGATGACGATCAGGCCCCGGTCCTTCAGGTTGAAACAGGTCGCGTGTTCATGGATGTGCTCATCCGCGACAATCTTGCCCTCCATTTCGGCCGGCAGATAGTGGCTGGCATTGCATCCGGCGCCATCCTTGAGCTTGAACTCCACCATCGAGTTCGGAAGCACCTTCTCAATGCCGCTGCGCTTGATCTTGCCAGTCGTGAAAGCCTGGCCGCCAATCACCACCGGCGCTTCGCACAGCACCACCTTGACGTTGTGCTTGCCGATATCGCGGCGGTCCAGCATTCCGTAGTCACTTAATTCGGTCTGGCCGGCGCGGACGTAACGCTGGCAAAAATTATCTTCGCCGCCCGCGAACATGGTGAGATCGGCAGGCAGCTCCTTGCGGTGCTTCTCCAGGAAACCGAGCAGACCGCCCCAATGATCGAAATGGCCGTGGCTCATGATCAGCGTGTCGATCTTCGCTGCATCGACCTTCAACAAATTCATGTTCCCGATAATGGTTTCGGGAGTCCAGCCAAAGTCGAGCAGGAAGGTACGCTTGTCATTGCCACGCTCGGGTTCGAGCAGCAACGACAGTCCCCATTCGCTGTGAAGCGGGCGAGTTGAACTAGTCGAACGGCCGGGTTCGGCCGTCACCCCGTTCGCTTGCTGGGGCTTGAAGAAGACGTCGCTGGCGCTATCGACCAGGACGCGGACGGTGAGCTTGTCGATGGTAGGCACGTCGATCGGCCCCGCCTTCGCCATCTCGATGCAGGAAAATCCACCCGCCGCAGCCGCCACCGCGAAACTAGCAGACATCTTCAAAGCATCGCGTCGATTGAAACTGGACATGAAAATTCCTTGTGCGGCATGCATCCTGACAAATACGATATCATCGATCTGGACTACAAGGCTGATTGAGGACTGAGTCAACGGCAACTGTCGTAAAGCAGCAATGCGGATGATCACCTATCGGACGAAGCATCTTGGCCCCTTATGGGCGATATAGGAAACCAGATATTTCTGATCAGCTCCGATGCGACCTCCCGCACCAGTCGGGCAACGTGATGCCAGCGCCTCGGCCGTTACCACGACCGGTTTTCGCGGGCTCCGCGGCAAGCCCACGGGCTTGGCCCCCACGAGATTGGCGAGTTGCCCGACCAAATAATCTCGGAGCGATTTAGCCCCCGACCAGAGCTAACCGTGATAGGATTTGAAATCCTGGATCGACGCTCGGAGGTTTGCCGTTGCGACGACGCAAACTCCTTCTCCATTTTGGTTGTGCGGCGGCCTCTCCTATTTTCTGGGCGCTGGCGGGCTCGCCAATGGCGCGAGCTCAGGCGAGTTTGAGCCCTGCCTGAAGCTAGGCGTCATAACGCTGGGGGTCCCACAGTCTTCGCCCACGTTTACGGCTTTCATCACCGGGCTTCGAGAACTCGGTTACGAACCAGGCAAGAACATCGTCGTCGAATTTCGAGAAGCAGGGGGACAACCCGAGCGGCTGCCCCAACTTCTCAGTGAGGTCCTGGGGCAGAACGTCGAGATCGTTGTCGTCGAGAGCATTGCGGCAGCGGTGTTGGCGAAGAAAGCGACGCAGACGATTCCCATAGTCGTAGCCATTGCTTCTGACCCGGTCGGAGCGGGTGTGTTCGCAAGCTTTGCCAGGCCTGGCGGCAACGCCACTGGCCTTTCGCTGCAATCAGAAGAGATCACCGCCAAGCGGATCCAGCTCATAAAGGATGTAGTGCCTGGAGCGGCGACGATGGCGGTGCTCTACAACCCGAACCGGCCAACCATTGAGAAGAACATCAAAGAGACCGAGATCGCCGCTCGGCAAGTTGGAGTTCAGGTCCGGCTGATCCCGGTGGGAACGCCTGACGATCTCCCAATGGCGTTGGATGAGACCGCAAAGGGACAGCCAGCAGCGGTCATGACGCTCCCCGACGGCATGCTCCTAAGCCTGGCCAAACCCATCGGCGCGTTCATGCTCAGCCGCAACCTTCCCGGGATATTTCCTGAGCGCGATTTTGCCGAGGCCGGTGGGTTAATGGCCTATGGTCCTAGTCTTACGGCGCAGTTCCACAGAGCCGCCTCATATGTCGACAAAATCTTGAAGGGAGCAAAGCCTGCCGATCTGCCGGCCGAGCAGCCGACGCGATTCGAGCTGATCCTCAACACGAAAGCGGCGAGGCTACTTGGTCTTACATTCTCACATACGATCATGACCCTCGCTGACGAAATGATTGAGTGAAATTTAGAGGTACTGGAGGCAACTCGAGCCGCTGTCGATCAATCATTCGCTGACCAATCTTCCCGATGAGACGCTGTCCGCGCAACCCGTAGCGGCGTAACGTCCTCCACCTCGTCGTTGCGAGGAGCAACGCGACGTATCGTCGATCAGGCGATGCGGCGTCATGGATTGCTTCGCTTCGCTCGCAAGGACGAGAGCTTGTACCGGAGCCACCAAAAGGAGCCCGTTATTTTGTCAGCAATTTGCGCAACAATCTCGGTTTCGTTTTCCAAACCGCGTCCTCGTTGAGAACTTCACCCTCGCGATTGCGCAGCTTTTCGATAATTCGCGCGCGGTGGCCTAAGTCGTTCCAGAACTTACGGGTGTCAAACAGATAAAGCTCGTCCTTGTCGTAGCCGAACAACTGGCGAATGCGCGCATTGTACAGAAGCAAACGACCGTCTTCGTCGATCACGTTGAGACCTGCCGGACAATGTTCGAGGATATCGAGGGATTGTTGCTCCTGTCGCGCAACCTTGGACGTCTGTTCGAGCAATGCGCCCTGCAAATCAGTGGGCATTTGCGACCCCGCAATGTCTGCTGCAAATTGCGTCACACCAGCACGGTTCCAAAGAGCGCCATCTGCTCAATGGATTGGTGCGAGGCACAAACCAGGGGGCTGGGGTGCAGCGTCCAGGCTCACTCTACTGAAGGAGCCCAGATGAACAGCCTCAGCCAGGGCTGTCGGATTTAAACCCGCCCGGGGGCAGACGGGCTATTGTGCCGACGACAGTTGAACCAGCTGACGCCCGCCATTCATTGCCTTGAGAGTCTTGACGTACTCCTCAGGACGCTGCCAGCGGAACGGCACCTTCAATCCCATGAATTCCGCGATGCTGCCGATAAACGATGTGCAATTGGTCGATTCGGCATTCCACACCGGTGAATTCGCCTGCAGTTTCTTGATGTATGCGAACACCCTTTTTGCGTCCGGCTCATTCAAGTACACGCGGTAACTGGCAGTGAGGTATTGGGGATCGAGATCGCCGTAGCTGGCTCCCGTCTCTGACGGCACCCACATCAGATGACCAAGTACGTAAGGTAGCGTGTCTCCCGCAGGGGTGAGGCCCGCGACTTCAACCTCGCGCGCGCTTGTCTTTCCAAACCAGACGAACGTATGCCCCCAACTCGCGGCCGTTCGAGCTCTGAAATCAACGTAGTACGGCCCCTTTGTCGAAGTCACCACCGGCTTTCTCGCCGACCGCGGCGCCGGTTGTGCGTCATTGGGTGTATCACCGACGACGGTCGCACTTGTTGCGTCGGCGGTGCGCTTGGTGATCTCGCGGGTTTGGGCGATGAACCGCTCCCAACCCGCGCGTATTTCGTTTGCGGAAGCGGATTGGATTTCGCACTGGAACGAAACGGCCAGCGTGAATGCCGCCACCAGGCATAGCGCTGATCGCTTAGGCCAATTTGCCACGCTTTCGTCCTTCAGATCCAACGAGGCCAGACGCAAGACCGGGTATCAATAGGGCCGCGATAGGACGGGCGCCTTACCAACTGGGGACTTCCCGACTGGAGTCTTGCCTACCGGCATCTTGCCGACAGGCGCCTGTTGATAGACGGGCTGTCGCCTCGGAATGTCGGCGCCGCTGGCGGCAGTCACCAGCGCAAATGATGCGCCCACAATAATCGCAACTTTTTTCATCGTGATTCTCCTCTGGCTTGGAAGGAAAACGCCAATAACCTGCCGAGTCTTCCCTCCAGATAATCGCGACCATGAACGTCGGAATACGTCTGGAGTGCGGCGGTAGGTTGGTCTGGTGACGGTGAAAAACAGATATTACCCGGCGAAGGCTCGCGTGCCACATAGGGCGCGTGTCACGCCAAGGGAACTGCGCTCGGCGGTGCCGCCGCGGTTCTGCTTTTCCTGCGGAGTGCCACCCCGCCCTTGAGAGGGTTTCAGCTTTTCAGTTCATTCAGAAATTTGATCACCGCGCTGTTTACTTCGGCGGGTCGTTCTTGCTGGGTCCAGTGACCGCACCCCGGCAGCATCGTTGTGCTATGAAGCTGAGGAACGAACTGTTTCAAATTGAGGATCATTTTTTCCGCACCGGGAAATCGCACGACCAGATCGCGATCTCCGGCCATGTAGAGTGCGGGAACATTTACCTTTGCACCCGTCCAGGGCGCCAACAGCTCCCAATTGCGATCGATGTTGCGATACCAGTTCAGGCCGCCGCGAAAGCCGGACTTCTTGAACTCGCCTTCGTAATAATCAAGGTCAGCTTCGGTTATCCATGGCGGTGAGTTAGCTGGCGCTTTTCGAGATGCCAACCAGCCCCCGGAGCGTGGGACCATTCCGACGCTTGTTGAATCCGGGTCGGGGCTTGTCGCACCCCCGAACAAAGTCGTGCGTAGCGAATTGCGGACGTCTTTCTCCAACTCGGCTTCCGCAATCCCGGGCTCCTGGAAGTACAATTGATAAAACACCGCACTTTCCGTCTGAGGCATTGCGCTTGTCGGGCGAAGCTTGCCTCGCGGCCTGAACGGAACGCTAAGCCCAACCACAGCTCTGAATATGTCCGGCCGGAACAGCGCCGAATGCCACGCCACGGGCGCTCCCCAATCATGGCCGATGATCACGGCTTCCTCGAACCCCAGGGCTTCCACCACGCCCACCATGTCGCCGGTCAGGTGGAACAACGTGTACTGGTCGATTGCCTCGGGCTTGTCCGTCTGGCCGTAGCCGCGCATGTCCGGGGCGACTGCGCAGTACCCGGCGGCGGATAGGGCCTTCAACTGATGCCGCCATGAATACCAGGACTCAGGCCATCCATGACAGAGCAGCACCAGCGGCCCCGTACCCATTTGGGCCAGGTGCATCTTGATGCCGTTGGTGGTGATGAATTTGTGCTCTACTTCCATGCCAGGCCCCCTGCAGTCGGACGTATGTTACGCGGTCAATCTCGATATGGTTGCGGGAAGGTAAGCTTCTGGCGGAAGCCGCTCCGGGCCGACGAGGGTGGCCGGAAGCGGTGATAAGTATCCCTCCGCAAATCGCTGGGCCACTCTCGCACGGCGCTTCCGTGCGTCTGGTCCGAACTCGACTCTCAGCTGTGACGCCAACCTGCCTATAATCCTAAGACGGCGCATTCTTTCCCGGCGCTCCTCAACATATGACGCAAAAGCGTCCTGTGCCCATGGCGATTTATTGGACAGCAGAATTTCACTGACGATGCGCACATCCCTTGCAGTGATCGATACACCCTGCCCGGTGACTGGATCGTTGTGTCCGGCTGCGTCTCCAATGAGTACCACGCCAGGCGCGGTTGGGTTATCGACCCAGTGATCCTCGTTAGAATAGGAATTGAACGGTCCGACCGGGGTCCCCGCGAGTATCGCACTTGCCAGCGGCAAGCAATGCAACCGGAACGCCTGAAGTACGCGATGTGACTTGTCCGGTCCTGCAAACCGGGCTCGGTTTGCGAAGTCGTAACAGACGTAGAGTCGAACCAGATCTTTTCCTTGCGGGAAAATCAAATAATGCAACTCGTCCTCGGTGCCGATTGCCTGCATGTCTCTCGGCCACTCTGGCACGTTGGCGACCAGCATACCGCCAATCAGATTATGCGGTTCATCGGCTTCGGTTTCAAAGCCAACTTGCTTTCGAACAACCGAGTTTCGGCCGTCAGCGCCAACCACCAGCCGCGGCTTCAATTCTATCCTCCGGCCGTCGTGGAAGAAGGATACGACGGGCGATTTGTCTGCAACGCAAGCTACATCTTTGGCGCCTTTCAGGACAACAGCGCCGGCGGACACTGCGGCTTCGGCAAACGCGTTGCACATAGTCGGATGGCCAACGCAAAGTGGCCCAGGTGCTTCGGGATGGAGTTTGGTTAGATCAAGTGCCCGTCGTTCGGCCTGCTCCGAAGACCAGTTCTCATCGTATGGGACGTTTCGCTTTGTGTGCATCGCTCCATGCGCATAAAGCAATTCAAGCAACCCAAGTCGTTTGAATTCCGCAACTCCCCACGGGGCGACAAACTCTCCCCTGACCCGGTCTGGATAAGCGGTCTCACGTTCAACAACCACGACTTCCATGCCGTTTCGGGCCAGAACGGTGGCCAATGCGCCGCCACCGATGCCGCCGCCTACAATCACGATCTGCGGCGCTAAATACGTCACGAGTGCCTCCATGCACGTGGGTCGCTTCTATTCGATTACCTCGTCCGCGCGTGAGAGTAGACTCGCCGGAGTTTCCAGGCCCAGCCCCTTTGCCGTCTTTTGATTGATTGCCAGGTAGAATTTAGTCGGCACCTCGATCGGCAGATCGGCGGGCTTGGTGCCGCGCAAAATTCGATCCGTGTACCGCGCGAGAGACCGATAGAGCTCACGCACGTCCGGGCCGTATGTGATGAGCAACCCCTTTTGCGCGAACGGAGACCAGCCGGAGACGGAGGGCAGCTTGGCTTTCAGCGCGAACTGAGCAATGCGATCGCTGACTTCGTACATGGCGGAATCGGGGAATACCACCAGCGCATCGCAGTTATCGTTGACGACCGCCCGAAACACTGTTTCGAGTTCGCCGAACTCACGAGCCGGAAGTGATGACGATTGGTAGGGGAAATATGAAAAATCCAGACCGAGCTTCTTCGCCACCGCCTCCGTGGCCTGCCGCTCCAAGTGCACACCGGGGTGTTGCGGCCGAGCCAGGATGGCAATGCGCCTGGTTTGCGGCAGCCATTCCTTCAGCAATTCTATCCGTTTCCCGACGAGCTCGATGGCAAGATAGCTCATGCCGGTGAAAGCGCCGCCCGGTCTGGACCAGCTTTGCGCGAGCTTGCCGTCAACGGGATCACCGCTGAAGCCGAAGACAACCGGCTTTGCAGTTTGCGCCGACAACATCGCGATGGTCATAAGTTCTTGCGTCACAACGACGTCGGGATTGGAGGCAAGGACCTCGCGAGCCGCCGCTCCCATGTCTTCCCGACCGGTCGCCCAGAAGACCCCGAGCTTCAGGTTTTGGCCCTCCACCCAGCCCAACTCGCGCAGGCCTGCACGCAAGGAATCCAGATAAGGCGAAGGCTCGTCCGCGCGCCCGAGCCCCAGCCAGGCAACGTGCCGCATCCGGTCGGACCCTTGGGCGTGTGCGGTGAAAGGCCATGCAATGGCCGCGCCGCCGAACACAGTGATGAACCCGCGCCTATGCATGGTGGCCCCCGAGCACTGATGACCTCGCGAGCCTAGCACTCCAGAGGGAACTCAGGCAGCACACCGACATCAACTTTCGGTCAGGGCCATGTCGGAGCGGGAGGCCCATCACCGTTGCATCGGCCGAACTTGAACTGGAC
>Ga0170475_100048468_pt1 | contig 11482 bp, 6 predicted proteins | sample Soicark_Litter_5_FD_111474 | JGI IMG/M metagenome (GOLD analysis project Ga0170475, IMG submission 111474) | Avena fatua rhizosphere microbial communities from Hopland, California, USA. Combined Assembly of 48 SPs | reverse complement strand
GGCGGACGCAGCGGGTGAAGTAAAGCCGCATCGTAATCGAAAAGTCGCGAGGTCTTGGTCGCAGTCGACGCTCACGCGCGTCACGCGAACCCTGTCTGTGCAGTCGCCGCGGTCGCCGCTGTCTCCGATATCGCACCAATATCGCCGTTGCGCGGCTTGGTTTCTCGCGTGGTCACGGATCGGCGCCCGCGCACGAGTCGAGTCTCGAGCCGACTTGGCGCAGGATCGCCTCGCTCTCACCGCAGCCACAAACGCCGAACGGCGCGTGCGGTGCTACACCGACACGCGCCGCTCTCCGCCGCTCGGGCGGGACGCCCTCAGCCGGGCGCCAGCATGATGGGATACACGACGGTGACGATACCGCCTTCGGGCTGCGGGAAGCTCAGGCCGTAGAAAGCCGAGAGCACGCAGCTCACCACGCCGCTGTCCGGTAGATCCGACCCGCCGTTCGATACGTTGGAAACCGCACCGTCACGACCGATTACGAAACGAGCCGACACACGACCTTCGAGGTTCGGGTTCCGGCCGAGGCCTTGCTCGTAACACATGCGGAATCGACCGAAGTTCTGGCGGACGATACGCTGGATGACTTCCGGCGGTAGCCGACCGCTGACCGTCGTCGCACCCATGCGCACCTTCGGAGCACGAGTCTGGTGCGAACCGCCCAAGCGGCCGTGACCAGCGCCGAACCCCTGACCGGTACCGACGCCGGCGCCGTGACCAAGCGTACCGATGTTGCCCAAACCGATACCTTCGCCGCGGCCACCGCCGCCTTCGCCGATACCAGACAGACCGAGGCCACCAGCGCCGAAGGCGTCGCCGATCTCATCGCCCCACATGTTGCCGCGGGCCGAGATCTCGTCGGAGCCGAGTGACGTGTCGCGACCCCAAGGAGCCGTCGGCGCGTTCGGATCGCCAGCTGCGCCCGTATTGAGCAAGCCGATCATACCGAACTCGGTCGCTTCACGGAGCGCGGCCTGACGCGCCAAGTGCATGTCCTGGTTGTCTTTCGGACCCTGGACCGCGTAGCGCTTGTTGGTGGCCTTGGTCGTGGGATTACCCATCGACCCTTCCTCGCCCTTGGCGCGAGTGCCGGTGCCGCCTTCTTTGTTGTCCGAGTTGTCCTGGACGACCTCGGTCTCTTTCTCTTCCTGCTCGCGCTCCGCCGCCGCCTTCAGGTACTGCTGCATCAAGTACAGCGCGTCCTTGTCGAGCTCTTCGTCGTCCGTCAGGCCCATCGGCGGGACGAAGAACGCCATCGCCGCGAGCAAGCCGCCGACCGTCAAGAAGGACAGACCAAAGTACATGGCCACGCCCCACTCGAAGCTCGTGCCGACGCCGTGCTTGATCGGCTTGCCAGCGTTCACCGCCGCGACCTGGAACACGAAATCACCGAGCTCGACTCGCGCCTTCGCGCCGCCCGGCAACGACAACTGATGACCACCCGACAGCTCCGCGCTCGGTTGAGCGCGAGCACGCGCCTCGTCGAGAGACATCTTGGGCATGCCCGGGATCTCGACGGAACCACGCGCGTTCGGCGGAATCACCAGCGCGACAGAGGCTCGATCGCCGACGACCACCGGCAGCCGCGTGGTGCCGAGGCGCTCGCTCGGAATGAAGAAGTCGCAGGCGAAGTTCTTGCCTTGCTCTTCGCCGACGTAGAAATTGCGCGGCGGCGTGAGGTGCGACACGTGAAGCACGTTCGTGCCCCACAGCACCATCACCTCGACCGATGCCAGGTGCGCGATCTCGACTTCGTCGGGACTGACGTCGGGACCGCTCTTCACCATCGTGTAGGTGTAGGTTCCGGGCGCAGCGTCATCCGCTACGTGCAGCTGCTGCTGCACGCGCGCCGCTGCGGCGCCCGCCGCGAACGGGTTGCTCGACGTCGCGAACGGGTTGCTCGAAGCCGCAAACGGGCTCGAAGGCGCAGCCGCCGCGAACGGATTGGGAGCGTAAGGCGGCGGAGCGGGCGGAGCCGCGACTTCCACACCGGCCGGCTCGGCGCTCTCGAGCACAATCGTGGTCGTTCCGACCTGAACCTGGTCGCCGACGTGCAGCTTGCACTTATTGACGCGCGCGCCGTTCACCATCGTGCCCGGCTCGTTGCCGAGATCGATCAGCGTCACGTCTTCCGGTCCCGCGACCTCAATCACGGCGTGCATTCGCGACGCCAGCTCGTCGTCAACGCGCAAGTGGCTCTTCGGATCCTTACCGACCTTGACGATGTCTTGCGTCACCGTCTCGCGCCGGGTCAGTTGATCGCCTTGATAAAGCGCAAACGTTAAAACAGCCTTTGCCATCTTGCTCTTCTCGTTACTCGGATTGGGGAAGCGAACTTCGAATCAGGTGCGGGCCCGGCGCTGTCTCAGAGGTTCTCGACGGACTTGAGCATCTCGTCGACGAACTGAATGCGCGGACGGATCAGCGTCGTGCGCGCCGCGCGCGGCCGAACGCGAATCGTCGCGTCACTCGGACCGAACCCACCTGCGGCGAGCGGATCGTCGTCGAACTCGTAGCCGTAGCCATCGCCCTTGTCGCCGGCAGGCTTGTCTTGAGCGAGCGCCGCGCCGGACGCCATAAACGCCGCCAAACCAACAGCTACTGACACGATGCGAATGCGTTTAGACACCATTACAGTCTCCTCAGAATATTCTGCGAATATTTCCAGCTACATTGTAGCGATTGCGACACTGCCACGTCAATTGCGATTGCACGGAAGCTGAGGATTTGCGCAGGGGGCGCTGAACGGACAGCGACCCCCCACTCAAGTTCCCGGATTTCTCCGAGACCCTCACTTTTTTCCGGCGGGCTTCCCAGCAGCGGGCGCCGCGGCGCCGCCTTTGTCGGCCGGAGCAGCCTTGTCGGCGCCCGGCGCCGCCTTGTCACCCGGCTTGCCGGCTTTGTCGGCTGCTGCCTTGTCGGCCGCCGCCTTGTCCGCCGCTGCCGCCTTGTCGGCCGCCGCCTTGTCTTCGGAGGCCTTCTTGTCGGCGGCGGCCTGGGCTGCCGCTTGCTCCTTGGCTGCCTTCTCGGCTTCCGCCGCGTCCTTCTCGGCCTGCGCGCCCTCTCTGATGAACTTGATCGTGTCGTCGATGTCGGTGCTGCGCTCCTTGGAGCGTTTCACCGCGTCGGCGAACTCCGCACCGTCGCCGGCCTTGGCGACGAAGTCGCGGTACTGCTGGGCCGCCTTCTCCAGCTCGGGAATCGCCGACGGACCGGCGGCGCGCTTGGCCTTGAACTCGTGGGTGAGAATGGCTTCGTTGTAGTAAGTCTCGGCGCGCGAGCCGTCGATCTTCTTGGCTTCGTCGAGCTCGGCCTTGGCGGCCGCCACCATCTTCTCGAAGTTGCCGTCGTTGATCTGACCGCGCAGCGCGAGAGCCAAGCCGAGGTGAGCCTCGAACTCCTTCGGGCGCAGCTTGAGCGCGTCGCGGTAGGCCTTTTCGGCTTCTTCGTAGCCACGGAACGACAGGCTGACCGCCGCGTAGTTCATGTGAGCTTCGAAGAACTTCGCGTCGAGCTGGCGAGCTCGACCGAAGCTCTTCACCGCGCCGTTGAAGTTCTTGAGCTGAACCTGGATCAAGCCGGTCGTGTTGTGGATCGGCGCGTAGTTGGGGTTCTTGCGCTGCGCCTGGGAGGCGACCAGCGCCGCCAGATCGAGCTGTTGCTCGTCGACGTCGACGCCCTTGACGCCCGAAACTTCCATGCCGCGCCGTCCGCGGCGACCACGCTTCGCCGACGCACCGGCCTTGGCCTTGGCCTGCTCGAGGTAGTACACCGCGAGCTGGTTGAAGGCGGGCATGTAGCTGTCGTCGATCGCCAGCGCGCGCTGCAAGTTGCGCTGCGCGCGCTCGAGGTCGTTCTTGCCGTCGCCGTCGGCCTGATCGTTGCCGCGCTCCATCTGCAGCGCGGCGAGAGCCACCAGGCCCTCGACGTTCTGGAACTTCGCTTCGCGGATGATTTGGTCGAGCTTGCTGATCGTGCCGTCGATGTCGCCCGACTTCTGGAAGTCGTAGAGGGCGAGCTGGGCTTTGGCGCGGTGGAAGCCGCTGTCGGCGCGCAGCGTCTCTTCGAACTTCTCGCGCGCCTCCGCGTCTTTGCCGCAGCGCTGGTACGACAGCCCCGAGTTGTAGACCGCCTCCGGGAAGGAGGCGCGAGCGTCCGACTTTTGGGCGGTCGCCGCCTTCATGAACGCGTCGGCGACGCTGCTGCAGCTGGCGTCGGCCCAGTCTTGCTTCTTGTCGTGATCGACGAACTGGTCGAGCGCGCCGTCGAAGGTGGCCGCGGCTTCTTTGCTGACGCTGACGCTGCCGGTGCCCTTGCGACCACTGTCTTTGTCGGGCGCCAGAACGGCTTTGCCGTTCACCATCGTCGGCCCGCCACCGCACGCCACTAGCGAGGCCGACAAGCCCACGAGCGCGATTCCCATATAGCGCTTCATCATCACGCTCCGCCTTCCTTCTTCTTGTCGTCCTTCTTCTTCTCGCCGCCCTCATCGGCCGGCTTCTTCTTCTTCTCGAGCGGCTCGGCGCTCTGCGTCACCATCGGCTCACCACCGATGCGCAGCGGGCTACCCTGCTCACGCAGCACGCTGTTGACGCGGTTCGGAGCGCCGCGGAACTCGTCGACGACGTGGAACTCGTTCTTGTAGTTTTCCGCCAGCCACACCTCGCAGTTGCGGCTGAACTCGTCGAAGTACTGGTACTTCACCGAGTAGCCGAGGCAGGTGTTGTAGGCGCCCTTGGCCTGCTGCTTCTGTGGCTCGGAAGCCTCGTCGAGCGCGCCGTAGTACGCGGTGCGGATCTCGTAGTCTTTCTTCATGCTGTCCGGAATCGGCGCAGCACGGAACTCCTTCACGAACTTGCCCCACATGTCACCGACGCGCGAGCCGGCGGCGATGACCCACTTGGGCGGAGGTACGGGCTGGAGGTTGACGATCTTGACGTACTCGGCCGAAGCCTCGTCGATCAGCGGACGCTTCTTGCCAATCCAGTCCTTGACCTTGGTCTGGATGTGCTTGAGGACCGCTTCCTTCGAGCCCGTGCCCTTGTACTCGGGGAACGCGACCTTATCGACTTTGGCTTTCTTCTCTTCCGCGAAGTAGAAGAGCGCCTCGCCGACGGCTTCGAGCGCGCGACCCAAGCGACGCTGCTTGGAGGCAGCTTCCTCGTCCATCGCTTCGATCGCCGCGACCGCCGCCTTCGGGTCCTGCCACAGGGCACGCACCGCTCCGTACTCCTTGGCCGCGGTCGCACCCTTGTTGTTCTTGACGTAGGTGCGGCCGAGCAGCGCGTGCGCTTGCGCGCGCACGTCGAGCGTGGCCTTGGTGTCGATGAGCTTCATCGAGCCCGCCAGCCGCTTCTCGACGTTGCCCCAGTCCTTCTTCTCGCCGTAGTGAGCGGCGATGGCGAAGGCGATCTGCGCGGTCTGAGCCGGCTTGCGTGCGCCGTAGTACTTGTTGAAGTTGTTGGCGTCCTTGATTGCCTGCTCGTCTTGACCGATGCCCAGGCGCAGCACCACTGCGTCGCTCAAGGCTTGGTCTGCGAACTCGCCCTTGAACGCCGTGGCCTCGCAGTACTTCTCGAAGAAGTCAGAGGCACGATCGTAGACGGCGATGGCTTGATAGTTACCGCCAATCTCGTAGAGCGCCTTCTTGGCGAGCGGCGAGTCTTGCAGGCCGTAGCTCTTGTTCAACAAGATGGTCAGACGCACCTGGATCGCCTTGGCGAGCAAGCGCGCGGCCTGATAGGCCTTGGCCATGTTGTAGACGATTTCGTCGGCCTTCTCGCACTGCTTGGGCTTCTCGCCCTTGCTGAGCGGTTGCTCGCAGTACGTGCGCCACAACTCGAGGTACGCCTCGGCACCCTTCTTGTAGGTGTCGAGACCTTCCTTGTAGTTGCCCTTCTCGGACAGCGAATCGCCCTTCTCGACCAGCTTCTGCGCTTTGAGGCGCAAGATGTCGAATTGGATGCGGGTCAGCGACTCGCATTGCTCCTTGTTGTCTTCGAACTTGCTGCCCTTGCAGTACAGCTCGAGGAACGTCGGAACGTCTTTGGCCATGTCGTCGAAGCACGACGGACGCGGGGGCTCCGCGCGGCTGCCGAGCACGTTGACCGACTCGAGGTAGAGCTGCGCGGCGAAGATGCCGGCTTCCTTGTCGGCGTGGTTGATGGCCACGTCGCGGAACGCCAGCGCCGCCTCTTCCCAGTGCTGCGCCTCGAAGTAGGTGCGGGCGCGCCCGAACTTCACTTCGACGTACTGCTCCTCGGCGTCCTTGTCGCCCTTCGGCGGCGTGATGTAGCAAATGTAGCGGTTGAAGGCCGTGACCATGCCCTTCTGCTGCTCGGTGAAGTTCTTCGGCTTGAACTTCTCCCATTCGCCGGTGTGGGCCTTCTCTTCGGCGCCGGTCGGTCCAAGTCCGCGGGACTTGCGATCCGAGTCGCCCTTGTACATTTGGTCGTACATCTTCTGGTAGCAGAGCACCGAGGCGTAAGCGGCCTCAGCCGCCTGACCACCCTTCGGGTCTTCTGCCACGACCGCGTCGAACGCAGGTCCGCACTCTTCCCAGCGCTGCTGGAAGTAGAGCAAGTCCGCCATCGCGTACTTGATCTTGTACATCGTGGGCCAGTCTTCCTTCACGATGCGCGGGAACTGGAACTTGGCGAAGTCGGCGGCGGTGAAGTTGTCGGCGACCTTCTTGTAGAGGTAAGCCGCCAAATCCATGGTCTTCTTGTCGCCGGTGCCGCGGACGCCGCCGGTACCGACGGCCTCGAGATGCCAGCTCATCGCCGTCTCGGCGAGCAGCTCGGCGGTCTTGTTGGCGCACTCGCCCTTCTCTTTTTCGGGGTTACCGGACTTGCTGTACTCGTTGAAGACACGGACCTGCTGGTCCATTTCCTTACGGACAGCTTCCTTGTCACCCGACATCAGCGCCTGGGTCGCGGTCGTGACCTGCCCTTGGTAGAAGCAGGTCTTCACGCCACCGTCGCGGCTCAGCAAGTCGCGGTAGAGGACGATGCCTTCCTTGTAGTGACCGGTGTCGAGGTAAGCGAGACCGAGCTCGTTCAGCATGCCGACGGTCTTGACCTGCTCGCCACCCTTGTCGCCGCTGACCGGCTTGAAGAAGTTGTAGGCCTTGTCGGGGGCGCCCGCGACCGCGTAGATCGGGATCATGTCGCGACGCGCGGCCTTGGCGAGCTGAGCGGCGTTCGGGACGTCGGTGAACTGCTCGCCGTACTCGATGACCTTCTTGAACTCGTTCAGCGCCTGCGCGTACTCGCCCTTGTTCCAGTACACGTAGCCGAGCTTGTAGCGCGCGTAGCCGAACTGCTTGTTCGTGGGCGGGGGGTACTTGACTACTTCCTTGTAGGCGGCGGCGGCCAGGTCCCACTTCGAGGGATCGCCCTGCGCTTCCTGGAAGAAGAGCTCGCCGAACGCCAAGTAGGCGTACGGGATGAACGGCGACTTCGGCGACTTCTGGATCAGCTCGAAGTAGACCGAGCGCGCGTCCTTGAGGTTGCCACCCTGCTCGTGCTCGTACGCGAGGTAGTAGAGCACCTCGTCGATCTTCGAGTAGTCAGGGTAGTCGTTCTTCATCATCGTGTAGTAGACGATCGCCTTGTCGCGAGCGGCCTTCACGATCTTCTCGGCTTGAACGGCGTCCGACTTGAACTTCGCGGCTTGCGCCGGGTTCTTCTTCTTGGCGTCTTGCGCCTGAATGTCTGCGCCGATCTTGTCGCGCTGGGCCGCGCTCTCGAGCTCGACGTAGGCTTCCGCCAAGCGCCGAGTCAGCTGCGGGCGATCCGCCGACTTCTTGTTGGTGCGCTTGTACAAGCGCTCGAGACCCTGAATCTCCGTGATCAGCAGCGCGCGGGCGCGAGCCTGAAGGCGGTTCTTGCGCGTGTCGCGCTCCGCGTACTTCTTGAGCTCGTCGGGGTTGACGGGCTTGGCCTCGTCTTCACGCTGCTTGACCTCTCGCGGCGGCGGCGCGCTCTTGAACGCGACCGCGCGCTTCTGCTTCGCGTCGAACTTGGCCGGGCCACCCGGGCAAGTCATGAGCGTAGTCACCGCCTCTTTCGAGACGCACTCTTGGCTCAGGTCGGTGGGCTTGGCTTCCGGAACCGCCTGGGCATGGCCAGAGCTCAGCCAGACGCTCAGCGCAGCAACAACGACACCGTAGGTTCTCTTCACACTCATTTGCATCACCTTCCGCAAGCCGACTCGACCACCTGACGGTAGAAGCCGAGCTCGTCGCGCCAATACTCACCGTTGAACGGCCAAATCACGTGCTCTTCGTCGGGCTTGACCACGCCGTAGATCTTCGCCTCTGCCTTGCTGACCTGATTGGTCTGCAGCTTCTCGTCGAGCAAGTTGCGCTGCGCGGCCGTGATATCGATCAGGATCTTTTCACCGTTGCGCAGATGCTCGTTCAGCTCGTCGACGTAACGCTGGTAGCGGCCGAGCGCGAGCTCGCCCGCCTGCCGTACCGCCAGGTCACGCGCTAGCTTCAAGGCGTCGGAGACCTCCATGCCGAGCCCGGAGCTCTGAAAGTCCGAGGGCGACTTCTTGAAGCGCTTGTCTTCTTCTTCGAGCAGCTTCACGTAGTCGATGTTGCGGAGCAGCTGGCGATCCGACAGCGCGATCTCCACGATCGGTCGCACCGAGGCCGGGATGTCTCCCTTGCCCTCGCGCACGTCGAGCAGGAACTTGAAGAATGCGTCTTCGCGGTTCTCGCCCTTGTAGTGCTTGAGGATCTTCTCGAGCTCGTCCTTGATCGGGATGTAGCGCAGGTTGAAGCGCGCCACGACGGTGGTGGCGGCGTCGTAGTTGCAGTTGGTGAAGTAGATGATCGCGCGTAAGACTTCCGACTCCGGATAGAACGAGTTCGGGAAGTACGGCGCGCTCAGCGTGTGGATGTTGCCGAGTGAGCGCGGATAGTCACCGGCCATGAAGTAGGCCCACGACTCCTCGAACAGCGCGTCGAGCCAGTACTCGCTGGTCTTGTCGACCTGGTTCCAGTACTTCACCGCCGCCGACAGCTTCTGCGAGTTGACGGTCGGCGCGTTCGTCTCGGCGTCGAGAGTGATCGACGACGAGTAGTAGGTACGGGCCATCGACAGGTACGCCAGGTCGCGCATGCGATCTTCGTCCTCGACGCCCTCGACGCCTTCGTCGAGCGCCTTCTCGATGCGCTGGAAGGCCTTCACCGCCGGCACCGCCTTGCGCAGCTGAACGTAGCTGACGCCGGTGAAGAACTGCGCCTTGACGTAGTACTCGCTGCGGCGGTCGACCTTCTGGAACAGTCGAATCGACTCCTCGAATTGGCGATTTCGGTACTTGTAGCGGCCGAGCATGAAGTTCAGCTGCCAGTACAGATCGCGCTGCTGCTCGTTGTCGAAGCGAGCCAAGTCTTCGTCGTTGTACTTACCAACGCGCTCGATGATGTCGGCCGGCTCCGGCAGCTGAGTCGCGAGCTTGGCGAGCCACAGCAGCGTCTCTTTGAACTTCAGGTGATTGGGGTTGTCGGCGACGCCGCTGAAGATCTGGTAACTTGCCTGATAAAACTTGAGGCGATAGAGCGAGATCGCCAAGAAGTACTCGGCGAGCTGCTTGTTGCCCGGGTCGTCACCGGTCTCGCCGGCGCGCACGCGGTGTAGCGCTTGGGCGGCCTCGTTCCAGCGCTCCTTGTCGAACAGCGCCTTGGCCTGCGCGGCGGCTTCGGTCGGGTTGCCAGCGACGACGGCCGGCTGCGCTTTGCCTTTCGGCGCGTCGGCGTCGAGATCGATGTCGACTCCGCCCTTCTTGCCGCCGGCGGGCTTGGTCGCCGCCGGGGCCGGCTTCTTGCCGCCGGCCTTTGGAGCAGGCGTCGGCGCGTCGAGATCCAGCACCTCTTGGGCGCGAGCGATGGTGGTGATGCCGAGCGAGCTCGACACAACGGCTGAAGCCAGGATGCTGACCGCGACCAGGCGCTTTCGGAACATGAATCCTCGTTGGGAAGGTTGAGAGGCTGGCCCGCTCATCGAGGTCGAAGAGGGGGCGCCGAACCCCGCTCAAATCGGGCTTCGGACAAGGTTGGGGTCTCGAGACGAAAAAGCCTAATAACTACCGGTAGATACAACCCGCAGGGCTGCGGCATGTTAGATAGCGGCGGAAGCCGTTGTCAAGCGTCGTTGAAACTCGGGGGCCTGATCTTCGGGCGTTTGGGGCACGGTCGGAAAATTCGCGCCGACACACAGGAGGGAGCGTTTGAATCAAACGCGGCGGCGCTCGTCGGCATCACCAGGAACCTCCGCCTCCGAAACCCAGCCCCATGTCAGGCTTGGGCCGCTAACGTCGGATGGCTCTTCAAATTGCTTTTCGAGCAGCATGGCGCAAACTTTCCGGGCGGCGTCAGCGATCCGGCGCCGTGTCACCTGTTTCGCGTTGACGGAATTCCGCGCGCTCGATTAGCGTACGTGCCCTGACCGCGGGCAGCCGCTTCACAGCAGGCGCGCACAGAAGCACACAAGGTAAGCGAGCAAGAATGACAAGGATGCCGAGCGCTGGTCTTTGGTCTGTGGCTCTGCTGCTGGGGTTGAGCGCCCTTGGCTGCAACGCCGGTGGCGTGGGCGACCCGTGCACGCCCGAGGACGAATATCAGCAGAACTTCAACGGTTTCCAAGAAACGGAAACCAACGTCGAGAGCCGCTCGTTTCAGTGCGAAACCCGGCTTTGCCTCGTGAACCATTTCCGAGGTCGCGTGAGCTGCCGCGTGGGTCAGCAGTCGCAAGTCGACACGACGGGCAAAGCGCTCCCCGCGGACGCGTTCAATCCCAAGTGCTCGATCCCCGGGACGTTGCCGAGCAAAGACCCGAACGACGCGAACAACATCAAGGTCAAGGTCCCCGCGCAACTGGTCGACCGCCAGACCGAGAAGGCCGTGTACTGCTCGTGTCGCTGCGATGGCCCGGACAAGAACGCCAAGTACTGCGAATGCCCCGAGGGCTTCGAGTGCGCCCCGATCGTCGAGCAGCTCACGCAGGGCTCCGGCCAGCTCACCGGCTCGTACTGCATCCGGACCGGCACCCGCTACGACAGCGGCCAGGCGCTCAACGAAGACTGCAACACCAGCCCCAGCAAGTGCGGCTGCGGCAGCACCGATCCGAAGACCCGCCCCGCCGAGTGCGGCGCGCCCTGATCACGACCGAGCGCGAGCCGGGCGGCGCGCCGAGCGCGCCGTCGCTGACTATTTGACCGAGCGCGGCTTCGAGATCGTCGCCGTCAACTTGCGCTTGCAGTACCTCGAGCTCGACGTGGTTGCGCGCCGCGACGAGGTCGTCGTCGTGGTCGAGGTACGAACGCGCGGTGCCGGCGCCTGGACCAGCGCCTTTGGCAGCATCGATGGTCGCAAGCGCCAGCGCATCCGTCACGCCGGGCAGCGCCTTTGGGATAATTATAAGAAAGGTGAGGTAAAAAATAGAGATCGGCGGGGGATGGGAATGGCGAG
>Ga0170475_100868345_pt1 | contig 11487 bp, 6 predicted proteins | sample Soicark_Litter_5_FD_111474 | JGI IMG/M metagenome (GOLD analysis project Ga0170475, IMG submission 111474) | Avena fatua rhizosphere microbial communities from Hopland, California, USA. Combined Assembly of 48 SPs | reverse complement strand
GGCGACGGCGCCTATCAGTTCGCGCAGGAATCGGTCGAAATCTTTCGCCAAATCAATGAAGACGAGTGGCTCCCGTTCGCGCTGAACCGGCTTGGCATCGAAACTCACGGCAAGGGTGACTGGGAAGGGGCCGAAGCGCTCTATCAAGAAGCGCTCGATCGCTGGCGCTCGCAGGGCCACACCTGGGGCATTGCCACGGTCCTCAGCAACATGGCGGTCCTGGCCCACGTTCAGGGCGACGACGAACGCGCGGCGTCGCTCTATCGCGAATCGCTTGCTCTCTGCTGGAGCCAAGGCGACCAATGGGGCCTCACCGAAGCGCTCACCGGTCTCGGCGGCATCGCGGCGACCGCCGGCGAATCAGAAGTTGCGGTGAGATTGTTTGGCGCGGCTGAAGAAGTACGCGAGTCGATCGGTCTCTCGCTGCAACAGCATATTCGCACGCAATACGAAGCTGCCATCGCAACCGCAAAAGCCGCGCTTGGCGAGGTTGGTTTCGAAGCCGCGTGGGAGGCCGGTCAGGCACTCTCGCTCGAACAAGCCGTTGCCGACGCTACCACAGTGGCAACGGCCAAGAAACGTGCATCGGAGACGACTCCTCGCGCTCCAGGCGGGGTCAGTGGTCTGACGCCGCGCGAGATTGAGGTTGTCCGGCTGCTGGCCGATGGGCGTTCCAGCCGCGAAATCGGCGACGTGTTGTTCATCAGCCATCGCACCGCAACGACCCATGTGACCAACATTTTCGACAAGCTTTCAGTCGACAATCGCGCCGCTGCGGTCGCTCGCGCCTTCCAGCTTGGCATCATTTGAACCCGTACGTTAGTCCCAATCGGAACCGGTGAGGCGCGAATAACGTACAATTCGAAGACGAAGAACGATCGCTCCGCCTTGTTGGGGGATTAATCGCCACCTAGTTGCAGTCGGGAAGCAGCTATTTTCTTCGTCTATCGGCATTTGACCTCATCGATTTTCTTCGTCCCGATGTATTCGCCTCGCGAACGAGCATGGTCCGATGGTACGACCTCAGCGTCCGCTTACCATCTCTCGCTCATTTATCTCACCCTCGGTGAGAGCCCGCTTCGCGTGCTTCGCGTTGCTGATCGCCCTGGCCCTGCCACTCTTGCCGTCACGCGTGGCGGCAGCCGGCGAAGCGCCGGTTAATCCCTTCTCTCAACCCGCGCCCGGTCAGGATATGCCGGGATTCGTGCGGGCGGAATCTGACCATTTCGTCTTCTATCTGCAGGGCGCCGATACCAAGACGGCGAACGTTTTTGTTGTCGCCTACGGCGACGCGGCTGAGCGCGGTCTGTCGGAGCTTTCGAGCGTCTATGGAGTCGACTGGCCCGGTAAAATCGTTGTGTTCATCTTCACCAATGAGAACGATTACAAGACCGAGATTGCCACCGCCGGCAGGAATGAGATCAGCGGCATCGACGCCATCGCCAACCCCGCCACGGGTCAGATCTCAATCTTGCTCTCCGCGTTTTCCGCGCGAACCCCGCAAGAAGCAGAAAATTCGCTCCGGCATGCCATCTCTCATCTCCTCACCAGCTACGCCTCAAACGGGAAGATTCCGCGGGGCATCGATGAGGGTCTGGCGATGTACATGGAGCGCCCAGTCAATCCCAAACTGGCGCGCATTGCTGGTCTCGTCCAGACCGCGAATCAACGCGGCGAGCTACTCTCCTGGTCAGATTTGAACCGGCCGAATCCACCAGCCACCGAGCCGGATCTCCTTTCAGCCGAGTCCTATTCAATGGTTGCTTATCTCATCTCTCGCGGTCGCTTGCCCGCGATCCAAGCATTTCTCACGGCCATGCGCAATTCGACGAATTGGCGCGATGCGGTCTACACCGCGTTTGGCCGTTCATCGGACGATCTCGAGCGTCAGTGGGAAGAGAACCTGCCACGCTGGACCGACAGCGGTTGGAAGGAGAACCTGATCGCCGGGTTCGATCTTGATCCTGCCAAACAACAACTAGCCAAGGGCGACTACGAGGGCGCAAAACGTGCGTTAGAGCGGTCGCAACAGCTCTTCACCGAGCTAAAGGACTCTGAACTCCAAGCCACTGTCGAACAACTCTTGAGCCAAAGTGACACCGGTATCCAGGCAGAAGCGCTCATGCTTCAGGTCCAGCAATCTCTCGAAAACCACGCTTATGACCGCGCCGCCACGTTGCTTGAGCAGGCGCGCGGTCAATATGCCCAACTCCCCGAAGCCCAGCGCCCCGAGGAGCTCCTCGCGACGTACGAATCGATCGCGACGAAGGGCCAAAATGCCGGCGAGACGCTCGACAACGCGATTCGCCTTTCCCAAAACTGGGGAGACTATCCCCAAGCTCGCCGTGCCGCGCTCGACGCCGGCGGCGCCTATGCCAGCTTGGGCGATCAGGAAATGACCGATCGCTCACAGTCCGTGCTCGATCACTTACAAAGTCGTCAGCGCAGGTTGGTGCTCCTGCTGGGCGCGCTCGCGATCATTACCATCTTGTGGCTCTTTCTCTGGCTTTGGACGAGAGGTCCTTCCGAACTTGACTGGGGCTAAGGTTCGCTTGAACCTGTGCGCTGGATTGGCATAACGCATGGCAAGCCGAGTCACATTCACACGCGTCGAGGTTTCCCTCGATCCCCGCCCTCGCCTCAACGAGTGGCGACAAGATCTCGCGGAAAACGTTGCGGATGCGCAAGATCGGCGGTTGCTCCTCTGGCGAGCTCTCTGGCTGCCCTATTGGCTCGGCTCTGACAATCCGGCGCCACAATTGCCCGCGAGAAATCAACCGCTGCCCGCCGGCGGTCCAGCCGGCGATCAAGTCGTCCGCATGATCGATGACATCTGCCGTCGAGTTTGGATTCAGCGGGCTTTGAATATCGTTTCGCGCGCCCTCTGGCTCGGTTTGCTCGTCGGCTTCATCTGGCTCATCGTCGACTTGAGCGGTGGTCCTGATCTGCATGCGCACACGCTCATCTATGTCTGGGCCATTCTGGTCATTCCTGGATTGATTTTTGCCGCGCTCTCGCGACCATCTCGCAACGCCGTGGCGCGCATGCTCGATCGCTCATTCCACCTTCATGAGCGGATGACGACCTCCCTCGGGAATTTGGGTCGCGATCTGCCCGAATCGAACCAGCGCGCCTCCGTCGTTTATCTGCAGGTGGCGGACAGCGCCAATGTGGCCACTGAGCTTCGCGCGCATCAAGCGTTCAACATTCACATTCCCGTGCGTGAAATCGTCGCCGCCATCGCCTGTGCGCTTTTGCTCGCATCCCTCTTCTTCTTACGGGGCACGAGTGGCGAGATTCCAAACGTCGCCGATTCCCCAGTACCGCGTTTCGTGCCGGCCACCGAGCGTTTTGCCCAGCAAGAGGCGAACGCTGCCGCCGCCCCCGCCGTCGACAAGAATACCCCCTCGACCGCCGACGTCGAAGCCAAAGCGCAGCGTTCCCAACAAGCTCGGCGCGATCTCCAGCAGCTCGCACAGGCGCTCGACGATCACTCGGTCACTCGTTCGGCAGCGGAAGCGATTCAGCAGGGCGATTATGAGGCTGCCGCCAATGATCTCCGCGACCTCGCGGAAAACGCCGATCAGCTCTCGCCAGAGGCGCGCCAAGGTCTGGCCGACGATCTCGACAAAGCCTCCCAACAGATGTCGGGTGAAAGCAACGACCTGTCAGACGCGGCGGCGGCCGCGTCTGACGGATTGCGCCAAGGCGGCGATCAAGCGAAAGACGGGTTGAACCAGCTTGGCGACGCGGTCGACAAGACCGGCCAGCAAGTCGTCTCGCAGCAAGAGTTGGCCGGGCAAATGCAACAGGCACAGGCAGCCGAAGCAAGCGGACAGCAAGGCCAACAAAGCAGCGACCAGGCGCAATCCAGTCAGGATTCCCAAGCGGCCAGCAACCCTCAGGACGCTCAAGCGCAAATGCACGACACCTCTGGTCAAAACTCTCAGCCCAGCCAGGGAGCAGATGCGCAACCGGGCAAGGGCCAACCAAACGACAGCCAACAAGAACAACAGGGACCGCAGCAAGGAAACACCCAACAGGGAGCGCAATCGTCGGAGGGCTCGACCAACGGCGGGAGTCAAGGACCGCCAGGCGAGCAGCAACAGCAAGGGAGTTCCGACGCGCCCGGCACAAGCCCGGGTCAACAACCGGGTCAGTCGGCCGCGGATGGTCAACAATCGCAAAATACGCAGGACAACGGTGGCGAGCAATCACAACAGGGCGGTGGAGCGGGCTCCGGTGAGGAAGACCAGGGGAATAACACCGGTAAGACCGGTCAAAACGGCAAAAGCGATCCCGCCAATGGCAAGCCACCCAGCGCCAATGTGACCGATGACCAAGCGCAGGAAGGATCGAACACAGATCCGTCCCAAGAGCAGGGGGACACCGTTACGCTCTCTCGCTCACCCGATGGTGAAGGTGTCACGACCTCCGGCGACAGCGGAACCTCGAGCCTAGGTTCAGGTTCGGGCGTTTCCGTCAGCGGCGGTTCGAGCGTGCAAGGCGAAGTGGGACAAGCCGGTCCCGACAGCAACCGCGTGCCCCCGGCTTATCGCTCGCTTGTCGAGAATTTCTTCAGCAATTCCGATGGATCATAGCCCGCCGCGAGCATTGACATGCGTCTGAACGTGCCAATACCAACATTTTCTCGCGGCCGGTCCAATCGCGCGACCCAGCCCGTGATACCTATGCCGGTACCGCCGGCCAACGGCACGGTCGACGATGACACGCTCTTCAGCGAAGAGTTGTTGAGCCGGCTTCGCCGTCTCACGCTGATCTCTCGCAAATCGATCGCCGAAGGTTTGGCGGGAGAGCATCGCTCACGGCGGCGCGGCTCCTCTCCGGAGTTCGCCGACTTCAAGAGCTACAGCCAGGGCGACGACTTCCGCCGCATCGACTGGAATATATACGGCCGGTTGGACGAGGTGTTCGTTCGTCTGAGCGAAGTCACCACCGAACTGACCGTCCACGTCTTGCTCGATGCCAGCAACTCGATGGACTGGCGAAGTGAAGAAAACGTCCCAACGAAGTTCACCTATGCGCGCCGGTTTGCGGGAAGTCTCTGCTACATCTCGCTCTGGCATTTCGATCGCGTCGTGATTGTGCCGTTTGGCACAGACCTAGGCACAGCGTTTGGTCCCGCTCAGGGTCATGCCCATGTCACGCCGATGCTTCACTATCTCTCGAACCTCCATCCGAGCGGCGCGACCGATCTTATGTCGACGATCGATCAGTATGTTCGCGCCCGGCGACGACCCGGCATCCTCGTGATCGTTTCCGACCTGCTCTCCGGCGAACCAGCCGAATTCAAGGACGCGCTCCGCAATCTCCGCGGACGTGGCTGGCAGGCGGTGGTGGCTCACATCGTCGATAGCGCCGAGCTCACGCCGCGAGTTTTGATGGCCGAAGACGTGAGTGGGCTTCCGCGACCATCGGAGCTGGTCGAGGTCGAGCTCGGTGAGCGCCTGCGCCTTACGCCGACGCGAGAGGTCCTGACCCGCTACGAAACCGCGGTGAAGAATTGGCTCACCGAGATCGAAGACGCCTGCGATCAAGAAGACGCCGACTATTTGCGCCTCGAAACATCGTGGCCCTTCGAGTCGATTGTCCTCAAGTTGCTCTACCAGCAAGGTGTACTCGAATGAGCGGCCTGACCTTGCTGGCGCCGATTGGACTGACCGCCTTGGTCGGTATTCCGCTCGTGATTCTGCTGCACATGCGGAACAACACGCCGCGGCTGCGGCCAGTGCCGACACTTCGCTTCTGGCTGTTGACGCTGCAAGAGCAACGAGAACAAACCAGCTTCCGACGACCGCCGTTGAGCTTGCTAATGCTGCTTCAGCTCTTGATTGTCGGGCTGGTCGCCTTTGCGCTGGCGCGGCCGGTGACCACTTCGGCGTTGAACGGACTTGGTCATCGCACCGAGCCTCAGCACCTTATCGTTCTGCTCGATGGCTCAACCAGCATGGCTGCCACCGATGGACCAAGTGGCGAAACGCGATTCGATGCGGCCCGGCAGCAAGCGATCAGCCGAATCAACGGTCTGCATGAAGGGGACGTGGCGACGGTCATCGTCCTCGGCACGAACACGACCAACCTTGAAGCGACCGACGCCGCGAGCTTCCGGTTACTCCGCGATCGTCTCAGCACACTGACGCTGCCGGGCGGCATTGCCGATCTCGATGCCGGTCTTGCGCTCGCCAGCAATCTCTTGCTTCCCGATCTGGAAGACCGAGTAGTCGTCATCACCGACGGCGACCTTTCGGTCGATCCGAACTCGGTGGCGCGGGTGGCCGCTTCGATCGACTATGTCCGAGTCGGCGGCGAAACGACCGGCAATATCGCCATCACTGACCTTTCGACTAGGGCGTCGGTGTCAAATCCGGACCAGGAACAAATCTACGTTCGCGTCGCGAACTTCACACCCGAGCAGGCGACGGCGCCGATCGAGTTGGTCGTCGACAACATTTCAGAGGCCAAGAGCGACCTGACCATCGACCCGAACGGTGGCGCAAAAACCATGACCTGGGATCTCCCCCCCGGCTCAAAACAGGCGAGGGTGAATATCGGCGGTCAAGATGCCCTTCCCCAGGACAACACGGCTTCGACGGTGCTGACGAGCCCGGGCGATCTTTCACTGAAGATCCTGCTTGTTTCCGACACACCGACTGCCCTGCAGAAGGCACTGACCGTCCTCCCGGGCGCGCAAGTCACGACAGTGGGCACGGATGACTCGCAGGCCAAAGACCCGAACGCACCGTTCGATCTCGTCGTCTACGACACCTTTTCGCCCGATGCCAATTCCGTCTTCAAGGGACCAGTGCTCTTCGTCAATCCGCCCGAAGGCGGCCTCCTACAAACCCGCGGCGTCATGCAGAACCCAACCGTCCAACGCGTCCGCGCAGATGATCCGTTGCTCAAAGGGGTAGAGCTCGCTGGGGCGACCTTCGGACAAACCACGGTGCTCGTCATGGGCGGATCCGATACCGAAGTCGCCGCGGCCGAATCGGGACCGCTTATCTATCGCGGCACGCTGTCCGAAACCGGCTCACAGATGGTCGTGCTTGCCTTCGATATCGCTCAGTCGAATCTGCCGCGTCGCGTCGCTTTCCCGATTTTGGTGGCAAACATCGCGGGGTACCTCGCCCCGAGCCCGCTCCCTTCCGCGTTGCCGCTTGGCGAACCGCTAACCTACCGGCCGCGAGCCGATGCCGCGACCGTCCGCATTACCCCTCCAGACAATGTGCCGGTCGATCTCTCAGTGGCCGGCGATGACCAGAACGCAAACGGCGTCACCGATCAGCTGCGCGAGATCGCATTTCCCGGCACTGGCGTTCCAGGGCTGTACAAGGTGAGCGAACTTGACGCCGACGGCAATGAGCTCGGCGGTGGATCGTTCATCGTCAACGCGGGACATCAACGCGAATCGGATCTGCGTGCGAATCCCGATTTGCCCGCACTGCTCGCAAATACCAATCCGGACACTCCCGGCAAGGCGAAACGCGCAACATCCGATCTCTGGCCATCACTCGTGGCAGCGGCTCTGGCCGTGCTCTTGTTTGAATGGCTCGTGACACTATTGCCCCGCCGGCGCAGGCGACGTCCTGCGATGACGGCAACGCAGCCGGGGAGCGCGAGCAATGGATAACCTGTTCAACATCACATTTGCGAGGTCTGCGGCGCTTTGGCTGCTCGTTCTCGTGCCCTTAGTCGCGTTCGTGACATTCCTGATGCGCAAACGCCGGCCCATCAGCCGGCCGATCCTAATTCTGCGTCTCTTCATCGTCGCGCTGATCGCAATCTCGTTGGCCGAACCGATGATGACTGAAGGCGCTGGAGCGGTCAGCACCGTTTTCGTCGTCGACCGCTCACAAAGCTTGACCGACACCACACAGTCCCAAGTCACCGATTGGATCAACGACGCACTCAAGAAAGGAAGCTCGGAGGATCGTGCCACGGTTGTGAGCTTTGGCGCAGGTCCCGAGCTCACCGGCCCTGCCGCCCAGACCTCGCAGCTTGGTTCGTGGGACCAAACGTCTGATTCGTTTGACCCGAATTACACTGATATCGAGTCCGCTTTGGCGCTGGCGAGGGCCCTTCCACTCGGCGGATCGCGCCGGATTGTTCTTGTCTCGGACGGCGCCGAAAACATCGGTACCGCGTTGAATCAGGCCGGCCAGGCTGCCGCCGATCATACGCCCATCGACGTCTTGCCGGTTGAGGGAGTTGGTGACGGCGACCTCCGCGTTGAGTCGGCGACTGCTCCGTCTACCACCTGGGCGGGCGAGCAAGTTTCCGTCGTCGCCAGCATCGCTTCCGGCGTCGGCGGCGATGGAACGGTCGAGCTCCTCGTCGACGGAACATCCGTCACGTCAAAGCAAGAGACGTTTCACAGTGGTTTGAGCTCCTACTCATTCCAGGTCAATGATCTGAAACCCGGCTTCCACTCGATGGAGGTTCGAGTCACTGGATCGACCGCGAACGACCGCTTCCAGGAAAACAATTCTTATCCACTCTCGCTCGTCGTCCGCGACAAACCAAAACTGCTTCTCGTTGCCCAGGCCGGCACTGACGTCGGACTGCTCAAAGGCGTCTTGGAAAACAAAGGCGCGGTGGTAACCGTTTCCGAGCCCGGCGATGTTCCCTCCCGCCTCTCTGAACTCGGCGTTTACGACGCGATTATCCTCAACAACATTCCGGCGTCCGCGATGACGCTCGACCAAATGACCGGCCTGCAAGAGGCGACACGCTCACTCGGACGCGGACTGATCGTGATCGGCGGAACTTCGAGTTATGGCCCTGGGAACTACGCCGGGACGGTTCTCGAAGACACATTGCCGGTGACGGTTAAAGTGACCGAAGGGAAAGAGCGGCAGCGTGTGGCCCTCCTTCTCATCATCGACAAATCGGGGTCGATGAGTTACGACCCGTTGAGCGGTACCCCGAAGATCGAAATGGCGAAGGAGGCAGCGAAGCTCGCGGTGACCGCGCTGTCGGACGACGATGAAATCGGCGTTCTCGCCTTCAGCGATTCCCAGCAATGGGTCGTGCCGATCACGACCATTGATGGTCAATCCACGCGCGACGACATCAACGCCAAGATCGACGGGATCAAGGCAGATGGCGGAACGGAGATTTATCCCGCCCTCTCGCTTGGATTCGACGCGATTCGAAACGTCAATACCGATGTCCGCCACATCGTCCTGCTCTCAGACGGCAAATCTCGCTCGGGTACCGTCGAGAGCTATGAAAAGCTAATCAGCGACGCGATCACCGACCGCACCACGCTCTCGACAATCGCCATTGGCGATGACGCCGATACCGAGCTACTTCAGACGTTGGCGGAACAAGGAAACGGGCGGTACCACTTTACGGAGAAGAGTGAGGATATTCCGCGCCTGACTCTCGCCGAAGCGCAGAGCGCCGGTAGCCAGTCTGTCTTGCGCGGCGCGTTTCACCCGATTCAATCGCAACCCAGCCCGATATTGACCGGCTTCACCCCGCAGGAGTTGCCGGAGGTCGATGGCTACGATTACTCTCAGGCCAAGTCTGACGCCCAGGTCGTGCTGACAAGTGAGAGGGACGATCCGATTCTTGCCAAGTGGCAATACGGTTTGGGCCGGGTAGTTGCCTGGACTGCGGATGATGGTTCCGATTTCGCCAATGCCTGGCCGAACTGGCAGCGCAACGACGAATTTTGGGCGAGCATGGTGCGCTGGGCACTACCCGATCCTGAAAATCAACCGCTGCAGGTCAGTGTGAAGCGCGACGGTCAAGAAGCCGTGATCACTGTTGATGCGCTGACCCAAGACAGTGGTTATGTCGACTCGGCGCCGACCACGGCCACGATCACGTCGCCGTCCGGCGCTGTCACCCGGGGTGTCACCCTCTTCCAGGCCGGCCCCGGCCAATATCAGGTTCGTGTGAACGCGCCGGAACCGGGCTCTTATCGTATCGATCTCGAGCAGCAACGGGGCGGCGATCAACCAGTCTCAGTGCTCGCCGGTTTTGCGGTGCCACCTTCCCCCGAATTGCAGCCGTCACAAACTGGTCAGCAACTCCTCGAAGCGCTGGCGGCGCGAACCGGCGGTCGGGTGCTGTCGCTCGAGGAACCAAATGAAGCGTTCTCCAATGAAGGTGTCCAAGGCACCTCGCTGCGCACCTTCCATCCGGTCTGGTATGTCCCGCTCTTCTTTGCATTCGTGCTCTTCTTGACCGAGTTGATTCTGCGCTTCGACTTCATTCCGCGTCTGCGCGCGGTGTCGTTCCGCCGCCGAACTGCTTAGACCTTCAAACTCCAGGTCAACGCGGTACACTGTGCCCGACGTCTCATATCGCCTACCGATTGAATTGGACCGGGTGTGATCAAGGTTCACGTCCACACGAGTGGTGGCCATCTCGAAAAATCGATCCCGCTGTCCGAGATAAGCGAAGTCATCAAGCAGAAGAATCACCTCCTTTGGGTCGACGTCAAAGACGCAACCGACGAAGATCTCGCTCTTCTCCAAAAGGAATTCGGTTTTCACCCGCTCGCCATTGAAGACGTTGGCAATCCGCGCCAGCGGCCAAAAATCGACCTTTACGATGGTTATATTTTTCTGATCTTCTATTGTGTTAGTCGCTATGAACGGGGCCAGCCAATCCACGCCATTCAGCTTGTCATCTTCGTCGGCCCAAATTACGTCGTCACAATCCACGACGGAGACATCTCCCTGTTCACGGACATCAAGCAGCGCTGGCAAGAAAACCAGGACGCGATCGGCACGCACGATGCTGCGATCCTCACCTATACCATTCTCGATGCGATCGTCGACGATTATTTTCCGATCATTGATGATCTTTCCGAGGAAATTGAGGACATCGAAGAGGTGCTCTTCGGCCACTTCGATCGTGGCGCGCAACAACGTATCTTCCAGCTCAAGAAAGACCTGTTGCGAATTCGCCGAATCGTTGCCCCGGAACGAGACGTGATGAACGTGCTGGTTCGCCGCGACACTCCGATTTTTTCGGAAAACGCGATTCTCTACTTCCAGGATGTTTACGACCACATCATTCGCGTGACCGACGCCATCGACACGTACCGAGATCTTATGTCGAGTGCGTTAGATTCTTACTTGTCAATTGCCTCGAACCGCCTCAATGAGGTCATGAAGATGCTCACGGGATGGTCGATCATCCTTATGACCGTCACCCTCATCGCCAGCATCTACGGCATGAATTTCGTTCACATGCCGGAGCTTCGCTGGCACTACGGCTATGTCTACGCTCTTGTGCTGATGCTCACGCTCGGCGGCAGTCTGGCGATCTTCTTCCGTCGGCGGAACTATTTTTAGTTTCTGTCCGAACTTGCCGCAGTGAATCACTACTCGCTCCAGCGGTGGCATATTCTCTGCGCTCTCGGCAACGGCTGGCGCTCGCGGATAAGTGGGACGTTGGTATGCCATGGGAGCGGCGATGGAAGAAGCGATTCAACCTCGCAATGAG
>Ga0170475_104517646_pt1 | contig 11488 bp, 10 predicted proteins | sample Soicark_Litter_5_FD_111474 | JGI IMG/M metagenome (GOLD analysis project Ga0170475, IMG submission 111474) | Avena fatua rhizosphere microbial communities from Hopland, California, USA. Combined Assembly of 48 SPs | reverse complement strand
TGCTGGCGTTTGCAGCTGTTGCCCCAACCATCAAACCAGCAGACACCAAAGTCAGCAACAATTTTTTAATATTCGTTTTCATTGTGTTCATACCCATTCTTTTCATGTTAAACAGCCAATCTTCCGTTTTTTGCGGGAACGGTAGAAACCAACCGTTTTCCCATGGGAAACATAAAGCACAAGGTATGCCACAAAAAAAATTCCATTAAGAATCAATTGGCTAGAAAAAATGCAAGTGGAAGTAGCCAACACTCAACATAGAGCATGTAAATTTTTTTGACAAAATACAACTTCATTTATCCCCGCCCCCCAGATTTCCTATTAGCCCATTTCCAATGGAAGCCGATAGCATAAGTCATTGATTAGGATGCTTTTTTAAGATGTTTTTTATCTAAAAACCGGAGTTCGGAACAAGCCAAATTAGCGGCAAGCTGGCGCTGAAGAGGCGAGAGGCAAGCGAGGTTTGTTTAACGCCAAGCAGTAGGCAACAATGCCGCCCCTCAGATTGATCAGAAAGCCGCGGTATAAATAGTGACGTGTCTGCTCGACTTGGCACAGGTTTTTACAACGCAGCAGCGCACCCCTATGCGCCGCGAAATTTCAATCTGACTTGGGCGAAATAAAAGCTTTGTGAAACAAATGGCGCGTAAGCAGCCATGGCGGCATGCGCAGCCAGTTTGCACGAACATATAGCATCTGCCTTGCAGTACCTGTTAGCCAGTCCGAACAACTTGGATGGGCCGGCATGAGCGCACGCGCGAAAAGCCGATCCATTAGCGCTAGTGTCAGCCGATTAGGGCAACCTACCGTGGCAGCTTCCAATGTTTCTACGGGGATAGGCGTGCGTAGAAAATGTGCGGCATAGCGCAACGCGTAAAACAGCGGACGCGTCAACTCGAGTTCGTTGGCCCGCTCGACAAGCCCATGCCAAAACGATGGCAAATCGCCAAAATGCCGCAGCAAGCTATCAATGTCGACCAGATCACGTAGACCATGATCCAGCTCACCATCGTGAAATAGATGAACCGCGCTATGAAGCACCATGTCGAGCGGAGAAAATACCATCAGATTTTTGTGTCCTGCCAGCAGGTACGAGGCCTCACGCAGTTTTTCCGGATCGGGGAAAATGGATGCTGTTTCAGGAAGAATCGCATGATGCACATCGATAACAGTCATTCGTTTGATGTGCTGCATGGGCGGCAATTCATGCATCCATGTGCGGTAATAGCGCTGGTCATACGCATCGTGATGCGTTGCAGCCCAGCCATGCAGCATCAAGGCCGCCTCTACGACATCCAGGCTTTCTTTTGGCACCATGATATCGATATCGGAAAAAAGGCGGCCGCGAGCAGTCGGCAGATTCGCCAAAACATAGGCCGCACCCTTGAGCAATATCAGCGGCACGCCCACGTCTGCCAATGCGTTGCAAATCAGGCGGACTTCCCAATGTACCGCTTGAACATGCCTTTGGACGGCGAGATGCGACCATTCGAGGTGCTCACGAGCCTGCGGTGGCACTTGCTGAATCAAACCGCGCTCATTTAACAATGCGTAAAGCGTCGCTAACAGGTTGGCCCGTCGCGCCTGACGCACGAGCACATCCCAATCTGCAAGACTAAAAGAAGCCAGTAGCTCTGGCTGCCGAAGCGCACGTAATATCAAGTCGTGTTGGGTCACATTCAGGAGGCCGGCGGTTTTAATGCGGCAAACATATCAATGGCTTCGTCCAGAACGCTATAGGTAAAGACATGGCTCGACGATTTATCTATTACTCCGGCCAGAACCTCAAAACCCTTTGATCCGAGCAGGCTGTAATTGAAGGCATTATCCGCAACCTGCATGAAAGCCCGTGATTGCGATATCGCCTCCAAGCGCGCCGTGGCACCTGCCTGATACTTCGGAAAAATTATCCATGCCGGCGGTACGGATTTTGCAGCGCAAGCAATACTGTCGGTCGGCGCCTTCATATGCGCTACAGTGCCCTTCATCGTATCAAGTACCTTGCGACTGAGAATCGCATCCGGTACGTAATCCTTGATGACATCAATGGACTGATTCTTCAAACTAATGGGACGAGGAAGCGGCATGATTTTCCCGTCGCTGATCCTCACCATGGTCAGCTCATCCGAGAGCAATCGCCAGCCACGGTTTACCAGAGCAGCGCACAAAGTGCTTTTACCCGAGCCCGGAGGTGCCGGCAAGATGGCGGCATACCCCCCCTTCTCAACCACTGCCGCATGAATGATTAAATAGCGGTGGGCGTGACTCGACACGCACCAGTTGAGCCCCCACTCAAACATCGGAAATGCCTGATCAAGAGGTAAGGGTTTGAACGGGGGGACGCCATCAGATAAAAACAACACTTGCGGCTTAAACCATCGCCGCAGGTTTCGAGGCCGCACAAGGCTGACATGGAAATCCGCGAAACCATTCTGCTCCGCCAATGAATAATCGGCGTACAGCAAGCCGATCCCTTCCGCCACGGATGGAATCGAGGTTTGTAAACACGTAACAAACGATCCGGTTTTCAATAGCAGCCCCGTCTTCTTGAGGCTGTATCGAAGTTCTGAAGGTGTTAATGCGGAGACATTCAAGATTAGGTATGTTCTATCAACGCAATCGCATTCAGATCGCTAAGAATATCTTCTATTTGCAGCGCGAGTTCCGCGCTTGGATCAACTTGCCAAAACGGAGCCAGTGCAATCGCCAAGAGTGGCGCGTTCGAGGGGGCTTCTTTTAATTTCAACAGAATTTGAGCAGCAGCCAAACTAAGCAGGTGAGTATCTCCCGACAGATTATTGTAGACAACAAACTCGTTGTCCCAAGAATGAAAGTGAAGATCCTGCCCTGAAATCACTTTCCACATCATGCTCAGCAATAACTATATTGAAATGCAAGAATTTGCCCATCTAATGGACAACACCATATCAGGTTTGGGTAGCGGTTAAATAATCAACAATTTGCGCAGCATTCCAATACACGGTTGCTGTTGGAGAGAAGGTCCCAGTAGCGGCCCATTCCGTGAACATTGCTATGATCGTCTCTTCTTTCAAGAAAGGAGTCCATCCCATTCGTGCATTAAGAAATGCGGCGACGAGGTGCATACCGAGCTTATTTTTGTCGTCTGACTGCGGATTAACCAACTGCAGCAATGTATATTTTGCATAAACGGACGAGTGGCTGCAGTGAAAAACATTAATGAATTTGGTGCCCGGGGGCACTGGCCAGCTCCCCACATGTTCTTTCCAATAGCCTGGTGACCGCCCTTGGCAGATTGGAGGAGTACCATGACTACTTTGATTGCCAGACAAGAAGCCGGATGGTGATTTGCATACCACGTCACCTAAGGCTGGGCGACTTGCAAGCGTTAGCAGTACCCCTGACGCAGCAACGCCCGACTTGGTGAAACGTCTACGTGATTCGTCTACGGATTTTGATTGGTCGATGCCAAGGGGGGACAATTGTTGTTTTTCCATTTCGCCGCTCTGAATCTCTTCAATAGTCATGTAACGCTCCGCAACACTCCATTTCCCGCACTCAATACTTCACCATGCGATCTCTCGAGAAAGTACCAAAGCCCAAAAACCATGATTGAGGTTAAGCAAAATTTATTCTCGATCAACTCCGAAAAAATTTTACTTTTATATCACCATGTTGCGTTATTTTTCTTCTAAAAATCTTGCTGAACAAAACAATTCCGCAAAAAATGTAAAATTTTTTCGGCGCTACTCAAAAAATGGCCCACCAACTTATTCCAAAATATATTCGAATTTCCAGTTGTCAGCTGCCGCAATAACACTGAATTGTAACGTGAATCTCCTAATATTGGTTTAGCGGTCATGCCGTGGATGGCAAAATCAAGAGTTAAAAAAGTCTTTGAGAAATTCCCTTTTGGAAATCCCTATTTGCCTCAAGGCTTTCGGCAATGAGTCTAAGGGATGTGCGCAAAATAATTTCCCGATTTGGACGTGTATGGCGGGATGCAGGGCAAGGCACACCTGAGCACCGTGCGGCGACCCACACAAGGTGCAGCAGGGGATGAGCAGAGGGTTGCAGACAACATGGTGAAGCAGAGGTTTCGTGCAGCATGCTGCACGCCTGCGTAGCGGTGTCGCCCTGCAAGGCGATGCTCCTTCTGCCTGCCTGCGAACGACCGCATGCGATCCGCCTGCGAAACAGTACCCGCTTGCAAGCGGGTACGCGCCCTGCGTCGCTCAGCCATTTTTTCGCTTCGACTCCTTCAGTCCGACAGGCTGCTAGCGGCAACCTGCCTTCTTATCCGGCTCATTTATTTACCGCCCTCGAATGCAAAGCCATTGATATCGCCCCATACAGCGCGCAAGCCATCAATATTTCCACCTCTCAACATTAGCGCATCGCCCCACTACATTCATTGTTTACATGCCATACCCAACTGGAAATATTATGCAAAAACCACTCCCCCCTCCACATACGAAGCCCTATGTCTCTGGGAAAGGTTGCTGAAATGTAGTACCCTAGCCGGTGGCCGTCTTTTCGACCGTCGAGCACTTTCTGCTTCGCCATCCAAATATCGTTTTAAAAGATAGACTCAATTCAATTAGCTTCGCGCACTTGCAAACCAGTTATAGATTTCGGAGAAAAAAAATGTTACGGATTTCCAATCACTTTGTTTCTAAAATGGTGTCCGTTCTACTTCTGATCGAAGTCCTCATATTGTTAGCATCGGCCTATCTGGGCGCGGCTTTTCGATTCATGGATGGCACAGTCCTGTTCACGCACAAGTTTGAAAATTTTTTTGATGTCGGCATTTGTATTTGCGTTTCCAATGATCTTCAGCATGAGCGCACTTGGCATGTATCAAATCAATTTCAGAGAAGGCTTCAGAAATACTTTCCTCCGGCTCATGCCTTCCTGCATGTTGGGATTTGTCATTATCACGCTGGTATTTTATTTATTGCCCAGCCTTTATTTTGGGCGCGGCATTCTGAGTCTTATTTTTATCATTGCAACTTGTGGGATCCTGGTCGTTAGAATTCTCTTTTTCAAATCATCCCAAAACAAATTGCTGGAATCGCGGATCATTTTTTTAGGCGATGGTGCGTTAGCACAGGAATGCAGCAATCTGGCAATGCATAATATTTTCTATCATAAATATAATATTGTCGGCTTCGTTGCGGTACCGGCCGAAAAACGTTGTGTTCCTTCCTCCGCTATTTTGCCTGCCGATGAGTCCTTGTACGCAACTGCAAAAAAATACGATGTAAGTGAAATCGTGGTTTCCTTCGTAATCGCCGCGGTGGAACTTTCCCGATTCAAGAGCTATTGGAATGCAAACTCAACGGCATTAAAGTAACCGACTCCTCCACATTCTTCGAACGCGAAGCGTGTCAAATCCGGGTTGACTCGCTTCAGCCAAGCTGGCTGGTCTTCGGCAATGGATTTGACCAAAGTTTTTTACGTGCTTTCGGCAAAAGAACTTTCGACCTTTTAGTCAGCGCACTCATTTTCATCGTGTCGCTCCCCATCATGCTGATCACTGCGCTTTCGATCTACATCGAAGATCGGACGCCAATTTTTTATAAGCAGGAAAGAGTCGGCAAGGATGGGCATTCCTTCATGGTTTTGAAATTCCGAAGCATGCGCAATGATGCCGAGAGGATAACGGGGCCGCAATGGGCATCTACCAATGACCCGCGAACAACAAGGGTGGGGCGCGTGATTCGCAAACTGAGAATCGATGAACTCCCGCAAATTCTAAACGTCCTCAAAGGTGAAATGAGTTTCGTCGGCCCTCGCCCGGAGAGGCCGCATTTTTTAGAGCAGCTTTGCAAGGAAGTTCCTTATTACAACATAAGGCACAGCATCAAACCAGGCATCACTGGCATGGCCCAAGTGCGCTATCAGTATGGTGCATCGGTCGAGGACTCCATACAGAAACTCCAGTACGACTTGTACTATGTGAAAAATAACAGTTTATTTCTGGACATACTGATACTTATCGATACGCTTCAGGTTGTCTTGTTAGGCAAAGGCAGTCGATGACTAACGGGAATAATGCCAGATGTTGACCGTCGCCGCAGTCTTTAGCTATTCAATCGCTGCTGCTGCATTTTTTGCCTTGTTCGTATTGTTGATCACCCGTTGGCGTGATCGCCTGCACGGAATGACGCTTATGGCGGTCTGCTTTGTTACAGCCCTTTGGGCCGCAACACTCGCTGCGCAGATAGCTTCGGGAAATACGTTTTGGCTACTGACAGATCTCCTGGAAATTGTTCGCAATGCGGGCTGGACTATCTTTCTGCTTGTACTGTTGAGCCCATCCAGACAAAAAAAGGTGCTGCCCTCTTTTACTTTCAAGCCGTTTGTAGGGGTCGTTGCAAGCTTGTATGTGGCGCTTTTTCTGGCAATCATTTATACCTATTTGAGAGTTGAATTCCTTCATGGCACCATTGCTTTTTTAAGTAGTATTGTCGGACGTGTGGGGCTGGCAGTAATCGGCATGATTCTGGTTGAGCAACTTTTCAGGAGCACTTCCGAAAAGCAACGTTGGGGGATCAAGTTTGCGTGCTTTGGAATCGGCGGATTATTCGCCTACGATTTCTATTTGTACAGCGAGGCAATGCTATTCAGGAAAATCAATATAGAAATATGGACTGCGCGGGGTTTGGTCAATGCACTTACTGTCCCGTTGATCGCCATATCGGCTGCGCGTAATCCCCAATGGTCCACCGGCCTCTCTCTCTCTGTATCGCGCCGTATCCTATTCCATTCCGCCACACTATTTGGCTCTGCCATCTACCTGCTGACCATGGCAGCGGCCGGTTACTACCTCCGTTTTTTTGGTGGTAGCTGGGGGACAATCATGCAGGTGGCGTTCCTGTTTGGCGCCTGCGTCCTGCTTGTCGTTGTACTCCTTTCCGGCTCATTCCGCTCCAAGCTTAAAGTATTTATCAGCAAGCATTTTTACAATTACAACTACGACTATCGGGAAGAATGGTTGCGCTTCACGCGCATTCTGTCCGAAGAAGGCCCCGGGCTGGAAGAGCGCGCCATCCAGGCAGTAGCAGAATTGGTGGAGAGTCCAGGAGGGGCGCTATGCATCAGGCGAGAATCAGACTATTGTGAACCGGTCGCGCACCTGAATATGTCGCTGCCGGACGAAGCAGAACCGATAAGCGGCTCTTTTTGCCAATTTCTGCAAAACAAGCAGTGGGTCGTTGATCTGGAAGAATATGAGGCATATCCGGGTAGATATGGAACAATGGCCATGCCGCAGTGGCTTACACGCTTTCCGAACGCGCGGCTGGTAGTGCCGCTCATTTTGCACGGAAGCCTGTTTGGTTTTGTGGTGCTTGCGCAGCCCAGAAGTCAAATCAAACTCAACTGGGAAGTGATCGATCTGCTCAAGATCGCTGGCAGCCAGGCGGCAAGCTATTTGGCGCAACAGAACTCGGCGAATGCATTGATGGTGGCGCGGCAGTTTGAATCCTTCAATCGTATGTCCACGTTCATGGTGCATGACTTGAAGAATCTGGTTTCGCAATTGTCGTTGCTAGTGTCCAATGCCGAAAAACACAAGGATAGCCCGGAGTTTCAAAGGGACATGCTTGATACGGTGGATCACTCTGTGCAAAAGATGAAACTGCTGCTTCAGAAGCTGACACGCAGCTCTTCGGTTGAGAAGCCGGCGCCTCTTTTCATGGATAAATTATTGAAGCAAGCCGTAGCGTCGAAGTCTGCCTTCGAACCGAAACCGGTGCTTGAGAGACTGGATGTCGGCCTGATAGTATTCGCCAACTGGGAGCGCCTCGAACGGGTCATTGGCCATATTATTCAGAATGCCATTGAAGCAACTGCACGCGACGGCAAGGTAATGGTTCGTCTCATGCAGCAGGACGATACTGCGGTCGTAGAACTCCAGGATACTGGACAAGGCATGAGCGAAGAGTTTATCCGTGAACGCCTGTTCAAACCATTCGAGTCCACCAAATCGGCCGGCATGGGAATTGGGGTATTCGAGAGCCGTGAATATATTCACGAACTTGGGGGCAAACTTGAGGTTGCAAGCCAGCAATCGATTGGCACAACTTTCCGCATGATTTTGCCGCTCCACACTCATGATGATTCGGCTTTGAAAGCCGCATAAAAGCAAGAGGAATACTGTGACTCCAGACAAGAAAAAATTGCTTGTTATTGAAGACGATCCAGGCCTGCAAAAGCAATTGCGCTGGAGTTTCGATGCTTATGAAGTGCTCATGGCAAGCGACCGTGAAAGTGCGCTGACCCAGGTTCGGCGGCATGAGCCTGCAGTCGTCACGATGGACCTCGGGCTTCCGCCAGATCCAGATGGGGCGTCGGAGGGACTGGCGACGCTGCAGCAGATTCTTGCTTTGGCGCCAGACACGAAAATAATCATTCTGTCGGGGAATCAGGACCGCGCCAACGCAGTAAAGGCGATCGGCATGGGCGCGTACGATTTCCATCAAAAGCCGTTTGACCCGGAAATGCTGGGCCTGGTGATCGAACGGGCTGGTTACCTGCATGCGCTACAGCAGGAGAATCGCCGTATGCTGCAAACGCAGGAAGATTCTCCGATGTCCGGCATCATCAGCCGCGATCCCGGCATGCTGAAAGTGTGTCGCAGCGTCGAGAAAGTAGCACCCTCTTCTGCCACCGTCATGCTGTTGGGTCCCAGCGGCACGGGCAAGGAACTCTTGGCCAAAGCATTACACCAATTGAGCCCGCGACAGGACAAGCGTTTTGTCGCGGTCAACTGCGCGGCAATCCCTGAAAACCTGCTGGAAAGCGAATTGTTTGGCTACGAAAAAGGCGCCTTTACCGGCGCTGTCAAACAGACGCTGGGTAAAATCGAAATGGCCAATGGCGGCACCTTCTTCCTCGATGAAATAGGCGACCTGCCGATGGCTTTGCAGGCGAAGCTCCTGCGTTTCCTGCAAGAGCGTGTGATCGAGAGAGTTGGTGGACGTACCGAGATCCCGATCGATGTACGGATCGTGTGCGCAACCCATCAGAACTTGAAAGAGTTATCGGTTGCCGGACGCTTCCGCGAAGATCTTTATTACCGCTTGAGCGAGATCGTCGTGATGATTCCGCCTCTGAAAGAGCGGGTCGGCGATGCGGCGCTGCTGGCACACCATTTCAAAAACAAATTCAGTGCCAAGGAGGGGCGTTCTTTGCTGAACTTCAGCCCGGAAGCGTTGGCAACAATAGAAGCGTATTCGTGGCCGGGCAACGTACGCGAAATGGAAAACTGTATCAAGCGGGCAGTCATCATGGCGGACGGGCCGCAAATTGGCATCGATGATCTTGGGCTATCGACATTGGCAGCCGAAGAAGAACCGATCAACCTACGTCAAGTACGCGATGAAGCCGGATACAAAGCGCTGGTGAAAGCGCTGGCTCGAGTGAACGGGAATATTGTCAAGGCAGCTGAATTACTCGGCATCAGTCGCCCGACACTTTATGATCTGATGAGCCGTTATGGAATCAAGTAATACCAATCTGGAACATCTGGAGCTATAACGTGACATGAAATCGCGTTTTTTCGTCTGGCTGTTCCGCTGCTCCAATGGAACACTCTCCTCGCTTGTGTCGCCAGCTACACGGCGCTGCGGGTGTTTTGCCAAATGAAAAAATCCATCTATCTCATTTATCACGTTATGACTCCAGATTGGTATAAGCCGAGCTGATAGCGCGACATTCCCGATTCAAGTGCTTGCCCTACCGTGGTGCATCATCACTCTATAAAAAGCGTCTACATGACTGATCTCGCTCACGAGTTTATTGTCCAGCGTGCGCTGCAAGCGCCCGATGCGGAAGCACTGACGTACGATGGGCGGCAGCTGAGCTACGCCGTGTTAGCCGAACAAGTTCAATCAATGACGCAAGCCTTGCTTGCGATGGGACTGGGTCGTAGTGAGCGTGTGGCAGTCTATCTTGAGAAACGGCTCGAGACGGTAGTCGCCCTGTTTGGCGCTGCTGCTGCGGGTGGCGTTTTTGTACCGGTCAATCCGCTGCTTAAACCCGAACAGGTTGCGTACATTCTCGGCGACTGCAATGTCAGAATACTGGTGACTTCAGCCGACCGGCTGAGCTTGATTGCCAACATCCTGCCGCAATGCCCTGACCTCCACACCATTGTGATGGTTGGAGCGGCGGAAACGCTACCGAGCCTTCCCGGACTGAATGTCGTGCCGTGGGATGATGCATTCACTATCGGAACCGCGCGTCATGTTCACCGCCGTATCGACAGCGACATGGCAGCAATCCTGTATACCTCCGGCAGTACCGGCAAGCCCAAGGGTGTCGTGCTATCCCACCGCAACATCGTGGCAGGCGCCAAGAGTGTCGCGAGCTACCTTGAGAACACCACAGATGACCGGATTCTTTCGGTGCTGCCACTAAGTTTTGACTATGGGCTGAGCCAACTCACCACCGCATTCTGTACCGGCGCTTCGGTCGTTCTCATGAATTATCTTCTGCCGGGAGATATCATCAAGGCTGTTCACAATGAGCGCATTACTGGCCTTGCCGCTGTACCGCCGCTATGGATTCAATTGGCGCGACACGAGCGACTGGGGGCGACTTCATTGCGCTACATCACCAATTCCGGCGGGGCGATGCCGCGCGCCACCCTCAATCTACTGCGCAAGGCACTGCCCGAGAGCAGGATCTACTTGATGTACGGGCTGACCGAAGCGTTTCGCTCGACATTTCTGCCGCCGTCCGAACTTGACAGGCGGCCGGACTCCATCGGCCGCGCAATTCCCAATGCGGAAGTGATGGTGGTCCGTGAAGATGGCACACCTTGCGAAGCAAATGAACCGGGCGAACTCGTGCATCGCGGCGCGCTGGTTTCCCTCGGATACTGGAATGACCCGGAAAAAACTGCCGAACGCTTCAAGCCTGCGCCAGGTTATGCCACAGGGATTGCGCTCACCGAGATCGCAGTATGGTCGGGCGACACCGTGCGCAAGGATGAAGAGGGTTTTCTGTACTTCATCGGCCGCCAGGACGACATGATCAAGGTGTCGGGATACCGAGTGAGCCCCACAGAAGTAGAGGAAGTCCTATACGCCAACGAGGGAGTGAAGGAAGCGGTCGCGATCGGTATACCGCATCCTGTTCTTGGCCATGCAATCGTCGTCATTGTTGTGTTGCGCGACAATGAAATCGTGACGCCGCAGTTGTTGATTAAAGAATGCCAACGGCGGCTTCCTTCCTATATGATTCCCGCGAAAATTGAAATTCAGCGTGGCAATCTCCCGCGCAATCCCAACGGAAAAATCGACCGAAAGTTACTGCAAAAGTCGTTAGGATATGGTGAGGAATAATTTCCCGATTTGGGAGTGCTTTACGGGATGCGATGCAAGGAGGGAGTGCTCCCTTGCAAGGGAGCACCGTTACGCGGGCATGCGGAGGGCGCATTGCCTTGCAAGGCAATGCCGTTACGCAGGCGTGGTGCATGCACCACGAAACCCCTGCT
>Ga0170475_110653221_pt1 | contig 11492 bp, 6 predicted proteins | sample Soicark_Litter_5_FD_111474 | JGI IMG/M metagenome (GOLD analysis project Ga0170475, IMG submission 111474) | Avena fatua rhizosphere microbial communities from Hopland, California, USA. Combined Assembly of 48 SPs | reverse complement strand
GTTCAGTTCAGTCTGCAATTGTTGAGGAAATATCATATGAAAAGATTCTTGGGTGCCATTACAGGATGTTTGGCGGGTGTGTTGCTAATGCAACCAGGGGTGGCTTCGGCAAAAACGAATGCGCCGCCGAGGGTCACGATTCAGGACGCGCCGCTCAGTAGAGACATAAAGGCGGGGACAAGCTTTGCGCCGGTAATCAAGAAGGTAGCGCCGACGGTCGTGAATATCTCCTCGAGCATGACTATTCATGACCGCGGCGGCCGCAATCCATTGCTGGAGGATCCGTTTTTCCGGCGGTTCTTCGGCGATGATTCGACGGACCAATCGCAACCGCGAGACCGGAAGGCGCAGAGCCTTGGCTCGGGGGTGATCGTGTCACCGGACGGTTACATCCTGACGGCGAGCCATGTAGTCGAGGGAGCGGACAAAGTGAAAGTTGCTCTGGCGTCAGGCGAAAGGGAGTTCGATGCCAAAGTCGTTGGAACTGATCCGCCGACGGACGTGGCCGTGCTGAAAATCGAGGCGAAAAATAATTTACCAGTAATTCCGATTGCGGATAGTGACCATCTGGAAGTTGGAGACGTGGTGCTGGCGATCGGTAATCCATTCGCGGTTGGTCAAACTGTTACGATGGGGATTGTGAGCGGGGTCGGCCGAACCGGATTGGGAATCACAGGTTATGAGAATTTCATTCAGACCGATGCCGCCATCAATCCCGGTAACTCCGGCGGAGCGCTGGTGGATGCGGAGGGCCGGTTGGTTGGCATCAACACGGCGATTCTTAGCCGAACCGGGGGAAATATGGGAATCGGTTTTGCGGTTCCGGCAAATCTCGCGCGTTATGTGATGGACCGTCTGGTTACCGAGGGCAAAGTCACTCGCGGCTATTTGGGGATTAACATACAACCGCTGACTCGCGAGTTGGCCAAACAATTTCGTCTGCCAGACGAAAGTAGTGGTGTGATGGTCGGTGGCGTGTCTCCCGATAGCGCGGCCGAAAAAGCGGGTCTCAAAGACGGCGACGTGATTCTGGAAGTCAACGGCAAGAAAGTCAGCGAGCCTTCCGCGTTGCAACTTCAGGTTGCTCAGTCGCCGCCCGGTTCGAAAGTGACTTTGCGCATTCTTCGCAGCGCAGAAAATGGGAAACCGACCGAAAAGACGGTGACTGCGACTCTCGCGGAATTGCCGAAGGAGTATTTAGTGACGGATGAACGGGGCAATTCCAAGGAACGCGGCCAGACAGGGACGGACGCTTTGGATGGGGTGGAAGTGACGGACCTGGACGCGCGAGTTCGCAGGCAGATTGAAATTCCGCGAAATGTTCAAGGCGCGCTGGTGAGCAATGTCAGCCAGGATTCCAACGCGGCTGAGGCGGGCATGAGGCCGGGAGACGTGATTCTGGAGATCGATCATCACCCGGTGCATAGCAGTGATGAAGCCGTTCAATTGGCCGAGAAGGCCAAGGGGGATCAAATCCTCGTTCGCGTCTGGAGCCGACCGATAGGGCGCGGTCCCGGTGGCACGCGTTATCTCGTTGTGGATAACACAAAAAGGAAATGATTGGTCGGAAACGGGGGTTGCGCCGAGGCAGCCGCTGCCCCTTGCGGATTTTCCGAATCGTTCTATTGTAACCAAAGGGAGAACCGGAAATCACGAAAGGAGAAATATGCAAATCAGCAGCGCGGCATTTACGAATGGCGGAAAGATACCGGATAAATACACGAAATACGGCGAAAATCGAATTCCTCCGTTGCATCTGGAGCAGATTCCCGACAGGGCTCGCAGTCTGGCGTTGATTGTCGACGATCCCGATGCGCCGAACGGGACTTTCAATCATTGGCTTCTGTTCAACGTCGACCCCAGGGTGCACGACATCAAAGAGGACTCCGTTCCCGTGATGGCGACGCAAGGCCGAAACGACTTTGGGGAGATTGAATACGACGGGCCGAAGCCGCCCTCGGGCGAACACCGCTATTTCTTCAAGGCGTTTGCGCTGGATACGGTTCTTGCGCTTGGCCGAGGCTCGAAGCGCGAGCAACTTGAAGCGGAAATGAAAGACCACGTGCTCGATAGCGCGACTTTGATGGGCAAATACGCGCATTGAGCAAAGGCTCGTTCAGTCAGCCTTTTGCCCTGACGAACAATTATTGTCAGTCGACAAGCCGTTTGGCAGCCCACAAAGGGAGAGACCGGTTTGGCTTATTTGTGGGTGGCCCTATAGTTTTCCCAATTTCTGCTTCCCTTTTCAGTTGGGGCCTCTAAAGTCCGGCGCGAAAAGCGGGCGATTGCGGCGGCTGCCTTGAGCCTTGCGCCCGCGCCGAATCTGAACCAGAACAACTTAGCCACCCCCCCATGAAAAAGAACCATCCTAACCTGACTGCCCTGCTCGCACACGCCTGGACGGCAGCAATTTTGATTTCGATGGCGAGCGCTCGCGCCGCCGATCCAACCCCGGCCGCACCGCCCGCCCCAAAATGGGAGAGTATCGCGGCCGTGGATATTGCGCTGACCCGAGGCAACAGCAGGGATTTCCTCGGCACCTTTTCTTTGGGCACGAAAAGAAAATGGACTTCCGATGAAATTCTCTTCGGCGCCGCCGCCGGATACGGGACAACCCAACAAAAAGACAAACCCGAAACCAGGAACCAGGATTATCTGAAGGGGTTCAGCCAATGGAATCACCTCTTCACGGAGCGTATCTACGCCGGCCTTCGGGTGGAAGGGCTGCACGATGACATCGCGAACGTGGATTACCGCTTCACGGTCAGCCCGCTGGCGGGTTATTATTTCCTCAAGCAGACGAACACGTTTCTGGCGGGCGAAGTTGGGCCTTCGTGGGTGCATCAGAAGTTGTTTGTTGCCGGACCCGGGAGCGACGTCGAGAACAGCTATTTCGCGCTGCGATTGGCGGAGCGGTATGAGTACAAGTTCAAGACTGGCGCTCGGATCTGGGAAACGCTCGAATACATTCCCTCAGTTGAGCATTGGGCTGACTATCTGGTGAACTTCGAAGCCGGTGTTTCCGCGCCAATCACAAAGGCTCTCGATGTGCGGCTCGTCGCCCAGGATAACTTCGACAATAAACCGGCGCCGCATCGGTTGAAAAACGATTTCAAGCTGGGAGCCGGCCTGGGCTACCGATTTTAATTCTGGAGAACGGGCGAAGCGCACTGGCCAGACTAGGACGAATTCCGTTCGGCCTGGCCTAATTCGAACCAGAAGCGGGTGCCCTGCCCGGGTTCGGATTCGAGGCCGATGCGCCCGCCCATGCGTTCGAGGCCCTTTCGGACAAGAGCCAGGCCGATGCCGGTGCCGGGATAGCTGTCATGCGAATGAAGCCGTTGGAAGAGGCCGAAAATCTTCTGATGATATTGTGAGGCAATGCCAATTCCACGGTCAGTCACCCAAACGCGCAAGGAGCCGTTTCGGGATTCAGTCCAGACTTCGAGTTGGGGATTTTTTTCGGCCGCAACAAACTTAAGGCCGTTGGAAATAAGATTGTAAAAGACCTGACGCACGGTGGCCGGGTGGGCCTTGACACTGCCGAGCGGAGCACGAACGCGAACTTCCGCCTTGCGATCTTCGATCTCTTGCTCGATCGATGTGAGGACGTCGTTGAGCGCGAGATCGAGGTCCACAGGAACGAGCTCCAGCTCGCACCCATTGAGGCGGCTGTATTGCAGTAGGTCCAGGAGCAAAAGGTCCATGTATTTTGCGGCGCTCTCGATGCGGCGGAGGTAATCCTTGTTCTCCTGAGTTGAACCGCCCTCAGAATCTTCACGAATGAACTGGGCAAAACTCCGAATGGAGCGCAGCGGCGCGCGCAAATCGTGAGAAATGGAATATCCAAACGCTTCGAGTTCCTTGTTCATCTCGGTGAGATCGCGAATGCGCCGCTCGAGTTCGAGATTCAGATTCTTGATTTCGCTCTCGGACGCTTTGCGGGAGGTGACGTCGCGGGCGAAAATGTAGATCAATTGCTCGGAAATGAATGGGGCTGCGGTCCAGCCGAGCCAGCGAAATGAGCCGTCCTTGCAGCGATACCGATTCTCGAAGTACCCGGGAGCCGAACCCATTTTTAAGTGGATCAATTGTTCGGCGGTTGCGGTGCGATCCTCGGGATGAACGAATTCGAGCAGGGATTTGGAGCGCAGTTCGTCAGCACTAAAGCCAAGCACATTCTCCCATACCGGATTGAGTTGAATGAAATAATCATCGAAGCTGGCAATGGCGAGCAGGTCGATAGAGAGCGTGAAAAAGCGATTGCGCCGCGTTTCGGTTTCGAGACGATCCTCTACGTCGGCCAATTCACGCTGATGTTTAAACTCCTCGGTGCGACGCAGTTCCTCGGCCTGGGTCTTGATGAGTTCTGATTTGTGGTGCAGTTCGACGAAGACTGCAACTTTGCTGCGCAGGACATCCGGGACGATGGGAGTCAACATGTAATCCACCGCGCCAAGGGAGTAACCTTTGGCAATGTGGTTTTCGGAGTTGTTGATGGAAGTGACGAAAATAATGGGCGTGTGCTCGGAGCTTGGCCGTTTGCGAATCAGGCTAGCGGTTTCAAAGCCGTCCATCACAGGCATAGAGACATCCAGCAGGATGACGGCAAAATCCATCTGGAGTAATTGACGGAGAGCCTCCTTTCCCGAGCGAGCCTTGATAATATTTTGGCCGAGGCCCGACAGGATGGCTTCGATGGCGAGCAATTTGTCAGCCCGATCGTCCACCAGAAGGATATTAGCCTTGGGAATGGAAACAGCCGGCGTTGGTTTTGCCGCGCCGTTCGAACGCGAAGCGGGCGGTTTCCACTCCAGCTTCGGTCCTGGATCCGCGAGGTTTGGCCGGTTCATAGTAATCCTGAATCGGAGAGCAACTTTACCGGGGAACCCATAATCGCAGGATGGAGCGGAGTTGTTCAGCCTCGACGGGCTTGCACAAGTAATCCGACGCGCCGGCGGCGAGGCATTTTTCACGGTCGCCTTTCATGGCTTTAGCTGTGACCGCGATGATAGGCAATTCCTTGAATTCGGCAATCTCGCGAATGGCGCGAATCGTGGTGTAACCGTCCATGACCGGCAGCATGATGTCCATCAGGACGACGTCAACATCGCGCTGGTCCAGCAACATCTGGATGCCGTCTTTTCCATTTTCCGCAGAGACAACGTTCATCTTGAAGCGTTCGAGAACGCTGGTCATGGCGAAAATATTTCGAATGTCATCATCAACGATGAGGACCTTCTTGCCTTCCAACGCTCCGCGGTGGAGGGTTTCGAGCATCTTGCGTTGTTTATCAGGCAGCTTGGAGACATTGCGATGGAGCAGCAGGGCCGTTTCATCCAGAAGCCGTTCGGGCGAGCGAACGTCTTTGACCAGAATGGCTTCGGCGAGCCGTTTTAGCCGCGTCGATTCTTCGGCCAGCAATTCGCGGGCAGTGTAAATGATAATTGGCAACGAGCGGGAGGCTGCAGAATTCTTGATAGTTTCGAGCAATTCAGTGCCCGACATATCAGGCAGCCCCAGATCGAGAATCATACAATCGTATCTCTGCGAGTCGAGCGCTGCGAGAGCTTCTTTGCCATTGGCCACAACGGTCGTTTTGACATCCCCATTTCCAATCAGTTCGCGGATGTTCATGGTTTGGATTTCATCGTCCTCAACCAGCAGCAGGTTCTTGACCGGGCGTTCGACGAAGTCTTTGATTTGTTCGAAGGCCATCTGCAGCGACTCTTTGCTCTGCGATTTTGTCAGAAAGCCGAGGGCCGAGCCGGTGCGAGCGGGTTCGGAATCCTCGTCCACGGTGATGACGTGAACCGGTATGTGCCGGGTGGCAAGATCGATTTTCAATCCGTCCAGAACGCGCCAGCCATCAAGATCCGGGAGGTGGACGTCGAGTGTGACAGCAGCCGGGCGCAGTTCACGAACCAGCGCGAGAGCTTCTGTTCCGCGTTGGGCAACGACACCTTTAAATCCTTTTTCGTGCGCCATCTCAAGCAGAATGCGTCCATAATTCGGATCGTCCTCAACAATGAGCAGAACCTTGTCTCCCGGTTCGATGTGGCCACGATCATCCTCAATCGTGGTCTCAGCAGGAACAGCAGAGACGGCGGCCGAACTCTCGACCAACTCCATCTCCGAAGCCCCAGGCTCTCCGGTTAGAGACGGCAAAGTTGAAGGAACGATCTCTTTGCGCACGGTCCGCATCGGCACGTGGGTCTGCGGCAGGAACAAGGTGAATGAACTGCCCTGGCCCAACGCGCTGGCGAGGCGAATTTCACCGCCAAGCAGCCGTGCAATCTCGCGGCTGATCGCCAGCCCAAGACCGGTGCCGCCATATTTGCGGCTGGTGCTGCCATCGGCCTGCTGGAAGGGTTCGAAAATAATCTGCTGTTTCTCGGGAGCGATGCCAATGCCGGTGTCGGTCACGGACAAAGCAACGACGGAGCGAGCGTGATTCAAAACCTCGTGGTCTGGACTCCAGCCTTCGGTAACCGGCGCCAGATTGAGCACGACGCTGCCTTTCTCGGTAAACTTGAACGCGTTCGAAAGGAGATTGCGGATGACCTGCTCGAGCCGCTGGGCATCGGTGAAGATGTTCGGCGGAAGGTCCGGATCCATTTCGATGTGGAACTCCAGGTCTTTGTTTTCGGCGACATGGCGGAAGGTCCGTTCGACGTAGTCGTGAAGGTCCGAGAACCGGAGCGCTGCAATATCGACGGTGACCGTTCCCGATTCGATCTTGGAAAGATCGAGAATGTCGTTGATGAGGCTGAGCAGGTCGTTGCCCGAGCCATGAATTGTGCGAGCGAATTCAACCTGTTTGGGAAGCAGATTGCCTTCTTCATTGTGCGCAAGCTGATCGGCAAGAATGAGCAAGCTGTTGAGGGGCGTGCGCAATTCGTGCGACATGTTCGCCATGAACTCGGATTTGTATTTCGAAGTGATCGCCAATTGCTCGGCTTTTTCTTCGAGGGCCTGCCGGGCTTGTTCGACTTCCGCATTCTTGCGTTCGACTTCGGCATTTTGCTCGGCGAGCAGCTTGGCTTTTTCCTGGAGTTCAAGGTTGGTGTTCTGCAATTCTTCCTGCCGGCTCTGCAATTCTTTGGCCAGGGATTGGGATTGCTTGAGCAAGTCTTCCGTTCGGGTATTGGCTTCAATGGTGTTCAGCACGATACCGATTGATTCGACAAGCTGGTCGAGAAATGCCTGGTGAATGGCGCTAAATTTTTCGAAGGAAGACAGTTCCATAACTGCCTTGACCTGGCCTTCAAAGAGCACCGGCAGGACGATGATGTTCGTCGGCGGGGCCTGGCCGAGACCCGACGTGATTTGGACGTAGTCAGCCGGGGCATTGGTGACCAGGATGCGCTCTTTCTCCAGCGCGGCCTGTCCGACCAGGCCTTCGCCAAGCGAGAATTTATTTCCAACGCTTTTGCGATTTTAAAAGCGTAACTGGCAAGCAGTTTCAGGTATGGCTCGTTGTGCTCGGGGTCTTCGGTGGCTTCATCCTTGGGCGTTTCCATGACGTAGAACACGCCATGCTGCGCGGATACGACCGGCGCAAGTTCGGACAGGATGAGTTTGCCGACGGTGAGCATGTCCTTCTGCCCTTGAAGCATGCGCGTAAACTTCGCGAGGTTGGTCTTGAGCCAATCCTGCTCGTTATTCTTGATGGTCGTATCCTTCAGGTTACGAATCATCTCATTGATATTGTCTTTGAGGGCGGCGACTTCACCGCTGGCATCGACTTGAATGAATCGAGTGAGGTCGCCTTTGGTGACGGCAGTTGCAACGTCCGCAATGGCGCGCACCTGGGTGGTGAGATTTGCCGCAAGCTGATTGACATTATCCGTCAGGTCTTTCCAGGTACCTGCGGCACCGGGCACGCTGGCCTGGCGACCGAGTTTGCCTTCAACACCGACTTCGCGCGCCACGGTGGTCACCTGGTCGGCGAAGGTCGCCAAAGTATCGATCATGCTGTTGATCGTGTCGGCCAGTTCGGCGATTTCGCCCTTGGCTTCGACGAGCAGTTTGCGTTTCAAATCGCCGTTGGCCACAGCGGTGACAACTTTTGCAATACCACGAACCTGGTTGGTGAGGTTGGAGGCCATGAAATTGACGTTATCGGTCAAATCTTTCCATGTTCCCGAAACGCCTCTGACTTGCGCTTGCCCTCCCAGTTTTCCTTCGGTGCCGACTTCGCGCGCGACACGCGTCACTTCGTCTGCAAAGGACGAAAGTTGGTCCACCATCGTATTGACGGTGTCTTTCAGTTGCAGGATTTCACCTTTGACATCGACCGTAATTTTTTTCGACAGGTCGCCATTGGCAACGGCCGTTGTCACGGCGGCAATATTGCGGACCTGCGTCGTCAGGTTGGACGCCATGAAATTGACATTGTCAGTCAGGTCTTTCCAAACACCTGCCAGACCGCGAACGTCGGCTTGTCCACCGAGTTTGCCTTCGCTGCCGACTTCGCGCGCGACCCGAGTTACTTCGGAGGCGAATGAGCGAAGCTGATCCACCATTGTGTTGATGGTGTCTTTTAGCTCGAGGATCTCACCTTTGACATCGACTGTGATTTTTTTGGACAAGTCACCATTGGCGACAGCGGTGGTGACTGCAGCAATGTTGCGGACCTGGCCGGTGAGGTTGGAGGCCATGGAGTTCACCGAATCGGTGAGGTCTTTCCAAGTTCCAGCGACGCCTTTGACTTCAGCTTGGCCACCGAGCTTTCCTTCCGTGCCGACTTCGCGCGCGACGCGGGTGACTTCGTCTGCGAAGGACGAGAGCTGGTCCACCATGGTGTTGACCGTGTCCTTCAGTTGAAGAATTTCCCCTTTGACGTCGACTGTGATTTTCTTCGAGAGGTCGCCATTGGCGACTGCGGTCGTGACCGCAGCGATATTGCGAACCTGAGCCGTCAGGTTTGAGGCCATCGAGTTCACTGAGTCGGTTAGATCCTTCCACGTCCCGGCGACGCCTTTAACTTCGGCCTGCCCACCGAGTTTTCCTTCCGTGCCGACTTCGCGGGCAACACGAGTCACTTCATCGGCGAAGGATGAGAGCTGGTCCACCATCGTGTTGATGGTGTCCTTGAGTTGCAGAATTTCGCCTTTAACATCGACGGTGATTTTCTTGGAGAGATCGCCATTGGCGACGGCGGTGGTCACTTCGGCAATGTTGCGGACCTGGGCGGTAAGATTACCCGCCATGGAATTGACAGAGTCGGCCAAATCTTTCCAGGTGCCGGCGACGCCGCGGACCTGGGCCTGGCCTCCGAGTTTGCCTTCAGTGCCGACTTCGCGGGCGACACGAGTCACTTCTGCCGCAAAGGAGCGAAGCTGGTCCACCATCGTATTAATGGTGTCTTTGAGTTGCAGAATTTCACCTTTGACGTCGACCGTAATTTTTTTCGAGAAGTCGCCATTGGCAACAGCGGTGGTCACTTCGGCAATATTACGCACCTGCGAGGTGAGATTACCCGCCATGAAATTAACGTTGTCGGTCAGGTCTTTCCAGGTACCGGAAACGCCTTTCACTTCCGCCTGACCACCGAGTTTGCCTTCCGTCCCGACTTCGCGGGCCACACGCGTCACTTCCGCAGCGAACGAGGAGAGTTGGTCCACCATCGTATTGATGGTGTCTTTGAGTTGGAGGATCTCACCTTTGACGTCGACCGTGATTTTCTTGGTCATATCGCCATTCGCGACAGCGGTCGTCACTTCGGCGATGTTGCGCACCTGCGCAGTGAGGTTGGATGCCATGGAATTGACCGAGTCGGTGAGGTCTTTCCACGTCCCGGCCACGCCGCGGACCTGAGCCTGCCCACCGAGTTTGCCTTCGGTGCCTACTTCGCGAGCCACACGGGTCACTTCCGCCGCGAAAGAGCGGAGTTGATCGACCATCGTATTGAAGGTGTCTTTCAGTTGGAGAATTTCACCTTTAACGTCCACCGTGATTTTCTTGGAAAGATCGCCGTTGGCGACAGCAGTGGTGACCTCGGCAATGTTACGCACCTGTGAGGTCAGGTTGCCCGCCATGAAATTGACGTTGTCCGTCAGGTCTTTCCAGGTTCCAGCAACGCCTTTGACTTCGGCCTGGCCGCCCAGTTTGCCTTCGGTGCCGACTTCGCGCGCGACACGGGTGACTTCGGCGGCAGACGATGAGAGTTGGTCCACCATCGTATTGATGGTGTTTTTGAGTTCCAGAATTTCGCCACGAACATCGACGGTGATTTTCTTGGTCAAATCGCCGTTAGCCACAGCGGTTGTGACGGCGGCGATGTTACGGACTTGCGAGGTAAGATTACCGGCCATGAAATTGACGTTATCAGTGAGATCTTTCCAGGTACCGGACACACCTTCGACTTTGGCCTGACCGCCGAGTTTGCCTTCGGTGCCGACTTCGCGCGCGACGCGGGTCACTTCCGATGCAAACGAGCGAAGCTGATCGACCATCGTGTTGATCGTATCTTTGAGTTCGAGAAATTCGCCGCGGACGTCGACGGTGATTTTTTTTGTCAAATCGCCATTGGCGACAGCCGTGGTCACGGTGGCAATGTTACGAACCTGAGACGTCAGGTTGGATGCCATCAGGTTGACGTTATCCGTGAGGTCTTTCCATGTGCCCGCGACGCCTTTCACTTTGGCCTGGCCACCGAGTTTACCTTCCGTACCGACCTCGCGAGCGACGCGGTTCACTTGCGAAGCAAAAGCCCCGAGCTGGTTAACCATGGTGTTGACCGTCTTCGCCGTGCGTAAAAAGTCGCCTTCCAGTTTGCGGCCCTCAATTTCCATGGCCATGCTCTGGGAAAGGTCTCCTTTGGCCACCGCGCCGATGACGCGCGCGGTTTCGCGAATGGGATGGGCCAGACAGTCCAACAAGGTGTTGACTGAATTAACGCGTTCCGACCAGTCGCCAGTGACGTGTCCGACGGACAGGCGTTCCTGGATCCGGCCCTCTTTGCCGACAACTCGGCTGATGCGACTCAGCTCCTCGGTCGAGTTGGACATCAATTCGGCGACGCCATTGAAACTGTCGGCGACTTTGCCGGCGATGCCTGTCCATGCGACCGGCAATCGTGTGCTGAAATTGCCTTTCTTTAACGCTTCGAGCGCCGCCAAAACATGCTCAATATGCAACTGATTATCATTCTCGCTCATGTGGCGCGCGCCGTTGCGCGGAACGCTGGCGCCGACGGGACTGTTCCGGTTAATAGCTCTGCTTGTTTTTCGTTTCAAAGCGGTCGGGGATTTGGAACGGGAGGGATCAACGATGGCAGCTTCGTTTGAAGATGCATGAAGGGAAACGGTGGTCTTTTTCATGTCGCGCTATTTAACGTGTTGGGTGGGGCAAAATGCAGGAGGTCCGGCCCTGCATGGTGTCAGAATACAAAGAACTCTGCTGGTGGCCCATTCCGAGAATTTAGTTTCGACTACCTACTCCTTTGGTGTAATGGGGTAATCACCCCATGGAGGCTTGTAGGACAT
>Ga0170475_112258851_pt1 | contig 11493 bp, 13 predicted proteins | sample Soicark_Litter_5_FD_111474 | JGI IMG/M metagenome (GOLD analysis project Ga0170475, IMG submission 111474) | Avena fatua rhizosphere microbial communities from Hopland, California, USA. Combined Assembly of 48 SPs | reverse complement strand
GTGTGTCCGACTCAAACAAGGCGAAATGGACAGCGCCGATGTCTTTGGTGAACCAGCCGACATGGCTGCGCGTTGGCTGGCGGCCGGCGCGCGACGCCTGCATCTGGTTGACCTGAACGGCGCGTTCGCCGGCAAGCCGAAGAATCTGGATGCGGTGAAAGCCATCCTCGCCGTCATCGGTGAAGATATCCCCGTGCAGTTGGGCGGCGGCATCCGCGATCTGGATACCATAGAGCGCTACCTGGATGCCGGCTTGCGCTATGTGATCATCGGCACCGCCGCCGTCAAGCGCCCCGGCTTTTTGCACGAAGCCTGCGACGCCTTCCCCGGCAGCGTCATCGTCGGTCTGGATGCCAAGGACGGCAAGGTGGCCATCGACGGCTGGAGCAAGATCACCGGCCACGATGTGGTCGATCTCGCCAAGCGCTTCGAGGATTACGGCGTCGAGTCGGTGATCTACACGGATATCGGCCGCGACGGCATGCTCTCTGGCGTGAATATCGAAGCGACGGTGCGCCTCGCGCAAAGCCTGACCATCCCGGTGATCGCTTCCGGCGGGCTGACCAATCTGGATGACGTGCACAAGCTGTGCGCGGTGGAACAGGACGGCGTGGCCGGCGTCATCGCCGGGCGCTCCATTTACCAGGGTACGCTGGACTTTGAGGAAGCGCAGAAGCTCGCCGACTCCCTGCAAAAGTAAGAAAGCCTTATGCCTCTCGCCAAACGCATTATCCCCTGCCTGGATGTCACCGCTGGTCGTGTGGTGAAGGGTGTCAATTTCGTCGGCCTGCGCGATGCGGGTGACCCGGTGGAAATCGCCAAGCGTTACGACGACCAGGGCGCCGACGAGCTGACCTTTCTGGACATCACCGCCAGCTCGGACCAGCGCGACATCATCCTGCATATCATCGAAGCCGTCGCCAACCAGGTGTTCATCCCCCTGACGGTGGGCGGCGGCGTGCGCAAGGTCGAGGATGTGCGCCGCTTGCTCAATGCCGGCGCCGACAAGGTAAGCGTGAATACCACGGCCGTCACCAACCCGCAGATGGTGGAAGACGCCGCCAGCTACTTCGGCTCGCAAGCCATCGTCGTGGCAATAGACGCCAAGCGCGTCAGCGCCGCCGGCGAGGCCGATCGCTGGGAAGTATTTACCCATGGCGGGCGCAACGCCACCGGCCTGGACGTGATCGCCTGGGCGCAGGAAATGCAGCGCCGTGGCGCCGGCGAAATCCTACTGACCAGCATGGACCGCGATGGCACCCGCGCCGGCTTCGATCTGGCGCTGACGCGCGCCGTTAGTGACGCGGTGGATGTGCCGGTGATCGCCTCCGGCGGCGTTGGTAATCTGCAACATCTGGTCGATGGCATCCTGCTCGGCCACGCCGATGCGGTGTTGGCTGCCAGCATCTTCCACTTCGGCGACCACACAGTGGGTGAAGCCAAGCGCCTGATGCGCGAGCAGGGCATCGAGGTGCGGCTGTGAGCTGCGCCTGGCTGGACGAGGTGCATTTCGACGACAAGGGCCTCGTCACCTGCATCGCCCAGGACGCCAAGACACAGCGCGTGCTGATGGTGGCGTGGATGAACCGCGAAGCCCTGGCGCTGACCGCCGAGACGGGCATCGCCCACTACTACTCGCGTTCGCGCCAGAAGCTCTGGAAAAAAGGCGAGGAATCCGGCCATACGCAAAGCGTCTCCGAACTGCGCCTGGATTGCGACGGCGACGTGATCGTGCTGCAAATCGAGCAGCACGGCGGCATTGCCTGCCATACCGGGCGCGAATCCTGCCTGTATCGGCGCCTGGAACAGGGGCAGTGGCAGGTGACGGATGCGGTGCTGAAAGACCCTGATGCCATTTATGGCAAGCATTGAAACGGTCGGCTACTCATGTAGGCTGGGATGCAATCCCAGCATTGCCACACAGGGAGTTGGCGCAAATAGCTGGGATTTCATCCCAGCCTACCCATTGCATGTTCGTCCCCACTGATTTTGAAGCCGCAGGCTTTCTCATCACCGCGCCCTTGCTGGATGATGCCGCCTGCGACGCGCTTGCCGAGCAGGTCGATGGCGTCCCGCTGGGCATGGCAGGCACGCGCAGCCTGCTGAGTCTGCCCTGGTGCCGCGCCCTGGCAGCCAAGCTGCAGGCGCATCCGGCCCTGGCCGACATTCTGCCGCATACCGCGCAAGCCATCCTCTGCACCCTGTTCGAGAAATCCCAGGAACGAAACTGGCTGGTGCCGCTCCATCAGGACTTGAGCATCCCCGTCGCTGCGCAGATTGCCCACCCGGCGCTGAGCGGCTGGTCGTTGAAGGAAGGCGTCTGGCACGTCCAGCCGCCCGCCGATCTGCTGCAAACCCTGCTGGCGCTGCGCCTGCATATCGATATCTGCGCTCCGGAGGATGGGGCTTTGCGTGTGGTGCCCGGTTCACACCAGCATGGCCGGCTGGAGGCTGATGCCATCGCCGTTGTCAAACACCAGGCGCTAGTGTGTCCCGTGGCGCGCGGCGCCGCCTTGCTGATGCGCCCTACCTTGCTGCATGGCTCCAGCAAGTCCACAGGCAACAGCCGCCGCCGCGTATTGCACTTTTTGTTCGGGCCGGCTGATTTGCCCTATGGCTTGGCGTGGCATGATTTCGCACCGAACAGAAAGCCTACACAATTGTTACATCCAACAGGCTTATAATCGCGTATTAGTGTCACCGTGTTCTTGCCGAACTGGCAGCCTGTCGGACTTAGGGAATCGAAGCGAGAAATTCGATAGGAGAGACCAGATTTCGCCGCTTTTGCAGGTCAATGGTCGTTCCATTGACCAAAAAAGCGGCGATATATGGGCCGACTAGCGGATTTCGCAGCCGATTTCCCCTAAGTCCGACAGGCTGCTAGCATAAGGCGCAGCGGTGGCTTACCAACACATGTAAAGGCATACACGGATCGATCATGGTAGACCCAGAAATCCTGCACCGCATTGCCAGCACACTGGAAGCGCGCAAGAGCGCCGATCCCAAGTCTTCTTATTCTGCGGGCCTGATGCACAAGGGCCTGGATGCCATCCTCAAGAAGGTGGGCGAGGAAGCGGTGGAAACGGTGATGGCCGCCAAGGATGGCGACAAGCTGCACATCGTGCGCGAAGTGGCGGACGTATGGTTCCATACGCTGTTGCTGCTCGCCTATCAAGGTCTGGGGCCGGACGATGTGCTGGCTGAGCTGGCGCGGCGCGAGGGTATTTCCGGCATAGACGAGAAGAATTCACGTAAGGAGTGACACCGTATGAGCGACAACTGCATTTTCTGCAAGATCGTAGCCGGCCAGATTCCATCGAAAAAGATTTATGAAGATGAGGATGTGATTGCGTTTCACGATATCCATCCTATCGCCAACACGCATTTTCTGATCGTGCCCAAGCGCCATGTCGAATCGCTGCTGACAGCCGAGCCTGGCGATGCCGCCATCCTCGGCAAGCTGTTGTTGCTCGCACCACAGCTTGCCCGCGAGCAGGGGCTGGGCGAAGGTTTTCGCACCATGATCAATACCGGCGCCAAGGGCGGCCAGTCAGTTTTCCATTTGCATCTACATGTGTTCGGCGGCGGCGGCAAGGCCGAAACGATGATGAGTCAGTTAATCCAGTAAGGGGTATTTCATGGGCGGTTTAAGTATTTGGCATTGGTTGATCGTGCTGGTCATCGTGGTGCTGGTATTCGGCACCAAAAAGCTGGGCAATATGGGCAAGGATATCGGCTCGGCCGTCAAGGGCTTCAAGGAAGGCATGAAGGCGAAGAGGACACCGCCAAGGAGAAGGAAGTCCAGGGCGGCCGCATCATCGAGAATGAAGCCAACAAGGACAAGCGCTGAGCACGGGTGAGGAAATCAGTCGCACCTGCCGGCCACGCCATGGCGCTGATCGCCGCGTTACCGTGCGGGCGGGGCTCGCACTGGAAACATGCGCCAGGATTTCCTTCCTCAGTTCTGATCGGACCCTATCATGTTTGACATGAGCTTCGGCGAAATCGCCGTTATCGGTGCGGTCGCGCTGATCGTCATCGGCCCGGAGAAATTGCCCAAGGTGGCAAGGACGCTGGGCGCCATGGTCGGCAAGCTGCAGCGTTACGTGGCGACCGTCAAGGCCGATATCAGCCGCGAAATGCAGATGGAGAATCTACGCCAGATAGAGGCGGAGATGAAATCGGCTGGGCAGCAATTGGTCGCCGACGTGAAGGAGGGATTCCAGCCCATTGGCGAATCGCTCGCCGATGCCGCGCAAACGGCCAAGGCCGGCCTCGGCGACCCGCTGGCCGATACGGCGGCGCTGAATGCGCATCCGGAAATACCGACTCTTGCCGAAGCACCCATGACCAGCGCGCCGTGGCTCGCCGGCAGTATGCCTGGCGCTCCTTGGCTGGAATCGGCACCGTTTCCCGCGCCCCATCCCTCCACGCAGATTGAGCTGTTCCCGGACAGCCTGCCGCTGGCGGCTTTCCCCTGCGCCTGCCAATTAGACCTTTTCCCCGGCACCTTGCCGACCATTTCACCCGAGCGCGACCGCCGCTAACAGGGACTATCCCAGGGACTATCCACATCCATGCAGGACAACCTCCAGCCGCTCATTGAACACCTGATCGAACTGCGCAGCCGCCTCGTGCGCGCGACGATAGTACTGGTGGTCGTGTTCCTTGCCCTGTTCCACTGGTCGCAAGACCTGTATCACCTGCTGGCCATGCCCATGCTCAAAGCGCTGCCCAAGGGCGGGCAGATGATCGCCACCGACGTCACCACCTCCTTTTTCGTGCCGATGAAGGTGACGATGATGGCAGCCTTCCTGATCACCCTGCCGCACACCCTCTACCAAGCCTGGGCCTTCGTCGCGCCGGGGCTGTACAAGAACGAGAAGCAGCTCATCGTGCCGCTCTTGGTCTCCAGCCTGATCCTGTTCGTGGTCGGCATGGCCTTCGCCTATTTCCTGGTGTTTCCCGTAGTGTTCGGCTTCATGGCCGGCGTCACCCCCACTGGTGTCGCCATGATGACGGACATCGACAAATACCTGTCCTTCGTGCTGGGTATGTTTTTGTCCTTCGGCGTGACCTTCGAGGTGCCTATCGTCGTGATTGTGCTGGTGCGGCTCAATATCGTGACCGTTGAAAAGCTTAAGGAGATACGGCCTTATGTGATCGTTGGGGCGTTTGTGGTCGCTGCTGTCGTGACCCCGCCGGATGTGCTGTCGCAGATTATGCTGGCGGTGCCGCTGTGGTTTCTTTATGAGGCTGGGGTATTGGTTTCGGCTTGGATGGTGAGGCCGAGGGCGAAAACGGTGAGTGATTAGTAGATCAGCTTGCGTAGGGTGCAATAAACGAAGTGCATGGTGCCGTATGCAGGGGAGCAATTGCACGGAGAGATACCCATGCGGCGCAATGCGCTGCGCTTATTGCGCCCTACGGGCTGATATGAGAAGGAGGACAAGTGGAGCAAACTATAAAATTTGATTGGAAAGAGTTGGCGAAGGCAGGAGGGCATTGGCTCTTACTATTTGATGGTGCTTTTGCTCGCGACAACATGCCTCTGCACTCACGGCCACTGCAATCGGCAATATGGCTTGTTGAGGAGGGGGCTTTTAAGTTGTCAGTTGATGAGCTGAAAGAAAATTATTTTGAAAGTGAATGGTTCGCAGCTCTCGTCGTGGCGGTTAAGGAATGGTATGAGGATCGATACGGCTCCCAAGCATTCGTTCCTGATCGAGCACCCTTTTCCGGCTTGGCGCTCTTATACGGAACACCAGTACGGCTAACAGTTCCCGCCACAATTTCAAAGGTTGAAGTGGAATATGAATCCTCTTGGCTCACTTTCCCGGACACAATGCATCAGACAGAAACCGCGCTCTCCTTTTTTCTGTCCAAGCCAAATCTAAACTCTTTACGGCAAGAGGAGCGTACGGAATTAGAGGGGCAAGTATCTCAAGTTGTCAAGAATACTCGAAGCGTCAATCTGGCCCTCAATTCCGCCTCCAACCTACCTGACGAAGCTAAGCAAATGGCCGCGGGGCTTTGGGGGCATGTCGAGAAGGGAGTGGCGGATATACTTACGCTAAAATCGGCAGTTGCGGCCGTCGGGTGCTGGGAGCTGCACCTGGCAGTTGAAAAAGCGTTTAAAGTGCTGGCACATCAAAATGGGCATAAGATAACGGGCCACGACCTAGTTGCGCTGTCTGACAAAGTCAAGCCTTTCGGCCTTGCTGTTACGCTGAGAACGCTCCAAAAGCTTCCGCACTGGAAAACATCTATCGAGTATCGGTATGGCGAGAAGGAAGTAGCAATTTCTGACGCCTTTGAGATTTATACTGCTGTATTGTATATTTTGGATGAAATTGCCGTGAAACTACAGCGCGATCTAATCATCAATAACGCCAGTTTCCTGTTGAAAAAACCAAAATGGGTGGGCCGAAAGTGAAAATGCCCGGTTGATCGGAGAAAGTCGAAATTATTGAGCCCTCGGTAAAAGATAGCACTGTCGCGAAGCGCCGTAGCCTGGGATGCCATCCCAGCATCGACTTGTGCTTGTTGGTGGAATAAGGCAGGGATTGCACCCCGGCCTACTATTTTGGCCGTTCGCCTACGGCATCAAACTCACTGATCCTCCTGCAACTCCTTAAATTAAAGGAGTGGTGTCGAATTTTTCGGTTTTAAATTCATCTAACCCCTAACGTTCCTAGTGTTATGGCAAATTGACGAAATCAATGAGCCGTAGGGGCGAGAGGTGGATGCATATTCATCAATTTCCGTAAGGTTAATGCCAAGAATTGGTAGTTGGATTTGCTCCAGATTGCATTTTTCTGCTAGAGCTCCCAGAAATTGGGCCAGATGGGTCCCACTCTCTCTGTGAAACGCATGTGCCGCATCCAAGTCTGACACCAGCCAGATTTCAAATGGAATGCTAAAGGAGGTTCGTTTCATGCGAACTGAGTGAATCTCCCCTTTGTATCGGATATAAGTCTCCTTCTTCTCATTTGTGTAATTAATTTCTACTAAATCAAAAAGCTCCGTACTTGTCATTTGCAAGTCTCCTGTCGCAACGCTCATTCTGCATGGGTTGTGTAAAGCAGCAGTTCCTGATCGCCAAGCTTGCGCGAATCCAGACGGCGGTTGCGTATAAAGCAGCCCGGCGGGGTCTATTGCCATCATATTTCCTGATCTGACTATGTACATCGCTCAGTGCATCTGAGCACCGCTCCACCGTAAAGCTCTGGCCGAGCCACGATGGTCAGAATCCCTCACTTCGGAGTGCAAATTGTGCAATGCTTAGCGGTTCTGACTATTGGGTTGATGGTCACTGAGAGAAGTACACAATCAGGTTTCTTTAGCGTCGAAAACCTGCAAAGTAGAGCTCGCCAAGATTAAACCGGACCTTGAGTGACCGTAGGGAAATCGCTCAGGCCAGCCCTTCAAACTCCCATAGACGGGGGGAGGCAACGCAAATGCGTCAGCCGCAATCTGACAAAGTAGACTTGGTCACGGCGGTAATCAATATACAGTGCAATATGGCTAGGCCGCGTTGCCCCCCAACACCAACAACAGCCTCACTGATCCTCCGGCAACTCCTTAGCCTGAAAACGCGGCCGCTTACCCACCTTCAGTTCAAAACTCTGCGTCTTGCCATTGCGCACGATCTTGATGCCGGCCGGCTTCCCAGGCGGCAAGCTGGCGATCAGGTTGAGCATGGCGGTGGAATCCCCCACCGGTTTGCCGGCCACTTCCACCAGCACGTCGCCGGGCTTCACGCCCGCCACTTCGGCCGGTCCACCACGTACCACGCCGCCGATTAGCGCGCCCTGGCTGACGGGCAGCTTGAACGATGCCGCCAGTTCCGGCGTCAGATCCTGCGCTTCCACGCCTATCCAGCCGCGTGTGACCGTGCCTTCGCGGATGATTTGTTCCATTACCTGTTTGACGGTGGTGGCGGGTATGGCGAAGCCGATGCCCATCGAGCCGCCGGTGCGCGAATAGATGGCGCTGTTGATGCCGACCAGGTTGCCGTCCACATCGATCAGCGCGCCGCCGGAGTTACCGGGGTTGATGGGGGCGTCGGTCTGGATGAAATTCTCGAAGGCATTGATGCCGAAGCCGTTGCGGCCCAGGGCGGAGACGATGCCCATGGTGACGGTCTGGCCGACGCCGAAGGGGTTGCCGATGGCCAGTACCACGTCGCCCACGCTCATCTTCTCTACCTGGCCGAAGGTGACGGCGGGCAGCTTGTCCAGTTCCACCTTGATGACGGCGAGGTCCGTATCCGGGTCGGTGCCTACCACCTTGGCTTCGGCGGTGCGGCCGTCGGCCAGCGCCACCTGGATTTCATCGGCGGAATCCACCACGTGATTGTTGGTGACGATATAACCGCGCTCCGACACAATGACGCCGGACCCCAGGCTGGAAGTACGCTGGTTCTCTCCGCCTTCCATGCGGTCGCCGAAGAAACGCCGGAACAAGGGGTCGTCCAGCAGCGGGTGGCGTTTGATGCGCACTTCCTTGCTGGTGTAGATGTTGACCACCGACGGCATGGCATGGCGCACCGCGCCCCGGAAACTGCCTGCCGGCGCCGCCTTGGCGGCCAGCAGCTCCTCCGGCGCCACCTGGTTGAGGGTGACCACCTGCGCCATGGGGCGCGTCATCCAGCCTGGCTTCAGCAGGGTCAGCAGGAACCATACGGCCAAGCCCATGGTGGTGGTTTGTGCGAAAATCAGCCAGAGTCTTTTCATCGAAGAGCAGTCTTTTAATCAAAGCAGGTTCAAGTTGGCAACGAACAGCGATATGGCGCCAAAAATATGCGATTGAGTGAGCTGGAAAAGTATACCGGACAACTACTTCAGTGCGACCGCTTCCGCGACTATGCGCCCAATGGCGTGCAGGTGGCCGGGCGCCCGGAAGTGCAGCGCCTGCTGTGCGGCGTAACGGCCAGCGTCGCCCTCATCGACGCGGCGATCGCCTGGCAGGCTGATGCCATTGTCGTACATCATGGCTATTTCTGGCGAGGGGAGGATGCAAGAATAATCGGCGCCAAGCAGCAGCGTCTGTCGCGGCTCATCAAGCACGATATCAGTCTGCTTGCCTACCATCTGCCGCTGGATGCGCACCCGGAGCTGGGCAATAATGCGCAGCTCGGGGCACGCCTTGGCCTGCAGGCGACCGGCCGCTTCGGTGAGCAGGACATGTGCTGGTCGGGCACGCCGACGCAGCCGATCACGCTGGCCGGCTTTGCTGCGCAGATAGGCAGCGCACTGGGCCGTGCGCCGACGACAATCGGCCAGATGGAGCAGCCTATCCGCCGCGTAGGCTGGTGTACGGGCGGCGCGCAGGGCTATTTTGGCGATGCGATCGCCGCAGGTGTGGATGTGTACATCACGGGCGAGGCTAGCGAGCGCAACTACCATGAGGCACTGGAATCCGGCGTCGCCTTTATTGCTGCCGGCCACCATGCGACAGAGCGTTACGGCGTGCAGGCGCTCGCCCAGCACCTTGCCGGGCAGTTTGCACTGGAGACGTGTTACGTGGAGTTGGATAATCCGCTTTGAACATAGGCCGGAGCCGAAAGTTCACGTACAAGTGTCGTAAAGTCGCCCGGATTTTGCGTTTCCCAGCAGGCAGATGGATGGCATTCCCCCTAAATGCTGCGATAAATGTCACGCTTGGACCGTTCAAATCAGCAAGATGGCTTATGGTAAATGCGACGATTCGGTTAGAATTGCGAAAATTTTTCGAGCCGGCTTTTTCCTGCGATGCACTTCAGGGATAGTCAACTTCAGGAACAAGCTTCAGGGACAGGCTTCAGGAACAGGACAAATGACGACGAATCAAGTAGATAACAGCAGGCGGCGCTTCCTTACCCTGGCAACGGGTGCAGTGGGTGGTATCGCCGCCGCAGGCGCGGCCGTGCCCTTCGTGGCCAGCTTTTTTCCTTCGGAACGCGCCAAGGCAGCCGGGGCGCCGGTTGATTTCGATATTTCCAAGCTGGACCCGGGCCAGAAGCTCAATGCCGAATGGCGCGGCAAGCCGGTGTGGGTGCTGAGCCGCACCAAGGAAATGCTCGACAACCTGAGCAAGGTGGAAGGCAACCTGCTCGACCCCAAATCCGAAGGCAGCGTGCAGCCCGACTACTGCAAAAATGCTGTGCGCTCCATCAAGCCGGAAGTGCTGGTTACCCTGGGCGTGTGTACGCACCTGGGCTGCTCGCCGACCTTCCGGCCCGAGATCGCGCCGGCCGACCTCGGCGGCGACTGGAAGGGTGGTTTCTACTGCCCTTGCCATGGCTCCAAGTTCGACCTGGCCGGTCGTGTCTATTCCGGCGTGCCAGCGCCGAAAAACCTCGACATTCCGCCGCACAAATACGTCAACGACAAGATGTTGTTGATCGGCGAAGACAAATAAGGGGGCGATGCCATGAATAAATTAGAAGCCGTATTGGGCTGGGTAGATGACCGCTTTCCACTGACCTCAATGTGGAAGGAGCATGTCTCCGAGTATTACGCACCCAAGAATTTCAACTTCTGGTACTACTTTGGATCGCTGGCCCTGCTGGTGCTGGTCATCCAGATCGTTACCGGCATTTTCCTGACCATGAACTACAAGCCGGATGCCACCCTGGCTTTCTATTCCGTCGAATACATCATGCGTGATGTGGCGGGCGGCTGGATCATCCGCTACATGCACTCCACGGGTGCCTCGATGTTCTTCGTCGTGGTGTACCTGCATATGTTCCGTGGCCTGTTGTACGGCTCCTATCAGCGTCCCCGCGAGCTGATCTGGATCTTCGGCATGATGATCTTCCTGTGCCTGATGGCCGAAGCTTTCCTCGGCTACCTGCTGCCATGGGGCCAGATGTCGTTCTGGGGCGCACAGGTCATCGTCAACCTGTTCTCGTCCATCCCGGTGATCGGGCCTGACCTGTCCGTGTGGATACGGGGCGACTTCGTGGTGTCCGATGCCACGCTGAACCGCTTCTTCGCCCTGCACGTGATTGCCGTGCCGCTGGTGCTGCTCGGCCTGGTGGTCGCCCACCTGCTGGCGCTGCATGAAGTTGGCTCCAACAACCCCGATGGCGTGGAAATCAAGAAGAACAAGGACCCAAAGACCGGTCATCCTATCGACGGCATTCCTTTCCACCCCTACTACACGGTTAAGGACATCTTCGGTGTTTCCGTGTTCCTGTGCATCTTCACGGCCATCGTGTTCTTTGCGCCGAACATGGGCGGCTACTTCCTCGAAGACAACAACTTCATCCCGGCTGATCCATTCAAGACCCCGCCGCATATCGCTCCGGTTTGGTATTTCACGCCGTTCTACGCCATCTTGCGCGCTGTGCCCTCGTTTGCCGGCACACAGGTGTGGGGCGTTATCGCCATGGGCGCGGCGACCATGATCATTGCCTTCCTGCCTTGGCTGGATCGCAGCCCGGTCAAGTCCATCCGCTATCGCGGCAATCTGTACAAGAGCATCCTCGCCCTGTTCGTGGTCGTG